>Ga0255336_100527_pt1 | contig 55697 bp, 55 predicted proteins | sample MeOH1_35cm_T3_17_FD_189102 | JGI IMG/M metagenome (GOLD analysis project Ga0255336, IMG submission 189102) | Sandy soil microbial communities from University of British Columbia, Vancouver, Canada - MeOH1_35cm_T3_179 | ecosystem: Engineered > Artificial ecosystem > Sand microcosm > Unclassified ... | reverse complement strand
ACGAGTTCAACCGGCGCATCGAGCGCGGCCACCGCAACGCGTTGCTGCGCACCTTCCTGCTCAGCATCGCCATCGTCGCCGCGGCGGCCCTGTTGCTGGCTGTCACGCTGTGGGAAATCGGCACCGCCACCAGCAGGCTCAGCGATGCCAATCAGCGGCTGGCGGCGGCCCAGAGCCAGCTCACGCTGGTCGGCGACCAGATCGGCGCGGCAAACGACGCCAAGGCGAAAGCCGAGGCGGAACTGCAGAAGAGCCAGGCGGCGCTCGATGTGGCGAACCAGCAGGCCCAAGCGCTCAACGCCCAGGTCGCCGATCTCACGGGACAGCTCGCGGATACCAAGAAGGCACTCGCCGAAGCGCTCGACCTCAACAAACAGATTTATAAGCTCGACTGGAGCGAATTGAAGATGATGTACATGACCAACGGGCCGGCGGTTGAGGTGCTGGAGGTGGTCAACGATCTCAAGGACCGCACCAAATGGAGCATGAGCAACACGCCGGACAAGGGCTATAACTCGCCGGGCTTCGCCGCGCTGATCTTGCAGAAACTCAACCGCCTGCCGACTGGCGGCCTCGCCAGCCTGCCGCGCGACAGCAATCCGCCCAATGTCGGCGACATCGTCACCTATGAGGGTGGCTATCACATGTTCTATTTCCGCGACCACGAGCATCGCGACTTCGTGGTCGGCATGACGCCCTTCGGCGTCGAGGCCCTGAATGCCGATTTCGCCAAGCGGGTGTCGGTGCTGCGCACGCATTTCCCGCCGCAATAGCGGGCAGCGGCCGGCCGTCAGTGGCCCGGCCAAGGCGCCGAAGCCGCAACCGTAAGTAGGTTGTAACGAGGAATCGCTTCTGCCAGTATCGCGTGATAACATTTCACGCGCATTTGGCAGAGTGATCATGGTCGCCCGCATCCGCACCGTTGCCTTCCAGGGCGTCGATGTTCTCCCCGTCGACGTGCAGGTGCAGGTCTCCAGCGGCCTGCCGGCTTTCACCGTCGTCGGCTTGCCCGACAAGGCAGTGGGCGAGAGCCGCGAACGGGTGCGCGCTGCCTTGTTCGCCATCGGTCTCGCTTTGCCGCCGCAAAGGATCACCGTCAATCTGGCGCCGGCCGATCTGGCGAAGGAGGGGAGTCACTACGATCTCCCCATCGCCCTTGGCCTGCTCACCGCCATGCAGGTGCTGAGCGCCGAGCAGGTCGGCGGCCAGGTGGTGCTGGGCGAGCTCGGCCTCGACGGCGCGGTCGCACCGGTTGCCGGTGTGTTGCCGGCGGCCCTGCACGCGGCGGAACAGGAATTGGGCCTGATCTGCCCGGCGGCGCAAGGCGGGGAGGCCGCCTGGGCCGGCGAGATCGAGGTGATCGCGCCGCCCCATCTCATCGCCCTGATGAATCACCTCAAGGGCACGCAGCGTCTCACAGCCCCGCAGCCGCGCCTCGCCGAGGAGGAGGGGCCGCTGCCCGATCTCCGCGACATCAAGGGCCAGGAGACGGCGAAACGCGCGCTGGAGATCGCCGCCGCCGGCAGCCACAATCTCCTCATGCAAGGCCCGCCGGGCTCCGGCAAGTCGATGCTGGCGGCGCGGCTGCCGGGGCTCCTGCCGCCCTTGTCGCCGGCCGAGGCCTTGGACGTCACCATGATCCACAGCCTCGCTGGGCAATTGAGCGAGGGGCGGCTGTTGCGGCGGCGGCCGTTCAGGAATCCGCATCACAGCGCCACCTTGCCGGCCCTGATCGGCGGTGGTGCGCGCGCCCGGCCCGGCGAGCTGTCGCTGGCCCATCACGGTTATGGATAATCCTTTGTTGTGGTCTCATACAACGGCCCACCCGTGAGAGTCTCCGTCTTTATGGCTTATCGACGTAGTACATAGGAGGGGCCCGAAGCCAGCCGACAGCGCGCTTTCATAGCGAGCGATGGCGGATGGCTTCGGGAGGTTCCTGTGGACCCACGTTGATAAGCCGGGTGGGGGGCCTGGGGGGAGGGGGAAGTGTGCTTCGCCACAAGATCGCGAAATGCGCAGCGATATCGCGTAATGCAATTGGAATTGGTTAAGTTCCCTCAGCTTCCCTATATGGCTAGAGATAGGTTTCGATTAAAATATATTAGCGGTTTTCCTCAGGTAATGGTCGCAGCTGACGGCGCGGTCTGGGTCATCGAAGACAACGACCCGGGCCGCCTGTTGCGGTTGACCCCGGCGCGCTGAGATCCCCATCACTTTCGCCAGGCGACATCCGTTGTCTGGGCCGCAAAAGCAAGGAAACAGCCATGACCATTCAATTCGACTATAGCGGCAAGGTGGCGCTCGTGACCGGCGCCGGCACCGGTATTGGCCGCGCGGCGGCAGTCGCATTCGGAAAGGCACGTGCCCGCGTCGCCGTGGTCGGACGCTCCCCGGAGGTATCAGCGCCGTTTTTGTGAAGATTTATTCCGACGATTTTCGCCCGGATCGTTCAGGGCTTCCAAACAACGTCGTTAGCCTGATCAGCATCGCCTGCAGGCTGACCTGATAGCGCTCTGCGAGTGCGACAATCTCGGCATCGTCTTCGAGATCGATCGTGTCGCCACGAAAGTCGCGACGAAGCCAAGTGAGTGGCATCAATAAGTTCGCGGCAAAGGCGTTTGCCTCGATTTCTTCAACATCTTGCCCTTGGGCGGAAAGCGGGTCGCGCAAATTGATGCGGAATGTCTGGTCGACATGCACCTCTTGCCCACGATGGAGCGCTAAATGACCCAATTCATGGGCAATTGTGAAGCGCTGCCTGGTGGGCGAATGGCGGCTGTTGATCGCGATCACACGGTGATCGCCCTGCCTATAGAGGACGCCAGCCACGTCATCTTCCATGTCAAATGGCTGAATGGAAGCGCCGAGAGCGCGCGCTATTTCCTCGACATTGACCGGCGGCTCGATTTGGCCGCGAAGCAATTCCTGAACCCGGCTACGCGCACGTGAATAATTGATCACCATGTGATCATGGCTTCTTCAGCTTGCTTATCTCTTGGACGACCCGGGCAACGTCCGGGCGCAGCACCGGATCTTCCATCGTTGCGGATGCCGGCGGCATGAGTTCTTCCGGCTTGGCCTCGAGGGCAGTAGCAATACTGACCATCTGATGCAGCAGAACGCGCTGCCGGCCTTTTTCAATGTTGGTGATAGAGGTGCGTGAGAGGGCGACCCGGCGGCCGAGCTCTTCTTGCGTCACATTGCGTTTTTCTCTGAGCTCGCGAACCCGGTCGCCGAAAAGGCGGTAGATCTTGTCATTCATGACTGCCCCGGTGGATTTGATTTCCGAGTCTATGCGATTCCCGCGACTCGGGCAATAGAAATGTTTGTATCATCAACAGTTTATAAAACGCACCTAATCAAACGTTTATGATATTGACATATAGTGTCGCCGGTGTATTTTACCAACGTCTCTTCTTTAGGAGGTTGGTATGAGTGACAATAAAGCTGAAGTGATGCTGGTGGTGGAGGGCGAGTCGGACGCCCGGGTCCTGGCCGTTCGCCCGGAAGCGACGGCAGCGGAGGTCCTGGAAGTCGTGATCCGGGAAGCCGGCCGCACGGACCTCATCGAGATCTTCCTCGAAGATGCCGATGAGCCGATCTTGGCGGAAATGCTCCTCGCCGAGTTGTTGGCCGCCAACAAGCTGCTGCACGTCGGCAGCAAAGGCCTGATCTCGGTAGTCGTGGAATACGGCCAGAAGCAGGTTTCGCGGCAGTTCCGCCCCAGCGCCACCATGGACAAGATCGTCCGTTGGGCGATCCAGCCCAATGAGCTCGATGTCCATGCGCCCATCGAAGACTTGCAGCTGAAGCACGGCGACGACGTGCTGCCGGGCGACCTGCACCTCGGTCAGGTCACCCACGGCCACAAGCAGGCCAAGTTCTCCCTCGTCTTCAAGATCAAGCCGCAGGGGTAATCGAACATGGGACCCGATGAGTCGGCACTTCGCACTGACCTCGCCGGGTCGCGGTATCGCGTCAATGCGTTCCGCGGCAAGTGGGAGCTTGTCAGTCTCGAATTCCCGGTCGCGATGTTCCGCGTTCGAGCCGCAGCAAAGCCGGGGTGCCCGCGCTGGTTTTTGCTGCGGCTGGACTGCGAAGGCTACCGGGGTATCGCCCCCACCGGCCAGCTGTGGAACGGCACGCTCAATGCCGAGCTTGCGGCGGAACTCCGGCCGCACGCTGCCAATGGAATTATCACGGCATTTCAAGATTGGGGACAGTGTCTCTATCACCCGATCGATCGGAAGGCCCGGCAGCACTGGCCGGGACAGCATGCCGATCTCGCCTGGTCCAAGGATAAGGACATCACCAGCTATCTCGAGGTCGTCTATGATCTTCTCCACGATTCGCAATATGTTGTCTGCAAAGCGCCAGCAACCGCGGCTTACCTGCCGGGGGAAGCTCTGGCAGCAAATTCAGCGTGAGCTCAGGCGGCGCGGCGGTGGCCACCAGGAAAGTGGTGGCTTTCTGCTCGGAAAGAAGAAAGGGGCCACGCGAGAGATCCTCGCCTTTCTCCCCTATGACGATGTCGATCCGAATTGCCTCCAGGGCATGATCGTCTTTGACGGCTCAAAGATGGATAAAGTCTGGGCCCGCTGCCGGGCGCAGAAGCTCGACGTCGTCGCCGACGTACATACGCATCCCGGCGGTTACGGACAGAGCCGTATTGACCAGGCCAATCCGATGATGCCGGAAGCAGGGCACCTTGCCTTGATCGTGCCGAACTTCGCCAACCGCGCCTATGGGCCGGGTGAGATCGGTATGTACGAGTTTCGTGGGCGCGATGGCTGGCTCAATCACAGCCGGCTCGGCTGGTCGTTCTTCAAGCTGACGGGGTGGTACTGATGAACCACATTGAGCAAGATCGCAGCGCACAGCTGGTCATGGCGAGTAATCGCGCCATCGACTATGCCCAGGCACGGCGGCGCTTGGACAGTGCAAGCCTGCACATCAAGATTGGCCCGGCCGCTGATACGGCGTGGGGGCAAGTAGCGTTGCTCGTTGCCATTGCGTGTGCGAGCCGGATGTTCGCTCGGGGTGTTTTCGTCGAAATCGATCCGGCGATGCGCTGCCTGCTCCCGCTTTACAGCAACCGGCCCCTCGCCCGGGTCGCGAAGGATCTCGGTGCACAAGCAGAAGATTTCCCGAAAGACGCGGTGAAGCTCCAGATTGGCACTGGCGCCCTGGGCAATACCGATTTCTACTGCCTGGCTTCCGGCTGGTCGGCTCATATTTCGCACCAAGTCATTATTCCCGAAGTGGGTGCGGCAAATGAGCTTTCGGGGGCATTCGCCGCCGCACTGGCCGTCGCCTCGGCGTTCCGCTTCAAGGTTCTTGGAGATGCGATTGCGCTGCGGCGACCGCAGTCGATCAATTTGTGGGAGGATGCACCGTCTTCCGATATCGAGTTTCTTCCGACGGCATTGCGGTTCATTGGCCTCGGCAATCTTGGTCAGGCGGCCCTGCTGTTGCTCAGCATGCTGCCCTATCGGGATGCGGCTGACATTCTCCTGCTGCTGCAAGACCCGGACACCGTCGGCCCGGAAAACATTTCCGTCCAATTGCTGACGCGGCACAGCTGGGTCGGTCAAAAGAAGGCTCGCGCTGTTGCCGATTGGGCCGAGCGCTTCGGCTTTCAGACGGCAATCAGCGAGCGGCTGTTCAAGGCCGGTGACGGACCTGACGACGACGAGCCGCAGGTTGCCATTGTCGGCGTCGACAACCTGAAAGCGCGCCGCCTGGTCGCCTCCGCGCCGTTCTCTTTGGTGGTGGATGCGGGGTTGGGGGCGACCGGTTCGGAGGCTTTTGATATCCGTCTCCATGCCTTCCCTGGGAGCCGCGCACCTGAAATTGCCTGGCCAGAAATCCCCGAACAGACTCCGACAGCCCTGCCGGCCGCCCTGGAGGCGTTGGTCGCGGAAGGTGCGATCAGTCTGTGTGGGGCAATGTCCATCGCCGGCAAAGCTGTCGGGGTTCCCTGCACCGCGGTCGCCGCAGGCGTTCTCCAACTGACCCAGGTGATCAGGGCAATTGCCGACGCCGGATATGCCGATATTGTCGATCTCAGCTTGCGCGATACAAAGCGCACGGCAGTGAAGGTGCAACAAAGGAGGATCACCGTTCCGTTTCAGCGGGCACTGAAACGCTAATCGCCGCGGATTCGTCCGCGATAGGGGCCATCTACAGAACAGATCAAAGTGGCGGGCTCTTCGTCGTCGTCCGCATCGATGTCATTATGATAGACGACATGCGGATAATGAGCGACCAACAGATCATTATCAGGATCAGCAGTGCTCGTTGCGTTGATAACCATATGCCCAATTATCGGTCGACCATCAGCTTCCTTGGCCGCCGGGCCGGTCGAGTCCAACAGCTCCGTCACCCACACAAAATGCGGAAGCGTTCGACACATCAGCTCAGCTTTGATGATGTCATTAAGACCGGATTTCGCCAGATGATAGCGATAGCGGCCCGCACTCGTTAAATAGGTCCGGCGGATGAGCTTCTTGTTCTTGACCAGGTCGAAGAAGTGAATGATCCCGGCCTTCGTTGCATCATCTTCTGCCAGTTCTATAAGTTTGTCGCCGAGCTCCGAGACCTGCCGGTCGAGGAAATCGCCGGCAACAATATCGGCATTTTCAGCCCGCAACAGAACCCTTGATGGTAACGGGACGAAGATGTGGCTGACGACATCTTCTACAGTCAAGACCTCCCCATGATGCTTCAGTAAAAGATCATTCGGGAGATGCGGTTCGTCCGCCTTCGACAATGGCATGTAGCGGTACGGCCCGCGCTGATCGTCATGGACGATAAAGGCGCGAACATAAGCATCATAGCTGGCGCCGTTACGGCAAATATCGCCAACAGATTCGACCGTGCCGACAGCCGTTACTGCATGCGACAGGCCTTTGGTGGATATGCCTAGGATGACCGGCAGGCCAGAGTCCAAATAGCGGAAGATTACTTCCGCCCGTGGCTCGACCTCCTCAACCGACTTCTCGCAGCTGCACTTTTCGTCCGTCTTAAGTTTGTCCTCAAAAAAATGGCTGAGCGGTTGGTGACCCATGCCTTTCAGTGCGCGGATCATATGGATAGGATTGAGCCCCATCGATCCTGCCGGAAGATCTCCCGACAACTCTATGTCGGTTGGCGTTGTTGCAAGTTGCGTGATATCCGCGATGGAATGCCATCCGGTACGTTGGTGCCGCATATGCATGACCCGGTCAGCCATCCAAATTGCGGCCTGGGCGCAGGCGCCTATTTTATGATCTTGTTGAATAAACGGCGCACCGGTCACGTGGAGTTTCTTGCCCAAGAGATGGGCCGTAAACGACGCCCTTGCAGCTGGCCGGATACAGTGGCCGACCGGCGCTGTGGGAAATTTCAGGACTGTTCTGCCGATCGGCCCTTGCTCCAGCGGGCGGACAACAATGAACCCGAGATATGCTTTGCTGAGCTGCTCATCGAGCACCTTATCGGGTGATAAAGATTCGATGGCCGTGCCGACATCTTCGGAAAAAACATGAATGCGGACGGTATGTCTCGGATAATTCCGGAAAGCAGTAGCATAAAGGGTGAGATAATCAGCCGAATAATCTTTGTCGATATACGGTTCCTCAAGGACGGCGAACTTGCCGCCGATGTTGAGAATATGATCAACGATAGCTACAGCCGAAATGTTTGAAGTGGTTGATATCGTATCTCGTAAAGATTGTGCGCCAGATGGATCGAGAGCGCGGCCGGTTAGCGTTACGTGCATTTTGGGAGACTGCGCTGCTACGAGTTACCGGAACGCAAACCGTGCGGCTGTCGAGATGACCAAGCTCGCGCGCGCATCATTACGCTCGATCTTCTTGCGTGCGGCTTCAGATAACTGCTGACGAAAACCAAGATCACGCAAATTGACTTCGATCACGCCTACCCGCGCCGTCTTCGGCGTCAGATCTCGTACTTCGTCGTTGGCGACAAAGCTCTTACGCTTTCTTGAAAGAGACGTTGGCATGGCGGCGGATCCTCGTTTCGTGACCGAGCATTCTTCTTATTCTCGTAATTCAGTGGCAGTTTCCGCGAGAGTTGTAAATCGCTCGTGGCAGCTCTTTGAAAGTAATTTCGTAGCATTAACAATAAATTACCAGCGGGGTTCCGGCATTTGGCATTCAAATCGGCCCCAAACACACGTAGATTGTTTGTATGGCAAACAAAAAAGCAACGAGTGCGCCGCTTTTCGGCAACCCGGCGTCCGGCCAAGTGAAGGCTATTCAAGGGGCGATCGAGGCCTATGGCAAAACGCTGATCAAGAACGCTACCAAGGCCCGTAAGGTGCTGACCGAGATTCAGCCCGTCAAAACGCCGGGCGTGGATGACCAGTCCAAGTAAAAATGCGCAGGTCGCCGTCAGGTCTCATTCTGGGATACCACGGCTGCGATCACCGTGTTGCCGAGAAGCTCCTGAAAGGCCAGCCATTCCAGCTCAGCAAAAATGAATATGACTGGCTAGGCGCCGGCGCATACTTCTGGGAAAATGATCCTGTTAGGGCATATCAGTGGTCGGTTGACGCAATCGAGCGACGGAAGAGCCGTGCCAAGCCTGGCGTCGTTGGTGCCGTGATTGTCAATCAGCAGGCAATCGGGACCCCGTATCGGCACCCAAAGGGGACCCCTCTGACGGTAGGTTTTTCGGATAGTCACGGTAGTCCATAGGAGGGTCCCGCGGCCGACGCGGCGCGGGTCAATGCGCAGACGTCGGCTGGTCGTCCACCGTCGCGGTCATGGGGACGGATCAGACCGAAATTGGCCACTACGCGTTGTGGGCCCCAATGCCGGTATCGGCGGCTGGCGATACCGCATGAACCGCAACGATCGACGTACCGCAAGCCAATGACAAGGACAGCATGGGGGGTTTGATCGCCGCTGCCACGACGTGCCGGCCGACCGCGGCCTGGGCGTCGTGCCAGACCCGTTCAGGCCGAGAGATGCTGGCCAAAGAAGGACTGCAGCTTGTCGAATGGGATCACGTTCACCTTATCGTAGAGATCGGTATGATTGGCGCCAGCGATGATCATCAGTTCCTTCGGCTCCACAGCGTTTGCATAGGCGGTCTGTGCGAAGTACAGCGAGTGCGCCTTTTCACCGTGGACGAACAGGACCGGACGCGGCGAAATCTCCTTGATATAGGAGAGAATCGGCATATTCATGAACGACAGCGGCGTCGTAATGGTCCACGCATTGCCCGAGTTGACCGCTCGCTTATGATATCCGCGCGGCGTCATGTAATAGTCATGATAGTCGACCAGAAACTGTGCCTCACCACCCGTCAGCACGTTGTAGGCGGGCTGGTAGGCCGGGGCTCCCTTTTGGGCATCTTCCCAGCGCTGGCGGCTAAGTTTCTCCAGTGTCTGCGTCCGCTGCTCCAGCGTCACACTGTCATTGTAGCCCTTAGACATGACCCGGGTCATGTCATACATAGTGCTGGCAACGACTGCCTTCACGCGCTTGTCGACTGCCACCGCGTTCAACGCCATGCCGCCCCAGCCGCAAACACCGATCACACCGATCCGTTCGCGGTCCACTTCAGGCCGTAGGCCAATGAAGTCCACCGCCGCGCTGAAGTCCTCGGTATTTACGTCTGGTGATGCGACATTGCGCGGCTCGCCACCGCTTTCGCCCGTATAGGACGGATCGAAGGCGATCGTTACGAAGCCGCGCTCGGCCATGGTCTGCGCGTAGAGGCCGGATGATTGTTCCTTAACGGCCCCGAAAGGGCCACTGACGACGACGGCAGCGAGACGCTCACTGCCGCGGTTCTTTGGAAGGTAGAGGTCAGCCGCCAACGTGATGCCGTAGCGGTTGTCGAAGGTGACCTTCTGATGGTCGACCAGGTCACTCTTCGGGAAGACCTTGTCCCATTCTTGCGTCATATTCAATGTCTGCGCCTCTGCTTTGGAAGTTGTGAATAGTGAAGCAGCACCTAGTACGGCAAGGCTGAGCGCGCTTCCCTTCAGCAGATTTCGGCGTTCGGTGTCTATCTGGGCGGAGGGCTCGGCGGAAATTAGATCACTTTTCTCGATCGTCACTCAGTTCTCCTGTGATCGGAATGCGGTGATGATCAATGTAATCGATGCGATGTTGACACATTAGATTGCTGCGTTCGCTTGCGGTTATGAGGACAGCTCATGAATAAGCGCCACGTCATCATAGATGCGCCGACTACGCCGGGAGAGCCGACGCTCCCGCGAATACCCTGCGCCGCATAGTCGTGAGATGCTGCCTTGCGGAGGCCCGAGACACCCAGATTGGCGGCACCACATCTGCCGCTAGGCGAAATATTGAAACGGACCTCAGTGCGCCGGAACGGACCTCAGTGCGCCGGGGTCAGCCGTAACAGGCGACCGGGATCGCTGTCTTCAATTACCCAGATCGCGCCGTCGGGTGCCACCGCGACGTCGCGAATACGGGCACCCATGTTCCAGCGGTCGACTTCGTCTGGCTGACCATCTGGCCTGAAGGCAACCCGCACTAACGCCTGTGCGCGCAAGCCGCCGATCAGCGCCGAGCCCTGCCATTGTGGGAACAGATTACCGTCGTAAAAAGCAAGACCCGCGGGCGCGATCACAGGTGTCCAGTAGAGGAGCGGCGCCGTGAATTCTGGACGGGTGGCGTGGCGGGGAATCGGCGTTCCGCTGTAGTTGTCGCCGTTAGAGACGATGGGCCAGCCGTAATTCTTACCTGGTTCGAGAAGATTGAGTTCGTCGCCGCCCCGCGGACCCATTTCATGGAGCCAGAGGCGGCCGTCGGGCGCGAAAACGAGCCCGTATGGATTGCGGTGACCGGTGGTCCAGGTTTCGGCCCGGACGCCGCCTGCCGGTGCATCCGGATTGTCGGACGGCGTCGTGCCGTCCAGATTTAAACGCAGCACCTTGCCACGCGCTTGGCCAGGATCCTGCGCGCTCGTCGACTGCATGCGATCACCAACTGCCAGAAAGAGATGTGTGCCTTGCGGATCGAAGGCGATGATGCCGCCGGGCTGACCGCCGCCGCCGTCGGGCGTCTGACGCCAGATCACCGAGCGGTCGTCCAGCGTGACATGGCTATTTGTCACTGAGAGTCTCGCACCCGAAAGTGCTAGACGGCTGCCGTCATCCGCTGGCTCGACATAAGTGAAGTACACATGTGAGGTCGTCACAAAATCCGGAGCGACAGCAATATCAAGAAGGCCATTCTGCCCAGACGCGGCGACAGCGGGTACATTGCCGACCTCGCTCTTCCGTCCATCCTGACTGACCAGGAACATCCGACCCGGCTTTTCGGTCACCAGCATTCGGCCATCAGGCATAAAGGCGATCGCCCAAGGTGTGTCGAACTCGGCAACGGCCTGGACCGCGAAGGGACGCACCGGATTCTCAGCGCGATTGCCGGCGTTGATACTTTCGGCGTAAGCGCCCGTCTGGAAGAGCAGACCGGCCGACAATGCAATCGATGCTGCGAGTCTTGGCCAGCCCACGCTTCCTCCAAGAGTTCGACCGATTTCGCTGTTCTTGCCGTTCCGGCAAGCCGCGGGAACGGCGCATGTAACAAGGTAGCTACAACCTCGATTCAGGATTACCCGTTTCAATCCGCTTGTCGTCATGAACACACCTCATGGATGGTCCCTGTTTCGACTACTTCGGGTTGATCGAGGAAAGTCTCCCAGACAATATCTCATGTCACTGATGAGCACCTTTCATAACCGCATGCGTATATATGGTGGTTATCGCAGACGGCCAACAACGCTATTTCCTGAGTAGGTGATAAATTCAGCATGTAGCGGAGAACGGTGGCCGTCTAATCCCGATCACCATCAAGACCCAGTATCAGATGAAGGTCGCAGGTAATCTGTTTGCACCGAAAGGCCTAGATAGGATGAGACATGGCAAAGACGCGAATCCGGATATCTTGCGAATGGGGTGCGGTCGCTGCCGATCTGGCTAATAATGCCGCCTGCCACGCATTGCTGTTGATGTTACCCATCTCCGTCAAGATGCGTGACCACCTCCGACAGGAGAAGACGGGTTATTTGCCGACTCCGCTGCCTGAGATGGCGCGGAAAGTGGATTTTGCAGCGGGAACCCTAGGCCTATGGGACTCAGATAATTTCGTGATCTATTATCGAAAAGGCCGCGTCCCTTCGCCGGGCATTGTCATTCTCGGAAATGTTAGTGGCGACGTTTCACTCTTTGATCGCCCCGGAACCGTCACGGTGCATATCGAGCAGATTCCTTGAGCGGTCAATTAGCACCGATCTGTGTAAGAACGCGACCGCGCTCTGCGAACGAATGCTAACTGCTTCACCCACGGTGACGCAGGGCCTCCACAAGTGCGATGAATGCGGGCGAAGATTGGCGGCGGCTCGGATAGTAAAGGTAATAGCCATCCCAATATGGGGAGAATTCTTCGAGCACGCGTTTTAATCGCCCCTTTGCTAAATGAGGCAAAGCAATCTCCTCTGGCACATAGGCGAGGCCAAAGCCTTCCAGCGCCGCATCGACCACGTTGTAGACGTTGTTAAATACAAGCTGCCCTTCGACCCGAATCTTTAGCTCTCGCTTTTTCTCCTCGAATTCCCAAGCCCAAATCCCTCCGGATGTAGGCATGCGTTCATTAATGCAGATATGCTGGACAAGCTCTCGAGGGTGCGACGGCACCCGTCTGTTTTTGAAGTATGCAGGCGCGCCCACCACTGCAAAGCGAAAATCCGGTCCGATCCGAGCTGAAATCATATCCTTCGCCAATTGCTCTCCCATGCGTACGCCGGCATCGTATCGCTCGGAAACAATATCCGTGAGACCGTTGTCGAGCATGAGCTCGACTTTGATGTCCGGATACTTGGGCAAGAATTTACGCAACTTTGGCCAGAGCACGTGATTGAGCGCATAGTCCGACGCGGAGATACGGATGGTCCCTGCGGGTTTGTCCCTTAGGTCGCTCAGCGCATCGACCTGCGCGTCAATCTCGTCAAAATGCGGGCCAATTCCATCGAGCAGGCGCTGTCCAGCTTCCGTGGGTGATACGGCGCGCGTTGTCCTAGTCAATAGGCGGACGCCGAGCTGTGCTTCAAGCTGGCGGATCGTGTGGCTAAGCGCAGATTGGGAGACGCCACATTTGGCTGCGGCTCTGGTGAAACTGCGCTCCCTGGCAACAGCCAGGAAGGCCAAGAGATCGCTTACGGTCTCACGCGGCATCTATGCCCCCTCATGTAGTCTCCTCATTATATCGCGGCGATAGCGCCCAAAACAGTCGCACCTCGATCACATTAATGAATGCCACTCATAAACGCATGCGGATTGCCGAGCCTAATTCTTCCTCGTCGACGAGCTTATATTGAACTTGAAAACGAACCCTGCTCTCTCATTGATAGCTGTCGCCGCCAGGCCTGTCTCCAGGATCGCGGCGCCCCACGCAGCTGCTTCGAGATCGCACCTCGCCACAGCTTCTCGGTTTGGCGCCCCCCCTATTCTGGGGTGCGGCAAAGGCGGCGTTCGTCCCGAAGTTTGTCGCCAAAGGCTATTTGAAATGAACATCTCAACCCAACCCGCCACCCAAAGCTCTACGTCTGCCTGGAGTGGGGTCTTCGCAATGTCTTTGGGTGCCTTCGCGCTGATCGCATCGGAGTTTATGCCGGTCAGCCTGCTGACCCCCATCGCGAAGGATCTTCATATCAGCGAAGGCCAAGCCGGACAGGCTATCTCCATTTCTGGCGCTTTCGCTGTACTTACCAGCCTCTTCATCACGTCGGTTGCTGGCCGGCTTGACCGTAAAACACTGCTCCTGGTGATGACCGGCCTGATGATTGTTTCAGGCTTTGTAGTGGCGCTGGCGCCCAACTACGAGATCCTCATGATTGGACGTACCCTCATCGGCGTTGTCATCGGGGGCTTCTGGTCTATGTCGGCCGCAACTGCCATCCGGCTGGTACCAGGCGATAAGGTGCCAAGAGCGCTGGCGATCCTGAACGGTGGCAACGCCCTCGCAACAGTCATTGCCGCTCCGCTCGGAAGCTTTCTCGGGGGGCTTATTGGCTGGCGCGGGGCATTCTTTTTTGTTGTTCCGGTTGGCATCCTCGTTCTTGCGTGGCAATTCGTGAGTTTGCCGTCGATGAAAGCTGAGGCAAAAGCCGGCATTGGGGCGGCTTTCTCGATACTGAGACGCCCTGTGGTGGCGCTGGGAATGGCGGCCGCCAGCATCTTCTTCATGGGACAGTTCGCGCTTTTTACCTATCTCCGGCCCTTCCTGGAAACCGCGACCCACGCCAGCGTTTCGACCGTGTCTCTCATGCTCCTTCTGATGGGAGTCACCGGGTTTGTTGGTACGACTTTGATTGGGAGGTTCATCAACAAAAGCCTCTACCGAACGTTGGTCGTTATTCCCGCACTGATGGCCGGGGTCGCTTCCGCCCTCGTGCTTTACGGGAGTACGGCCTCGACGACCGCTCTTCTTCTTGGACTCTGGGGCCTGTTTGCAACCTCTGCACCGGTTGGTTGGTGGACTTGGGTAGCAAAGACATTGCCGAACGATGCCGAGGCTGGCGGCGGTCTCTTGGTTGCGGTTGTCCAGCTTGCGATCAGCCTCGGCGCGATCGTTGGTGGCGCCTTATACGATGCAAATGGATATCAGGCGACATTTGGCGCCAGCGTTGCTTTGCTGGTGGTAGCGGGGCTTCTAGTCGCCCTGACATCGCGGAAACACACAGCTACGCATGGATAGAAAGGCCGCAATCACGCCTCCAGTGTCGACATGTCAATGACGAAGCGATATTTCACGTCCCCTTTCACAGTCCGGTCATAAGCGACATTCACATCCTTCATGGCAATCCGCTCGATATCGCAGACGATATTGTGCTCGCCGCAGAAATCGAGCATTTCCTGGGTTTCGGGAATGCCGCCGATGAGGGAGCCGGCCATTGAGCGGCGGCGGAAAATGAAATTTATCCCATCGACTTTTTTGAGCGGCTCAACAGAGCCGACAATCACCATGGTCGCGTCAAGCTTGAGGAGTACCATATAGGGGTCGACGTCGTGCCCTACCGGAATGGTGTTCAGCAGGAAGTCAAAGGTGCCTTGAGCTGCCTTCATCGCCCCTGCGTCTGTCGACAAAAGGACTTCATCAGCCCCGAGCTTCTTGGCATCGTCGCCCTTCTTGGGAGAGGTGGTGATCATAACGACCTTGGCTCCCATGGCATGGGCGAATTTGACACCCATATGCCCGAGTCCACCCAAGCCAACGACGCCGATCTTCTGGCCGGGTCCGACCTTCCAATGTCGAAGAGGTGAATAGGTTGTGATCCCGGCGCAGAGCAGCGGCGCCACCGCTGCTGGGTCAAGGTTCTCGGGAACGCGGAGCACGAACCGCTCATCGACCGTGATCTTATCGGCATAGCCGCCGAAGGTCATCCTATGGGGCGTGCCACCAATTTTGTCTTCGCCGCCATAGGTTCCGGTAAATCCGTTCTGGCAATACTGTTCGAGGCCACGCTGGCACGGGTCGCAATGACGGCAACTATCGACCAGGCAGCCAACACCAACCAAATCTCCAGCCTTAAATTTCGTGACATTTGCTCCCACTGAGCTCACACGACCGACGATTTCATGGCCGGGAACAAACGGGTATGTCGTCCATCCCCACTCGTTACGGGCAAAGTGGATATCCGAATGACAAATGCCGCAGTAGAGGATGTCGATCGCGACATCGACAGGACGCGGCTCCCGCCGTTCGAAAGTGAAAGGAACCAGTTGATCCGCTGCGGAGTGGTTGGCATAGCCATGAGCGTGGATTGTCATTGTCTATCCTCGAATGAAGATGAAGAGGCTGTCGTCGATCAAGCAGCGCGCTTGGCAAGTACGTCCTTGACGATCGGAACGGCCGAGAACGCGTTCGGCCAACCGGCATAGAAGGCTACTTGTGTGAGGACTTCGCCGCCCTCCACGCTCGTCAAGCCGTTATCCATTGCTTTATTTAGATGGAACGTGATCTGGGCGACGTTTCCGGTCGCGATCAGTGCGCTAATGGTCGCAAGGCTCCTATCACGAGGTGCCAGCCCCGGGCGCAGCCATAGATCGTGAAAGAGCGCGTCGGCCGTGTAATGAACCAGGCCCGGGGACACAGCGCCGGCGCTCTGCTCCACGATGCCCGCGCGGCGTTCCTCAGCCGCTTCATCAAGCGGCAACAGAACCGGCTCCGCCTCGGGTAACAGTTCTGCGGTGATGCCGCGCTCGGCAAAGACCTCTCTCAGGACCTGGACTGCAAAGAAGGCGTTCGACCAACCCGCATAGAAAGCCAGATGGGTGACGATTTCGGAGAGTTCCCCGGGCGTCACACCGGTATCGAGAGCATGGTTGAAATAGTGCAGCATTCCGATCGTCTGAGCACGGGCAATCAGAACGGAAACAGTGACGATGCTGCGATCCCGCGATGACAGGTCAGGCCTCTTCCACAGCCCGTTAACGATCTTATCTAATGTATACTTCTCAAGCGCGGGAGATACGGCCCGCACATCTTCCATTGTCAGCTTTGAACGTGACATTTTGCATCCTCAACCTTGACTGTTCTCAACAACAATTCGGCCTCTACCGTCACGCTCCGCCTCACCCCGTAAGCGATGACCTAATTGGCTTGCCGGGTCGTTACACTTCGGCTGGTGCCGCAGAAACAAATTGGCTGGTGATCCGAGCAACCCGCGCACCCAGATATGCGGCCGTTTTCAAGTCGCTTTCCGGCGGGACTACGTCGGGACCTTCGTCAGAGTTGGACTGGGCCATCGCTCCCAGCCAACTCCCAAGCCTGTTGAGATCTGAGGCTTTGCCCTCGCTCGAACTGTTGCCCGGCATCAAGTCCAGCCCAACCCAAATCATGCCGTGCTGAGCTGCAAACAAGGCGATTGAAACGAGGGTGTTCAGCTTGTCGCCACTATGCGCTCCGGAATTTGTGAAACCAGCGGCGATCTTGTTGCGCCACTTCTGGCTGAACCAAGCCTTCTTCGTGGAATCCTCGAAGAACTGCTTAAATCTGGCGCTTAGCAAGCCGTTATAGGTTGGCGAGCCGAAGATGATGGCGTCGCTCTCCTCCAACGTCTCCCACGGTACTGCGCTTTCAACAGCAATCAGCTTGGCATCTGCGCCTGGTATCTCTCGGATCCCGGCTGCAACGGCATGCGCTTGCTTTGCAGTGTGGCCATAGCCGCTGTCATAGACGATGGAAATAAGCATACGTTTCTCTCCTTGCTGGAGCGCGTATTTTATGTTTCTTCAGTTTGAAGATATATGCCGGGTATCTTCATGAATTTTAAAGGTATGCTTAATAATGAAACTCGATCAGCTTAACGGCTTGCTCGCTCTAAAAGTCGTCGCGGACACACGTAGTTTTACGGCGGCAGCGAAGGTCTTTGATGTGTCCGCTTCCGCGGTTAGCCAGACCATCAAGCAGCTTGAGCAGAAGTTGGGGGTGGCGCTCCTTTCCCGGACAACGCGTAGTACGAGCCTGACAGAGGCCGGAGATGCTTTTTTGAACCAGGCAGGACCGGCTCTCGAACTGATCCTTTCCGCGCTTGATGATGTCGGTACCTATGCGCGAAAGCCTTCCGGTTTATTGCGGCTCAATCTGCCGAGACAGATCTACCCAGCCTACCTGGCACCGATCGTCGCCGGCTTTGCCCAAGAGCATCCAGAAATCCAAATCGAGCTCTTTTTTGAAGATCAGCAATCGGACGTCGTTGACAAGGGCTTCGATGCTGGCATTCGGCTGTCAGATATTCTGGCAAAGGACATGGTGGCGATTAAGCTACTTGGACCCGTACGTTTCGTAACGGCTGCCTCGCCCAAATACCTGGCCAAAATGGGCCGCCCCAAACACCCACAGGACCTGCTGGCGCATCATTGCATTTGTCCCCGTTTTGGCGACGGCCCCTATGTAAAATGGGAGTTCGAGCATAAAGGCAAAGACCTGGAGGTTCTCGTTGTGCCTCGCCTTATCGTCAACGACGCCCTGCTTATGTTGGATGCTGCCGTGAGTGGGCTTGGCATTGTCTATACGACGAGCCAGGCGATCGAAGAGCAGATCAAGCGCGGGAAGCTGGACGTAGTTCTCGATCAATACGCTACCAGCAGTTCAGGGTTTTACCTATATTTTCCCAAACGCTCGCAGGTGCTTCCTAAGCTGCGTGCTTTTATCGACTACATCAAGCGTACCAAGGCCGATCACAGTAAGAATCAGTCGGACCTATGGAACTGACTTGAGATAAGCAATGATGTCGGCGCGATCTTGAGCATTGGGCACGCTCACCGGCATCGTCGACCCAGGTACCGCCTTCGTGGGCCCAGCTAGAAAATTGTCCAGGGTTTGATCATTCCACACAATCCCAGACGCAATTAGCGCCTTCGAATAGCGAGCACCCTGGACTGTTCCGGCGGTGCGCCCGAATACGCCAGAAAGATGTGGGCCCGCCCTGTTCTGGTCGGTGACGGTATGGCAGCCGCTGCAGCGCGAGAACAGCATCTTCCCCTTTGTAGGGTCACCGTCAGCCCAGGCGGGCGGGGTGCCGCTTGCCATGATCAACATGACGGACAACCAGAATTTTGAACGGTTCATGGCGACGGCCACCTTGTCAGCTGTTTTTCAGTAGGTCTGTATTGATCGGAAGTGTGCGGATGCGCTTGCCGGTCGCAGCGAAAATCGCGTTCGTGACGGCGGGGAACACAACCGCCGTTCCGGCCTCACCCATGCCGCCGGGAGCTGCTGCGCTCTTAATGACATGTGTCTCCACAACGGGCGCCTCGTCGATTCGCAGAGGTATGTAGGTATCGAAGTTGCTCTGTTCGATCCGGCCGTCTTTAAGCGTTATCGCGCCGTGTAGAGCGGCAGTGAGGCCAAAGAGAGAGCCGCCCTCGATTTGAGCGGCGATCGTATCCGGATTTACCTGTAGCCCACAATCGACCGCACAGACCAGCCGCCCGATCTTGAGGCTGCCATCATTACCTACAGCAACCTCGGCCACCATCGCCATATAAGTGCCGAAAGCGAATTGAACGGACACACCCATGCCCTGCCTCGCCGGCATCGCCTTGCCCCAGCCAGCCTTTTCCGCCGCCGTCGTCAGGACGCCAAGCGCCCGAGGATTATGGCCGAGCAATGATTTGCGATAGGCAACGGCATCCGCTTTTGCCGCAGCGGCCAGCTCATCGATAAAGCTCTCAACAACGAAAACATTGTGGGTTGGACCTACCCCGCGCCACCAGGCTGTCGGCACGGCTGGTGGCTCAACCTGCTTGAACTCGACATGGATCGCTGGAAAAGCGTAAGGCGGCTCAGCCGCACCCTCGACGCCGTCTGGATCAACGCCATTCTTGAAGGCCGGCGGGAAATAACGAGCCATCACGGATGATCCGGAAACGCGATGCGTCCAGGCGACGGGCTTCCCATCCCGATCTAGTCCTGCCGATAGTCGGTCATAGTAGTAAGGGCGGTACATATCGTGCTGGATATCTTCTTCCCTACTCCAGATTACTTTCACAGGTCCCTCGACCTGCTGCGCCACCTTGACGGCATGAGCAATGCCGTCAATTTCCAGCCGGCGGCCGAAACCGCCACCGATAATATGATTATGGATATTGACCGCCTGCGCCGGCAAACCGGTAATCTGTGCCGCGGTCCGCTGTGCCATCGTCGGTACTTGGGTGCCAACCCAAATGTCGCAAGCGTCCTTCCGAACATGCACCGTGCAGTTCATTGGCTCCATCGCAGCATGGGCCAGGAATGGCAATTGATAGACGGCATCAAGCCGTCGCGACGCATTGGCCAACGCAGCTTCGACATCGCCTTCACTACGCGCAACGGAGCCCGGTGTCTTTGACGCTTCCTCAAGCTGACGGACAATGTCGACACTATTGACCGTCGAGTTTGCCCCATCCTCCCAAACGATTGCAGCCGCCTCGAGACCCTTCTTGGCAGCACCCATGTGATCCGCAACGACGGCGACCGCCTGGTCCGTTAGGACCACCTGCCGCACACCCTTAACTGCAAGAGCAGCCTTCTCATCTGCAGACTTCGGCTTTCCACCAAGTACCGGCGAAATTGAAATCGCGGCGATCTTCATGCCGGGCACCTTCACATCGATCCCGAACGACGCTGTACCGTTGACTTTGGGTGGTGTGTCGAGCCGCTTCTGAGGCGTGCCGATGATCCGGAAATCTTTCGGGTCCTTCAGCGTCAGGTCCTTGGCGGCCGGCGCAGGGAGTGCCGCGGCCGCGTCAACAAGCGCGCCATAGGCCAGTTGGCGTGACCCCGTTCCATCGAGTACGAGGCCATTCAGGGCGTGGCAAGTTTTGGGATCCACATTCCATTGCCTGGCCGCAGCCTCGATCAGCAGGGTCCGGGCAATCGCCCCGGCCTGGCGCAACGGCGTCCAAAAGCCCCGGATTGATGTCGAGCCGCCCGTCGTCTGGCTCCCGAGAAGCGGATTTCCATAGAGAGCGTCATCAGGCGGGGACAATTCGAGGCGTACTTTATCAAGCCCAACCTCAAGTTCTTCTGCAAGAAGCATGGAATGGGCGGTATGGATACCCTGGCCCATCTCTGCCATTGGCATCACCATAGTGACGAAGCCCTGGTTATCAATTCGGATAAAGCCATTCGGTGCGAAATTGGCAGAAGCTTGGGCCTCCGCGGTCCATTTCGAGGATGGAAGCGTAAGTGCGACGACAAGGCCGCCACTGAGTTTCAGAAAGTTCCGGCGGTCGACGCGGGATAGTGTGCCTTTGCGCTGCATGATCCTGGCCCCTTAGACTGCGGCGCGATGGATAGCCGCGCGAATGCGCTGATAAGTGCCGCAACGACACACATTGCCTGACATTGCGGCATCAATATCCGCGTCGGTCGGCTTGGGGGTAGTCGCAAGGAGGGCCGCAGCCGACATGATCTGGCCAGATTGGCAGTAGCCGCATTGCGGAACATCAAGGTCAATCCAGGCTTGCTGCAATGCCTTTCCGGTTGCCGATTCGCCGATTGACTCGATAGTCGTCACGGCACTTCCGCCGACGCTGTCGATTGACGTCTGGCAAGAACGCACCGGTTGACCGTCGACATGCACGGTGCACGCGCCGCAAAGCGCCATGCCGCATCCGAATTTGGTACCGGTCATTCCAAGGACGTCACGCAGCACCCAGAGGAGCGGCGTGTCGCCATCGACATCCACTGTGTGATCGCTTCCGTTTACCTTGATGCTGAATGTCATGCCCGTCTTCCACTTCTTCAGTCGTGCGTCAGCTACTATTTTAGAACTCGCACCCCAAGCACATTAGTGCCCGCAACGCGCATGTACTTATGAGCTGAGCTCATCAATCGACCGTAGAGATGGCGGCGCTTCTAATATCTGCTTGATCTGCTGGCTCCGGGTGAGTGCGTTCCAATTTATGAGCCTCGTTCATCGCTACATGCCGATTTCTGCATCTAGTTTGATTGCTTTGAACGCCCATATTGCCGCCATGAACAGAAAGGCTAGAAGGGCTTTTGCGCAAGGCTTGCCGGGTATTCAGCACCGAAATTCGCTTGCGTGAGAAGCGGCTCGCGGACGCAATTGGATGCATGACAGTGCAGAGCGACATTGATCAGGATATTCGGCGCGAAGAAGGGATAGGCCTGATTTATATCTTTTGGGCGCGCATCACCGCGCTTTGCCTGCTTGGTCTATGGGTCATATTGACAACGCCACTGGCTCGTTCAGCGATCTATCTCATAGCGATTGGCTGCTTTGGCATGCTCGGTGCAATCCCCTACATCGCAGCGCGACGCAGCAGGGTGAGCACACAATTTGCTGCGGCCTTCTTGCTACTTGATGCGGCTTTCCTGACTTACGTTCTCATCATGCCACCGAATTTCTATGTCGAAGGCTGGACACCACAACTCAATCTCCGCCTGCCGAACTTCCTGTATATCGGGATTTTTCTCGTGGGAATGGCATTGAGCTACTCGCCAGGTCTCGTTATTTGGGCGGGAGCCGCGTCCATTCTCGCCTGGAGCGTAGGCTTCATTTGGGTAGCACGCCTGCCAGAGACACTGCTTACAAGTTCGCGCACAGCGCTCGATAGTGGCCTACGACCAGATGAGGTAATCGACAGCTTTCTCGACCCGAGAACAGTGAGCGTGACGACGTGGGAGATCCAGCTTGTCTTTCTTCTTCTTGTGACGATGATCTTGACCGTAACAGTTTGGCGATCTCGCCGTCTCGTTCGTCGTCAGGCTATTGCGGAATTCGGTCGGGCAGCTCTTTCGCGGTATTTTTCGCCGAATATCGCCCAGGAGATCGCCAGCAATCCGCAGGCACTGGATCGCTCGACCGTGCAGCCGGCGGCAATCCTATTCGCCGACATGGTTGGTTTCACTTCGTTATCCGAGAGCCTGCCACCGATAGAGCTTATTGCCTTGCTGCGCGATTTTCATGGGAGACTCGCACGGATCGTGTTCGAGCACCAAGGCACCGTCGATAAATATATCGGTGATGCTATCATGGCTCATTTCGGTACTCCAAACCCGCAAAGAGATGATGCTGCAAAGGCGCTGTCATGCGCGGCCGCCATGTTAGCGGAAATAAAGAGATGGTCTGCGGAACGAGCAAGTGTGGGTGACGCCCCGATAAGAATCGGTATCGGGGTTCACTACGGTGAGGTCGTAGTCGGCAATATCGGCGACGAGCGGCGACTTGAATACACAGTTCTGGGAGATGCCGTAAATGTGGCCAGCCGGCTTGAGCGGCTTACACGCCGCACTGCTTCCGAATTAATGGTCAGTGATGAACTAATCCGGGCCGTGTCTCGGTGTGGCGTTGATCCGTCTGCGGTCGTTCACAGACTTCATTTAGATCATTCAAGATTTGTTCGCGGTCGCCATCAGCCTCTTGCGATCTGGCGCGTTCCGGCAACACCCGAACCAATTGGAGCCGTCGCACAGGCAGAGAAAGGGAAAGATGCTTAAGATTCGTGGTATGCTGATTGCGCTGGCACTGGTGCTTTTCGTGACCCAAGTTTGGGTAAAGGGAGCCTTGTCAGATACGCTCAGCAATGGAGCGGACAAAATCGTCACCGGTGTCATTATAAGGTTTGCTGCTGGAACGACCTTCGTCGACGTCAAAGTCGATCAGGACAACGCGGCCGTTCGCGATTTTCTTTCGATGTTACCGCTCAAGGTGAAAGTGGAGGAATTCGCTGGTCGCGAGAAGATCGCTTATCTGGCGCGAAAGTTGAGGGCCGAAACATCCCCCGGCTCAGACCCGGAAGATGGTGATCTCATTTATTATATTCCCTGGGGAAATCTCGGCTTCTATTACAACACGGCTGGGATTGGTTATTCTGATCAGACGATCCATATGGGCATTTACAAAGCTTCGCGAGATGATCTTCAGCGCCTCGAAGGTCAGCCTGTTACCGTCGATGTGCTCCGTTAGTTTCTCCATAAGCCGCGCTCCGGCATAGGCCTGAAAGTCCGATTTCATCCGCACTTCGAATCACGTTTGCATTGGCCCTGCAGCTAGGCCGCGGAACCCGATTGATCCGCGTTGAAACGAAATTGCCGATCACCCGCCCCGCCCGTATCGACAATTGCCACTGTGAGAGGAACGCGCTATCACCGAAAGTCCCTTGTCTTCGGTTTGATCGCGTCGCGAGCAACGTCCGGGATGTAGATCTCCCGCGCACGTAGTCCCCTCAACTGCAAATCGCGGGAATCTTGGCCGGAACCGCCATGCGTCGCTTGATCGCCACGACCATGCGGCACGGGCAGGATGGCGTCGCGCTCGCCGATGCTGGCGAGCTCGCTAGACAGGTCCGTGACCCGCTGAACGATGAGGTGGACAACGTCGCCCTCCCGCTGGATTGGCCCCTTAACGGCGACCATGCCGGCGGCGAGGATCTGGCGCCGGAACTTCTCGAAGACCGTCGGCCAGAGGATCAGATTGGCGGCGCCCGTCTCGTCTTCGATCGTGACGAAGAGGACGCCCTTCGCCGTACCCGGCCGCTGGCGGACGAGGACCAGGCCGGCGGTCTCCAGCCAGGTGTCGTCCTTCGCCGCCATCGCAGTGGCGCAGGTGACGATCCGGCGCTTGGAGAGATCCTGGCGTAGAAAGCTCACCGGATGCGCGCGCAAGGTCAGACCGGCATGCCGGTAATCCTCGACGACCTCGCCGCCGGCCGTCATCGGCCGCAGCTCGACGGCAGGCTCATGGAATTCGCGGACGACCTCTTCTTCGCGCGCCGTGGCCGCCGCGAAAAGCGGCAGCGTATCGTTCCTCAACCCCTTGATGGCCCAGAGCGCCTGACGGCGCTGCAGCCGCAATGAGGGCTGGAACCCGTCGGCTTCGGCGATCTTTTCGATGGCCGAGACGGGGACGGCGGACCGCAGGCGAACGTCATCGACGGAATTGAAGAGCCGCTCGGCCCTCGCAGCGACGATCATGGCCGCATGGTCGGTGGAAAGGCCACTGACCTGCCGGAACCCGAGACGAACGGCGAAACGGCTCTCCCGGTTCGTCGGCTCCAGGGTGCAGTCCCAGCGAGAGGCATTGATACAGATCGGCCGGACCTCGACGCCGTGATCTCGGGCGTCGCGGACGATCTGGGCGACCGCGTAGAATCCCATCGGCTGCGCATTGATGAGGGCCGCGCAGAAGACGTCAGGATGATGGCACTTGAGCCAGGACGAAGCGTAGGCGATCAAGGCGAAGGAGGCGGCATGGCTTTCCGGAAAGCCGTAGGAGCCGAAGCCGTCCAGCTGCTTGAAGGTCTGCTCCGCGAATTCCTGGGTGTATCCGTTGGCGACCATGCCGGTGATGAGCTTCTCGCCGAACCGCGAAACGCCGCCCGTGTGCTTGAAGGTCGCCATGGCGCGCCGAAGCTGGTCGGCCTCGGATGCCGTGAAGCCGGCGCATTCGATCGCGACCCGCATCGCCTGCTCCTGGAAGAGCGGGACGCCGAGGGTCTTGCCGAGAACCTTCTCCAACTCCGGCTTCGGGTATACGACCGGCTCCTTGCCCTCACGCCGGCGGAGATAGGGATGGACCATATCGCCCTGGATGGGTCCGGGGCGGACGATGGCGACCTCGATGACGAGGTCGTAGAAGGTCCGGGGCTTGATCCTGGGCAACATCGACATCTGCGCCCGGCTCTCGATCTGGAATGTCCCCAGCGTGTCCGCCTTCCGGATCATAGCATAAGTCCGCGGGTCCTCCGCGGGGATGGTGGCAAGGTCGAGTTTGATGCCCTTATGGGCTTCGAGGAGGTCGAAGCCTCGCTTCATGCAGGAGAGCATGCCAAGGCCGAGAACATCCATCTTCATGAACTTGAGGACATCGATGTCGTCCTTGTCCCATTCGATGATCTGACGATCGTCCATGGCGGCGGGCTCGATCGGCACCAGCTCGTCCAGGCGGTCGCGGGTCAGGACGAAGCCGCCGGGATGCTGGGAGAAGTGCCGCGGGGTGCCGATCAGCTCCCGGGCAAGATCGAGGCAAAGGCGCAGCCGCCGGTCCTTGAGGTTCAGGTTGAGCCCGGCAATATGCTTTTCTTCGACGCCGTCATCGGCATAGGCCCAGACCTGAGAGGAGAGCGTCTTGATCAGATCCTCAGGTAATCCCAACGCCTTACCGACGTCCCGCAAGGCAGCCTTGGCCCGATAGCGAATCACGACGGCTGTGAGCGCCGCCCGGTCCCTGCCATAGGTGTCATAGATCCACTGGATGACGATCTCCCGCCGGTCATGCTCGAAATCGACGTCGATGTCGGGCGGCTCCCGCCGCTCTTCGGATACGAACCGCTCGAATAGAAGGTCGTTGCGGCCGGGATCGATCGAGGTGATGCCGAGGACATAGCAGACGGCGCTGTTCGCCGCCGATCCCCGGCCCTGGCAGAGGATGCCCCGGCTCCGGGCAAAGCGGACCACGGCATTCACCGTCAGGAAGTAGGGCGCGTATTCCAGCTTCTCGATGAGGCCGAGCTCATGCAACAGGGTCTTCCGGACGCGGTTTGGTAGCCCTTCGGGGTATCGCTCGGCGGCTCCTTCCCAGGTGAGCTTCTCCAGTGCCTGCTGGGCTGTCAGCCCCGGCATGGTCCGCTCTTCCGGATACTGGTACTCGAGCTCCTCTAGGGAGAAGCGGCACCGATCGGCGATCTCCTGTGTCCGCGCCAGTGCTTCAGGATATCGGCTGAAGAGCCTCGCCATCTCCTCGGGCGGCTTCAGGTAGCGGTCGGCATGGCGTTCCCGCCGGAAGCCGGCATCGTCGATCGTGCAGTTGTGCCTGATGCAGGTGACGACATCCTGCAGGATCCGCCGCTCCGGCGCATGGAAGAGGACATCATTGGTGACGACCGTCGGCACCCGGAACCGAACCGCGAGGTTGTTGAGTTCGTGGAGCCGTAGCTGGTCATTCGGTCGCCGCCGCAGGGTCAGGGCCAGGTAGGCGCGGTCACGGAAGGTCTCGCCGAGGCGGCGGAGCTGCAGTGCGCAGGTCTCGTCCGCTTGTTCCGGCAGCAGAACAGCGATCTGGCCGTCACCGTACTCGGCGAGATCCGACCAGCCCAGGCGGCACTTTCCCTTTCCGGCCCGTCTCTTGCCCACGGAAAGCAGACGGCAGAGCCGCGCATAGGCAGGACGATCGGTCGGATAGACCAGGACCGACATCCCATCGTCGAGATCAAGGCGGCATCCGATGATGAGCCGCACGCCGGTCTCCCGGGACGCCTCGTAGGCTCGGACGATGCCGCCCACCGAATTCCTGTCGACGATCGCCAGCGCCTCGATGCCGAGCTCCTTCGCTTGGAAGAAGAGCTCCTCGCAAGAACTCGTCCCACGCAGGAAGCTGAAATGCGACGTGCATTGGAGCTCCACGTAGTTCATGCATAGATCCCGTGCAGGAACCATCGATGCGAACCGGTGGCAGGATCGACGCCGTCGCCAGCCCGGTAGATCCAGTAACGCTCGCCGTTCTCGTCCTCGACCTGGAAGTAGTCACGGACGGCTTCGAGTTCCGGATCGGCTTTCCACCATTCGCCGAAGACCCGCTCAGGGCCATCTGCTCGGGCCACTCGTCGGCGCACACCACGCCAGGTGAACCAGACCGGCGGATGGTCGGGGAGCAGAGCAAGGGTTTCGATCAGTTCCGGGTTCGCGAGCAGGCGCGCAGGCCGCGGCCAGCTCGTCGGCCAGTCGCCTTCCGTCTTCGGCGCCAGCGGAGCGACGCGCTTGACTGATCGCTCTGGGACGTCGCTTGCGACGGGCTCCAGGCGATAGATCCGACGTTCACCGACGCGATTGACGAGAACGTCGACGAGGCTGGAGACGTCGGCCTCGGTCTCCTGAACAAGCGAGGATATCCGCTGCTTTGGCTCCAAGGGTTCGGCGACGACGGCGACCAGAATCATGATCTCGATGCCGAAGCCGGGATCGATGGTCTCGATCTTGTCGGTTAAGAGCCTCGTCAACCGCTTCACGTCGCGCACCGGCGTCGCCATGCCGACGCGAACGACCTCGATCCGGTTATCGACACGATGGCAAAGGAGATCGAGACGTCTGGCGCCAAGCGCTTGCTGCTCGAGGGCCTGGCACAGGATGACGACAAGCTTGCCGACGTATTTGGCGATCGTTTCCGGCGCCCCGATCGGCTCGGCGAAGACCTGCTTCGCCTCGACGAGCTCGGGCGAGCGCACGCGCTCGATTAGTTCCCGCTGCGCGCCCGTGGCCTGATCGAGACGACGGCCGAGGTCGGATCCGAACCGAAGTACCAATGGCGCCCGCGGCTGATCGAGGAGGTCTTTGACCGATTTGAAGCCGAGCCGGCGCAGCTCGGCCACCGTCTCGCCCGGCAACCGCAGTGAGGCCAACGGCAACCCCGCGACGGCCTCGGCGCTCTTCCCAGCCGGAACGACCAGGGAAGGCCGCGCGACGTAGCGGGCAAGCGCATGCGCAGCACCCCAGGTGTCGGCCATCGCTGCCGTCGCCAGGAAGCCGGAGCTGGAGAGGCGGCTCAGGAGATGTCCGAGCATCGCTTCTTCGCCGCCATGGAGGTGGGCCGCACCCGTCGCGTCGATGACGATGCCGTCCGGCGGATCCGCGGCGACGATTGGCGAGTAGTTCTTCAGCGCCCAGATAGCGAGCCGCTCTAGCGCGTCCTCGTCCGCGGCTGGATCGCCATCCATCATGACGAGTCCTGGCACCAACGCCTGCGCCTTTGTCGCCGGCATACCGACATGAAGCCCTGCCTTCTCGGCCGCATGGTCAGCGGCGAGGACGACCCGCCGACGGCCGTGGCGGCCAATCAGTACCAGGGGCGTTTCAGCCAGTGGCGCTGCGTCGCCCATCTTCCGCCGCACCCGATCGGTCGGCCAAGTCGGCAAAAAGAGCGAGACGACCCTTTGCATCGCAGGCCTCCACGTAGAAATCGGCGCTGCTCCCAGCACGGCAGCGGAGAAGTTCGAGATGCCACCTGGCGCGGCCGACCCCAGGAACCGGCAGCGGCGCCGATGGCAAGGCGGAGACCCGCCACCTCGTGACCGCTGCCGTCGGCTGTCCGAAGTCAGCGGCCTCGGCCTGGCGCCGCCAGCGGCGGACGACGATGCCGACCGTCCCCGCCGTCTCAGCGGCGAGCTGCAAGCGGCGCGAAGCCGTCATCGTTAGCTTCGAAACGTCGGCAATGGCGGCGCCCAGCCCGCCGTGGCGAAGCCCCTCTTCGAGACAAGCGAGCGTCGTCTTCTCGTCACCCGCTTCCATGTAGATGACGCGGCTGGATTTGAGGCCGGCTTGCGCGATCGCCGGTGCGAAGAGATCGGGGCGCCCCACACACCAGAGAACCGGGCCCTTTGTTCGCGCGGCGATACCAGCCGCGAAGAGCGCCGCGGCCGCACCATCTATAGCGCCGTTGCCGCCGCCAGCCACTTCATGCAGTGCTCCCAAAGCGAGGCCACCGCCCGGCAGCCAATTGTCTATCGCACTGATTCCAAACGGTAAAACCGGCCGCTGAGGACTGTCATGCCCTTCGATCCGACGGATCTTGTCGCGCAACGTATCGATGGCAGTTGGGTTGGCAGATGTGATCGACATGGCGCTTGCATTTCGGTCCGGTCGGTGATTTCGTTCTTGTTATGTTCTCACTCGGCAGTAAGAGTCAATTGGCCGAAGAGACACCCGAACAAGTTGATTGCCGCCCCAACAAGAAGGAGAGCGCCGCCATGGCGACCACTGACCAGGAGATCTATCGAACCGCCAACGAGATGGTCCGGATGAGCGGCCAGGAAGCGGCGAAGGAGGCGCTCACCTACGCCAACGAGCTTGGCGAGAAGCGCGACGTCGAGGGCCGCAGGCTCTGGTTGCGCGTTTGCGACGCCATCGAGGAACTGCTCGCCCCCCAGCCGACCAAGCACTGAAGCCCCCTGTCTCGAGAGGAGCCAAGAAATGGAACGCGAAATCGACCTTCGGCCTTCCTGCGTATTCCCGGAAGGCTGCGACGACCCGGAAGACCGGCACGAATATTTCGAAGCCACAGCGGGAGGAGCGGAAACAGCCGCCCAATGGCTGGGCGGCCTCCTCCGTGCGGGCTGCGCCGCCGAGGAGCAGCTGCCTGCCGGTTATCTCGAGGACCCGTTCGTTCTCGGCTTCGCCTTCTCGTTTCTGAGTTCCTACAAGCGCGACTGGCGATACGAGGAGACCGACGCTGAATTCGCGCTGGAGGTCTTCGTCGGCCTGTTTCGCGACAACCGCGGCGCCGTGCTGCACGCGCGTGCCTTGGAGCTCCTCGCCGCGGCGGATCCTGACTTCGTTCGCGGCTCGGAGAATGGTGCCCGTTTCCACCGAGCCGACATCGACCCGGAAAACTGCGGAGACGACGTCCTCTTCGTTATGGCGGAGCGGCGCGCCAAAGAGCACATGACGAAGGTCCGGAAACATATACCCACAGGTCTCGGATACGAATTCGCGCTTGCCAGATACCGTCGGCCCGCCTGCTACGACGCCTATTTCATGGACGTTCTGCGAGAGCGCTTCCCCGACAAAGTCGAATGGCACCAATCGGCTCTCGAACGACTGCCGAACCCCGATCCTGACGACATCGATTACGACAGCCTCAGCGACGAGGAATTCCAGGCGCTTCTGCAACACGAAGAAGCCGTCGCTTGAACGAAACCTGACCCCGTAAATGGGGCCGGAGAAGATAGGAGAAAGAAATGTCCGGCTTAAAAGCGCAAGTCGTCATGCTCGACAGGTTCACTGGCGTCACCCCGGCGCCGGATGGCAAGCATGTCCTCATCGCAGGCAACGTCAGCAATCAGCAGGACATCATCGCCGTCCCGAAGGAAGAGGTCATGAACCTCGTCATGGCCCTCATGACGGGCATCAGTCAATGTGACCAAGTCGACGGGACGACGGATGCGACGAGGCTCATCCCGACGGAAACCTTCGAGATCGGTGCAGATGACGACGGCAACGGTCTCCTTCGCATGGGCGTTCGCGGCGGCGCCTATCTCGATTTCGACCTGAAGCCAGGCATGATCGAGGTCATCCGCGATACCTTTTTAACGCAGATGCCATCCGACCCAGCAGCCTCACGCCACTGAGGCGCTGGACCTCCGTGTGTTAGTAACGCGGGCTGACTGAGCCAACTTACCTCTTTGGCTTGGATTTCCCCGCCTTCTTCAGTTCTGCCTCGACATCCTTCCGCATCGGGCCCACCTTTTTCGCTGCGGCCCTAACCTGTGCGGGCGTCGTGCCCGTCTTCTTGGCCGTGTATGCGACCTCATAAGGCTCGCCACGGTTCACACGGATCCTGTCCTGCTTGCCAACATTCTTCTTGTTATCCGGCATAGCGATCTCTCCTCTTGGCGCGACCGATGCGTCATAGGCTCGTTCGGCCCGCTCGACCATGCAAGAATTATTTTCCGTAATCCATGCTCGCCGACCAATTGGCCGGAAGGCCGCCTCATATCTGCTGGCCAACGACTCGCACGACATGATTAAGGTCGCGTGCATTTTCATGCGAGGCACCATGCGCCAGCTTCTTGCTTTGATCCTTTTCTACCTGCCGGCGATTGCCGCGGCTTCCCGCTCACTTCAGCGCCGCCGCAGACACCCGATCCCCATCTTACACCCGGCGCTGTGCTCACTATGGATCGTGGCCGGATCTCGGCCTGGTCAAAGCGCCGGTCCGGGTCGAGACCATTCTCTATTGGGACAGGCACACCGAGGCGGTCCGCCCGGCTGCTCGATCCGCGCTAGCTGCCTAGACAAGCCACTTTTAAAAAAGATTAGGACCGCCAAGCACGCAGAAACGGCCCGACCCTTCGAATCGATACTGTCGCCCCGATGCCGCCGCTCTTACGAAAGATCGGAATGGATTGAGATGCTTAAATCAGTTGCTCTGGAAGACAAGACAGAGAGAATTACCGAGTCCGCCCTAGCCTGATATAGGCGGACTAACTCTGAGCGAGGGTAGATGTGCGATGGATCAGTTGGAGTCGTGTCAACGAGACTGGACGGCCCTCCGCCCGGCTCGGCTAATTGCCGGCGCGGCTCTGTCGCCGGTCATCCCTGCAGCCCTGTCCGCTCCTGTCGTTTGGGCAGCGATCGCATTTAGTGGCCACCCATGGCCGCCCGAGAAAGTCGCCAAGAACGTTGCTGGCTATCTTCTCGCTGTCGAAGTATGGGCGCTCGTCGTGGGACTACCAGGCCTATGGGTTATGTCTCGGCTTACTGATCGCCTCAGTCGGAATGGCTGCTTTTGGATAGCCGGCGCGGTCCAGCCTCTCGTCGCCATCGCGATCGGCGTGCAATCGCTTGCAGCAACCCTCAGAGTGGAAGGTGATCGGCTCTACATCGACTACGAGGCCACCTCGGCAGGCTCCGGCTACGTGGTTCCTAGCGTGATGCTGGAATTTGGGGCCCGCTCAACGGGAAAGCCGGCAGGCCTGCGCGACGTGACCTGCGACGCCGCCGGATTCATCGACGGCGTCGAATTCCCATCGACCCGCCCCCGCGTAATGCACGCCGAGCGGACGTTATGGGAGAAGGCAACGGCGATCCACGTCTTCTGCCTGCAAGAGAGACTTCGCGGCGAACGCTTCGCGCGACACTGGCATGATGTCGTTCGGCTCGACGAGGCCGGAAATGCCGCCGCTGCCCTAGCGGATCGCCAGCTCCGCAGCGCCGTCGCCCGTCACAAGAGCATGTTCTTCGCCGAGAAGGCGGCAGACGGTACGCTGCTCGACTACGACAGGGCCGTAAATGGCGGCCTGCGCTTGGTGCCGGCGGGCCAAGGGCTTGCGGCGCTGAGCAAGGACTACGGCCAAATGGTCCACGACGGCTTATTGCTAGAGGATGCAGAGCCCTTCGCGGCGCTGATCGATCGGTGTGCCGACACAGAAGCGCGGGCTAACCGCGCTAGTGAATAGGGGGACGGGATGATTCTCACCGACAATGAGACGAAGGTCGATCTCCTCAACAATGAGGCGATCGCCAAGACCATCATCGAACTGCTGCGCGAAAAGCCCGAACGGGCCGTGACGATCGGCGTTCACGGCGACTGGGGTGCCGGCAAATCTAGCATCCTGGAAATGATCGAGAATGGCCTTGCTTCAGACAAGGACGTGCTCTGCATCAAATTCAACGGATGGCGCTTTCAAGGATTCGAAGACGCCAAAATCGCGCTGATCGAGGGCATCGTTACCGGCCTTATCGAGAAACGGCCGTTGCTGACCCAGGCGGGCATAGCCGTCAAAGACATCTTCCGGAGGATCGACTGGCTAAAGATCGCGCGGCACGGGGGTGGTCTCGCGTTCACCGCGTTCACAGGCATCCCCACGGTCGATCAGATCGGCGCGGTGGTCGGTACCTTGAAGGGGATTTTCTCCGATCCCTCGAAACTCGCGACGAAGGAGAATTACGACAAAGCGATCGACGATGTGCAGGGTCTGCTTAAACCGGCGGAGTCGAAAAATGTGCCGGAAGAGATCGAGGCGTTCCGGAAAGCCTTTGACGACTTACTCAAGCAGGCCGGCATCAAGCAACTAATCGTCCTCATCGACGATCTCGACCGCTGCCTGCCGGACACCGCGATCGAAACGCTCGAAGCCGTCCGGCTGTTTGTCTTCACCGCCCGTACCGCGTTCATCGTCGCGGCCGACGAAGCGATGATCGAATACTCAGTGCGCAAGCATTTCCCCGAGCTGCCAGACACGACCGGCCCACGCGACTATGCGCGGAACTATCTCGAAAAGCTGATCCAGATCCCATTCCGGATTCCGGCTTTGGGCGAGACCGAAACCCGTATCTACGTCACCCTACTACTCATCGGCGCCGAGCTGGGCGAGGACGACCCCGCTTTTTCGGCGCTCATCACGGTCGCGCGTGAATTGCTCAAACGGCCTTGGAAAACCGCCGGGCTCGACGCGCAAACGGTCAAGACCGCCTTCGGCGACAAGGCCGGCCAAATCCAGAACGCGCTCACCTTGAGCGATCAGATCGGTCCGATCCTGGCCAGCGGGACTCAGGGCAACCCGCGGCAGATCAAACGCTTCTTGAACACCCTGCTTCTGCGGCATCAGACCGCGCTCGCACGCGGTTTCGGAGATGAGGTGAAACTGCCCGTCCTGGCGAAGCTGATGCTGGCCGAACGGTTCCTCTCAAGATTATTCGACCAGATCGCCAGCGCCGCCGCCCGCGATCCGGACGGCCGCTGCGCAGATTTGGGCGCGCTCGAAGCCGTCGCATCGGAGGAGAAACCAGCCCCCAAGGCCAAGCGGGCCGGGTCGAAGGTCAATTCCATCGACGACGCCAAGCCGACTGCGGTGCCGGACTCCAAGGATAGCGCCATCCTGACGGAGTGGAAGGCGGCCGACGCGATACGGGCCTGGGCGCGGCTTTCACCGGCATTGGCCGATATCGATCTGCGCCCCTATCTGTTCGTGACCAAGGATCGGAAGGACTATTTTGGTGCAGCCTCCGTTCTCGGTCGGCTCGCCGCGGTGGTCGAAAAGCTACTCGGCCCGAAACTGGCCGTTCAGGCGTTCGAAGGTGAACTCAAGCAACTAGTTCCGGCCGAGGCCGCTCAGGTCTTCGAAGAATTGCGTGGGCGCGTTATGGGCGGCGATGCCTTCGATACGGCGCCTCCTGGCATAGACGGGATTGCTGTATTGGTGCGCGCGCACACGACGCTTCAAGCCAACCTTCTCGATCTGCTCGAAGCTCTGCCGGCCGATCGCTGCGGGCCGTGGCCCGCGTCCGGCTGGGAAGGCATCATCAAGGATGCCGACGCCGTAGCTCGGTTCGAAAGGCTCCTCCAGGGATGGTCGACGTCGCAATCGACCTTCTTGAAGACTACGGCCAGCGCCGCGCTTCGCACGCGCAAAGGTGGCCGCTGATGGGCACATCGAACGCCTATGGTGGCGCGGGCGGCGGGACTCCGCTCATACCGAGTTGGCTGCAGGGTGACGGCGACGGCGGGGCCGGCGCGGGCGCGGGTGAGGGCGATGGAACACAACCGTCGGCGCCTGATGGTTCACCACCAGCAGTTCCTCCCGCGCCGGCGGCTCGGCCGACCGCGCCGGCGGGGGCATCGGATCGGTTTACATCTGCTCGAAACAATTTCACGCGCTTCGTAAGCTCGGGCGGCGGCGACCGCAGAAGCCTCGGTCGCGCGGTCTCGCAATATGTATCCAAATCGGCGGGCGGTTCACGCCAGGCGGCGCAGCGCATGGGTTCATCGCGGGGAGCAGGCGCCGGACTTGTCCGATTCCTTAATGACGCCAGCGGCAATGGCGTTCGCGAAGCGTTGCGAACCCTCAATCTGGAAAGCCTCGCCGGGCGGCCAATCGAGGAAGTGTTTGCGGGGCTCGCCGATTACATCTGCCCCGAAGGCGGGTCGATCGACGAGGGAATCGCGCGAGACGCTTTCGTCGAGACGATCGCCGATCTCGCCGGCGCCGGCATTACGGACATCGATGCACTAACACCCGGTCAAATCCAGACCGTCTTCGAACTATATGCGACCCACGCGATCGAGGCTCGTATCTGCAACGACATCGGCACCAAGGTCGTGACCTTGCCGGCCGACCCGCGGGCGGCTGAGAGAGTGCAGGCCCAACTGCGTGATTTCATCCAGCGCGGTGTCAGCGATGCCATCAACGCCGCGGGCGTCAACATTCAGTCGCTGACGCTTGATGCTGTGATGGGCTTCGTGACCGACGTCTATCAATCGGCCTTCGATGTGTTGCAGACGATGGGCGATGGGGAGGCAGCGAAATGAGGCGCCATGTCATCATCGGCCGCTTCGGCGAAGACGATAAGACGCGCGTTCCCAAGGCACGGGATGAGGTCGCATCGACCTTGCAGTTGGTGGCGGGCAAGCGTCTCGATCACGGCATCGGTCGCGCCGTGGCCGACCTCAAGGCGCTACATCTTACCCCGAGCGAGATCGGCGCGGACATACTCGTGGTCGCTGCCCATGTCCACGCGGCAGACACCCGCATCTCCCGCTCAACGGAATCGCAGGACGCCTGGACGCGCGAGATTCGCCTGGTCATCCCCGTGAGCGATCCGGTGCGTTGGACGGCCGCTGCGCCCATCTTGGTCCGCGCCTTGAATTTCCTGACCGGCGACAGATGGGATGTCGGATTCCGCAAACGGGCCAAGGGCTATGCGAATCTGGTCCAGGCCCCGACACCCACCCTCATTCCCGCCCCGTTCGATGGCGTGAGTCTGTTCTCCGGTGGCTTGGACAGCCTGATCGGGGCAATCGACAGCTTGAATGCTGGCGAGACGCCACTCCTTGTCAGCCACGCGGGCGAAGGGCTGGTGAGCAAGTCGCAAGAGCAATGCTTCGAAGGTTTGAAAGCCGCCTACAAATCATCCGCTTTCGATCGCCTGCGGGTATGGATGAGCTTCGATAGTGGGCTGGTCGAGGATGTCGGATCAGAGGACACCACGCGCGGCCGATCGTTTCTGTTCTTCTCGCTGGGCGTCGCAGCCGGGACCGCGCTAGGCCGCGACTTCGTGCTCAAAGTTCCGGAAAACGGCCTGATCGCGCTCAATGTGCCGCTCGATAGACTTCGGCTCGGCGCGCTCAGCACCCGGACGACACATCCGTTCTACATGGCCCGGTGGAACGATCTGCTACGGGCACTCGGTGTCGCGGGGAAGGTCGAAAATCCCTATTGGGACAAGACCAAGGGCGAGATGGTCGCTCGATGCGCACATCCGGCCTTGTTGAAACAGCTCGCGCCGTTGTCGCTATCATGTTCGTCGCCGACGAAGGGGCGCTGGACCAAGAAGCCGCAGGGACACTGCGGATATTGCTTACCATGTCTCATTCGGCGCGCTTCTCTGCTGGGCAACGATTCGACTGTTTACGGTGTGCCCGACCTCAACGCCGCTACATTGGACACCAGACAGGCCGAAGGTCAGCAGGTCCGATCCTTTCAGATCGCGATCGCGCGGCTATCGAAACGCCCGGAACTCGCCAAGGCCCTCATTCACAAGCCGGGGCCGCTCTTTGATGATCCCGCCCGCCACGATGATCTGGCCGATGTGTATCGCCGCGGATTGGAGGAGGTTGGGCGCTTGCTGACTGGCGTTCGCGCCGCACCGTCGTAGGAGGTCCCATGCAATCGGGTCTCGTCGATTTTCATTGCCATCTCGATCTTTACCCCGACCACGCGGCGGCGGTGGAGCGTTGCGAGCACGATGGCGTGTTCACTCTTACCGTAACCACCACGCCCAAGGCTTGGCCGCGGAACCACGAACTGGCGTCCGCCACCCGTCATGTTCGGGCGGCTCTCGGTCTGCATCCTCAGCTGGTCGCCGACCGCGCCCATGAGATCGGGCTATGGGAGGAATTGCTGCCCCGGACCCGCTATGTGGGTGAGGTCGGGCTGGACGCCGGCCCGCGGTTCTACAAATCGTTCGAGATACAGAGGGAGGTTTTCGCTCGTGTGCTGACGCTCTGTGCGGCGGCCGGGAACAAGATCGTCACGACCCATAGCGTTCGAGCGACCAAGGCAGTGCTCGATATGATCGAGCAACATATGCCACCCCCGCGCGGACGCGTAGTGCTTCATTGGTTCACCGGTACTGCGGCGGAGGCCAGAAGGGCCGTCGATCTCGGCTGTTATTTTTCGGTGAACGCGGAGATGCTTGCGAACGAAAAGCGCGCCGCGATCACCAAGGCGCTCCCGCTGGACCGCGTTCTGACGGAAACAGACGGGCCTTTTACACAGATCGATGCCCGTCCCGCGGTGCCGAGCGATGTTTGGGTGGCTGTGCAAGGCTTGGCACGGCTGCACAGTACTTCTCCGGCAGATATCGCTGCCACGATCATCCGGAACCTAAAAGGCTTACTTGTGGAGCAGGGATAGGCGCTCGAACGGCAAATCTGGTTTTAGGTGAGCGTCGCTGAGGGCTGGTGTTTCGCCCAAGGCGTCCGCCTCACAGTGGAGGCAAGATGCTGAAGGCCAGCGAAGAGGAATTGGAGTCCATTCGAGAATATTTCGAATGGCAGGCCCCCGACCTTGAGGTGACCTTTCTGCAAAAGGTCTACTCCGAGGCGGTGCTGAACACCCGTCATGACGTGTGGGACATCCACACCAACAAGGACCGATGGTGGGTCATCACTGGTGGCACCAACCTCTACTCCCAGCAGCAGTTTCCGAACATGGATCTGGCGCTGACGTTCCACATCGGCCTGATCCTGCGCATCCCGCGCACGGAGCAGCAGCAACGGGACGACATGCGACTTCTTCCGTTCGGGCCGGTGTTTGAGAAAATGGAAGAGGCCGGAGACGCGGTTACCCAGGCCCACAATCTCGCGGATTATCAGGCCGTCGGGGTTCGTTGCCGTGAGACCTTGCTCGAGTTTATCGGCGTGGCCCAGGACGCGGCAGTCTGGACGGAGACACCACCGCAGCGTGCCAATTTCCGCGAGTGGTCGGAAATCATCTGTAACGCCGTGGTGCCCGGCAATAGCAATCGGGAACGGCGCGGCGCCTTGAAGGGCGCGCTCGATAGCGCCTGGACATTCTCCAACTGGCTGACACACGCGAAGTCGGCCACATGGCTCGACGCCGACATGGCGCATACGTTGATTCAGCATGCGATCGGCATGGCCACATCCCTGATCCTTCGCGAACTGCGTGGTGTGCCGGAGGCCTGCCCCAACTGCGGCTCGCCCGATCTGGCGCCCGAACAGGGTGAAAACACGGCGGCGCCGGGCGTTCTCTGGGAACGACCGAGATGCACGGCCTGTGGATGGGCCGGTAGGCCCGTTCCGATCCTCGATTCCGAGAATGGCCGGCCACTCATAACCCGGAAGGGCGAGGAGACGCATGACCACAGCATCATGACCGTGCCCCTGCGCGCCATCCGCAAGCCCGGCGATCCGGCAGTCGAAGTCTTGCAAGACGTCGAGACGGGTGCGCCTGCGCCGGCTGAGTATTTCGCCTACGGGTCAAACATGGCGACTGCGCGGCTGCGTGAAAGAATGCCGAGTGCCAAGCCGTTGGGAGTTGCCACACTGTCAGGCCATGAGCTGCGCTTTCACAAGCGCAGCAAAGACGGGTCGGGTAAGTGCAATGCGTTCGCGACCGGCGACGATGAGAGAGTAGTCATCGGTGTTCTATTCAGTTTTGATCCCGCAGAACGCCGAAAGCTCGACGCCGCTGAGGGAGCCGGCAAGGGTTATGACGCCACGATGGTGACGGTCGTCAATGATAAGGGTCGTAGACGAAAAGTACTGACGTATATCGCCTCGAGTGAAACAATCGACGAAAGCCTCAAGCCCTACAGTTGGTATAAGGAACATGTCTTGGCTGGCGGACGGGAGCACGGCCTCCCGCAGGACTACATCGATGAATCCGTCGCAAAGGTTGAAGCTGTCGAGGATGCCGACGTCGCCCGAGCGGCGAGGGAGCGTGCGATGCATACCGTGATCGAGTAACCCGACATGGCAATCTATGCGGCTAAGCGCCGAGCCTGGTTGCCATCCCGATCGTCGTCACCAGTTGCCTTTAGGAGGAAGCGGGCCAGTGGTGGTCCGCGAACCTGGTGGTATTGCGGTTGGTATCGGTTCGGAGCATGAGCAGAAAATTCAATATTTACAGCGCGAACTCAAACCAGTTGACCATCGAGTGGGCATCATCAATGTCAGGTGATGGCAGTTGGCGACCTATGGCAACCCGGCTTAGCCCTTTGACCTGCCGGAGAAAGGCGTGATATGTTCCTGGTTTGTTCGACGAGTGCGTTAGGCCATTTAGGGATGGGGCGATTGAACGATGGACGATGCCGGTCTGATCGACGAGCGCCGCCTTTCCGACAAGTCCGCTGACTACCTGACGAAGCTCAACGGGCAGCAGCGGATGGCTGTCGAGCATGGTGTCGACCGGGTCGCAGGTTCCCACGTCGGCGAACCGCTTCTGGTGATCGCCGGCGCTGGATCCGGCAAGACCAACACGATCGCCAACCGTGTCGGCCACCTCGTCCTCAACGGGGCGGAACCGCACCGGATACTGCTGATGACCTTCTCCCGCCGCGCCGCCAGCGAAATGACGAAGCGAGTCGAGCGGATCGCCAGGCAGGTCATGGGCAACAGAGCCGCTGCGCTCACCTCGGGGCTCAGCTGGACCGGGACGTACCACGGCATTGGCGCAAGGCTGCTGCGCCGCTACGCCGAACAGACAGGCATTGAGCCGAATTTCTCGATCCACGACCGCGAGGACTCCGCGGACCTCATGAACCTGATCCGGCATGAGCTCGGCTTTTCCGGGACTGAGAATCGGTTCCCGCTGAAGACGACGTGTCTGGCCATCTACTCGCGCTGCATCAACGCCGAACTCGGTGTTGAAGATGTCCTCAGGCGGCATTTCCCCTGGCGCAGCGACTGGACGGAACAGCTGAAGGAGCTCTTCGCCGGTTACGTCGAGGCGAAGCAACGCCAGAACGTCCTCGATTACGACGATCTCCTGCTCTATTGGGCGCAGATGATGCTGGATCCCGCCATGGCAGCGGAGGTCGCCGGCCTCTTCGACCATGTCCTGGTCGATGAGTACCAGGATACGAACCGTCTTCAGGCCTCCATCCTGCTCGCCATGAAGCCGGATGGCCGAGGGCTTACCGTCGTCGGCGACGACGCCCAGTCGATCTACGGGTTCCGGGCGGCGACCGTCCGCAACATCCTCGATTTCCCGAAGGCATTCGCTCTACCTGCCTCTATCATCACGCTCGACCGAAACTACCGATCGACGCAACCGATCCTGACGGCGGCGAATGCCGTTATCGGCGAGGCCGTGGAACGCTTCACCAAGGATCTCTGGACGGACAGGGCCTCCGTTGACCTGCCAAAGCTGGTGGCGACGCCGGACGAAGGCGATCAGGCGCGCTACGTCGTCAAGCGCGTCCTGGAGAATCGGGAAGAGGGCATAATGCTGAAGCAGCAGGCTGTTCTCTTCCGCGCATCCGACCACAGTACCCAGCTCGAGGTCGAACTCGCCCGCCGCAACATCCCCTTCGTGAAGTTCGGCGGCCTCAAATTCCTCGACACCGCCCATGTGAAGGATCTCCTTGCCTTCCTGCGCTTCGCCCAGAACCCGCGCGACCAGGTCGCCGGCTTTCGGGTTCTCCAACTGCTGCCAAATGTCGGTCCGGCTACCGCCAAGCGTGTTCTGGTGAACGTCTTCGGCGCCGCCGATCCGCTCCGCGCCCTGTCCGAAGGCCCGACACCTGCCCGTGTCGGCGAAGCTTGGAGCTCGTTCGTCGAAGCGATCATAGATCTCCGCGTTGGTCGCAGCGGATGGCCCGCCGAGGTGGAAATGGCACGGCACTGGTACGAACCGCATCTCGAGCGCATCCATGAGGACGCAACGATGCGCATCGGCGACTTGGATCAGCTGCAGCAGATCGCCGCCGGCTATCCGTCGCGCGAGCGGTTCTTGACGGAGCTGACCCTGGACCCGCCGGATGCGACCAGCGACCAGTCCGGCGTGCCGTTCCTCGACGAGGACTACCTTATCCTCTCGACCATCCATTCGGCGAAAGGGCAGGAATGGAAATCCGTCTTCGTCCTCAACGTCGTCGACGGCTGCATCCCGTCCGATCTCGGCACCGGGGAGACCGAGGACATCGAGGAGGAACGCCGGTTGCTTTACGTCGCGATGACGCGTGCGAAGGACAACCTCGAAGTCATCGTCCCGCAACGCTTCTATACCCATAATCAGCGCTCGCAGGGCGACCGGCACGTCTACGCCGCCAGGACGCGTTTCATCCCGAAGTCGATGGTACCGCTCTTCGAGAAGACGTCTTGGACAGCGTTCGCGCCACCGGGTGTCTCCCAGGCGGTCAAGGATGTCCGCCTCGATGTGGCCGGCAAGATGCGCAGCATGTGGAAATAACGGAGGAAAACTTGTGTAACCTCTACGCCCATATGTCGAACCAGGAGGCGCACCGGCATTTTATCGGGCACTTCGAGGATCGCTCGGGTAACCTGCAGCAGTATCCCGGCATCTATCCCGACTACACGGCGCCGATCATTCGTAATTCGCCGGCGGGCCGCGAGCTGGTCACGACGGCACGTTGGGGACTACCAACGCCAGATTCGGTCATCGAGAAAGCAGCACACAAGCGCGCAGACAAGCTGAGAGCCAAGGGTAAGCCTGTTGATTTCGATCAACTGCTGAAAGTTGAACCCAACAGCGGTACGACAAATATCAGAAATACCCATTACAAAGACTGGCAGCGCTTTCTGGGCGTCGAGCACCGATGTGTCGTGCCGTTCACGAGCTTTGCAGAACCACAAAAGATACCAGGCAGAGACGTTGGCGGCCCGCCGGTGTGGTTCGCACTCGATGAATCCCGGCGCCTCGCTTTCTTCGCCGGTGCTTGGACGAACTGGACAGGCATCCGGAAGATCAAGGAAGGAATGATTACGACCGATCTCTATGCCTTTCTAACGACCAAGCCTAACCCCGAAGTCTTCGAAATCCACGAGAAAGCGATGCCAGTCATCCTCCGAACCAAAGAGGAGATAGAGACCTGGATGACTGCTCCTTGGCAGGAAGCGAAGGACCTACAACGCCCGCTGCCAGCTGGCTCGCTGACGATCGTGGCGAGGGGAACGAAAACCGATGGCTCCCCCGATTGATGGGCAGCGAGAGCCGATCCGGAAGATCATCCATGTTGACATGGATGCCTTCTACGCGTCGGTCGAGCAGCGGGACAATCCTGAGCTTCGAGGAAAGCCTGTCGCCGTCGGCGGGTCCAGCGAGCGCGGGGTCGTTGCCGCAGCGAGCTACGAGGCGCGGAAATTCGGCGTCCACTCGGCCATGCCGTCGGTGACGGCGAAACGGAGATGCCCGGATCTCATTTTCGTCAAGCATCGGTTCGAGGTCTATACTGAGGTCTCGCGTCAGATCCGCGAGATCTTCGCCGAATATACCGACCTCGTCGAACCGCTCTCCCTGGACGAAGCCTACCTCGACGTCACCGAGAACCACAAAGGCATCGAGACGGCGACACGGATCGCCGAGGAGATCCGGGCAAGGATCAAGGACGTCACCAGCCTGACGGCATCGGCTGGCGTCTCCTACAACAAGTTCCTAGCGAAGATCGCATCGGACTATCGCAAGCCCGACGGTCTATTCGTCATCACGCCGAAGAACGGGCCGAGTTTCGTCGAGACGTTGCCGGTCAAGAAATTCCACGGCGTCGGCCCGGCAACCGCGGCGAGGATGGAGGAGCTCGGGATAGAGACTGGCGCTGATCTGAAGGCCAAGCGATTGCCGTTCCTCCAGGCGCATTTCGGAAAGGCGGGAGCGTATTTCTACTGGGTCGCGCGCGGCATCGACAATCGCCCGGTGCGATCGAGCCGTATTCGAAAGTCTGTCGGCGCCGAGAATACGCTTGCTGTCAACCTGGAAAGCCTGAAGGCCGCCTCCAATGCGCTGCAGCCGATTATCGACAAGCTTTGGCGGCATTGCGAGAAAGCGAACATACGAGGACGTACCGTAACACTGAAGGTCAAGTTCGCCGACTTTACCATCATCACCCGCAGCAGGACGATGGCGAGCGCAATCGATTCCCGCATCGAAGTCGATGCCGTTTCGAGTTCGCTGCTCTCTTCCGTCTTTCCGATTCCGAAGCCGATTCGCCTGCTGGGCGTATCTATCAGCGGATTAGACGGCGCCGCCAACGACCTAGACGCGACGCCGCGCCTGATCTAGGCGAATCCCTATTTTAAATCTTGGCCGCTTTTAGGACTCGGGCGAATCGGGTTCGGTTTGTTAGCTTCCTGAAATATTGCTCTACATCGAAGGAATGAAGATGGTTCCGCAAATCGACATTTTGCGTTGCGCCAACATGCTTTTGAATAGCTACGGCTTCGATGAAGCGACCTACCGCGCAAGTTCCCGCGCAAGCGCGTGCGGCGACCAAGGCGATGTAGATGGACAACAGGTCTGGGGGCAGATCGTCGCCGCCATCAAGGAGATGGCGACGACGAAGGCACCGACTGCGCTCGTTCACTGAGAACCAAGGCAAGCAACAGAAACGTCGCAGTCCAGTCGCGGCGGAAACGTTTATCGACGAAGGACGGCTACGCCGCCGTTCGGCGTCACATCTGAGGCCTAGCTGCGTCGACGATCCTTTGCGCCTCTTCTTCGGACAGGCCGCCTCGGACGAGCAGCTCCTCCAACAGGCTGGCCGCTTCGAACCTTTGATGGGCCGACACGTCGTCGAGCTCGGTGAAGTTCAAGGCGACGTCGAATGGCGCGTCGGCTTCCGAGCACTCCGACCGAAATAGGGATAGGCTATGGTAGAGTTTGCCATGGGGCAGAAGCGCCTTTCCGATGGGCAGATGCGGGGGCATCAATGCGGCGAGAAGATTTCCCATGGCCTCGCCGAACGCGGCCTCAGCCCATTTCGGAAACGACTCAGGCCCGCCAGGCATTAGCAGGCGATAGCTGCCTTTGGCGACGGGATCGTCGGAAACTTGATAGAGCCACGATTGAGGAACCTGTTGAATGCCGGGGATGTGGCCGCTCCCGACGCCGCCATGGATCATGGCGGCCACGAACGCCTGGCGCGCATGGTTCATGTCGGCGGCCGATTTGTTCATGCGCCGACGCAGCAGGTTGGTTGACGACTTGATGCCGCGAACGTTCACGATAGGATTCGGGAGGTCGGCGTTCGCCGCGTCCAGAATGGTGGCGAAGCCCTCCCAGCCCTGGAGTCCTCGAAGTTCGTCGAGTGTGGCGCCGTGCCTGGCTCGGCCGCTCCAGCCAGCACGCGGCGTCGGGTCGACGGTCTTGATTGTCGGAAGATTCTCTCCAGGTCCTGTGACGAAGGTGTCGTAGACCCAGTCGAGACTCCAGGCCTCGGCGAAGCCGTCGGCCGCCAGGCGGGCCACCATCGCGGGATACTCATGCAGGACACACCAGACATCGTCGGCATCAGTGCAACGGAACACCTCCCTCTTCTTGGCGAGCAATCCCGAGAACGCAGAGATCGGGAAGCGCATCGCCTCGTCTCGATCGCCTTCCTGAATGATGACGCCCAGGTCCGCCGCGCCCCATCCTCGCTTCCCCAGGTAGCGGGCGATCGCCGCCGCGATATGAATATTTTCCGTCGCAGCAATGCCGCGTGGAAAGCGCGGCAAGCCTTCTCCCCAGAGAATCTCCTTTGCCCTGAGAAATCCGCCCTTTCCTTCCGTCACCAGAAATCCAGCCGCCTGATACGTCGTGCCCGTCATTCTACCTGCCTCCGTTGTTGCAGAGGCCATATTGGTCCGACGGATACAGCTGGTACCTCGCCGGTCGCTGAACACAATTATCGGTTCGGATCCCCCTAGGCCGAGGCGCCGACGAAGCCGTGGCCAGTTTCACCGTAGTCAACTCGCGCTGCCGGCTGCTTTAGTCCCGCCCTAGGCTTTCGTCAGACATCCAAGGACTAGCACGAGTCCGTCGACGCCTTCGCGTTCGACAAGCTCGATCGCGGACATACCGGACAACGCCGTGTTAGGAGCTCGCATCCAGGTATAAGCACGGTCGGAGACGCCGAAGATCAATCGAAGCTGGGCATGGATATCGGCGATGCAGATCATCGCCAGCTTCTCGTCGTCGGTACGAGCGGCCGCCTCCTGATCCCCCGGTCCGATCAGCGCGGCTCGCTTCGAGGGATCGACCTTCCACCGAGCGAGGATCTCGGGAACTGCCCGGGACAAGACCTGAAGTTCGTCGTCGGTAACGGCGGAAATGATGTCGGCGATCACCTCCCGGGTTAAGGATTTGGCGCCCGGCACCGGTCAGATTTCCACCATCCTCGGGACGAAATCCTCCGCCCCAGGTTCCCGGCACACATAGCCACGCTGCGCGGAGACGACGCGGACCGGCCCAACCATCATATCGAAGCTGTAATGCGTGTGGCCGAAGAACCAGGCATCCGGCCGCCAGTGAGCGATCTCCTGTCGCAGGTCACTGGCATAGGCCGCCGAAAGCTTACCGCCCATGAACTCACCGTTCGCCTCTGGGACAGGGGCATGATGCGTGACTACGAGAATCCGAGCCTCGGGTCCATCCTCGGACTGGATCCGCGCGATCTCCATGGCGAGCCAAGCCCTGCTCTCGAGATGGCGTGCCAAGGCGTCTTGAGGCGTGAAGACTCGGCCATCTTGGACGATCAGCCTGTGATCGTTCAAGCCGTCCTCGGCATTGCGCATGGCGCGCTCGATATCGCCAGGTTCGGCACCGTTAACGGCATAGTCCGTCCACAACGTGCACCCGAGGACATGCAGCCGCTGGCCATCGAAATCAAACGTGACAGACTCGTTCTCCAAGAAGGTGACCCGTCCCTCGGTCGACGCCGCGGCTGCCCGAAGCTCTGGGATGAGGAGGTTCAGGTCTCGTCTTCCGTATCCTTCGTGATTCCCTGCGAGGCTCACCGCCCGGACGTTGAGAAAGCGCGAGACTTGATCTGCATAGACTATGGACTTGCTGCCAATGTCGATGTCGCCAGCGAGAACGACAAGGTCGATCGCTTGGCCCCGCAAGTCCGTCAACAATGGCCCCTTCTCCGGATGCCCCTTCGTCGCTTTTCGCGCGTTATTCAGTGCGAACCAGCCTGCCGTCGGCTGACGAGGCGGCTCGAACTCGTTGTGGATGTCGGACATTAGAGATATGCGAACCATTCGATGCCATTTACCTTCGCTCTTCCTATTGTTAATCGCGAGTTGTTGGCTGACCGGGTTTTTTTCAGGCGCGAACAGCTCCACTAACCTGAAGCAGGCGACCCACCGTAATAGGCAGCAGATTCGCGGCGAGTAAAACACTATTGTTCATCCCGGCCCGCACCTGGCGTCTTTCCGGCCGCATAGCTCTCGATCTCGCGAACAAGCATTAGAGTAGCTTGCCGCCCAAATCCGTCTAGTCCATGCTCGACCGTGAATTCTCCTAGGGCAATCCAGATCGCCAAATAGTCATCAAGGTCATCTGCCTTCATGATCTTTCTGACGGCTTTCCGGAGGTCGGCTTTGCAGCTGTCTATTCGTTGTCGGGAAGGGTAGGACGACACCTTTCGCCTCATAAAAGGGAGTCACTGAGCGCGCCGTCCGATTGAGCTGCCGCCCAGGTTCCTTAGGTCATCGGTTCCGCCGGCTCGAGCAACAATAGGTCAATTCGACCTATTTTTATATCAGGCCTTATTGAAAGTCCACCAGTGATGGGGGTGGACGGTGAGTGCGCGCGCGGAGCCTGATGAAAACTATCGCCTGATGGTGGAGAAAATCATTGAGCGACGAAAACAGGTCGGCATGACACAGGTTCAGCTCGCAGAGGCTATCCAAACTGAGCAATCCCAAATTTCCAAATACGAACGCCATGAGCGGATTATCGGCCTCAAAGACTTCGCGAGGATTTGCCGCTCGCTGAAAATCGACCCGAGAAAGCTGTTAGACCTCCTTGAATAACCGGTGGTCCCACGGCGAACCGCAAGCCAAACAGCGCCCCCGGGAGGCTCCCGGCCTTCCATCAACTACATTCAAGCACGCCTAATTTTTACCATTTGTTGCGAATCAAATTGAGCTACTGCTCGGTGCTAGCGCATAGGAGATTTGCCTTTATCAACAGGCACCTCCGGTCCGCGCATCTACATGTGACTGGCACTTCGCTGCGCGGACCGGGGCCTCCTATTGATAAAGGCAAATCTCGCCGGCATCGAGGCGATCCGGAGTTGCGGGGGAGCAGTTAAGCGCCTGCAGGCAGCGAGATTGAGGCGCTTGGTCAGTTTTCGGCACAATATGTCAAAAGCCGCGGCCGTAGCCGCTGTGACGCACGATCTCCTTAATAGCCATCCCGTCCTTGGCCGGCCCTAGAATGATGGCGTTGGACTCCTCCCGGCGGAGATAGCCCTCGTATTGAAGCCGCTCGGCTGCAGTTAACAGATCGGGGTTGATCCTAGCCGCGCCAATGGCTGCACGGATCTGCCGCATCGACTTGCGGACTGCATCAAGGAAGGCGTGGCTGGCGTTCTCCATCAGATGCCAACGATCAGCGACTTGGGTAGCCTGCGGTAGGGCTTTGGCCTCCGCCAGAGCGTAGCCGCCGCCCCGATCACGCGCGACGATTGTGATCTGCGGCTGATCCGAGAGCCAAGCCTACGTCGTCGCCGGTTCGCGATCGGGCAGCAGAGTGATGGTCTTGCGCCGCTCCAGATCGCAGATGATCGTTCCATAGCGCTGGTTGCGCCGCCACGCCCAATCATCGATTCCGATCACGGTCGGCGGCACGAAGCCAGGGCGGCCGCGTCTTCGGTCGACGCGGAGGAGCGTGTCATTGCTCACCGGAAGCATCAGCCTTCGAGCAAAGCCCGCTGCCGGTCGGCCGCCCAAAGCAAGCCCGAGATGATGGACAATGTGGTCGAGCCGGGCAGTGCGTCGCGCCCACGGGGCCAGCAGATCGCCATCAAACCGCTCGGTGAAGATGCGCCGACCACAGAGCACGGCATCGCAGTAGAACCGACGTGCCTTGACCAATCGCCGAACTGGGCGGCCTGCAATCGGTAAATCGGCCAGACGCCGATGGTACCGGCTATGGACGCGTACTGACCTGACGCCGCATCCAGGGCACGCGCTCGCGGTGCTCACGGGCCGAACGATGATAACCGCCGTAGCACCTTCCAGCGCAGCGCCCTCCATAACGAAGCCACGCGGTACCAAGGTCGATGGCCGAAATCTTTGCATGACATTGATCTCCTTATGGAATCAACGTCAGCTAACCATCCAATTTCATCAAAAATGAGTCAGAGCCCTTATTGCATACCTAATCACATGACCGCCCTCGAAAGCTTCAAAGCCTGACCAACGCGGGGCTCTCGATGAGGTGATCGACTGAGCTCCTCGAGGTTGTCGACGTCGAAGCGGATGCGAAGATCAGACAAAATCCGAAACAACGAGGTCCTGCCCGGCCACGTCTGACAAATCGAATATCAGACCAGCGTTGATTTAAAGTCGGAGCGTCTCAGTTACTGTCGGTACCCTAAAAGACTTCTTATTGTTCCGAAGCATCCATGCGAGGTACAGCCGATTTCCGTTGGCAAACCGAGCATCGCATTGCCTCTCTGTCCCGTGATTCCAAGATATTTACGGGTCATATGGCTGTCGAAGGCCTCTTGGCATAGAAAGCCTAGCGATCTGCTCCTTTAATTGCGCAATTTCCACTGATTGCTTCGCGAGCAATTTATCACGCTGTTCTATGGCGCAAGTCAAACCGAAGATTTTTGCGGCGTAGGCGTGAAGGATCTCTCCCCGCCCGCGAGTTGCAACTTCGCCTGATGGCTGATTCCTCGTCTGTTCCAAGACAGCCCGCCAGCGCTGATGCACCTCGTCGCCCATGTTGTGAAATGCCTTAGGCTCTATTTTTGCCACGGCAAGAAGGTCCGGCAGCGTCACCTTCGAGCGATCGCCCGAAGCCAATCGGGCTTGAATACTGTCGATCGCAGATAGTACCGCGCGACATTTCGCATCTCGCCAGCGATCGGCGGCAGACTTGTATCTATATAACGTCGCTTTCGAACAGTTAGCTTCTTTCCACAGATTTTGATCAGACAGGTCGTTGGATTCGGCAATGATGGGGCGTCCAGCGACCAGGCGCCCAATAGCCTTTAAGATCGCCTGCTCTCGATTAGATGTCTTGAGGTCCATCGAGGTCCACCAATGTCCGTTCATAGCGAGATATTGTTCGATCTAACGCAGAGCGTTGATTACTTGAAAGTCCTCGACGCCGGCGATAACTCACCGCCCTCTCCTTCGCATCTTCGATCATCGGCCGATGCTTTTCAGAAACACAGCTATTCGGACATTTTTCTCTGTCACAGCGATCTAGGAGCGGTTCGGCTCCATCCGCTTCTGGATGTTTTATCAAGCAAAGCGCCGTCGAGCGCTCGAAGAGACAGTCATTTAGTAAGCCTGGATATACCGTTACTACCATATTCATCAGCAATTGATGGACTCTGGCTTCATCGACGATCTGGCCAGGAAAATCGTTGCAGACTTCTGCGATCCACCTGAATTGCTTTTCTAGCGCCCTACCCTTCGGCCCAACGAGGGGACGGCCTTCCTTCACACTGTTGTACATGTCAATGAAGTCCGTCTGGGAGCCGATCGCCCGTTCCTTCTCGACCTCATCGCGAAACGCTCCCTCCTCCGTACCCGCATAGCCCTGAAATATCGCCGCACTCAAGTGTCCAAACTGAACAGCGCCCGCCACAACTCCGTAAGGTTGCCGCGCTATGTAGTACGCGACAGACCTTCTGAATTGAGCTGCAGACAATTTCCAACCAACTCCACTGGGCCCATCCGGAAATACAAATTGCCGCACGGCGGCGCGGTCTTCATCGTTGGTGCATCTGGCGAGGGCCTCTCGGCCTAGCCGGTTAGCGTTCGCCAGGAAACTTCTCAGCCGCGGCGTGACTCTGTTCGTCAGGGCTGCATCGTCCCCGCTGAAACCATTGTGGCGACGCAGCAGCAGATCCGTATTCTTCATATTCAGCGCTGGCGGCTTAATGCGGTCTATCATGGCATTGAGCTCAGCGACCTTTTCGAGCGCTTTGACAGCGAGCGCGACAGTGACCCATTCTTTTGGGACAACGGTTCTGCCATCAATTTTCGTGGAGGTTCCTTGCAGGAAGTAGCGAAATGGCTGCCCCGACTCATCCAGATGGACAGACCAGCATCTCCCTCTCAGCTCTTGCTCTTCGCTATTGCGCATCCCAGTGAAAAACGCTGCGATGATCCAGGCTGCATCGACGATATACTCGATTTCACGCTTGTAAGCATTGCCGCGCTTCAACTCTATCCATGGCACGTCGCTCACAGGTAACCGTGCAACACTATACTCACGTAAGCGCGCGCCGAACCGTGGCTCCATACTCCCTTTTGTGGCTTCCAGAACCCACAGAATATCCCTCGAAGCACTCTCGATGTAAAAGCGGCACCATTTCATCAGCGGGTCTAGGACCGTTCTCGGTATTCTCGGCGTCCTATTCTCGCCACGATACCTAGGCGGCGCCGATGGAAGAGAGATGTCATCTCGCCAAGGTTCAAGCTTCCGTTGGTCAATTGGCAAATAGTCACGATACATCCAGACCCGCTGAGGAATCGTTATCGCCTTGCTGAAGTGGGACGTCGACATCCCTGAGAACTTGCCGGCCCAGGCGACATAGTGGGCACCAGACGCTTCTTCTATTGTTGCGCCTCGGCCTGCCAGAAATTTGACGTAGCGGCGAAATAGATACATCGCGCTATTCAAGCCGACCGGCGGAACCTCTTTAAAGTTACACGGATAATGGGATAGATCGAAATTTAGGCAACACCATGCAAACGGACGAGCGGCAGGACCCGCTGTTTTCTCGAATTTTACGATGTCGATGACTCTTCGGTCTCGTGGCGCCCATACCAGCGGAATGGCTTCGTCTAGCGACCAAACCGGATCCGCATAAACTGACGACGGTCCAGGTTGCTTGAGTGTCGAGAGAAGTGCATCCGGCAGAACTCGCTGATCTTCTGCTATCTTTATTCGCGGCTGTCGCATGGGCGGATCCACCTACCATCTATTGCGAGAGATCCTGGCGTATTTCCAGAGGATGAAAAAGTGGCGTGCGATCAGTGATGTTTTGAAGCACGCACCGAGCTGTCTCGATCTGGCTCTCCGAGAATTGAGGTAGTATCTGGTATTTAATTCGATAGTATTCTCTGCCGTATCGCTGCATCCATGCATCACTCGTCATCACGACACGATCGCCGAGCATGTTGTTTTGGTGCCTCAGAATGTTTGGAAGATGGCGGGGCGTTATGGCCGCGTTTCTACAGTCGAGACAGCCTGTATAAGGGGTGGGGCAGTCCGCACCCTTTTCGCCAAATGGACTGTTTCGATAGTCTCTGCAACCGCAGAGCCAAACATCTTCCTTCCCATCTACTATTCTCTGACTTTTCGTTCGTGGTATGCCTGCCTGCTCGAGCGTCGCAAGCTGCTGGTCTTTATCTTCGTGTGACGCCACCAGAACGTCATGCAAGGCCTCTTCCAAACCGTTCTCTACCGCTTTTTGATGCAGTTCGTCATGAGCTTGAATTCTTGCATAATGCCTGTTCGCAACATGCGGCGAATGATCGTCGGTTAGTGCAGCGAGCTCGCCTGCCGACTTTCGATAGGCCTCCGATTTTACGGTCTTGCGAGCTCTTGAGAGTTGGATATTCGTCAACCGTTCTCCGTCGTCGCCGTACAGCTCGTGACGAAGGCAAAAGCTCTCCGTGGTCTTCGCGAAATTTGAACGGACGAACCGCGAACGGCTTCCATGGAAAAACAACCAAGGGCTGTCGGCGAATTCAGGTGAATGAACCTTCATCACTGAATTGGCGAATTCGGTCAATCTTAGCACGGTTGCCAACAAGCCCGCCGCTGTCGACAGACCTCCGAGTCTTACTCGCTCCATGATCAGTCTGCCGCCAGCGCGAGCTTTGCGGTAGCGGATATCGACATATCCGCCGGCGGCATTTTTTAAGCAATCTCTCTTAATCGCCTTTAATGAGCCTAGGTCGATTTTCGAGGCGAGACTTATTGCGATGAGAAACGATGTCAACTCGTCATTTGTTGGGGCGACGACCCGCGCAATGTCCAGGATGCCCCGCGGATCGTCGATCGCGTCCGCTTCGCGAAGGAATCGTTGCCGCGCCTGAATCACCAAAGCTCTTATCAGAGGTTCCACAAAATTGACGAGATTGCCCTCTTGAGGATAGTTACCAACCATTAGATTGGCGGCCCGGTCTCCAACTATGCCCAATGCCGGATCGTCCCAAAGGACAAATTGCTTTTTGCTTTTAGGAAATCTCAAAAGGTAATCATCCGGTATTCCCTCAAGCAGCCACCCGACAATAACCTTGATCTTCTTCGAAAGGCGCTTGAAAGTCGCTTTGTCGTATTTGATCCGGAACCCGGGGATAAAAAGTATTTCTCCATTCCGAGCCAGCGCTGCTGTCGGGATCTGGATGGGCCTCTTTCTGAGCTCCAAAACGGTATGGGCGAGAAACGCGTCTTCTTTTTCCTGCAGGACGCGTTGGAAGCGTGGCGAACCGCCTTTGAGAGATTTTATTCGAGCTACAGAAATGCCTAGCTCGGCCTCGATATCTCGGCCTCCTCTACCTTCGACGATGAGGTCCGCTAGGCGATCAAACTCGTCGTCGGTGAGATTGGTTTGTGATGGGTAGGATCTGTCCACGAAATTTGGCTGCAGCCGGCTATGCACCTGCATCGTATTAATCCGAGTGGGCGCACGAGCCTTAAGATTTGCCATGAGATCCGTTCGGCTTAGGCGGCCCGAACCGACTAGGTCCCGTATGGCGTCTGCAAAGGAGGAATCGGACCGAGGACGGCTTGAATCCTCTGCTGCTTTCAGAATTTGCTCAATTCGCTCGATCTTCGGCCCAAGACGAGCAAGTGCCTCTTCGCAGTCTTTTTTTGCGGCGAGCCGAAGCTGGTGGGTCACGTGCGGGCTAAAAGCGTTTCGAGGCGTAACGCGCGGCGGTCTACTCCATATCACCGGCTTCAACGGGTCTCGTCCATCCTTCCCGACCGCGAGAGAAGTCGATAAGGCTGTTCGGTCTTGCGATCTCACGGCTTTCAAAAGCGTAAGAAAATCTTGAAAGTCCCGTCGTGCGGTTTCTCCCTGAACATATCGACCGATTTCCAATAGAAACGTGGCATCAACGTCGACTAGCGAATGGACGCGGTGGTCTGGATCATAGCGATCGATATGCCGCATTAAATGTAGCATACTCTTAAGCCGTTGCCTCAGCGTGGGAAGGCTGGCTGTACCCCATGACCCACTTGATACCTTGCTGCACCACACCATCAGCTCCAAAGCCAACGACTGGCGCGGAAATTTCCCGATTTTTATTCTTGAGATCCTCGGTCCTTTGCGGATGACAACGCATTGCTTATCTGCGTCATATACCACAGGCGCGAGAAGAGCCGTTTGCCCCTCTGCCTGCAAACTTGAGCCGTCATTGAAATCGACTTTCCTACGCATTGAGAGGTCCTTCCACCCTACGCCAGGTGCATGTTCCATCGGTCGATTACGAGGTCTATCATCGCGCGGTTTTCATCGAGATAACGGGAGTATTTGAGCGTTTGATTTATGTCGCTGTGTCCGAGTCGCAGTTGTAGATGGCGAAGGGGATATCCAATAAGCCTTCTTGCAGATTCAGCTTCGGGGCTTAGATCTCCTCGGCGGCGGATAGCTAGAGTGATATATCCCTGCAACATCAGGTTCAGATAATGCACCGCGTAGGTGTGCCTGAGCGTGTGGGGTCGGATGTGTAACTCTTCACCGAGCGAGTTTGTTAAGCCTTCGCACGCTGATTTAAAGACTGCCCTCCAGCTTTGGCTCGTTGGTTGTGTTCCACGATCTGTCAACCAAAGGCTTCCGATATTGACTACCTCGAAGTGGGTAGGCCCGCGGGGGACAACTTCAATGAGCTTTCGGCGCTCTTCTTGCGAGAGCTTTGAGACAGGGATGACTCCTTCCGGCGCCTCACCGGCGATGATCCGAAGCGTCCCCGATTTGTTTCGCTCGAAAAAAATATAAGTCGAATACCGTCGCAATTCGCTTAGCGAGTATCGCCGGTTTGGGAATGTTCTTTGAATCATGCGATACGCCCGGTCTGCTCGATCTTCTGCGATATAGCGCTCTACATAGTCCCGGGAGACCCTTTTGGAGTAATACACAGTTCGAGATTTTCCTCGCTTCGCTATGACCCCAGGGATCCTCAATTCTTTCGATTTCAGATCTCCGAATGTCGAGAGGGCGGGAAGCTCGATGAGCAACAAGTGGCCGATCTCGTTGCAACGCAGACCTGTTGTAACCGCGAATTCGCTAAAGGCCCGATTACGTTGGGTCTCTCGAGGGCCGGCCAGCCCTTCGTTTCTGAAAAGAAGATAGTCATCATAGCTGACCATCGTGATTTGGTCGTCGCGACCATCGCTTGCTCTGAGCGCGCGTCTGGTCACATCAGGTAGATCGAGTTTGAAGAGCTTCTTCACTTCGACCAGCGCTTCCACCGCACGATTCCAGCTTGGTGGTGACAGCCGTAAATTGATCGGGCCTTCGAGACGCTGTCGACGGTAGTTGAAAAAGTCGTTTGTGGTCGCTGTAGATAGTGTTCGCCCGACCGTCTTCAGGTAGCGAGCGAAGACTTCGACGTCGAACCCATACGACATCGCAGTTAAGGCCGAGAATCGGGTTCTCCGAATGCGAATGCAGAACGCAGTGACTTCTCGGTCGACGTCGAGTTCTTCAGTTAGGCAAATTGGTGTCAGCTCGGGGACGTCTGCGTTCGCCATCGCATCACGCGCCACGTTGGCCATGGCCTCGTCATAGCACGTGAGGCCCCCAATCAGCACGTCAGCGGCCAAGTGTCGACTTCGGTAGGAATGGAGTGTCATCGATCGACCCGGCGGTGCTGTGGCAACGGTGTGTTGCTCCAGCTTGAGCCGAAAGTATTGGTTGGTGCAAAACCTAAGTTTGAAGTTGGAGAGACCGGCAATCTGAGCTGGCTTCGGACGATCTGACGGCAAAATCACACCTGTTAATGTTACTGATTCAGTGTCACGCCGCGATATATGAAGACACGCGAAGATAAACACGCGGTCGTTTCGTCTTTCCGGGGTAACGGGTCTTTCGTCGCCCTATTCGGCGCTATCTGGTTGAAATTACTATCGAAATCTTTGTGAACTGACGCGTTATGTTGAGACGTTCTTTTGAGACCTTGCGCCCTCTGGCTAAGCCGCCAAGGGTGGTCGCGAGCCAACGATTACGCGTTATTGCCGCGGACATCGACGGTATGAGACATCGGGCTATTATTCATAAGACCGCCGTGCTCTTCCTCGATGAACTGCCCGAGTTCCAGCGCGCGTCACTGGAGAGTCTCCGCCAGCCTTTGGAGAGCGGCCGCGCCGTCATCGCCCGCGCCAATGCCCATGTCAGCTATCCCGCCCGCATGCAATTGGTGGCGGCGATGAATCCCTGCCGCTGCGGCCATCTCGGCGATGCCACACTCGGCTGCGGCAAGGCCCCGCGCTGCGCCCAGGATTATCAGGCGAAGCTCTCCGGGCCGCTGCTCGACCG
>Ga0255336_100526_pt1 | contig 55801 bp, 58 predicted proteins | sample MeOH1_35cm_T3_17_FD_189102 | JGI IMG/M metagenome (GOLD analysis project Ga0255336, IMG submission 189102) | Sandy soil microbial communities from University of British Columbia, Vancouver, Canada - MeOH1_35cm_T3_179 | ecosystem: Engineered > Artificial ecosystem > Sand microcosm > Unclassified ... | reverse complement strand
GTAACGACAAGTCGGCTAATGAGATGGTCCGCCGCTGTAGCCCTCCGCTGAGGCGGAGGATGGTAGCAGCGGTTTCAGAGGAGGATCATCGACATGCAGATTCGTTCGGTTGGCATCGACCTGGGCAAGACGACGTTTCACCTTGTGGCTCTCGGAGCATCAGGCAAGGTGCTGGTGAAGAAGAAGTTCACGCAGAAGCAGCTGCTGGCGTTTACAGCGAACATGCAGACTGCGTTGATCGGTCTTGAAGCGTGCTCGGGAGCGCACTTCCTGGGGCGAGCGTTGCGGCAGCAAGGCCATGATGTGCGGCTGATCCCGGCGCAGTTCGTGAAGCCGTTTGTGAAGTCCAACAAGAACGACTTCGTCGATGCCGAAGCCATCGCTGAAGCTGTCGAGCGCAAGAACATGCGGTTCGTGCCGATCAAGACCGACGATCAGCTTGATCTTCAGGCGATCCATCGCGTTCGCGACCGGCTCGTCTCGCGGCGCACTGCGGTCATCAACCAGATACGCGCATTTCTCCTGGAGCGCGGCATGGTCTTTGCTCAGAAGCCGGCCAAGCTGAAGGCTGGGCTGGCCAACGTTCTCGAGAACGCAGACAACGCGTTGACACCGATGATGCGCAACATGATCGGCATCTTGTGGGACGAGTGGAAGACCGTCGAGCAGCAGATCGAAGAACTGACAGACAAGCTCGAACAGATCGCTGCCAGTGATTCAGGTTGCTGTCGCATCCGTCAGATCCCAGGAATCGGCCCTATAGTAGCGACAGCGATCGTAGCCGCCATCGGCAACGGTGCTGCCTTCCGCAAGGGACGAGACTTTGCTGCATGGCTCGGCCTCGTACCGCGACAGTACTCTACAGGTGGCAAGGCTAGGCTGTTGGGCATCAGCAAGCGTGGCAACATCTACCTGCGCAAGATCCTGATTCATGGCGCACGTGCCGCGGCGATGCGTATAAAACGAGATCGCTTTCCGATCGGAGCATGGATGAACGCTCTCGAAGCCAGAGCTCCACGCAACGTTCTGGTGGTCGCGATGGCGAACAAGCTCGCACGCATTGCATGGGCTGTACTCTCAACCGGAGAAGATTACAGGCCCACGGCGAGCATGGCAACGGCATGAGATAGAGCGGAAAAGACGCCTACGGCTTGGAAGCGCTCCCCGCTCCCACCTTCCCGCTCGACGACGACGGCTTTTCCCACCAAGGTCTGCAAAGGAAAGTAAGGACGAAAGAACAGTCACAACGGCGTATCCAAAACCTGTTTCCGATAATGGCCTCAACGACCGCTCGGCTTGTTAGGACAGATACGCAGCGGAACTCATCCTGGCCAGGAGCACGCGACTCCACTAAAGGCCGAATACATTGCCGCAGACTTGTCTTCTCGACCAAACTTACCCTTGCAGTCACGCGGCGGACCATACATTATCGGAAGCCATCTTGAAGCTGTCGATATCGGCGTTTCGCGGTACTAATCATGCGCGCCAAAGCCAGTCGTCTCAACCACCGGACTTGCTGTGCTTTGGATATGCGTGAACCGAAACGAGGTTGGATATTTCAGGCCGTACCCCAGCATCCGGTCCATTCCGATATGCGCGATCCAGATCAGGCTGAGTTCTCCTAGTAGTGCGCTATGAAACAGTGCGGAGAGTGTCTCCAGGAGAGAGGGAAACACGTAGCTGTGCATCCCGTTATAAAGGGTGCTCGCCGCCGAACCTGGTTCCCGAAGGTATGCCAGCAGACTTAGGTCTGGAATAAGGAACAGGCAGGCGAACAGCACCCAGTGGTGCGGAAAGAGCAGGTGGTACGCGCCGCATGAGGCAACCAGGACGCACACTGCCTCGGCCTGAAGGAGATAAGCGGGTTGCGCGATGAGCGGCTGATTCGACATCGATTCCAGTCTTTACGTGTCTAGGCGATTCGTGGAGCAGGCCGATGTTTCGAGGCATCTGGCCCACAGGATGTCGCCCTGCTAGAAGGGTTCGGATACCAGCCCGGCCAGCGCACGTACATCACGGCGTGGCGGGCGGCCAAACATCCGTGCATACTCGCGGCTGAACTGCGATGCACTTTCGTAGCCTACTTCTGTGGCGGCTGTTTCTACGTTTGAAGCGTTCGAGAGCATGAGCCTCCGTGCCTCCAACAGGCGCAGCTCCTTCTGGTAGCGCAGCGGACTCATCCCTGTTGTCGCTTTGAAGTGACGATGGAAGGTTGCAGAACTCATATGGGCTATCGTGGCCAGTTCGTCGACACGGACCGGTTCGGCGAAGCGTGTCTTTAGCTCGTGGATGGCTGCGATCAACCTGTTCTCGCGGCTGGACGCTGTGACAGCCTGTACGAGTTGTCCGCCGCCAGATCCCACAAGGAGCCAGTAAAGCAGTTCACGGTACAGCCCAGGATAGAGAAGGGGGATGGCCGATGGAGTGTCGAGCATGCGCATGGCGCGGCATAGGCAGTCCAACCCATCCTCATTGAGGTCGACGACGCAGACGCCGGCAGGCGAAGCCGGCGGGGCAGGCAGTTGGCCCCGTGGTTGTGGTGGCATCTGCCCTGCGAGTTCGTGCAACACGGCGAGATCGAGAACGAGCACGAAGCCTAAGAAAGGTTCGCCGGGGCTTGCCTCAGAGACAGCGCCTCGTGATGGCATCTCTACTGTCACAACCATCGCCTGGCCGGCCTTGTACTCGTAGCGGCGATCACCGAAGGTGGCCCACTTTGTGCCTTGTACAGCGATGCAAAGTGCAGGCCGGAAGAGCCGGAAGGTGGGGAGTTTCGGCTGGTCGGACCGAAGGATCACCAAGCCGTCGATAGCCGTGGGATAGGGGCTCGTCGTTGCGTAGGAGTCCGTGTAGCGGCGCAGCGCCTGCGCCAAGTCCCCGAGACAGTTTGCTCTTCCGCTCTTCGTGCCAGCCATACAGGATCAGTGTACGTGAGAGGAATAGGCAGGAAATTGCGAAACCGAGCCATTCCGCAAGAGGCCCTGGCGGCTTAGTTTGGAGAAGGATCAGGAGGAAGCATGTCACAAGATCAACAGAGAAAGATTGCCATCGTTACCGGAGGGAGCCGCGGCATCGGCCGCAGCACTGTGGAAAGTCTCACACGTCGCGGTGTGAACGTGATCTTTACCTTCCACAGCCATAGCGAGGATGCGGATGCCGTTGTCGCTGGAGCCAGGTCGTTTGGCGTACAGGTCTTTGCGTTGCAGCTGGATGCAGGTAAAGTCAGTGAGTTCGCGGCGTTCGAGGAGAGAGTAAAGGCGGCACTCGCCGAACTGGGAGCAGAGTGTTTCGACTACCTGGTAAACAACGCGGGCAACAATCATCGCAACATGCCCTTGGAGAGTGTCACGGAAGAAGAGATGGATAGCATCTACAGCGTCCACTTCAAGGGAGTGTTGTTTCTGACGCAGAAGCTGCTGCCGCTCATGAACGATGGCGGTCGCATCGTGAATGTTTCGACGACCCGCACGCGTCTTTCGAGTCGCGGAGGAGCAGCGTACGCCTCGATGAAGGGTGCCGTCGACGTGCTTTCGCGACACATGGCGACGGAGCTTGGCTCGCGTCGCATCACGGTCAATGTCATCGCGCCGGGTGCGGTGGCGACGGACTTCAGCGGCGGCATCGTGCGCGACAATCCCGAGGTGAACAAGCTAGTCGCTAATCACACAGCTCTTGGCCGAGTGGCTGGCCCCGACGACATTGGACCCGCAATCGCTTCGCTGTTGGCTGACGATAACGGCTGGGTCAATGGGCAGCGCATTGAGGTGAACGGCGGCGTCATGATGTAACGTTTCCGCGGTACTGCGCCTGGCGGAAACATGAAGGGCGGATCAAGAGGATCAGGAACGTGAAGTCCGCTTCTCGTCAGTGATCCTAAACTGACGAGAACGGCGTTTATCGGTACCGATACACTGAGTTTCCGAAAAAAACGTTTTCGTGCAGAAGCCCGCACCTCCACTCAATTCAGCGAGAGTTTGCCTGCTTGAAGTAGCTTGGCGTCAGCGGCGTTCTGCTTTCCGAGAGCCGACAAAACCTGAGCATGGAAGTTCAGAAGCCCCTTGAGAATCTTAGTGTATTCAGCGTTCAAAGACTGTCCTGCTGGGCCGCTAAGAGCATTGCGTTCGTAAGTCTCGGCCTTCTCCAGATCTTGATCTGCGCCTACCAAATCACCGCCAATGGCTCTCGCCTGCGCTCGGACACTATACGCTGCACTTGAACCAGACCCATCGTCATGACCCAGCATTACGACAGCCACAGCCTTATCGCCAACAGTCAACGCATCTTGACTCTTCCTTGCCTGGACTAAAGCGATCGTGTAGAAAACATATGCTGCACGCCTAGTGATGAAGTGTGATTGCGGAGCAAATTTATCCGCTTCATCCGATATCTTCTTGCAAGCTGCAACCGTTTCTACTGGATCAGCTCGTTTGTTGACAAGGCTCCTACAATCTCGATCAAGTACCATATACGCCTGTGACATGCTTTCGTCTGGACCAGCATCAGCCGTAACTGTGACACTCTGCGCCTGACTCATAGGGCACATCGCTAGACCTATGAGAATCAAAAAAACTCGTGTCTTCATGTAGCAATTGTAGTCAAGTCCCGATTGAGGGACTTCTCGCAAGTCGCCTTTTCTGAACTGCCGATGGACACCGTCGCCTCGTTTAATTGGTACCGATAAATGGGATGAGCAGGTCCTCCCGAGGAGGAGCAGACTGTTCCCATGAAGAAGCCAGCGCAACACCTCATCGCAGAAGTATCTCGTAAGCGTGGCAAGGTACGGCCGGCGTCCTACCTGCCACATCAGCATCCGGCGGAGCCAGTGCGGTTGCCTCTGCTGGTCGAATCGCAGGCGGGATACCGGAATCTCTGCCGCCTGATCACGCGCTTCAAGTTGCGGGAAAGCACGAAGGCGGAAGGCGCGTCGCTGGCCTGTGACCTCGAAGAATTCGGAGAGGGATTGGTCTGTCTGACCGGGGGCCAGGAGGGACCGCTGGCGTCGGCGCTAGTGAATCGGGGATATGACGCGGCCCAGCAAAGTGTAGAGCAGCTGGTTGGCATCTTCGGGCAGAAGAATGTCTACGTGGAGGTGCAGCGTCACTTCGACTGTGAGGAGGAGCATCGCAATCGAGCCGCGATTCGCATCGCACGCACTTTGAATTTACCCGTCTTGGCAACGGGCGGAGTGAACTATGCGACGGAATTCGAACGCGAGATCCTCGATGTATTCACCTGCATCCGCAACAAGACCACGCTCGATAGAGCCGGGCGATTGTTGAGCAAGAACACAGAACGATATCTGGGATCTGCAGAAGAGATGCGGCAACTCTTCTATGACTATCCGGAAGTCGTCATCGCATGGATTAAAGGATGGAAGGGCTGCGGCCTGTTGCGGTCGCAGTCCTCGCTGTTACTCGTCCTCCGAGTCTGCGTCTGCTGGGTTCAGCTTCAGGCTCGTGACTTCATCCGACATGTCCAAGTCACTACGCATGCCGAGGTAGACCGGTTGGTAGAGTGAGCCACCGGGTAAGCCTAGAGGGAGCGGATCTCTACCATCTGGCCAACCTTGGGGATTGCATGGTTCGGCGGGATTGTGACGTTTCCGATGGACACCAGCTTCGTTGCTCCTGGCTCTCGCGCAGCGATGCGCACGCTGCGCTTGGTGTTGATTTCGGCAACGGAATACGTTGTGGTTGCCTGAAACTTGAACTTCAGGATGTTGCCCCCTGAAGCGGGACGTCCAGGCACGTAATCGGCGTCGAGACGTTTGAAGATGACGCCCTCTGCCCCTTCGTTTTCAGGTCGTCATAAAGGGCTTGCTTGTCTTCACGGGTGACCTAAGGGCCGCTCGGCATTCGAGGTCAACACAGCGAAAGGAACCCTACAGCACGATGGTCTACCCGGTCTCGGTCAGTTCGATCCGTCCTGAAGAGCTTGCCTTCAAATGGTCGGATCTGAAGCCCGAGACGCGCAACCTGGAGATCGTGCGCGCGATGAACAAGGGCAAATTCCACACGCCGAAGTACCAGAATGGGAAGCGCGTCGTTCGTTTGACCGAGGCAGATGTGAATCGCCTACTTTCGCTCAAGCGCAGGATGACGATTGGATGTTCCGCAATCGCATCAAGAAGGGCGGCACGAAATTAAAGCCCGGCCCCATCTGGTACGAGCATGTCCTCGCCCGGAAGATTCAGCCGGTCGCCGACAGGCTGGGGCTGCCGCACATTACGTGGCGACTCCTGAGGCACTGGGGAGCGACGCAGCTGGTCGATGGCGGCACCCATCTCAAGGTGGTCCAGCAGCGCCTGGGGCATTCGCGTGAATCGACGACCTCGCGCTTCTACGTCCATATTCTCGATCGTCGGGCGGACGCGGCGGCGCAGATGATCAGCGGTCACCTCAGGCCCGAAATTCCGGCGGAGTTTTCCATGAATCCGGTGGAGGTATAAGAGGGGAAAAACAGGAGGTTTCGTCTAATTGTGATCCATTGTGTTACCCGGTCACTTTGGGACGAATTCTATGTTGTAGGAGAATTTGGAGGCGCGGGTCGGGATCGAACCGACGCATAAAGGTTTTGCAGAATTCGACCCCTCTTCCGGGGTACTACGTCTCAATTTGAGGTCTTGCGCTAGCCTTTATCTGCTGCTTTGTAGATGTCCACGCCGCCATCATGTATCTAACTCCGTTCCCTGTCAAGTTTTATTTAGACAGCTCTTTCGTGGGCATAAGCGCGGCAGCTTGCTCAGCATTGCCGAACAGTATCCGATAGGAGAGGCTGGGCAGATCTTTGACATTCGACAATTCATACAAGCTCAAACTGAGAGACCTTCCTTTGAGTTGTTTGCAAACTTCCTCTCTTGGCCCATAAAGCCGTTCGACATACGAAGAGAAAAATTTTCCGCCTAATTGAGCAGCACGTCTGCGTTCCGTCTGCCATTCCTTAAATGCGGCTTCTTCGCTGACTTTCGGCTCTAAGTTGATTGCAACATCCACATCACCCAGGTGTTCCACATCGGACAACATACTTCTGAACAAAATGGCGGTATCTACCCGGTAGAGATACTCGGGGGTGGCATTCACTCGTGCCATTCGTTGCATGAACTCTGCCAGAACGCGTTTCGCGGTTTTTCGATGAATTGGTTTTGAAGCGGAAACATTCGCGAAAATTCTGTCTATGGCAAGTCAGTTCAAAATATAAATGTCCATTGAAATCGCGTACTTTCTTGCTGGGTATCCCGCAATAGTTTGGTTTTCAGTAATGTGCATCGGTTATGTCTCCTTTCGCGTTTGCAAGGGAAGCAGAGGGACGCTTCGTCTTCCCAAACGCGGTGTCAGAGTGGGGCAAATCGCAAATTCGGTCAAATTTGCGGCGAATCCGCTTGAATGATGCGGGAAATCTGCTGATCAGCCGGAGGTATGGGGATGCCTAGCCGAGGGTGTGTGCAAAATTTCGTTACACCCGACTCTCTGCGCATTGAAGCAGGGGAGAGGAATTTGACCGAGATTCAGGATAGGTCTATTTCATATCTGGCTGTGAGATTCGATATGCCGCCAAGAGGAGATGGCTATGAATACGACTGATTCGGTGCGCTTCCTGACTACAAAACAGCTTTCCGATCTTCTCGGCATTCCGGAGGGCACACTTCGGCAGTGGCGTTGCTCGAAGGTCGGTCCAAAGTGGCACAAGCTGAGAGGCAACGTTCGCTATGATAAAACCGACGTGGAGAGTTTTCTCCACGAGAGCGAGCGTATTCCGTCTGTGCGGGCACACATGGAGGAAGACCTTGTCTCTATTTCGTCCCAAAGATAGTCCGCTCTGGTGGTACTCGTTTTATTTCGAAGGAAAAAGGTATCGCAAGAGCACAAAGAAAACTAAAAAGACAGCAGCGACAGCAATCGAAGCCGCTTTGTTGGCCCGTCTCCAAGATGGTAGTGCTTTCGAGTTAAGTCGAAAGAAGCCGCCCATTCTCCAGAACTTCGCGCCACAGTTTCTGAAGTGGGTAAAGAACTCGCAGCAACTGACCCCAAAGGGAAAGAAATACTACCGGTATGGTTGGCGGTTGTTACGTCTGTCCAAACTCATAGGCAGGAGGATCGATCAGATCTCGCAGGATATCGCGGAGTCGACGGTTTTCAGGCGGCCATTGTTGAACAGGAAGAAGAAAACCAAGGAAGGGAGGACGAGGAACGCAAAGATGGTCGAGTGCACCGGCCACTACACCAATCAAGCACTACGCACCCTTAAGAGATGCAAAATAAGGCGGTGGAGTGGAAGGTTGTCCGAGATGTTCCGAAGATCAGGCTGGCGAAGGCTCCAGGTCGAGACCGGATGATGGATGAGCAGGCTGAGGATGACCTCGAGCAGGCTTATGCAGAGCCGATCAAACATTGAAGGACCAAACGTCTAAGGCAACAGGCTTGGCTTATCGTGGTGATTCTGCAAGACAGCGGTATGCGTCCAGACGAGGTGTTTCCTATGCGGATTGAAAATATCCACTGGAAGCAGGATCGGATCTGGGTTCCCGAAGGGAAGACGGATAACGCAAAGAGATTTGTTGCGATGAGTGAACGAATGAAATCGATGTTGCAAGCCTGGTGTGGATCGAGAAAAGTGGGATGGGTATTTCCATCCTTTCGATCAAAGTCTGGTCATCTCACGACCATTGCCAAGGGGTTCCAGGCCGCGAGGGATCGAGAGGGGCTAGATAAGAAGTTGGTCCTGTGTTCGGCGCGGCATGCGTATGGTACGTTCACGATGGAAAAGAGCGGCAATGCTTTTGCAGTTAGCAAGTCCATGGGGCATGCCGATCTGAAGTCGATGGAGCCATGCCAGCGCCAGGAGCTGGAACCATTGCGGAGGGCCATTAACCAACGCAACCGGAGAAAATCGTTTGGTCAGGTTTTGGAAAATGATGGGTTTGGGGCAGACGGCTCTGAATCGGTATCTGCTTGATGGTTGAGGAGATAGATGGTGGACGCGGAAGGAATCGAACCTTCAACCTGTCGATTAAGAGTCGAATGCTCTGCCAGTTGAGCTACGCGTCCAAATTTGCTGCTGCCTCTGGGCGAGGAGTTCGAGGAGAGCCAGTGGCTCAATCACTCGACTTATTAAAGATAACACAGCCTGCAGGATTAGGGAGCCTGCAGGCTGTTGATTTCAACCAACGAAATCGACTTTTGCGCGGTGCGGAATGATGCCACGCTCGTAACCCATTTCCAGCAGCTTTCGGATAGCCTCACGACCATCTTCGCCATAATTCAGTGTGCGTTCGTTGACGTACATACCAACAAAACGGTTGGCCAAAGCGGGGTCCAGATCTCGGGCGAACTGCATGGCGTAAGCGAGGGCCTCTTCGCGGTGATCGAGGGCATGCTGGATGCTGTCACGCAGGGCGTTGGTGGCCATCAGTATGGTCTCCTGACCGAGGGAGCGGCGGATAGCATTGCCACCGAGAGGGAGGGGGAGGCCGGTCTGTTCGCGCCACCACTGGCCGAGATCGAGCAGCTTGACGAGGCCGTCGTTGGCGTAGGTGAGCTGGCCCTCATGAATGATGAGACCGGCGTCGAACTCGCCCGAGGTGACGGCGGGGATGATCTTGTCGAAGGGAACGACGGTGTACTCGATATCGGGTGCGAAGAGACGGAGGGCGAGGAAGGCCGTGGTCAGCGTGCCTGGGACGGCGATACGGGTTTTCTGAGCTTCGGCGAGAGTGAGCTTCGGGCTGGCGACGATCATAGGACCGTAGCCTTCTCCTACGCTGCCGCCACAGGCCATCAGGGTGTAGTTGTCCTGAAGGTAGGGATAGGCGTGAAAGGAGATGGCGGTCACATCGTAGAAGACCTCGTTGATTGCCTTGTGGTTGAGGGTCTCGATATCAGTCAGGACATGGGTGAACTTATAGCCAGGGACGCGGACCTTGTTGGTGGCAAGGCCGTAGAACATAAATGCGTCGTCGGAGTCGGGGCTATGGGCGATGCTGATCTCTTGAACTGCAGTCTGCGGGGCGGTCATGATGCGGCGTTCCTCTAGGAGTTATAGGAGAGAAGATAAGAGAGATGCGCCCAAAGAGTGGCGATCCCAAAGAAGACAGATAAACCTCAGGCGCGGCGCCAGCGAGCGATGGAGGTCGCGAGCCCTGCTGCCGCGGCGATCTTTACGACCTCGCCGGGAAGGAAGGGAGCGACGGCCATGGTCCATACACTGGATGCGCTGAGGTGAAGTACCTGCGAAATCCATAAAGAGCCGCAGGCGAAGAGGATAAAGGTTGCAAGTACGCCAGCCAGGGTTGCACGGAGGTAGGCGGAGCCGAGACGAAGTGACCGGAAGGTCCAGCCTGCCGCCGCTGCGACGAAGGGGTAAGAGAGAATATAGCCGCCGGAGGGACCGAACATCTGCGCCAGGCCTCCGGGACCGTGCGCGGTAAGGATCGGAAGTCCCATGGCAGCTTCGGCGAGGTAGAGAGCCATGGCGGAGAATCCGGCCGCGGGACCCAGGGTGAGGCCGACGAGCAGGACGGCGAAGTTCTGGAGAGTCAGGGGAACAGGAGTGAAGGGAAGCGGTATGGCGACATGCGCGCAGGCCGCAACGAAGAGAGTGGCGGCGAAAGCGACCGCGATTCGGCCTGGAACCGACTCTACAAGAGATCGAGACGGGCGATGCGCAAGACCTGAAATTGTGGGAAGGGTGGTTTGCATAGGATGACCTTTCGCGTTAGAAGCGTTTGGATGAGGCTGTCCGTGTGCCTGCGGCTACACGAAGGGAATGTGGATGTGCCTGGAGGCTAATCTGGTCTGCACGCTCAGAGGAACGATGCACGATAAAAGGGGATATTCGCCGTTCGGAGGTTACAGATTTGTCCGGGGGCGTAGAAAGAGGTGTGGAGGAACCCCAGTCTTTCTTCGCTGTAATGGACTGTACGGTCTGATGCGGGATCGGGCGGGGCGAACGCATGGGATCTTGTTCGGCGGCGGCTTGAAGGTGTTCGGCAAAGGTGGGCTCGGGGGGCGCCTGCGGACGATTTCTATGACTGGCGCGGACGTGGCGAATGATGGCTGCCGAAGCCCCGATCAGGGCGAGAAGGCAGATGACCGAGATGATGAAGAGAATCTGCACCATCAGAAGAATATCAAGTGCGGAAGCGTTCGTGCACCTTATTCATGAGGGTGGCTTTTCGTTCTGGGGGAGGGGGCAATTGTGTTATCGGGGCGCTTTCTCAAAATAAGCAGTACAAACTTGGTACACCGGGAGGTTACAGCGGATTTCCACTTGACGGTGTTTGGTGCGGAAATTTGTACTTTTTATAGCGATGACTCACGCAACCAAGAGCGGCGCAGTGCGACCCCGGCATGGCGGTGCAATGCGTTTTTTTCTTTATGCAGTCGGTGGCTGGCGACGGTGGGCTACAGTGGCCGCTGCCGCACTTGCGATTGGCCTTGGATATCACGTGGTCTTCGGACAGAATGGCCTGACCGCTTATGAGCATAAAAATCGGGAGGCCAGAACGCTGGATGAACAGTTGAAGAGCCTCCAACACGAGAACGAGTTGCTCAAGGGGCACGTTGATCGCCTGCAGAACGATCCCAACGCCATTGAGCACCAGGCACGTGAGGAACTTCACTATACGCGTCCGGGAGAGGTGATTTATACGCTTCCTTCCACCCCAGCTTCTCCTTCTGCCTCCTCCGGAGACGTGGTTCATAAGTAAAATCACGGTGTTTTTACTCATGTGACCGCCACAAGGGATTTCCTATAGGCTTCTGTAAGAAGGGGAGTCTTTATGAAGTTCGAAGTGGAAAAGGCTAAGCCGCGCGAGATATACAACCTGTTGATTGGCCTGGTTGCGCCGCGGCCCATTGCACTAATTACGAGTATGGATGAAAAGGGAGGCCTGAATGCGGCCCCTTTTAGCGCGTACAACTATCTGTGCACCGACCCGCCCATTGTCGGGATAGGAGTGACGGATCGCCCCGCCAGCGAATTTGTCCCCAAAGATACGGCCCGCAATATCCGCCGCACGGGGCAGTTTGTGGTCAATGTGGTAACAGAAGATATCGCCCAGCAGATGAACATCTGTGCCACCGACTTTCCCGCTGGTATTTCGGAGCTTGAGATGGCGAATCTTGCGACCGCGCCTTCCACTGTAGTGAAGGTGCCTCGTATCGCGAGTGCGCATGCGGCCCTGGAGTGCATCGAGCACACTACGCTCGAGATCGGGCGTTCGCGCATCATACTCGGGAGAGTGGTCTCGATTTATGTTGAGGATAAATTTGTCGACCCGGCCGGGCCGTATGTTCGTGCTGACGAGTTGCACGCGATCGGAAGAATGAATGGGCTGGGATCATATGTACGGACTCGCGACAGTTTTATAAGCATCCCGCGAATTTCGTATGAGGAGTGGCAGAAGGAGCAGAGATAACGTCGTATATACGACGTTGTGACTCAGGAGAGATAATCCCGTAGCCAGGGATCGGTCGAGGTGACCAGTTCGTGCGTGGTTCCGTCGAAGACAACCTTGCCTTCGTTCAGCACGAGAAACTTTGTGGTCTCGTCTACCCCTCCACCAGGAATCGGCTCCATCTTACCCGTATCGGGATTGAAGTGGTTCATTGCCAGCGTAAAGGAATCCTGCAGGCGGTGGGTAATCATTAGCGACGTGGTATGGCTGACGTCGCGCTGCTTCATGACCAGTTCGATGATGGTTGTGGAGGTGATGGGATCAAGACCGCCCGTCGGGGAGTCGTAGAGGATCAGATCTGGGCGGGAGATAATGGCGCGTGCGATCGAAACGCGACGGCGCATGCCTCCGGATAGCTCGGAGGGGAACTTCTGGATAGCCTGTTCTAACTCGACGAACCTGAGCGCCTCGACGACCCGGACGTGGGCCTCGTCTTCTGGAACATGTTCTTCATGTAGGCGGTAGGCGACATTGTCCTCTACGGAGAGCGAATCGAAGAGAGCGGATTCCTGAAAGACCATGCCGATGCGTGCACGGAGCTGGAAGAGATCACGTTCCCGCATAGAGGTAATCTCTTCCCCAAAGACGAGAATTTTGCCGGAATCGGGCCGTAGGAGGCCGTTAACCAGCTTCATCAGAACGGATTTGCCCCCTCCGGCAGGACCGAGGATGATGCGGGTCTCCCCCCTGGCCACCGTGAAGGAGATATTGTTCAGGACCGGTTTCAAATCGAAAGCTATGGAGACGTTATCGAAGACAACGACGGGCTCCTGTTTAGGAGGTTGTTTCGGCTGGGAAACGTCGGATGTGCGAGAGTTTTCAGCCATGGTGGCCTCATTACCTGCCAAAGATGCCGATCATGGCCCGGCTGACGATGAAGTCGACGATGATGATAAAGACCGAGGAGACAACGACGGCCTGGGTAGTGGATCGCCCTACGCCCTGGGTCCCGCCTTTTGTGCTCATGCCGAAATAGCAGCCTACGGTTGCGATGATGAACGCGGAGAAGAGGGGTTTAGTAAGCCCCTGCACGATGTCGGCATATTCCAGGGCACGGTAGGAATTGTTGAAATAGGAGGAAGCATTGAGGCCGAGCAGGGCCACGCTGACAAGCGCTCCGCCGGCGATACCCACAGCGTCGGCTACGATCGTCAGAAAGAAGAGCATGAAGATCGTTGCGTAGAGGCGCGGGGTCACCAGTTTGCGGACTGGATCGGTGCCGAGGGCTCGCATGGCATCTATCTGTTCCGTGACTCGCATGGAGCCAATCTCGGATGCCATGCCGGAGGCGTTGCGGCCAGAGACCATCAGGCCTGTCAGTACAGGTCCAAGCTCCTTGACCATTGAAAGGGCAACTAGATTTCCGGTCATGCTGACAGCACCAAAGGCTTTCAGCGAGGTGGCTGATTGGAGCGCAAGGACGCACCCGGTAAAGAAGCCGGTCAGGACGACGATCGGCATTGACCCTACCCCGATGGAGTCCATCTGGGTGTAGATGTCAGCCCAATAGCGCGGCCGTGAAAAGATGGCAGAAATTGCCTGCCACGACAGGATGGAGTAGTCCTGGATGGCCGCTATCTTCTGTTTTGCGAAGTCATCTGGAGAGACGAAGGGCATGTCTTAACTCTGGCTCAGAGTATCAGATGCGGGTGGAAGAGGGGAGATTGAGCTTTATTGAAATGAGATGAGGGCAGGGGATAGGAATGTATGCCTGTGAGATGAGAAGATAATAGAGATGGCTTCTGATATGACGGCTGTGGTTCTGTACGGGAAGGAAGACCTGCGTCTGGAACAGATAGCAACCCCACGGGCTCAGGCCGGCGAACTTGTAGTTCGGGTGGGGGCCGCGCTGACCTGTGGAACTGACCTGAAGGTCTACCGGCGGGGCTATCATGCGATGATGCTGAAGCCGCCGATCCTGTTTGGTCACGAGTTGGCCGGGGTGGTAGCTGAGGTAGGTGAAGGGGTTACGGCCTTCCGTGAAGGTGATCGCGTAGTGGCTCTGAACTCAGCTCCATGCGATGTGTGCTTCTTCTGCCGCAAGGGGCAACAGAATCTCTGTGAAGACCTGCTGTTCAATAACGGAGCCTATGCCGAGTACATCCGCGTCCCGGCCCGTATCGTTGCGAAAAACACGCTATTAATCCCGGATGGAACTCCATTTGAGCATGCAGCATTGACAGAACCCCTTGCCTGCGTGGTCCGCGGGCTGGAGGAGACGGGGTCGTCGCCGGGCGACACGATGGTGGTTATTGGAGCAGGCCCCATAGGGCTCATGTTTATGCATGTGGCCGAACTGGCGGGCATGAAGGTTATTGCTGTGGTGAAACGCGACGATCAGGTTGCCACGGCGAAATTGTTCGGTGCAGCTCATGTGGTGCAGATTGGAGTGGTGGAAGATGTAGTCGCCGCAACCCGGGCACTTACTCCCGAAGGCCGTGGCGCCGACGCCGTAATTGAGGCAGTTGCTGCACCTGCAACCTGGGAATGGGCGGTCGACATGGTGCGTAAAGGTGGCGTAGTCAATTTCTTTGGTGGTCCGCCGAGCGGTACCAAGGTACAGCTGGATACGAACCGGCTGCATTACGGGGATATCACATTAAAGGCGAGCTTTCACCATACGCCGTCGACCTGCCGCACGGCCTTTGAGCTGATTACAAGTGGACGTTTTCGTAGCGCAGAGGCAATAACGGGACGAGCAACTCTTAACGAGGTGCCGAAAATTTTTGCACAGATGCTTACCCGTACAGGCGGATCGCGTGAGATCAAGACCGCTGTTTTTCCCGAGGGAGCGCCCAGGTGAGTGATCTCAGTACATCCGAGCACGCACTGCTGGGAGCGCCGCACGAGTATCTGACGCCGTTGGAACGCCCTTCGCTTGAAGAGGCGCAGGAGTGGTGCAGGAGGTTGACCCGCACACACTACGAGAACTTTCATGTTGCGACGATCTTCCTTCCCGCAAGGGTTCGGCCGCACTTAGAGAGCATCTATGCCTACTGCCGTGTCTCCGATGATTTGGGGGATGAGGTGGCCGACCCTGCAGTGGCGATGCGTCTGCTCGATGCGTGGGGGACGATGCTGGACGAGTGCTACGACACCCCCGAGCGTTCAATGCATCCGGTCTTCGTCGCCTTGCATGAGACGATTCGAGCCTGTGACCTTCCACGTCAGCTTTTCTCGGATCTTCTGATCGCGTTTCGCATGGATCAGGTGAAGACGGAGTATGAGACCTGGGAGGAGCTGCTGGAATATTCGCACTACTCCGCTAATCCGGTGGGAAGACTTGTACTGTGGGTATGCGGTTATCGCGATGAAAAGATTGCTCAGCTCTCAGACAAGATTTGCACTGCTTTACAGTTGGCGAACTTCTGGCAGGATGTAGTCGAGGACAAGGAACGAGGACGCCGTTATATTCCGGCTGAATCGATGGAGAGCTTCGGAGTAGAGGAGGGTCAGATTGCTGGCCGCGTCTTTACGTCGGAGTTTGGTGCGATGGTGCGTGATCTCGTTACGCGAACGAGAGCAATGCTGGCGGAGGGCGGTGAGATCAGTCGATATGTCGACCGTGAGCTTGCCGTGACGCTCAACCTCTTTCGCAAGGGGGGAGATGCGATTCTGGATGGCATCGTGGCGCAGAACTATGACGTCTTGAGAGGGCGCCCGGTAGTCTCAAAAGTGAAGAAGCTGCGCCTGCTGGGCGGAGCTCTGATGGAAAAGCTACGGGCGGGGACGGCAAGGTGACGATCTCTGAAGCTTATGCGGCATGCCGCGAGATTGCGAAGCGCGAGGCTAAGAACTTCTATTATTCGTTCCGAGTGCTTCCATCGCATAAGAGCGATGCCATGTGCGCGATCTATGCGTTTATGCGTCGTGCCGACGATATCGCCGATGACGAGTCTATCCCCCTTGATAGACGCCGTGTGGTTATGACCGAATGGGTAGATGCGTGGCGCGCTGCGCGTAATGGGGCTCCAACGGAAGACCCGGTCTTTCTTGCGCTTAACGATTCGCAGAAGAGGTTTAAGATCTCCGACTCGTTACTGGAAGAGCTGGTTCAGGGAACCACGATGGACCTGGATCCTCGGTTTGCGAACTCCGAAGGAGTGCAAACCTTCGCTACCTTCGACGAACTTTATCGTTATTGTTACCTGGTTGCGTCGGTGGTGGGGCTGGTATGTATTCGGGTCTTCGGCTACACGGATCCTCAAGCCGAAAAACTGGCTGAAGAGACAGGAGTGGCCTTTCAGCTCACAAACATCCTTCGCGATGTGAAGGAGGATGCCGAACGAGGTCGCGTCTATCTTCCTCTGGATATGATGAATGAGTTTGGAGTGACCTTAGAGCGCGTGAATGCGTTGGCCGCGGGAAGTCCGCTGCAGAGCCCCGAGCGCGCGCTATTGTCTGCACTGGGAGCACGGGCAGAGCGCTACTATCAGTCAGCCGACAAGTTGCTTCCACTGATTGATGCAGATAGCAGAGGAGCATTGTGGGTGCTGGTTGCGATATATCATCGCCTGCTGCGTAAGATTGGTGAGGTCAACAACGACGTATTCTCGCATCGCGTTAGCGTACCAACCGCCGAGAAGCTTTGGATCCTTGGGCGTGGTGCTGTGATGTCACTTGGTAACAGGGTGATTGGGTGAGCCGGGCAGACCATCACGACGTGATCGTTGTGGGAGCGGGGGTTGCCGGCCTTGCTGCGGCCGTGTCGCTGGCACAGGCAGGCGCGAAGGTGAAGTTGCTTGAGCGTCGACCCTATATCGGTGGCAGGGCCTACTCCTATGAGCATCCCGCACTCGAAGAGACTATCGATTCCCAGCATGTGGTGTTGGGCTGCTGCACAAATCTGCTCGATCTGGCTCGTCAGGCGGAAATGTCTGAGACGATCCGGTGGTATGACGAACTTGTCTTTCTGGAACCGAATGGTCATCGCACCCTGCTGCGTCCTGGTGCGCTTCCAGCTCCAATGCATCAGACACTGAGCTTTTTGAAGTCCCCCATGCTGGGGATTGCCGATAAGGCGGCGATCGCTTCAGGACTTCTGCGTTTTCTGCGTGGCTTCCCAGCGGATGACTCCGAAAGCTTCGCTTCGTGGTTGACGCGCACCGGGCAGACAGAGCGCTCCATTCGCCACTTCTGGGAACCTGTGGTCGTTGGTGCGCTCAACGATACGTTCGAACGTTGTTCCGTGAAATATGCGGGAAAGGTCTTTCATGAGTCTTTTCTGCGCTCGCCTGAGGCTGGACGCCTCGGTATACCTGCAGCACCGCTTACAGAATTCTTTTCTCCGATCGCAGCTCTGGCTTCGCGCTCAGGTGTCGATCTTCGGATAAAGACCGGCTTGGATGCGCTGGAGCAAACGTCTGACGGTCGCTGGAGCGCCCATGCTGCCGGAGAGGTACATTCGGCAGATTCAGTTGTCCTTGCAACAGATTTCAAGCAGACGCGAGCGTTGCTCCATTCATTGCCTGCATCATTTGAGGATAAAGCGCGTATGGAAGATGGATTTGAGGCATTTATTCCAGCGCCAATCACTACAGTCCATCTTTGGTATGACCGTGATGTCACGGGGATGGACCACGCGGTGTTATTGGATACCCGCATTCAGTGGGTCTTCGCCAAGTCGCGCATTCGACGTTGGGCCAAAGAGCGCGGAAGTTACTGTGAGTTGGTGATCAGTGCATCTTGGCAGGAGCTGGAGATGGGAAGGGAAGAGATACTTGCCTCGGCACTCGCCGAGTTCGAGATGTTCTTTCCAGCAGTGAAACAGGCGACTCTGCTGAAGAGTGGCGTCCTCAAAGAAGCGCGCGCGACTTTTTCAGTTGCGCCCGGGCTCGATCGTTATCGTCCCCACCAGGCGACACAGTGGCCTGGACTTTACCTTGCGGGAGATTGGACTGCGACAGAGTGGCCATCGACGATGGAGGGAGCGGTGCGGAGCGGAAGACTCGCCGCCGGTGCTGTTGTGGGGGACCGTAATCGCTTCATGTCACCTGAGCTGCCGGCGACAGGCCTGATGCGATGGTTAGAGAATCAGTGACCTTGAATCGTCAGTGCGAGAGCAGAACCACTCCGATGCTCACAAAAAGAACAGCCAGCCAGCGTCGACGATCTACGTTTTCGTGAAGAAAGAGCTTGGCAGCTATTGCATTACCGATATAGGTGAGTGAGGCCGTAGCAGGAGCAGCCAGCGAGAGATCGACGATCGATAGTGTGAATAAAAGCGCGAAAAAATTCAGCGCCATGCAGAATGCGCCAAGCAGAAAGAGCGGACTTGCAAGGACCGCACGGATAGCTCCCGGTAATCCGCTTTTTGCGCGAATAATATCGAGGTCACCAAGTTTATGCATCGCTGCTGCAATCAGCACTTCACCAGTGATGGCAAGCGCGGCGACTCCGCCGATGGCGCTCCACGTACTCAACATCGATGCAGAAGTCATCAGCGTCCAGCCCCGGAGTCCATCAGGTCGATCTCGTGATGTTCGTCAGAGTGCTCAGTACGTGAGGGGCCGCCGGCGACGAAACCCACAGCACAGACGATAAGAGCTATTCCTGCCCAGCGATAGAGGGAGAGATGTTCATGCAGCCAGAAGCGGCTGAGCAGTGCGACAACGACATAGCCGAACGCAGTTGCAGGCATCACAAAAGTAAGATCAGCCCAGCTCAGCGCCGTCATATAACTGGCGAAGAAGCCTATGAGCAGTACGATGCCTGAGACCACGTAAGGATTGAAGAGCGCTTGCCAGAGAAGGCCGAGATGGTGGAGGTCGACGGTCCCTATCTGTTCCATACCCCGGAATAGCAAGGTGTCTCCCACCGAGGCGGTCAGCATGACAGCAATGAGGATAGCGTACTGGGAGGCTTTAAGGCGGTGAGTCATGCGGAGAACAATAGTTGCGACATAGTACGTTATCGAAAGAGTTTAGCACCGTCATCTAAAGGACTCAGGCAGCTACTACACTCAATTCTTTCACAAAAAGCCCCGTATGAAATGACTCTTCGACAACGGGGTGTAGCAGGTTCACTTGCGAATAGTTTTGGCCTTATGAGATCGTCGCATTCGGTTGCCTTTCGATTGAATATTGTGGGCATTGACGATGGATGCGATCAGGCCCGGGAATCGCCCATCGATCTCTGCACAACGAGAGGTATTATGCATCTCGACCCCTTTGCGCTCGCCAAAGATCAGTCCTGCTTCGCGAAGTATCTTGAGATGTTGGGAGAGCGTGGATTTTGGTATGGTTTTATCTCTTATTTCAAGAAAATTCGAACAGTTCTGTGGGCAGCTCGAACCTACGATTTCGGTAAAGATTGCCACGCGAATCGGATCGGAGAGTGCATGTAAAATCGCTTCTACCGTGACATCTTCAACCGAAGGGTGAAACAAGGGCCTCATAACTTATATTGTATTTGTTGCTTACGGATTTGTTCTATAGTTCATTAATCCTGAACTAATGAATCAAGGGCTGCCCAAAATGCGTCTGATGATTGGGCAATCGATCGACGGTCGCCAAATACACATTGGAAAAGAGATTATCTTTATGTCGAAGAAGCTCGAAGGAAAGATCGCACTCGTCACCGGCGGAACCACAGGTATCGGCTTGGCCACAGCAAAACGCTTTGTTGCTGAGGGCGCGAAGGTCGTGATCACCGGACGTCGAAAAGATGTTCTGGATGCCGCCGTCGCCCAGATTGGGTCCAACGCAACCGGCATTCAGGCCGATGCTGGTAACCTTGCAGACCTGGACAGGCTCTACGCCAAGATCAAAGAGGAGTATGGCCGAATTGATGTTCTCTTTGCGAATGCCGGCGGGGGCGAATTCGCCACGATCGACAAGGTAACGGAGGACCACTTTGACAGAACCTTCAATACTAACGTTAAGGGAGTTTTCTTCACAGTGCAGAAGGCGCTTCCATTGATTCCAAATGGAGGAACGATTGTGCTGAATGCTTCTGTCGTGTCGATAAAAGGAATTCCTGCGTTTGGTGTTTATAACGCAACGAAGGCTGCTGTTCGTTCCTTTGCGCGGACGTGGACCAATGAGCTCAAGGACCGGCAGATCCGAGTCAATGTGGTGAGTCCCGGGCCGATCGATACCCCTGGCGTAGATGGTCTGGCACAGGATGAGGAGCAGACGAAGCAGTTCAAGGCGAACCTCGCATCGCAAGTTCCTCTTGGGCGCATAGGCCAACCCGACGAGATTGCGAAGGCTGTTGTCTTCCTCGCTTCAGATGACTCCAGCTTCGTCGCAGGAATCGAGCTGTTCGTCGATGGCGGAATGGTGCAGGTGTAAGAACAGCAACAAGATCAGAAAGTTCGTTCGTGATTCAAACCCACAACCTGCATAGAGCAAAAAGTAAAGGCGGCTGGATATCCAGCCGCCTCAAGGTTGAAACGTGTTTTCTCTAATGAGGGAGCAGGCCGAAGACGGCCACTCCAGTTGGGGTTCCTACGTAGACCTTGCCGTTCACGACCATCGGTGTGATGAACTTGTTTCCATTTCCGAAGCCGTCGCGTCCATTAGGTGCCTGATTGCTGTTGTAGAGCTCATGCGCGAGATTGCTCGGATCGTACGCATGGAGGATGGCTGGATTGTTGGTGCTGGAGTCAAGAGCCCAGACGATTCCGTTCTGCGTTCCATTGGATGAGATGGTTGGTGTCGGACCAGGGTGGCCGAACTTCGTAGGCGAAACGCTGGAGGGCGTCGTTGCCATCTGGGCATTCGTTATGGGGTAGGCTTTCAACGCATCGCTGTCGGAAGCGTAGTAAAGAACTCCATTGAAGTACGCAGGAGACGAGTAGACAAGACCAGCATTGGCTCCAGGAAGCTCCTGATAGATATTGTTGTCCATTGGGTTATTGGCTGGATTGAACTTGCCAAGGTTGTCGCGGTCGGCCAGGTAGATGTTCCTGTCCTTGCCTGCACCAACGATCAGGTGATGAACCACTCCATGGGAATCGGTCTGGTCCGGCAATAGAAGCGCTCCTCCGGATCCCAGGTCGACGTCCTGAGCCGATTCGGATTGCGTGTTGTACATAGTGAAGTAATCGGCGACAGCTAGCTTTCCGTTGGCGGTAGAGAGTTTGATCATCGCATTCCCGTAGTCCCCCTTATTGGGAAAGCCATTCATGTCGAGAGTGGTGTCGAAGGTCCCATTGGCGTCGAGGACGTAGATGAATCCGTTGTTATCGGCTGCCATGCCCGCACCGCTCATCCAAATGGAACCGTTGTGGCCGTTTGGAGTAACGTTCAGAAGCTGAGTCTGTTGCAGGGTGGATTCGTTATAACCCATGATCCAGCCGGTGTAGAGACCTATATCGCAGTGTGAAGTCCAGCCGGTGTAGATAGTGCCATTGAGCAGAAGCAGTGCAGCGCGTTCTGCATACTGGGAAGGGTCGAAGACGACGTTGCCGTTTTGGCTGTTATCGCCAGTTCCGGGGAAGGTTCCGGTGGCCTCGGTCGGGCTTGTAGTTTCAGTGCCGGTTGTGAGGTCGACCGCGTGCAGCCGGTGATGGTAGCCACCGTTCGAATCTTTGCTCGTAGCAACAGCAAAGATGGTTCCGTTTGGCCCTTGCTTACGATCTATAACGGGCGTGGCACTGATTCCGATCTCGGGACTGATCTGCGAACAGCCATGGTTATCGCTTGGAGTTTCACCGTTACCGAGAAGAGAGAGCTGCCAGAGCTGTGTCCCGTCGTCGGCATCGAAGGCATACAGGCTGCCATGTTCGCTGGCTGCATAGATAACGTTGTGGAACCTGCCACCGATTACAACATTGGCAAGATAGAGCGGCTGGGCATCGACTTTGCCGTCCATGTTATAGAAGCCAACTTTGCCGAATTGAGTGGAGTTTACATTGGTGGGTGTGAGGATCGTCTCCTTTAAGTTGAGACCATCGCGCGCCAGATCGTAGTGGAAGGTAGTGACGTCGGGAGCGTTTGTCATAGGTGCAGCCTGCACCGTGAGCGCAAGAGTTGCATTATGACTGGTTGTGCCCGATGTTCCGGTAAACGTAAGGGTGGATGTGGCTCCTGCCGTGGTTACCGCGGCGCTCAATGTCGTACTCTGCGCTGTTCCTGGCATGAGGGTAAGGGTCGAGGGATTTGCCGTTACACCTGTGGGCAGGCCGGTGATGGAGACAGACACGGCTCCCGTAAAGGCGTTGAGTGGGGTGGCTGTGATGCTGATAGAAGCTCCCGCGGCTCCCGCTGTGAGGTTCAGCGATGCAGGGACAAGGTTCAGAGAAAAGTCTGGAGGAGGCGCTACCGTCGTCATAACCGTAGCCGTGTGGGAGAGAGCTCCCGAAGTTCCAGTGAAAGTCAGAGTCGCGCTGCCGCCGCCAGCCGATGTAGCGGCAGACAAGGTAACATTTTGGGCGGTTCCGGGAGTCAACGTGAGGGTTGAAGGCTGCGCGGCGATTCCATTGGGAAGACCGGTGATCGCAACCGATACTGCACCTGTGAAGCCGTTAGAGGGAACTGCATTAACGCTGATCTGTTGCGATCCACCGGGAGTGAGGGTGACGCTTCCAGGGGTGGTGGACAGAGAAAAGTCACCTGCTGGTTTCGAGCTTCCGCCACAGGATGCCAGCGTAAGACAGAGAACGAAGATGGAGCACGTTAGAAGTGCTTTTGATAGAGAAGCCATTTGGAACTCTCCGTGACAACCGGTTCTAGGGGTTTATTTTGGACTCGCCGTTCAGCAATTGCTACCAACTCGAACGGTACCCCGAGACGTTCAGGGGATTTGTCATGGAGACGTCTCTCAAGGGTTAAATGCTTGCTACGGATGGGCCAAATGTTGCAGTTACGTGAGTTAAAAGGAAACGGCTGGCATTGAGCCAGCCGTCTTTTGCTTGAGTTCCAGAGAGCTTTACGCGTTCATGCTCACAGATTCCTGCTGTTTGAGGCTCTTCTCTTCGCGCTTCTTGCGGGCTGCGCGATTACGCTCGGCACGGAGCTTCATGAAGCTCTTCGCCTCGACGTACAGGCGCGGGATATCGCGATTTACGATCGCCTTCCACACAACCCTGGCTGCAGCCTTCGGACGGAAGTAATACTCGTCATAGAACTTGTGCACCATCTCCATGACGTATTCGGTGGGCAGGCCGGGGTATTCGATATGTGCCATCTGATGGCCGCCGCCGTCTTCCATCTTCTCGTTCGTGATGAAGTTGTTCTTCTTCGCGAAATCGTAAAACTCAGTGCCGGGGTAGGCGTGAGCGACGGAGACCTGAATAGTCTCGCAGTCGAGCGTCTTGGCGAAGTTGATGGTATTGCGGATGGACTCCTTGGTTTCGCCCGGCAAGCCGAGAATGAAGTCGGCGTGAATGACGAGGCCCAGGTCGTGGCAATCCTTTACAAAGTCGCGCGCACGCTCGACAGTAGCACCCTTCTTGATGTTCTTTAGAATCTGCGGATCACCGGATTCGAAGCCGACGATCAACAGTCGGCAACCCGCTTCCTTCATCGCCTTCAGGGTGTCACGGTCGGTGGTGACGCGAGAGGTGCACGACCATGTGATGCCGAGCGGCTTCAGCTTTGCGCAAAGCTCGATGGTGCGAGCCTTCTGGATGTTGAAGGTGTCGTCGTCGAAGAAGAACTCTTTGACGTAAGGGAAGTTCTCTTTGGCCCACTTCATCTCGGCAGCTACGTCGTCAGTCGAACGCTTGCGCCAGGCGTGACCAGAGAGGGTCTGAGGCCAGAGGCAGAAGGTGCACTGTGCCGGACAGCCTCGCGTTGAATAGAGGGAGATATAAGGATGAAGAAGGAAGGGGACGTTGTACTTGGTGACGTCCATATCGCGGGCGTAAATCTTGGTAGCCCAGGGCATCGCGTCGAGATCTTCGACCTGTGGACGGTCGGGGTTGTGCTGAATGACGCCGTTCGCATCCTTATAGCTGATGCCAAGAATCTCGTTGAGCGGCTTGCCGTTGGCGTACTCAACAACAGAGAAATCGAACTCGCGGCGGCAGACAAAATCAATGACGTTGCACTCGTTGAGGGCTCGGTCGGGATCGGTTGTGACAGGTGGTCCGACGAAAGCGATCCTGATGGAAGGATTGACGCGTTTGATGGCCTGGGCAAGTGCGTGATCGCCGCTCCAGCCTACTGTCGAGGTAAAGAGGACAAGAAACTCATACCCCTTGGCGATCTCGATGGTCTCCTCGGCGGAGATGTGGTGCGGAGGAGCATCAAGGAGCCGCGATCCTTCGAGCATTCCGGCTGGATAAGCCAGCCATACCGGGTACCAGTATGATTCGATCTCTCGGGTAGCGGGCCAGCGGGAGCTAGCGCCGCCGTCAAAGTTCTCAAAGGAGGGCGGGTTTAGGAATAGTGTCTTGAGGGGCATGATCTTACCCTCAATTTTACCATTCAGTTACGGCCTTTGGGGGACCGTTTATTCAGGTTCCATCCATGGTTCCCTTGATCTAAATATCACGATAACCCGCTTGTTTTCTTTCACTCTCCTCTGAAAGGGAGAGGTGGTCCGGCTCACCTCTCCTACTGTACGGTCAACTCAATGGTTGTGCTGCGAACAAGATTCCCGCTGGAGACCTGTACGGTTACCGTGTAGGGCTTTAGTAGTGGCTGGTTGAAATACTGCCCTCCACCACATCCCGTCATCGCCGTAAGCGAAGTTACCGCTAGTAGAAACCAGAGGAATAAATGATGTGATCGGCGTAATCGTTTGAATGCCGCGAAGGGAAGCATCAGTGCTGCAAACACGAATGGGGTATGAAGAGATCTTTGCAATGCGGAGGTCCGGTTGCGTGGCATGCTGATCTTCAGGCTGGAGGTGGCGCCACTTGAACCGGGAGTTACGTTTGCTGGTGAATAGCTGTAGGTCGTGCCCGGAGGCAGATTGCTGGCTGCAAGAGCTACAGCGTTAGTGAACGGCTGGTTTACCGAGGAGACCAGGATGGTGTAGCTGACAGAGTCTCCAGTCTGAAGCAACTGTGGTGGTGTCTGATTGGAGACTTTGAAGTCAGCGGAGACGGGGGCGGCCATGACCACCAGCACGGCTGCGGGTGAAGTCGCAGGGCTGAAGTTCGAGTCCCCGTTATAGCTGGCGGTGATAGTGTGAGATCCCGACGATAACGCTGGAACTGTCAGAGTTGCATTGCCATTAGTGATGTCGGTCGTACCCAGCGATCTGCTTCCGTCATAGAAGACCAGACGGCCAGTGGCTCCGGAAGTTACGACAGCGGTCAAGGTTACAGAGTTTCCAGCGCTGACCTCAGAAGGCATGCTCAGCCGCACCGTACTTGGGGCTCGTGATGGAGGAGGAACCTTCTCGGGTTCTGTGATAGTCAGGATTGAGGCGGATGAGGTCGATGGTGCAAAGTTGGCATCGCCACTGTAAGCTGCCGTGATGTGATGGGTACCAACCGGCAGAGCCGAGATCGTTAGTAACGCGTTGCCATTAATGATCGTTGCGCTACTGAGAGCTATTGAGCCGTCGTAAAAAGTGACAGTACCAGTTGCTCCGCGGGTGACATACGCCCTTATGATTACAGAGCTTCCTGAGACGCTTTTAGCTGGGACGTCCAGTGTTACTTTGCTGGGTGTCTTCGATGGCTGATTGTTAGGTTTATTGACGACCAGGGAGGCAGTGGAAGACGTAGATGGATTGAAGTTGGCATCGCCGCTATACGTGGCTGTAATGGTGTGCCGACCTACGGAAAGAGAAGAGACGATTAGTCTCGCAGTGTTGTTTATGACACTTGCTGTGCCGAGAGCCACCGTGCCGTCATAGAAAGTAACAGTGCCAGTCGCAGTAGAAGTTACGGTGGCTGTCAAAGTAGCTGAAGCTCCTGAGACGATCTCTGAGGGGACGCTTAGCGTAACCTTGCTCGGACTTTTCGATGGTGGTGGGGTGCTGACAGAAACGACTAGGAGAACAACGCTCGATGAAGTAGATCCGGTGAAATTGGCATCTCCACCGTAGGTTGCCGTAATGTTGTGCGATCCTAGCGGAATCGATGAGGTAGTCAGAACTGCAGTGCCATGCGTAATGGTTCCTGTGCCCAGTGTTGCGGAGCCGTCGTAAAAGACGACAGTACCTGTAGCAGCGGAGGGTACCGTGGCCGTGAGCGTAGCTGAAGTTCCAAGGGTGATCTTGGAGGGCACGCTCAAAGAGGTTGTGCTTGATGTCTTGGTTATAGTCAATATTCCGTTTGTTGCTGTCACCGAATAGTTTGCAAGCTGGCTTCCGGAGACAGCCGGAACAATTGAGTAGGTACCCGTATTACTGGTCGAGTTGGCAGTTGTTGTGAAACTCAGAGTAAAGGTATCGCCGTTGACGGCCCCTGTAACCGAGCCCGAAAAAGAAGGATTAGGCAGACCGTATGCGCGGGTGGCGTTATTCGCTGTGATTTCCAGCGGTATGAGCGGAGGGTTATTGACTGTGAAGTTGTCGGTTGTTGCTGGAAGGCCTTCTGCTGTGCAGGATATCGTACCGGTGCCGGTTGTAGACGTAGCCGTCACAGTAAGACCACTAACTGTGGCACTGGCCGTATTACTGCTCTGGCAACTCGTAGAAAAGCAGCTCCGGCTGCTCCCATCGCTTAGCTTCGTAGTGCAGCTTAGAGTAACCGAGGCGTTTTTAATTAGGCTTATCGGATTCGGCAGTAAGGTGATAGAAACCGGAGTGGGAGCGCCGACCGGATCATAAGCGCCTGCAGTGGTAAGGTCTGCTCGTTTCGTCCAGTCCATATTGGGGTTGACGGCATTGAAGCGTGGGGGATACCAGTTCATCGGCCAGGTAAGTGCCGATGCTGCGCCGATATCGGCAGAGCCGGGATTTGGTGCAAACGTGGAGGAGCTTACAGGGTCTGCTGAACTCTCGATGAAGTTCGAATTGTCCCACCCGCCAATATGAGATTCGATTGGGAAAGTACCCCCATAATCGTGATAATCCCAATAAGTGTTGAGGCCATTCGCAGCGGAGCCGGCAGCCCAGCCCAGGGTTGGGGTAAGTCCTGTGGCAATGGTGTATTGACCTGTCTTTACGACATTGGTGTGGTAATTGATCATCGTCGTACTTGACCATTTACCGCTCGGCCCGCAACTGCCATAACTACATCCCCGGTTGTCGTTGTTCCACAGATCGTTGTTCTGAAACTCCGCCGCGGGCCATTGGACAGGCTGAGAAGCTATTCCAGGCGACTGTGGACGGAAGTTACGCAAATCTTCGAAGAGAGAGATGGGATAGTTCCCGTTCGTTCGGTTTGTGTTGTGATAAACGTACTCGTTCACGCCCACACGCAGATCGGACACGTCATGAGTAGGAGCAATGCCCGTGTAGTTAGCCCCCGTGCTCATAAAAGTCACATTAGAAAAATTGAAGAACGTATGAAAGTGCTCTTCCTGAAAGGCTGCATAGGTATCTACCCCTCCAACTACGTTTGCCGGAGTAGGACAGAAAGGTGCGCTGGTGTCTCCCAGGCTGCATCCAGCTGCGGGAGAGAGTCCCTGTGGTCCAAAGGCAGCATCCAGTGCGAAGTACATGTAGGCGTCTTGAATCTCCGAATCGCCACCAGGTCCTGATCCGGAGTCGTAGGGAGCCTTAGGCTTGCCGAAATTGTAGGCATAGATCGAGCGCGAGCCGCGCATCGAGTAGTATCCCGTTGCGCCTCCATCGCCAGAGGCAGAGCCCTCCTCGAAATTTGCCAGGATGTAGGTTCGCAAACTCTGTTCGTAGAAGCAGTGCTCCGTGGACTGATGTGCGATGCCGTATCCTTCGCAGTGATTGCCGAAGTAATAAGCGTCGAGTGAGCAGTTCCTCCAGCCGGAAGTCTGCGGATTGCAATCACTGAAGTAGGGCATTGCGATAGTGATTGCTCGCGTCCCGGCTACGGCAAAATGTTGGTTCCCATAGAATCGGATCGCGGAAGAGCTGCCATATTGAGATGGATTTCCGTCAGGCTTCGTATACGAGATTCCAGCGGTGACATTTTGAAACCGGATACCGCTGATGAGTGAATGGTTCGAAGCAAGTTCATTGCCGTCATAGACGGTGCTGCTGCTTGCTCCTGAGATGGAGAGTAGCGTAGCGCCCGCTTGCGTGTATGTATTCAGCCACGAGTTTCCAGTGGCGTTCTGTCCATCTTCGACGGGGAGCTCGCCAGATTGGGGGTTAGGGATTCCGCAGATATGAAGCATGGGGACAGAGCCATCTGACGGCCCAATATTGGCCGGCGGATTTACAGCCCAGTATTGATGAATCGTATTGGGAGAGCCTACCTGAGAGCCCTCATTATGCCATCGGACCGTCAGACCCCAGTGCCATTGTCCCGCGTTGGTCGGTAGTGACCGCAGGTCTGGATAGGCTTGTCCCGGGCCTACTTCCCATACCTCTCCGCCATATCCGGACATGGCCGTGTCGACCTCGCACGGAATCTGAATTACCTTGTCGACATTTCCAGCTGGTGGAGTCTGATCTTTTGCTACCCAGATCCTTTGTTTCTGGCAAGCAGTTGGATCGGTATCGGCACAGGCCTGAATCATGTATCCTCCACCAACCGATTTGGCATTGAATATCGGAGAGGAGGAGTCAGGAAAGTCCAGTGTCGCGTCGCCACCTGGGGGAGCACTGACGATACTGAAGTGACAAAGTTGATTCGAGTTTCCGAAGACCTGGCAAAAGAGTGGGAGAGAGAAGTTCTTATACACCTGCATGTAGCCGGGATCTACAAAGACCACCGCATCTTTGCCGCTTCCCGCACCAGGCTTGCAGACAACGTAATGCTCGACATGAGATTGTGACGCGTCTTGATCGCTGGTAAATTTTACGTCGAATTCTTTTGTCGAGTGAATCTGCAGATTGCCGGTCGCGATGGATCCTGTAAAGGAACACGCTGATCCAGAATCCTGTCCAATCTCGATATAGATACCCGCACCGCTTAGCTCATGCGTCAGTACGGGATGAGGGGCATAGCATGATGGATCGTGTGCGACAGCCAGTTGCATCGTGCATGAGCTGGACCCCGCGAACCGGGCTTTGTTCTTGGACATCACGTAGAAGGATTCAGTCCCGGTAGTGGCATACACCTCCCACGTGCCTTTGGAGTTTCTTCCCGGACCATCTACAACGCTGATAACTCCTGTCGTCTCCGTTCCCGAACCGCTCGACGGCAATCCCATATTGCATCCTGAAGGGATAACTTGAAAGCTGGAGCTATCGGCGCTACGGATCGTACAAAATCCTTGGGTGAAATATCCATAACTGGTGAAGTTATCGAGACGAATAGTATCTCCCGCCTGGAGATGGTTCCCTGGCGTAGTAAATGTTACGCCGGTGCTATCCGCCACCCACGCAGTGACGTGATCTCGTTCGAAGATTGGCTGTATCCATTCGCGTCGCTCCGAACCTGGCAGCGCGGTCATGGGATATCCGTTGACACTGGGCTCGGTCTTCTCGAGGGTGAGTGTTTGAGCTGCGGCATTAAAAGTTGCCGTAAGAATAAGAAGTAATACCAGAATGAAATTCATAATCGTTGATTGGCGTCCACCAAACCTGGTTACGTGCTTGTGAGTGGCTTTTTCCGCTTTTTATCAACTAGGAAACTCGGAGCCGCCGTTATAGTGTTCGAGTATGATTCAGTAGCATTCACATCGGCTCGATGGACATTCGACTTTAGTGTTATTCGTTTGCTCGAAGGTGGAGTTTTTCCCAAAACAGACAAACTAAAAGTGCAGCATTGCGTTCTCGTGTGTAGCGAGACGGAGCAATAGTGTTTATGGAATAGACCGCAAAGATGAGGCTACCTGTTTGTGTAGCGTCACTTAGCTATCTCAACGAACAAGAACTGACAGGGGGAGGTAAGTTCGTTGGGCCGATTAGTTCTCTATATGGGGATATTGAAAACTCTTTAGCAAGAGATTACTACTTATGCTCTCGTTGGTTTAATTAAAAAATGGATAACACCCGCTATTTATGCGATAGCTCATGTGTTATCCAAAGGTAATTCCAACAAATAAATTTATGTAAGTAGACGTCGGCTAATAGTTAGGATAGCTAGTGCTTTAGTGGATACCAGGAAGCAATATTATTAAAAAGTGTGCGAATAAAGTTCGCTCATAAATGAGACGAAAGATCAAGAGACCTTCCATTTCGTGGAAAGCATGGCCAGCTTATCCTCCATACTGGGTTGCGAGAAGGGCTTCTGTTGCGATTGCTTCTGCCGCTGGTTATTTTGAGAGCTCTCCATAAGAGCCTTCATGGAAAGAGCGATGCGTTTTGTTTTAGTATCTGCACTGAGAACCCTGACCTTGACGATCTGTCCAGTTTTGACCGCCTCGGAAGGTTCTTTAATATAACGGTTCGAAAGTTCGCTGATGTGAACTAAGCCGTCTTGATGGACGCCGATATCGACAAAGGCTCCGAACTTTGTAACGTTGGTAACAACTCCTTCCAGAACCATGCCCGGTTGAACATCGGCAAGCTCACGCACAGATTCTGAAAAGCTGGGCGCAACAAATTTGTCGCGCGGATCGCGGCCCGGCTTGCGAAGCTCTTCGAGAATATCCGAAACGGTAAAAGTACCGGCGGAGAGCTGTTTGGCGTCAACCTTGTTCAGCAGCTGAGGCTTTTCAATTAGCTCCAGGACAGAAGTGTTGAGTGAGCCGGCTATCTGTTCGACGACCGGGTAAGACTCTGGGTGCACAGCCGTTCGATCGAGTGGATTCTCACCGTCGCGGATTCGAAGAAAGCCCGCGGCCTGTTCGAAGGTCTTCGCTCCAACTCCAGTAACTTGCATCAGTTCGGTACGAGACCGAAACTTCCCATGTTGATTACGGTAAGCAACAATGTTGAGTGCTGTGCGTTCGGTGACGCCTGCAACGTAACGCAGTAAGGTCCACGAAGAGGTATTGAGATCAACGCCGACTCGATTGACGCAGCTCTCGATCACTGCTTCGAGCGACTGCTGAAGTTGCCGCTGATCCACGTCGTGTTGATATTGCCCGACTCCAATGGATTTTGGATCGACCTTAACAAGCTCGGATAGAGGATCCTGGAGACGACGGGCGATAGAGATCGCGCCTCGAACTGTAAGGTCGAGATCGGGGAACTCCTGGCGGGCAATATCGGATGCAGAATAGATGCTGGCACCGGATTCGCTCACCGTAACAGAGAACAGATTGTTCAATTTGTACTCGCGGAGAAAATCGCGGATGAAAGCGTCGGTCTCGCGAGAAGCGGTTCCGTTACCGATAGCGATAGCGCGAACATTATGCCGAGCAAGAAGAGATGCTAATGTAGCCGACGCACCGGAGGCCGCATTCTTGGACGTATGGAGATAGAGCACATCGTGCGCGAGAAATTTTCCGGTCTCGTCAACCACGGCGATCTTGCACCCCGTCCTGAGGCCCGGATCAATGCCTAATACCGAGATTGGGCCAGCGGGAGCGGCAAGCAGAAGATGCTGAAGATTATCTCGAAATACCTGAATGGCATCCGTGTCGGAACGCTTTTTCAGCTCGAGGCGAAGTTCTCCCTGGATCGACGGATTGAGAAGGCGTTTCCAGGAATCCTCGATAGCTAATTCGAGATGTGGAGTCCAATCGCCTGTCTGGCGAAGGATATGCGATCGAAGAAGAGAGGTGGCTCGAAGTGGCTCCATTTCGATAAGAAAGTAGAGGACAGACTCTGCTTCGCCGCGGCGGACAGCTAACATCCGATGAGAAGGGATCGTCTTCACCGGCTCGCGGTAGTCGTAGTACATCTTGAACTTCTCTTGTTCATCGACGGCGTCTATAGCCTTCTTGCTCACGATGACACCCTCTTCAAACATGAGCTGACGAAGTGCCTTACGCAGGTCGGCGTCCTCGCTGATCATCTCAGCCACAATATGGCGAGCGCCTTCAAGAGCCTCTTCCGGTGTTGGAACCTCTTTCTCCTGATCGACAAACGTACTGGCATATTCCACAAGGGAACGGTCAGTAGCCTGTTGACCCCAGAGATATTGAGCAAGAGGCTCCAGGCCTCGGTCTCGCGCAATCGTAGCCTTGGTGCGCCGTTTGGGACGGTAGGGGAGATAGAGGTCCTCCAGCTCAGACTTATCGAGGGTAGCTTCGATGCGGGCCTTCAAATCCTCTGTTAGTTTGCCCTGTTCGAGAATGGAGGCCAGGATCGTCTCTCGTCGACTGACAAGATCGACGAAGTATGCAAGTCTCTCCTCGATGTTACGGATCTGAACCTCGTCGAGGTTCCCCGTAGCTTCCTTGCGGTAGCGCGCAATAAAAGGAACAGTGCCGCCCTCATGAAGCAGGCCTATAACGGCAGCGAGGGAATGGAGAGGGACGTTAAGGGACTGGGCGATGTGCAGCAGGATTTCAGGGGAAAGGGTCTTTGCGTCGGCCATGATTGCTCTCTGTATCGTAGAAGCAAATGGTCTGGAAAAGTGATTCGCCCGGCACTATCCCAGGCTGCAATAGGAAGACTGGTTACCTCGAAGGAAGCACGGACATATCCAATGCCTGCGACTGCGCCGCGGACTTCAACCAGTTTTCGAGCTCACCGGTCTGCCGCATCAGGTTGATCTGGGCTTGTTTCGTCTGAAATCCGGCATCGAGGTAGGTCACATACTTCTCCCGCTCGGCGATGCGCGCAGCTTGCTCGTCTTTGGGAGTCATCTGTGTCCCTGTGGCGTTTCCATTGCCGGAGTTGAGCTGAACCAGCATGATATCCAGCTGCTGTTTGGCAAGTTGCTGATCCAGATCGGCAACCTCGGCGCGAGCCGCTAACGTCGCCGTGGTACGGCGGACTCTCTGTCTTCCTTCAAGGAACTGCAGTCGAGCCGAATCGGCATCATGCTGAGCGCGTGCTGCGTCGGCGGCGGACTCTCGTGCCTTGGCCTTGTGCACAGCGTCGAATACAGGAAAGCGGATATCGACACCAATTCCCGCATTGCTGTACTGAAAGTGTTGGTAGAACGAATCGTAGTTATTGAACTTGGCGAACAGGCTGTACTGCGCGACAAAGTAAACCTGGGGACGCCATAGATACTGCGCATCTCCACGGGCGGTCCGTTGCTTGGCCTGAGCAACCGCATAGGCAGATTCCACCGCTGGAGAGGTTTTTGCTGCCGCAACGAAGTCCACGTTCGGTGACGGGCCAAACGTGGGCACGCTTGAGGAGATCACGCTGAGACCATCAGCGGGAAGGCCAGTGATCGAAGCAAGATGAAAACGGTCGGCCTCTGCTTCGTCCTCGGCGCGAAGGCGAGCCAGACGGATCTGTGCTGCTGTAAGACGGGATGACGTCAGCGTAATAGGGCTGTCCTGTCCCACATCCAGACGATCCTGAACGATGGTGACGAGGCGATTGGCATAAGTCGTCTCATCGCCCAGAGCGGATAGCTTTTGCTGGTCGCGATCGAGCGCCAGATATGTAACCGCAGCATCTTCGGCGACGGCCTGACGGATATCCTTCAAGGCCAGGTTCGCCGCGGTAAGAGAGGCGCGTGCCGCCCGGATATAGTCTTTCTGCGAAAAGTTGATAAGTAGTGACTGCGAGGTAAAGTTGAAGACCGATGGCTGACCAAGAGGGAAGCCGTAAGAATAGCCAAGTCCGGATCCCCCAACCAGCGTCGGGATATAAACGTCCTGAGTCTCCGTGAGCACCGCGCGTGCCTTATCGACATCCGCCTGGGCAGCCAGCACCTTGGGGTTATTCTTCAAAGCAAGGTCGATCGCGGTGGTAAACGAGACTTGGGCAGACACCGGTGTGGACGCCACGGTGGCGCCTGCAACGACGATCAGAAGGCATCGTAGAAAGGTCATGCGTTCTGGAAGACTCCTGCCATATAGATCATCGTATCGTTCTTAGCCCTATGCACCTTGCACCGCCTTACGGGCAGGAGCATAGTTTGATGCCATAGCCAGTGCCGCAGCATACTCTCGTTGGGCACCCCCTGTATCGCCCCGTTGCTTCAGAATATCTCCCAGCTGAAGATGGACCTTGAAGGCTGGCGCGTCATCGGTCTTGGCCGGAGACGCCAGATACTCGCGCAACAGCTTCTCGGCCAGATCAGGCTGGCGGTGCAGGTCGGTAAGAATACTTGCGACATCGACCAGGGCGGCATTCTTCGATCGATTGGCCTGCACACTGGATTCGAGCGCGGCGACTGCTTTATCCGGTTGAGACTGCTCCTGATAAAACTGACCAAGATCTACCCAGGCCTCTGCTGTTTTGCCTGCCGAGACCGCACTCTTATATTCGGCCTCTGCCGTTGGTATGTCCTTCTTCTTTTTCGCGATCAGGGCAAGAAGGCGATGTCCCTTTGCTGCGGAACGAGGCATAACCTGCGAAACCAGAGCCTGTGCCTTCTCCACCCCTCCACCGACGACTCCCGGGGCTGCAACGTAGAACTGTCCCAGGTCGCTCATCGCTTGTACGTTCGCCGGATTGAGCTGGACTGCCCGCTCGAAGGCAGTATGAACCTTACGGGCGACGCCGAACGCGCTGAACATACTTACCTGAGAGGCTTTCAGCCCGTAGGCACGCCCAAGCCACATCTGAAAGTCGCTATTCGATGCGTCGTCCCGGACAGCCTGCTCGCACTCACGAACCGCCGAATCGGCCATGTCCTGAGCATAGTAAACGCGGCATAGAAGTTGATGGGCCTGCGCGTCGTGGGGTTGCGCAGCGAGGGTCTCGTTCAGCATGCTGGCAGCTTCATCTACCCGGCCCTGCTTCAGCAAAATCTCTGCCTGAGCATTATCGGCCAGTGCCATGGCCGTGCAGGAGGCCATGGCGATCAGTAGAAGAGCAATGCGTGTGGAGAGCAAAGAGCTTGAAAAGGCCATAGGCTATTCGACGATCTTTACGGCAAGACCGTTCGACAGATCGCGGTTGCTGGTTGCATTCAACGCCACAGTATCTTTCTCGGTCAGGCCGCTCAGAATCTCAACGCGTGTCAGATTGAGGACGCCTACCTGGACCGGGGTTCGCACCAGCTTGTCCTGCACGATGCGGTAGACATAGTCGCTGGACCCTTCAGTATGCAGGGCCTCGCGAGGAACGGTCAGAACGTTGAAGCGCTGTGAGGTCGTAACGGTGACGATGACATTCGTATTGGGCAGTAGGTCGCTCTGCGCATCGTCGACGGTGATAATGCACTCGCCCACATTGCGTGTTCCGTACACGATAACGGTGGAAGGGGCCCGGCTGATGTGCCCATGCCAAGTCTCATTCGGTTTGGCGTCCCAGGTAATCTTGACCGCCTGCCCGACTGCAAGTTTACCGATCTCCGGTTCGTCGAAGTAGGCTCGCACCTGAATGCGATTGAGGTCGGCAATATCCATCAGGCTTTGGCCCACCGATACAAAATCATAGGCTGTAACCGGGACCGAATAGACGGTTCCAGCAAGAGGGGAGCGGATATTTGCATTTCCGTAGGTGTTCTGCGCCGCGGTGACAGAGGCTCGGGCATCGTTCAGTTGTGCCTGAACCTTGCTCCGGTCCGTGGCGCTGTAGCGCTGTGTCTGGCGTTGTTGCACTCCCTGCAGGGTGGAGTTCGCCATCTGAAGGCGCTGTTCAGCCGCAGCTATCTCGCTGGCCGAAGCCGCACCCTTCTGCTGAAGAAGGCGCAGGGCGGCAAGACTCTTCTCTGCCTGCTGCTGCTGCTGCTGAGCCCGACTCAGGTCGCCGGCCATCGAGATCCGCTCTTCCTGAGATCCGCCCTGCTCCATATCGTGCAGGGTCGCCTGGGCGCTGCTCAGGCTGGCATTCGCTGTTGCCAGGCGGGAGAGGGCGTCGGCATCCTCCATCTTGAGAAGAAGATCGCCCTTCTTTACCTTCTGCCCAACCTGGGCATAAATCTTTGTAACTACTCCGGGAGCCTGAGCATGAGCCTGAAACGGCTCCATCGGTTCGACCCGCCCGTTGGTCGAGACCGTACTCAGTAGATTCTGGTGGGTTACCGCGGATGCGCGGACTTCCACTACGTCACGCGTAAACATCCGGATTCCCAGAATCGCCAGGGCGACGACTGCGAGGATGATTCCCGTCAGCGCATAAGGGTTGAGGCGTCTTGTCTCGGTCGTCGGCATTACGAAGGGTCAGTATATAAGACGCTCTATGGTCCTAAGACGATGCGTAAGAATTACTTCTGTCAGACGAACCATGACACACACCATCTTCTTTCAAAGGGATGCCGCCAGTCTGAGGTCGACTAACTCAAGCTCAAGCCCCTGATACCAGGCATTGTTCTTCGAGCGCAGTCGGTACGCAATGTCAACACGAGAGCCCGTTGTAAGCTCCATCCGTTGACAAAGATCGGCCCAGAGAATGCCTCCGCGACTCCACCCTAAAGCGTTGAGCCGCGCCTTGCCGCCGGTCACCTCCAGGCATATATGGCGATCCTTGATGACGCGAACGGCCGCCGTAAGCGTAACCGCGCGAGTCATAAAAATAGGCTCCCGGTTGCCGACTCCAAAGGGACCGCACCTCTCCAGCCACTCAAAAAACAATGCGTCCAGGTCTTCAAGCCCAACTTCAACATCGCATTCGAGGGGAGGGAACAATAGCTCCCGCGCCAGAAGGGTTGCACTATGACGTTCCATCCGTTCACGCAGGCAAGCTACGCGCTCCGACGGAAGCGAAAACCCCACCGCATGGGCGTGTCCTCCAAAGCGAGTAAAGAGCGAGCCATCCTCGTTATGTACGGATGTCAAGGCATTGAGAAGGTGATAACCCTCGATTGATCTGCCTGAGCCATGCGCCTCACCGTCCTCATGAGTCAGCACCAGAGCTGGACGCCCCGTTCGGTCGACGATCCGTGAGGCAAGGATCCCCAGAACACCCCTGTGCCACTCTGCGTCATCCATGACAAGACATATGGAAGGGAAGTGGCCATATTTTCTTGAAGTTACGGATAATCTCTCATCGATAACCTCAAGCGCTCTGGCTTCAGTTGCCTTGCGGTCGTCGTTCAGTTGATTGAGTTTGGAAGCAAGATCGCGAGCCTTGCCGACATCCCGGGTGAGAAACAGCTCCACCACATCACTGGCCACGTCCATACGTCCTGCCGCATTGATACGTGGAGCTATCCGAAAGCCCACCTCGGTCGCCGTTGGCGGTCGGTCCAGCGGAACCTGAGCGACCTCCATCAGGGCGCGCAGCCCGGCTTGTACCGGGTTGCGCAACTCCCGAAGCCCCAGCGTGGTGATGACACGATTCTCTCCTTCGAGAGGGACCGAGTCCGCAATCGTCGCAATCGCCACCAGCTTCAGAAGCGAAGGTACAAGAGTCTTCTCCAGACGGTCTCGCTCGGACTCATTTGTGCAGGCCGCCCGCAGAATCGCATGAGCCAGCTTGAAGGCGACAGCCGCACCGCATAACGATTTGAATGGATACCCGCAGTCAGCCTGTGCGGGATTGATTACGGCGATTGCATCGGGAACGCCCTGAACATCGTCGGGCAGGTGATGATCGGTCACGATCAGATCGAGCCCCAATGCCTTGGCCTCTGTAGCGGCGGCAAAGGCGCGAATCCCCGTGTCTACACTGATGACCAGCCGAACTCCCGCTGCCGCTGCATCGGCCAGTACGCTGGACCGCATCCCATACCCCTCGCGAATGCGATGAGGAACGTGATAACGCACATCGGCTGGTGTCTCTTTCGGGGCGCTGCGCTCGATAGCGGTCTTCAGCAGAACGGTGGCGGTGGTGCCGTCGACGTCGTAATCCCCATAAATAAGAATGGGTTCGGAGTTGCGCACAGCGCTCTGAATGCGCTCGACGGCCGTTGTCATGCCAAGCATCTGCATGGGGTCCGTCAGATCGCTCAGCGAGGGAGAAAAGAAAGACTTTACAGCTGCGTCGTCGACAAAGCCGCGCGATACAAGAAGTCGCGCAATACCGCGAGGGCATCCGATCGTCGCCATAATGCGGTCGACCGCGGCTTCATCGGTAGTTTGCGTTATCCACTCTCGCTGCGTCTCAACCTGGCCGGAGACCACTGTTTATCCGCCTTGCCTACTCGTCATTCTCGCGGTCATCCACCACAATGCCACCCAGATCCGCGACCGTCTCCATCAGATCCTGGAAGCTGTCATACCAGTCTGTGGCGACTTCGAACAGGAACATGACACCCTGGTGGGCGAATCCCAGCTGAAGGTAGCCGATCTTGCCCACGTGTCGCACCAGACGCTCGGCATCATCGACCTCAGGGGACTCATCATCGGGATATACCTGGTCGCGAATCTGCTCGATCAGCAGGGTGATGTCCGATTTTTCAAGCACAGCCTCGCTCATCGTCAGGAAGGGCGCGCCCGAAGCCTTGGCAAGCTCAACAAAGTCTTTCCAGCCATCGGGATTCTCCTCTTCGAAGAGAACCGTAGGGACTTCGTCCGAGACGTAGCCGTTCATTCTTCGCATACCGTGGCCGGCTATAAAGGCCACCATGTCGTCTTTGAGCGAGATGAGATTATCGGGATGCATCGAAAGGCTATTGTCTCAAAAATTAACCCCCTGGCGACATTGTTTCAAGGGCCTGTACTGTGCATCCTTCCGTATTCTGTGGAATCCAACCAAAATGCCTCTTTTTGAACACCATCTCTTCATCTGTACCAACGAACGCGACGAGTCGGCCTCGCGCCCAAGCTGTCTCCCACAGGGGAGCAAGAAGCTCAAGTCAGCCTTTAAAGATGCCATCAAAGACGCTGGTCTGAAGCATAAAGTCCGGGCTAACGAGTCCGGCTGTCTGGACCAGTGCGAGCATGGACCGGTCGTCGTGGTTTATCCGGAGGCCGTCTGGTACGGCAACGTCCACCCCGGGGACGTCGAAGAGATCGTGCGCGAGCATTTAGTGGAAGGTCGTCCCGTCAGCCGGCTGCGCCTGCCCGAATCCTGCATCAATAGTGACCACTGCCCGCATAGGAAGTGAGGAACCCTAGCTGCCTCATCGACATCCGCGTGTTATATTCGCTTAAAGTCCAATGATCTTCTCTAAAGATTACGTAGGGTATCTGGCACGCCAGACCGTAAAACATCTCATTGCTCAGAAGATGATCCAGACTGAAAAGCCTGCGATTCTTGATGAGCGCGTCGCGGCGGCCATGGTCGACGAGCTTTCTCTTGAAGACCGCATCAACGACGAAGTCCGCGTTATTCTTGAGGCCTTCCAGGAAGACATGCGCAAGACCGGCGCAAGCTATCCCGAGATGTTCAAGAAGGTGAAAAACGAGCTGGCCCGTAAGTACAAGGCGGTGCTGTGAGAATCTCCCGCGACAAACTCAACAAGCTTGCCCACACGGTGGCCGATACGCTGGCCGAGATTCCCGAGTGCGACTTCCTCGAGGACCGCAACACAATCCGTCAGGAGGCCCGTAAGGCTCTGGAGAAGCTGCTGCTCGAAGAGACGAAGATCGACGCTGCCGCGCGCCAGAAGATCGCCTCGCAGCGCAAGATCATCCTTGAGGGCTCTCAGGAGTGGGACATCCTCTATCGCAAGTACTATAACGACGAGGTCAAGAAGCTCGGCCTCTGATCGAGCGGCGAAATCCTCAGCAAAAGCTACGGCGGAAGCACACAGAAACCTGCTATAGCTGCTATAATCAACTCATTGCAGCAGAGAGCCTTCTCTCTGTTATGGCGTCATGGTGTAACTGGTTAACACGCCGCCCTCTCAAGGCGGAGAGTACGGGTTCGATCCCCGTTGACGCTACCAAAGCCTTCCACAAGCTCCAATGCCTTTGGCGCCATGGTGTAACTGGTTAACACGCGGCCCTTTCAAGGCTGAGAGTACGGGTTCGATCCCCGTTGGCGCTACCAATCCAATCCCATTGTTCACATCTTGTGCCCTTGAAAGGGCTATTGGGTCACCGTTTGGGCCAAAGCCGTTTCCATGACTGTATAGCCAGACGCGTTTGGGTGTATCCCATCGATAAAGTCCTCAGGATGACCGGCCAGCGGGGAAAAGTAGTCCACCAGTAACAGCCCTCTTGCTGTGGCCAGAGCGGTGATTGCCTGATTCAGGCTGGTGACTCGCTCGTTGCGAGGTGCTGGCGAAAAGATGGGAGGAATCGTACACAGTACGACTTCCATCCCCGCCGATTGAGCCATGGACGACATTGCATCAATGTTATGAGCAACATCGGATGGAGCGAACGGATTGAAAGCCGTGTCGTTTGTTCCTCCAAGAATCACGACGCGCTTGTACCCATGACCGATGATGTCTGTGTTGAATCGCACCAGCATCTGCGCCGTTGTCTCGCCCGAGATCCCCTTATTGTTATCCGGAAGACGCCAGTGCTGGGTGATCGAATCACCCATGAACACGGTTGTGCTGTTCAAGGATTGTCGGAAAAAGAAATTGTAGTTGAGGCCTGATCCGCATGACGTAAGCGTCAGCGTCGAGACAGCGCCCAACAGCAGCCAGATCATGCGCAATCCCATCTTCTATCGTCCCCCAAAACGAAGAAATATGAAATTAGTCCTCATAGTTTGCCACACCGCTTCGATTGGGTAGTTTGATCGTCATGGGCACGCCACCGATTTCGACGACAGCTCGAATCGCTACGCTGAGGCACACGTTTGCGGCGATATACTTATCCTTGTGAGCAAGACGTTTTATATCGAAACCTTCGGCTGCCAGATGAACGCCCACGACTCCGAAAAAGTCATTGGCACGCTCGAGCACGAAGGTTATACCCAGGTCGCCGACGAGGCGGAGGCTGGTCTTATCCTCTACAACACCTGCTCGATCCGCGATAAAGCCGAGCAGAAGGTCTTCCATCGCCTGAACGAGTACAAGCGCATGCAAGGCGAGGGCAAGAAATTTGCCGTTCTCGGTTGTGTCGCCCAGCAGGAAGGCGAACGTATCTTCGAGCGCGCTCCGTACGTCTCCATCGTCGCCGGCTCGGCGTCCTACCGCAATCTGCCGCAGATGATCGCTCGTCTCGAGGCCGGGGAGAGCCGTATCACGGGTCTTGACGACCGCCAGACCGATCAGACCTTTGATACCGAATTCACGGTTCGCTCGAATCCCCATCGCGGCTACATCACCATCATCGAAGGCTGCGATAAGTTCTGTGCCTACTGCGTCGTTCCTTATACCCGCGGCAAGGAGCGCTCGCGCACCTCGGCCTCTGTGCTGGTCGAGGCGCAACGCATGGCCGACGAGGGATTCACCGACATCCAGCTTCTCGGACAGAACGTGAACTCCTGGCGCGATCCCTCGGGCCGCCTCTCCTTCGCCGAACTTCTCTCTGCCGTCGGCAACCTCCCGGGCATCCGCCGCGTCCGTTTCACCACCTCGCACCCACGCGATTTCACCCGCGACATCGTCGAGGCCATCGATGCGACGCCTACGCTGTGCGACCACGTCCATCTCCCGGTGCAGTCCGGTTCTTCGTCTGTGCTTCGTGCCATGTCCCGCGAGTACACCCGCGACTGGTATCTGGAGCGCATGAGTTGGATTCACTCGGCCAAGCGGGACATCAGCATCACCAGCGATATGATCGTCGGCTTTCCCGGCGAGACCGAGGCAGACTTCGAGGAGACCATAACCCTGCTGGGGGCAGTTCAGTACGACGCCGTCTTCGCCTTTAAATTTTCACCGCGCCCCAACACCCCTGCTGTCGGGATGCCTGATACCATTCCCGACGAGGTAAAGACCGAGCGTCTCCGCATCCTGAATGATCGGCAGCGCGAGATTCAGCGTGAGCACTACGCGCGCCACCTCGGTCAAACGGTCGAGGTCATGGTTGAGAGCCACAATCCCGCTCGTGGTCAGATCGTCGGCCGATCCACGCAGAACAAGACCGTAAACTTTACCCTCGCGGCCGGATCGCCGGAGCCGCCGGTCGGAAGCTATCTTCCGATTCACATTACCCGCACCATGCCCAACTGCCTCATCGGCGAATCTGTTGCCGGAGTCGAACCCTTCCAGGCTACCCGGCAGCCCCAACCGTTCGTCGTATTGAACTGACATGAGCACACAGGCCCTCCAGTCCACCGAGCACACCCCCGATGAGGTCGAGATGCAGATTCGCGGCCTCATGATGGATCCCGTCACCAACATGCCCATCGTTGTCCTCAAGGACATCGCCAGCGACATGGTATTGCCCATCTGGGTAGGTGTCTTCGAGGCCAACGCGATCGCTCTTGAGCTCGAAAAGACAGCGACCCCTCGGCCCATGACGCACGACCTGATGCGAAACATGGCCCGCAACCTCAACGCCGAGGTCCGTAAGGTCGTCGTCTCCGAGCTTCGTGACGATACCTTCTACGCTGTCATCTGGCTGGAGCAGGCGGGCGAGACCGTAGCGATGGACGCGCGGCCGTCGGATGCGATTGCACTTGCGCTTCGCTGGGACTGCCCCATCTACGTCAATCGCGATGTGCTCGAAAACTCCCGCCAGGCTGCTACTGGAACTCAGTCCATCAATGCGGATGAGATGCGCCGGTGGCTTGAAAATCTGAACGACGACGAGATGGGCCGCTATAAGATGTAGCTAACGCATGTCTCTGAAAAAGACCTCCCTCAGTCTCTCGGCCCGGGCTCTGCTTTCTGTCGAACGTCTCTTTCGTGCTCCCCGAGCGGCCACGCCGCCGAGCATCCTTATCCTGGAATATCTCCTTCCACTCGGATGCTGCATTCACCTCACCCCTGTTTACGAGGCCATCAAGCGTCTGTCTCCCGGGGCGACCATAACGGTTGCAACCCGAGGCCTTGGACTTTCCCTACTGCGGCATCACACATTTGTCGATCATCTCGTCGAAACCCCGGACCCCTTCGCCTCTTTGTCCGCCGCCTCACGCGCGCTTCGCTCTGAACTCTCTCGCCGCTCCATCTCACCTGAGCTTGTCCTTACTGGAGCCTCCGATCAACGCACGCGCATAGCGTTGCTTGCGTTACTCTCCGTTCCCTCCGTTCGAGGAGGCTTCACCATCCACTCGGAGCTGTACCAGCGCCCCCTCGCCTATGATCGAAATCTGAGCTTGATCGGCAACAACCTGCGCCTGGCCACGCTCATCGGAACTCCCGTAGAGCACCTCGAGCCTCGCATCTTCTTCTCTTCCGCCAATGTCGAGACGGCCCAATCACTGGTTCATTCAGCGAATCCCGAGGGACGGCCGCTTGTCGTCTTTGTCACCCAGAACAGCGGAGGCCAGCTTACAGGCTGGCATATCTCTCGTTTCGCAGAGGTCATTCGTCATACGCACAATAAACTTGGTTGTGCGGTCGTTTACGTGGGAACCGAGAAAGACAGTGCTGCTATCGAGGAGATTCGCCAGGCAGCCGACGGCATAGGTGTCTCGCTTGCCGGGCACACGTCGGTGACCGAGCTGGCGGCTCTGCTCGCGCTCTCTGACGCTACCGTCTCGCTCGACACTGGAACCATGCACGTCGCTCGTTGCGTCGGTTTGCCCATGGTCGTTCTGGGACCGTCCTGGCAGCGTCCCCTGGAATGGCTTCCTTTGGGATTACCGCAGGTTCGCATCCTTCGTGGTGTCGACCGCGACCGCAAGGATGTTCCAGCAGGTTACCGGCTCGACGAGATCGAAGCCCCCGCCGTCATCGCCGCACTTGAGGAGCTTCTTATCGCCTATCCGCCAAGCGCAGCCAGTCGAGCAAAGCGTATCGAAGATAACCTGTCCTCGGTCGATCACCTTTAGCGGAGATGCCGGAGGAAAGAGCTTTATCTTTTAGAAAGCTCGTCCAGGAAGGTGAAGAACTCCGGAAACGAGATCGCCGCCGCCTCCGCTCCATGAATCACGTTCTCGCTGCTAGCCCTCAGAGCTGCAATGGCGAAGGCCATGGCAATCCTGTGGTCGCTGCCCGAATCGATCTCGGCTCCATGGAGCTGTTGATTGCCGGGAATCGAGAGGCCATCCTCGAACTCCGTAAACTCAGCTCCCATCGCCTTCAGGTTTTTTGCTACCAGCGCGATGCGGTCTGACTCCTTGATGCGCAATTCCTTCGCGTCGCGGATTACGACTCCGTCGCGTGTGTAAGGTGCAATCGCAGCCAGCACCGGAAGCTCGTCGATCAGCTGAGCAGAGAGGGCACCCGTGATCTCCGCGCCCTTCAGGCCTTCCGGAGAGCGATTGACCTGAATCGTTCCGATCGTCTCGCCATTATGCTCCTCGACCATGAGGACCTTGATCTTGCCCCCCAGCATCGTGATCACATCCAGCAGGGCGGCTCGCGTCGGATTCATTCCCAGCGAGTCCAGTACGAGATTCGAGTCAGGGAAGAGCAGTGCAGCAGAGAGAAAGAATGCCGCCGAAGAGATATCGCCCGGCACCGTCGCCTCGATTGCCTTAAGCTTCTGGCCGCCCGTTATGCTGAGCTTCTCCCCCGTACGCGTCAGTGTCGCTCCAAAGGCCTTCAACGCATGTTCGGAGTGATCGCGTGTCCTGATAGCCTCCGAAAGACTCGTCGTTCCTTCTGCCTGCAATCCCGCAAACAGCACTGCCGTCTTGACCTGGGCCGAAGGGATCGGAGTCTCGAAGTCAATCGCCTTCAGAGGGCCTCCATGAATCGTCATCGGGGCATGTCCGTCCACCAGATCGATTCGCGCGCCCATCGCTGTCAACGGCTTGCGGATACGTTCCATCGGACGCATCGTCAGCGAATGATCGCCGATCATCGTGAAGGTATGAGGATGTGACGCGATCAGCCCCGCCAGCATCCGCATCGTGCTGCCGGAGTTGCCACAGTCGAGATCAGTCTTCGGCTGTTGGAATGTGCCCGCAGCTCCCGTCACTTCGATCGAGGTCCCGTCCTTGACGACCTTTGCTCCCAGAGCCTCCATGCAGCTCAGAGTTGAGTGAGGATCGGCTCCGGTCGAAAAATTCGAGAGCTTTGTCGTTCCCTCGGCCAGTCCTGCCAGCATGGCATAGCGGTGCGAGATGGATTTGTCGCCGGGAACCGTAACCGAGCCCTGAAAGCTGCGGGCTGGACGGACAATCTGAGTCGTAGATGCATTTGGCTGAACAATGGTGGAGGACATTACTTTTATCCTAACCTTTCTCTTGCCGGCGTTGGTACACTTCCCCCGAACATCGCACCATCCGGGCCCTTAGGCCAAATCATGGCCAGGAGCAGAACTCATGAAAAACAGATATTTAGCGCTTTGCCTTTTGGGGGCACTGCCGACTTCGCTTCGAGCCGATTTCAGCTATACGGAGACGACACAGATTACCGGCGGTGCTGTTCTCGGGATGATGAAGATGGCGGGGACCTTCAGCAAGCAGGCTCGCCAGGCGGGAGAGCCTATCGTCTCCAACGTGACTGTCAAAGGGAACCGCATGGTTCGCTCGAATTCGATGCGAACGGAGATCGTCGATCTCGACAACGAGACCATCACGACAATCGACCACACCCGGAAGCAGTACACGACGATGACCTTCGAACAGATGAGGCAGCAGATCGACGCCGCGATCAAAAGAGGCAAAGAGCAGAAGTCGGACTCCGACTCCACACCCTCGAATACCGATCTGTCTTTTCAGGTAAAGGTTCGCAATACAGGTGCGACGAAGGATGTCTCCGGAATCAGCGCCGGCGAATCGATCCTCAGTATGGCGATGGATGCGACCGACAAAAAATCCGGCCAGACCGGCTCTCTCGCAATCACGAACGATATGTGGCTCGCCCCTGAGGTTCCTGGCTATAACGAAGTCCGGGAGTTCCAGCAGCGCTTCGCCGCCAAGCTTGGAACCGTCTTCGGCGGGTCCATCAGTCCAGCGCTGCTTGCATCGCAGCCGGGTGCGGGGAAGGCCATGGCGGACATGGTCAAAGAGATGTCCAAGCTGAAGGGTGTTCCCGTGCTTCAGGTCATGCGGATGGGAACCACAGCGAACGGTGATCCTCTTCCTGCTGCCTCTGAGGCACCGTTGCCGCAGTCCAGCTCACCTGAGACGCCAAGCGCCGGTCAGGTGGCAAAGGACTCAGCAACGTCGGCTATCGCGAGCAGTCTTGGCTTGGGAGGACTCGGTGGCTTTGGTCGGAAGAAGAAAGCGGCCGACCCCGCCCCGGCTGCCGACCAGCAGGCTAAGCCTGGCCCGGCAGTGCTGATGGAGTCCAATACACAGTTGAGCGATTTCTCGCAGGCCTCCGCCGATGCTTCCAGGTTCACGGTTCCGGCAGGCTACAAACAGGTGGACCCAAAGACAGGCGATCGCGAATAGATTTTAAAGAGCGCGCAATACGACAACAGTCTCGTCATCGAAGTGCTCAGTGCCCGCCTGGAAGTCCGTAACGGCCTTAAGGACAGCCTCGACCATCGAAACCGCGGTGGGCTGCCGTTGTGTCTTGAGCACCTTGGCGAGGCGTTCCGTCCCGAACATGTCGCCCTTCTCATTCTCGGCGTCAGGAATGCCGTCGGAGAAGAAGACGATCAGGTCGCCCGGGCGGGTGGAGAGCGTGAACTCTTCGTACTCCACATCTGGGAAGAGACCGAGAGGAAAGCCCTCAGCCTGGATCGTCTTCACATCGACCGAGGTTCGCGATCCGCTCGAGGAGATAGAGACAAACAACGGCTGCACCGAGCCCGCGTTCGCAATCTGAACGGTCTGGTTGGAGTCGTCCCAGATTGCCACCAGCATCGTCACATATTGTGAGTCGAGTCTGCGCTCCTGAAGCTGGTCGTTGAGCGCGGCCAGCAGGGCTGCGGGCGAAAGCTGCTGTCCTGCAAGCGAACGCAGAATTCCGCTGACCAGCGCCGCGTAGAGAGCTGCTGGTGCCGCCTTTCCACTGACGTCTCCGATTGCCAGGGCGCAGCGTCCCGGACCGTAGTCAAGGAAGTCATAGATATCGCCGCCGATGGAGCGAGCCGCATGGAACTGGGCGGCGAACTCCGCGCGCTCGAGCCGTGGAGGCTGAGGAGGCATCAGGCGAAGCTGGACCTGCCGAGCCATCTCCAGGTCCCGCTCCATGCGCTGCTCTTCCTCATGGATGCGCTGATAGAGTCGCGCATTGGCGATGGAGATGGCGACCTGCGCCGCCAGAGTGGAGAGCGTGCGCTGGTGGTCTTCGTTGTAATAGTTCACGCGCGTGTGCTCGAGATCGATGACGCCGATGACCTGTCCTTTATAGATCAGCGGAACGGCCAGTTCGGATCGAGTCTCGGGATTCACGGCCAGATAACGTGGATCTTTGCGGACGTCAGGCGCAAGGACGGATTCGCGGAGCTGGGCTGCAGCTCCGATGATTCCTTCGCCCAGCGTTACATTGTGCTCGCGTGTCACTCGCTCGCCGTAGCGGGAGGAGAAGCGATGTTCGAACTGCTGGTTGCGCTGGTTCCACAGCAGGATGGTGAACATCTGGTAGTCGATGACGCGCTTGAGCAGCTGACCGATGCGTTCGAGCAGGTCGTCGAGGTCGAGAATGCTGGTAATCTCACGTGAGATCTCGTTGAGCACAGCCAGCGTCTGCGCCTGCCGGGAGACGCGGGTATAGAGGCGCGCATTTTCGACGGCGATGGCGACGCGCGAGGCGACCAGCTCGAGCAGGCGCTGATGCTCAGCCGTGAAATAGGCTGGAATCTCCGATTCGATGTCGAAGACGCCGATGACGCGATTTTTTACGATCAGCGGAACGGCCAGCTCGGAACGGACGTTCGGGTTCGCCGGGATGTAGTGTTCTTCCTGTGTTACGTCGTCGATTCGCAGCGTACGGCGTTGCAGAGCGGCCTGGCCGACGATTCCGCGTCCCATCTTCAGGCGGGTGCGCTCGATCTCGGGGGTGTGACCGATCTGGAAGCGCATCCAGAGCTCCTGGGTGCGGTCGTTGATGAGGAGGATGGCGAAGATGCGGTAATCGATGACGGCGCGAACGAGGTCCGCGACTCGATGCATCAGGGTGTTGAGGTCGAGCGTGGTGTTGAGCGCGTCGGCGAGCGAGTGCAGGAACTCGACCTGATGGACCGGATCGACACGAATATTCGCGGCCTGCGGCGGCTCATCGGTGCGTGGCCGGTAGTCTCCCTCGAAGCTATGGTCGGGGGTGACCTCCGGGTCTGGCGCGGCGGGGGAGGTTCCGCGTCGTTGTTTTGGGGCCGTAGACATGGGAAGAGCCGATGATACTACTGACGAGGCCATGCTGCCTTCGGTTTTCTCCTCCGGAGGCAGATGTCTTGGATGGCGTCTCTTTTTAGTAACCGTTCACAGGCGACGATGCGGACTCGTGACCTGTGAGCTCGTTGACAATCTTTACGCTGGCGCTGGCTCCGATGCGAGAGGCTCCGGCGTGAAGCATGGCGGAGGCATCGGCCAGCGACCGGATGCCGCCTGAGGCTTTAACTCCTGCACGAGAGCCTGCGACGCCGCGCAGAAGGCCGATGTCGTCGACGGTCGCTCCGCCGGTAGAGAATCCAGTGGAGGTCTTGAGGAAGTCGGCTCCGGCAGAGAGAGCGAGCTCGGAGGCGCGGAGTTTTTCCTCGAAGGTGAGCAGGCAGGTCTCGAGGATGACCTTGACGATGGCTCCAGCGCCGTGGGCGAGCTCGACGACTCCGCGGATGTCCTGCTTGACGGCTTCGTAGTCGGCGGGAGTGGCGCTCTTGAGCAGGCCGATGTTCAGCACCATGTCGACGTCGTGTGCTCCGTGCTTGAGGACACGGGCGGTCTCGTCACGTTTGGAGGCGGAGAGTGTCGCTCCAAGAGGGAAGCCGATGACTACGCCGACGGGTATTCCGGTCCCCTGAAGGGCAGAGGCAGCGACCTGTACCCAGGTGGGGTTGACCATCGCGCAGGCGAAGCGATACTCGGCGGCCTCGTGGCAGAGTTGCAGGACCTGAGTGCGCGTCGCGTCGGGTTTCAGGAGCGTGTGGTCCAATACAGCGGCGAGATTCTGCGGAGAGGAGAGTGCGTGAGCGGCGAATATGTTGGAATCGAATGTTTGTGCTTCTGGGTGAGACAGGCTGCTCATGGTTCTCCTTCTGGGCCGATTTACTGGCGCGGTCAATTTTCTATCACACAAAGGTTACTTCTGGCCGGAAGCCTGAGGGAATCCGCTCTACCGGTTTGATCGCAAAGTATTCAAAAATAACAACTTAGTCTGGTACTTTAAGTGCAACTTATTGCAGGGCAATGAGTTAGATGTAAACCTTTGAATAAGAAAGACTTGTGCCCTGGGAGACACTTCTTTGTTGTTCTCCTCTCTTCTTCTATTTTAGCAGCCTGGGGTAAGAGGTCGTCAGCTGGGATGTTGTTTGTTTTCTTTTGTTTGCATTCGTTAGGGCTTGACGGGAGGCGTGAGGTGCATCCTGCAAAAAATACAGGGATTCTTCGCTTCGCTCAGAATGACGGTTTGGGTAGGGACTATGCGATGGCTTGGGTGGGACTCATGGACTATGGGTGATGGACTATGGGCTATGGGCATGGGGTGAGCTAAGTGGCGGCTCGGATGGGTGACTAAGGGCTCTCTCCTCATCTTTATATGGGGTGCTTCTTCTTCCGGGGGATGCTCATCCAATGGGCATGAGTATGAAGATGGGTGGTTTGCGGCTGTCGGTGCTTGATCAGTCACCGGTTGCCGAGGGAAGCGCTCCGGCGCAGGCGTTGCAGAACTCGATTTCGTTGGCGCGGCGGGTGGATGAGCTGGGTTATACGCGTTTCTGGATGTCAGAGCACCATGCGATGGACCTGCTGGCGTGTACGGCTCCTGAGATTATGCTGGCGCGGATTGGCGCGGAGACGAGCAGGATCAGGATTGGGTCGGGCGGGATCATGCTGCCGCACTACACGGCTCTGAAGGTGGCCGAGGTCTTTCGCACTTTGCATGGGCTGTATCCGGGGCGGGTGGATCTGGGGATCGGGCGTGCTCCGGGAGGTGGGCCGACGGAGTCGCTGGCACTGCGACGGAGCCGGAAGACTCCGATGGAAGACGACTTCCCCGAGCAGGTGACGGAGCTTCTTGCGTTCCTCGAAGATGATTTTCCGACGGCGCATCCCTTCAGCAGGGTAAAGGCGATGCCCGCGCCGGTGATGAACGGTGGTTACGCCGGACCTGCGGTGTGGATGCTGGGGTCGAGCATGTGGAGCTCGGCGGCGGCGGTGGAGTTTGGGCTGCCTTATTCGTTCGCGCACTTCTTTTCTCCGGTGAAGACGAGGGACGCGATTGAAGCGTACACACGGAACTTCAGGCCGGGGATACGGCTGGAGAGACCGGAGGCGACAGTTGCGGTGGGTGTAGTGTGCGCGGAGACGCAGGAGGAGGCGGAGTTTCTGGCCTCGAGTGCGAAGCTGCTGCAACAGCGGATTCGTCTGGGAGAGAGGAAGCCGGTGGCCGCTCCGGAAGATGCGATACGCGAGCTGCAGATGAGAGGGGTGGTTCCGCTGGAGGAGGGAGAGTGGGCTCGATATTTTGTGGGAACTCCGGCGGTAGTGAAGGAGAAGCTGGAACAGATGGCCGGGGAGCTGGGGATCGGCGAGATGATCGTGAATACGATCGTGTGGGATCACCAGAAGCGGATTAAAAGCTATGAGCTGCTGGCGAAGGAGTTTGGGCTGCAGGGGTGAGGGATCGCGCTGCCGCGCGATTGCCCACTCATGTCGCGATGAAGCTGCGCCATGAATGGGGCACCCGGCACCCGGCGAAGGCGGTTCGTCGGTTTGTCGACGAGTTTTGTGGCAATCTCTAGGACCGCAGATCCTTCGACTATGCTCCCGTTGGTCGCTCCGCTCAGGATGACAATGAGGTGCGGGGTGCGAGAGGCATTTGTGTGGATGGCATTCGTGCGGGGGGGGCATTTGTGTGGCGGCATTTTGTGCCGGTGCGTGCGGAATACAGGGATTCTTCGCTCCGCTCAGAATGACGGGAGTGGTCGAGAGGGATGGTTCGGTCGTGCTGATGACGGCTCGTGGTTGCCGTGCCGATGCCGGTTCGTGGTCGCGGTGAGGCTGCAACTGCGCGATGACGTTTCGGTCGTGCCGGTGAAGGTATCGGCACGACCGGCAGGTTCTAGTGGACAGCGTCTTCGGGGAAGAGGCGGATGTCTTCCACTCCGCGGTAGCGCTCAGCGTAGTCCATGCCGTAGCCGACGACGAACTGGTTGGGGATTTTGAAGGCTACGTAGTCGGCCTCGATGGGGACGAGGCGGCGCTCGGGTTTGTCGAGGCAGGTGGCGATCTTGAGCGAGGCGGGCTTGTGCTGGAGCATCAGGCCGCGAAGATAGTTGAGGGTAAGGCCGGTGTCGAGGATGTCTTCGACGAGAATGACGTGGCGGCCCTCGATGGGATTGTCGATGTCCTTGATGAGCTTGACGGCGCCGGAGGAGACACGGGCGCGGCCGTAGCTGGAGACGGCGACGAAGTCGAAGGTGTTATCGACCTTGATGGAGCGGGCGAGGTCGGCCAGGAAGATGGCCGCTCCCTTGAGGACACCGATGAGCACGATGGACTGGCCCTCGTACTCGGCGGAGATCTGCTCGCCGATCTCGCGGGTGCGTTGGGCGATCTGCTCCTTGGTGATGAGGACCTCCATGGTTTCGGGGGAGGGGAAGAAGGCAGTGGAGGAAGGCGTATTGCTAGGTGGCATAACGCCAAGGTTAACGCGAAGGTGGGTCACAGGCCAAGTTTTGTGACCGATGAGGGCGTTGGCGGGCAAGCCGGGAGGGTGCGGGCGATACACTGGAAGAGAAGCGAGGATTATGTACCCCTATATCGATTTTGGCCCGGTGCACCTGGGTACGTTCGGGCTGTTGTTGTGGCTGGCGGCGGTAGTTGCCACGGTGGTGCTGCACAAAAGTTTCGTTCGCAACGGCGTGGAGGCCGATGCGCTGAATGTGGTGGCGTTTGTCGTCATCGCGGGAGTCATCGGCGCGAAGGCCTGGCATGAGCTGCAGGATGTGACGACGCTGCGGCTGGCGATGGCGAAGATCGCGGCTCCGGGGTGGTCGCACCCGATGGATGTAGCTTTGGGGTTTCTGCACTGGTTCCAGGCAGGGTTTGCGTGGTTCGGGGGAATGCTGGCCGGAATCGCGATGCTGATGTGGATGGGACGGTCGGCTCGTTTTCGTTCGTCGGGTGAACGGATCGGCGCGATGCGGATGCTGGACCTTGCTGCCCCCGCGGCTGCGGTGGGATATGGCGTGGGAAGGATCGGCTGCCTGCTGTCGGGCGATGGCGACTATGGCATCAAGACGACGCTGCCGTGGGGTGTGCACATGAGGCCGGATGCTCTGGTTCCGACGACGGACCTGGTGCAGCCGACGCCGGTCTACGAGCTGCTCTTCTCGCTGGTGCTGGCGTGGTGGCTGTGGAAGAGGACGAAGAGCCGTCCTTCGGTGGGCGTGATTACCGGAGAGTACCTGGTGCTGAGCGGTATCGGAAGATTTCTGGTGGAGTTTGTACGGATCAACCCGAGGCTGTACTGGGGCATGAGTAATGCTCAGGTGGCGGCGCTGGGTTCGGTGGTGGCGGGTGTGGCGCTTGTGGCGTTGGCGCGAGCGATGAATACACAGTGGGACCCGGCTCCGGTGTTGGCTAAAGTGGATTCTCGAGAGTTGTAGTTGTAGAGGATAGAGAAAAGCCTGGATGCGGCGATTGTGGTCGCTGCATCCAGGCTTTTGTTTGGATGTTCAACAGGATTGGGAGCACGGGCGAAATACAGGGATTCTTCGCCTGCGGCTCAGAATGACGGTTTGGGGAGGACGAATTCGTTGTCATGCGAATTCATCCCGGGTTCCGAACCAGTTTCTTAGCGGGAGAGTTCTTCGCGAACCGAGGGCTGGGGCGCGTCGAAGAAGGTGTTGGAGATCAGGCCGCCGATGATGGCTCCCAAGATAGGAGCTACCCAGAAGAGCCAGAGCTGTGAGATCGCCCATCCTCCGACGAAGAGCGCGGGGCCGGTGGAGCGGGCAGGATTGACCGAGGTGTTGGTGACCGGGATGCTGATGAGGTGAATCAGCGTGAGGCAGAGGCCGATGGCGATGGGAGCGAAGCCTTTGGGGGCTCGCTGGTCGGTGGCGCCCAGGATGACGAGGAGGAAGAAGGCTGTGAGGACGACCTCGGCGATGAAGCAGGCGACGAGCGAGTAGCCGCCGGGGGAGTGCGCGGCGTAGCCGTTGGAGGCGAAGCCTCCGGCGAGAGAGAAGTCGGGGCGACCGCTGGCGATCAGGTAGAGCACGCCTGAGGCGACGATGGCTCCGGCGACCTGGGCGATGATGTAGGGCAGAAGTTCGCCGGCGGGGAAGCGCTTGCCGACGACGAGGCCGACGGAGACGGCGGGATTGAGGTGGCAGCCGGAGATGTGTCCGATGGCGTAGGCCATGGTGAGCACGGTGAGTCCGAAGGCGAGGGCGACGCCGACAAAGCCGATACCGAGCTGCGGGAAGGCGGCGGCAAGTACTGCGCTGCCGCAACCTCCAAAGACCAGCCAGAATGTGCCGAAGAACTCGGCGGAGGCGCGTTTAAACAGTGGCATAGTGGAAGACCTCTTTCCTGGATAAGTTGAGTTTTCCGCGACCGCGGGGCCTGAGGTACCTGTTCGAACCATCCGTTCAGACAAAGACTAAGACCAGAGGATGCTATCACTTCCGGGTTCCAAGCAAGAGAAACTTCGATGGAAAGTGCGTATTAAATGCGAAGACCGCTTGCGGGAAAGGTCTGCAAGCGGTCCTGTATTTTGGCCTCTACATGGGAGAGTCGTCCTGAATGATTGGGGGCCCGGGATCGGGAGGTCCGGTAGGAGGCGTGAGGGAGGTTCTCGTGATCTCCGCCTTGTACTCCTTGCCGTCCGTTCCCTGAATGATGAGGTGCTTGCCGTCGATTGTGTATTTGATATCACCCACGTCCACCTTGGCCGCAGTGGTGATGTTGAATAAGTTCGCTGTGATTCTGGCGACGTAGTATTTGGTTCCATCGGTGACCGTGTACCAGTAGGTCTTGATGGTGCGACCTGTGGGACCTCCGGCTACGGTCGATGTAGTCGATGTGGTGGTCTGGTTGTTGCCGTAGTCGGTTGTTTCCTTTCGCTCTTTCTTGGGAGCGTGGATGATCTGCTGCTCTGTCTGGTCGATCGAAATGAGCTTTCCCGATTTCCAGTCCCTGTCGGCAGCGTGCGCGGAGGGAGTGAAACTCGAAAGCGAGATCGCCAGGGCGGAGAGAATCAGGCGCTTGGTGAGCATGGTTGCCTCCCACGGACTTTCTTTTTTGGAGCGATGCTTATATTACATCGCCCCTTTTACCTCTTGATGAGGCGTCGGAAAAAGTTGGAGGCGGTTTCTTTTCAGGGAACTGTCGCTGTGGGATTTTAGAGACGGCGGAGATAAGCCTTTGCCTCTTCGAGATGGGGGAAGAGGCGCTCTTCGGCCTGGAACTCGCGGGAGTGGACGCAGCGGCGGCCTGCCTTCACTCGCACGGGGTGCTTGAGGTGCAGCATCTCGTGATAGAGCAGGTATTCGATGGCGCAGCGTGGCGTGTCGGGGCGGTCGAAGACACGGCTGACGACGATGGTGTTGTGCGCGGCGTCGTAGTGGCCGAGCATGCGGCGGGCGTGGTGGGCGCTCCACGTAAGGACGGGTTTGCCAAGGAGACCGTGGAAGAAGCGCGCGTTGAGTGAGTCGAAGACCTCGTTGAGATCGTAGTGGTGTCCGACGTGGGTGAGGATGCGCTTGCGGCCTCGGGTCTGGCGAATATGCTCGGCCTGACGGGAAACGGTCTCGGAGGAGACGTGCCGCCGATAGCGGTCGGCGTGAATGGGAGCGATCGGCTTCTTGTAGAGCTTGGCCAGAAGGATGTGGGCAATCGCGTGGTGGATGTTCTCCGGCGCGTGCTCGAGCAGGTCGGAGAGACGCACGTGCAGGCGGCCTTCGCGGAGCCGGATGGTGGTGTTGAGCGAGGTGAAGCGGCGGAAGCGGATATCGAAGGGAGGGATGGGTGCGCGGGGGCGAAGCTCTCGGTACTCGGTCTGGAAGATGGCGATGAGGGACTGCGGGGCGATGGAGGTGGAGCGCGGCTTCCTGGTCGGGGGTGCGGGGGCAGGCGGTGCGACGACGGGCTCAGGCAGGTGGTCGAAGAGCGTGGGGGTCTGCTGGAAGATATGCAGGAACCTGCGCAGAGAGGAGCCGGGATGGTTCGAAGTGCTCAGAGAGGTCCTTGATGGGGGAGAAGGCTCCCGATAGTTGGATTCTATTCGAGGAGCCTGTGCGGTGGATGAAGGTTACGCCTGACGGTTATCTGCGGAGTCAGGAGTCTGTTTGCAGTTGCGGCTCGCGCTTTTGGTAGGCTTCGCGTTCTTCTTCGGTAAGAGGAATAGGAAGTACCTTGCCTTGTGCGCCGGATGCAAAGGTGGTTTCGAGGATGGCCATGACGGCGATGGCGGACTCGGGAGAGACGGGAAGAGGGCCAAGGCCGAGAATGGCGTCGCGTATGCCGATGTAGTAG
>Ga0255336_100525_pt1 | contig 56070 bp, 53 predicted proteins | sample MeOH1_35cm_T3_17_FD_189102 | JGI IMG/M metagenome (GOLD analysis project Ga0255336, IMG submission 189102) | Sandy soil microbial communities from University of British Columbia, Vancouver, Canada - MeOH1_35cm_T3_179 | ecosystem: Engineered > Artificial ecosystem > Sand microcosm > Unclassified ... | reverse complement strand
CGTCGTCCACGATCCTCGCTGAACTATAAAGCGGCACCAAGGAGGTTTTCCGAATGGCCGCATTCAAACCGCGTCGACCCCGTAACAGCGGACCGCTGCCGCGTCCGTTCCGCCGTAACAAGCCGATGGTGACGGAGGCGGCGGTCGACAGCCGGCGCGCGCAGCGCCAGCAGTTCCTGAGAAAGCGCGGCATCTATCTGCTGCCGAATGCCTTCACCACGGCGGCGCTGTTCTGCGGCTTCTTTGCCGTGGTGCAGGCCATGAATGTGCGCTTCGAGGTCGCGGCCATCGCGATCTTCGTGGCAATGGTGCTCGACGGCATGGACGGCCGCGTCGCCCGCATGACGCACACGCAAAGCGCGTTCGGCGAGCAGTTCGACAGCCTGTCGGACATGGTGTCGTTCGGCGTGGCACCGGCGCTCGTGATGTACGAGTGGATACTGAAGGATCTCGGCCGCTGGGGCTGGCTCGCAGCGTTCGTCTACTGTTCGGGTGCGGCATTGCGTCTCGCGCGTTTCAACACGAACATCGGCGTGGTCGACAAGCGTTTCTTCCAGGGCATGCCGAGCCCGGCCGCGGCTGCGCTGATCGCCGGTTTCGTGTGGCTCGCCACGGACAACCGCGTGCCGCTCAAGCTCGTCTGGCTGCCCTGGGTTGCCTTCGTGCTGACCATCTACGCCGGCGTGACGATGGTGTCGAACGCGCCGTTCTATAGCGGCAAGGCGCTCGACGTGCGGCATCGCGTGCCATTCGGCGTGATCCTGCTGGTGGTGGTTGCGTTCGTGCTGGTGTCCTCCGATCCGCCGCTGATGCTGTTCGGCCTGTTCGTGCTTTACGGCCTGTCCGGCTACGTGTTCTGGGGTTATCAGGCGTTGCGGGGCAGGGCCAATCCGGCTCGGTCGGTGGCGCGCGACAGATAATCGTTCGCTTGCGCGAGCTGTTGAACCACATGAGAAAACGGCGGCTTCTGGCTGCCGTTTTTCGTTTGCCGGGCCCGTCCGACGGCGCCGGCAGGCAGGTCCGGCGCCAATTGCATGGCGGCGGGAATGCCGCTATAGTCGTTGGATGAATGCGTTCACGTTCCTTGTCGAGCCGCGCCATGAGCTTCCCTAGGCCGGTGCGCCGCTGAACATGCCAATGCAGGAGCGCCCGCTGCGCTGATCGTCGCGCTTTCGTCACGTTGATCGTTTTTTGCCCTCCGTCTGCCTCGTCTGTGATCGAGTATTGCCAGCGCTAGCGCAGACAACCGAATTCCAATATCCCATCCCCACAATTGAACGACTCCGCAGGAGACTCGACATGTCCGACAAACTGATCATATTCGACACCACGTTGCGAGACGGCGAACAATCGCCCGGCGCGTCGATGACGAAAGAAGAAAAAATCCGTATCGCGAAGCAGCTCGAACGGATGAAGGTGGACGTGATCGAAGCAGGCTTCGCGGCAAGCTCGAACGGCGACTTCGATTCGATCCATACGATCGCCGGGCTGATCAAGGACAGCACGATCTGTTCACTGGCCCGCGCGAACGACAAGGACATTCAGCGCGCGGCCGACGCGCTCAAACCAGCCGATCACTTCCGCATCCATACGTTCATCGCAACTTCGCCGTTGCACATGGAAAAGAAGCTGCGCATGACGCCGGATCAGGTGTTCGAGCAGGCAAAGCTGGCAGTGCGTTTCGCCCGCAAATTCACCGACGACGTCGAGTTTTCGCCGGAAGACGGCAGCCGCTCGGATATGGACTTTCTGTGCCGCGTGCTGGAAGCCGTGATTGCCGAAGGCGCGACCACCATCAATATCGCGGATACGGTCGGCTACGGCGTGCCGGAGTTGTACGGTCAGCTCGTGAAAACGCTGCGCGAGCGCATTCCGAACTCGCATAAAGCCGTGTTCTCGGTGCATTGCCACAACGACCTCGGCATGGCGGTGGCGAATTCGCTGGCCGGCGTGCAGATCGGCGGTGCGCGCCAGGTCGAGTGCACGATCAACGGTCTCGGTGAGCGCGCGGGCAACACGTCGCTCGAAGAAATCGTCATGGCCGTGAAGACCCGCAGGGATTACTTCGGGCTCGATATCGGTCTCGATACCACGCAGATCGTGCCGGCTTCGAAGCTGGTGTCGCAGATCACCGGTTTCGTCGTCCAGCCGAACAAGGCGGTGGTCGGTGCGAACGCGTTCGCGCATGCTTCGGGCATCCACCAGGACGGTGTGCTGAAGGCGCGCGATACCTACGAAATCATGCGTGCCGAAGACGTGGGCTGGAGCGCGAACAAGATCGTGCTCGGCAAGCTGTCAGGACGTAACGCGTTCAAGCAGCGTCTGCAGGAACTGGGTATCGCGCTGGATAGCGAAGGCGAGTTGAACACGGCGTTCGCGCGCTTCAAGGAACTGGCCGACCGCAAGTCGGAAATCTTCGACGAAGACATCATCGCGATCGTCACGGAAGAATCCGCCGAGGCGCAGGAAAAAGAGCACTACAAGTTCCTCTCGCTGTCGCAACATTCGGAAACCGGCGAGCAGCCGCATGCGAAGATCGTGTTCTCCGTGGAAGGCAAGGAAGTGACCGGCGAAGCGCGCGGCAACGGCCCGGTCGACGCCACGCTGAACGCGATCGAAACGGAAGTGGGCAGCGGTTCGGAATTGCTGCTGTACTCGGTGAACGCGATCACCACCGGCACCCAGGCGCAAGGCGAAGTGACCGTGCGTTTGTCGAAGAGCGGGCGCATCGTCAACGGCGTGGGCACCGATCCGGATATCGTCGCGGCTTCCGCGAAGGCGTATATCTCCGCGCTCAACAAGCTGTATTCGAACGTGAACAAGTTGAATCCGCAACGTTCGGAGTGAGCGAGGCAAAGGCAGCGCGCAGACGGCGCGGCTGCCTGTCCGTCACAGGAGTCGCAAAAGCCCCGTGTCTTGAATGGCATGGGGCTTTTGCATTGAGGCGTCACTCTGTCGCCGTGCGCCGCATCGACCAGCCGCGTGATGCGCGCGCCTGTGCCTGAACCTGATGCCGCACTTCGACGGCAATGCCGCGGCCCGGCGCGTCCGCCACGAACGTATCGAGCAGGTCGCGCACGTCGTGGTCGACGAAATCGGCGCGCGTCGCATCGACGATCAGGGTGGCGCCGTCGGGAATCTGCTGCAGGTAGTGCTTGAGCGGCACTTTGCCGAGAAACGACACGTCCTTGCGAAACGACAGCAGATAGTGATCGCCGTGTTGCGCGAGCACGATCGGGCTACGCAGATTCGCATACAGCGCGAGCAGCACGCTGCACAGAGTGCCGAGCACGATGCCGATCAGCAGATCGGTGGCGAGCACGCCGACCAGGGTGACGATAAACGGTGCGAACGGCGCGAAGCCCTGTTTCGCCACGGCGACGAACAGCGACGGCTTGGCGAGCTTCAGCCCGGTGAAGATCAGGATCGCCGCGAGGCAGGCAAGCGGAATCAGGTTGATGACGCTGGTGAGCGCGAACACGCTGACGAGCAGCAGCACGCCGTGAATGATCGCCGAGAGCCGGCTCTGCGCACCCGCATGTACATTGGCCGAGCTGCGCACGATCACCGACGTGATGGGCAGTCCGCCGATCGCACCGGCAATCAGATTGCCCACGCCTTGTGCCTTCAGTTCGCGATCCGGCGGCGCGGCGCGTCGTTCGGGATCGATCTGCTCGACCGCTTCGAGGCTCAGCAGTGTTTCAAGGCTTGCGACGATCGCCAGCGTGATGGCCACGCGCCAGACATCCGGATTGACGAGTTGTGCGAAGTGCGGCCCGAAGTCAGCCCACTCGAGCGCGAGTTGCAACGCGGCGAACGATTCGAGCGGCGGCAGGGCGACCCGATGTTCTGCGGGTGGCGCGAGCGACGGCGCCAGTACGCTGAGCAGCAACGTCGCGCCGATCCCGAGCAGGACGACCGCAAGCGGTGCCGGTACGCGACGCACCAGCACGAAGCGGCGTAGTGCACGCGTTTCCCAACCGACCAGAATCGCCAGCGACAGCAACGTGATCACGCAGGCCGCCAGCGAAATCGAACCGAACGGTGTGCTAATCGATCCGGCGGCATGCGCAACGGGTTGCGCGGCGGCCGCCGCGTCCGTGCCGGACAGCCCGAGCGCGAGCGGGAACTGCTTGACGATCAGCAACACGCCGATAGCCGCGAGCATGCCCTTGATCACCGGCGAGGGCACGTAGGCGACGAAGCGGCCGGCTTTGAGCATGCCGAAACCGAACTGGATCGCGCCGGATAGCAGCACCGCCAGCAGGAAGGCGGAGAAACTGCCGAGTTGCGCGATCCCGTCGATCACAATCACGACGAGGCCCGCCGCCGGACCGCTCACGCTCAGGCGCGAGCCGCTCAGCACGGCCACCACGAGCCCGCCGACAATGCCCGAGACGAGCCCGGCAAAAGGTTCGACGCCCGATGCATTGGCGATGCCCAGACAAAGCGGCAGCGCCACCAGAAAAACGACCGTGCCCGCTAGCAGGTCGCGCTGAAACGTGGAGAAAAAAGCTCGAAGGTTCATGGTGTCGGTGCAGTAAAGAGTGAGGCCTGGTACGCGGCGAAAGCTGAACCGCTCCGGAGTCGCAAGAGGTGCCGCGTTAAGCGGCGCTGTGGGCGGCGGTCGTGCAGGTCATCGCGTCGTCGGCTTCGTAGCCGGACGTGAGGACTTTGATGCGGCCGTCTTCGAGCGCGAAGATCCAGCCGTGCACGAGCGGCGCCGGATCGGCGTCCCGCACGATAGGGTGCGCGCGTAACCCGCGTACCTGTTCGAGCACGTTCAGCTCGGCGAGGCGGTCGATACGCTGCCGCTCGTTCGCTTGGCCATCCAGTTCTTCGTGATGTGCTTTAGCGAGTGCGCACAGCGGCGCGATCCGCCGATTCACGTGCGGCAGGCCCGGTTCGGGCGGCAGAAGGGCTGCGCGCACGCCGCCGCATCCATAATGGCCGCAGACGATCACATGGCCGACCTTCAGCACCTTCACCGCATATTCGAGGACGCTCGCCGAGTTGTCGTCGCCGGCCTGAAAGAGATTGGCGATGTTGCGGTGGACGAACAGGTCGCCCGGCTCGCAATGCGTGATGGTCTCGGCGGGCACGCGGCTGTCCGAGCAGCCGATCCAGAGCACGTGAGGATTCTGCCCGCGCACCAGATTGCGGAAAAACGCGGGGTTGCGCACGGCGGTTTCGTGCGCCCAGGCGACATTGGCGACGAGGAGGCGTTTGGGACGGTTCATCGAGAGGGCTCCGTAAGTAAGGCGCATTGATTCGGCGCCGAATTCACGGCTACGCTCGCGCGGCCTCATGAGAGGCCGGCTCCAAATCAATTATTACGAAAGCCTTTCTACCAAAAAATAAATCCGCTGTGCACGAAATAAAATTCGCTGTCATGCGCAATAAATAAAAAAAAGCCGCCTGGGAAGGCGGCTTCGTAGATGCAGGGCTTGCGGGCCTGGATTCGCTCAGAACAGGCTGCGGCGATCCGGATCATGCAACGGATCGGGCGTTTTCTGCGTGAGCCGCACAATGCCCTGGTCGTCGAAATAAAAGCTGTACATCATGTACCAGACGTTGTCTTCCAGATAGCGATAGGTCCAGACTTCGCGCTTCATCAACGGAAAGTATGCCGTTTCGACCGGGCGGCCGAAGTTCACCAGCACGTCGCTCTTGGTCCATTTGCCGATTTCCGCGCGGTAGAACTCGTTGGGTTGCAGCACCTGGCGCACGTTGACGATCTTGCCGGATGCGTCGATGTCGGCCGCGGTGGTGGTTTCGCCCATTGGCTGGGTTGGCCACATCAGCCGCTTGCCGCCGTTCGGCAGGTCGTAGCTTTCGCGCGGCGGCCCGAGACGCGCGACGATGGTCGATTCGTCCGCGCCTTGCTGGTATTGCTGCCAGGGCTGCACGCAGCCGGCGAGCACCAATGCGCTCAGGCAAACGAGCGCCGCGCGGCGCAGGCGCCTTGCGGCCGGCGCTCCGATCGAGGCCGCCGTGACGTGGTGGCGGTTGAACATGTATTCCTCCGATGGCGTGTGAGTAGCGGTTTTTATCATCGAGACGCATTATTTTGACACGCGCTGCGGTAAAAGATTTGCGCTTCGTGAAGAGCCGGCCGGGAATGACAGTAACGGTTGCGCCGGCTTGCTTATTCCGTCGTGAACGACCTATGATCCGCGCTTTCACCAATCAGGCGGGGCGATGACGATGGCGAAGTGGCAACGGACGGCGACGGCGCTGGCGGCGATTTTGATGACGGCGGCAGCGCACGCGGCGGGCGAGCCGGCGGCTAAGCCCGTGGCCGGCGCCGCAGCTAGTCCGGCAGCTAGTCCGGCAGTTAGTCCGGTAGCGAAGCCAGCGGCTAACGCCCCAGCAATACCGCCAGCTAACGCCGCAGCGAAGCCCGCGAGCAAACCCACCGGCGCGCCGATCCAACTGGCGCTGATCGAAGGCATGTCCGGCCCGTTCGCCAACGCAGGCGCGGCGGTGGAGCGCAATCTGCGCTTCGGTGTCGAGCAGGTGAACGCGCATGGCGGCGTAAAGCTTGCCGACGGTGCGCATCCGTTCGAACTGGTCGTGCTCGACAGCAAGGGCGGCACCGAAGAGGCGCTCACGCAGCTGCGGGCGGCCGCCGACCGCCATATCGGCTACATCATGCAAGGCAACAGCTCGGCGGTCGCCGCCGCGCTGATCGGCGCGATCGACAAGCAGAACAGCCGCGAACCGGGCAACCGCGAACTGTTTCTCAACTATTCCGCCGACGACCCCGCCCTCACCAACGCCAACTGCAGCTTCTGGCATTTCCGTTTCGACGCTCACGCGGGCATGCGCATGGACGCGCTGGCCGACGTGATCCAGCGCGACAAGGCGGTGAAGAAGGTCTATCTGCTGAACCAGGATTACAGCTTCGGCCACGATGTGAGCAGCCTCGCGCGTTCGGCGCTGGCGGTGAAGCGGCCGGACATCGCGGTGGTCGGCGACGAATTTCATCCGATCGGCCGCGTGAAGGACTTCGCGCCGTACGTCGCGAAGATCCGCGCGAGCGGGGCGGACGCCGTGATCACGGGCAACTGGGGCAACGACCTGACGCTGCTCGTCAAGGCCGCGCGCGAGCAGGGGCTGGACACGAAGTTCTACACGTTCTACGGCAACAGCCTGGGGGCGCCCGCCGCTCTGGGCGACGCCGGCGTGGGCCACGTGGTCGCCGTGGCCGACTGGCATCCGAATGCCGGCGGAGCGGCTTCCGACGCGTGGTACGCCGCCTTCCGGGCCCGCTTCCGGGCCGCGCAGGACGATTATCCGGTGCTGCGCATGCCGCTGATGATCGAAACCCTGGCCGCGGCGATGTCCCGCGCCGGCAGCGCCGACCCGACTGCGGTGGCGCGAGCCCTCGAAGGGATCAAATTCGACAATGGCTTTCACGCCTCGTGGATGCGCGCCGACGACCATCAACTTATCCAGCCCCTTTACGTGATGGAAATGGACAAAGCCGGTACGCCGGGCGTGCATTTCGATAACGAAGGCTCCGGCTACGGCTTTCGCACGGTGCTGGCGTTGCCGCCCGAGCGCACCGTCTTGCCGACCGTCTGCAGGATGAAGCGGCCATGACGCCGGCGAGGCGCGCGCCATCGCCCGATCCAGCGGGGTTCGCGGCCGGAATGGGCTGTGCTACAATACGCGTCCCGTTGTGAGGCAGGCCTTTATCCAAGGCATGTGAGCACACGGGTAACCCACGGCACGGCCTTTCTTCCGTGACCGCCTGTCTAGTTCTTAAGGAAATCGACATGTCCGCAGTTGAAACAAGCAAGAAGTCCGAAGTCGTCGCGCAATTCGCACGCGCAGCTAACGACACCGGCTCCCCCGAAGTTCAGGTCGCGCTGCTCACGACCCGCATCAACGAACTGACCGTTCACTTCAAGGCACACACGAAAGATCACCACAGCCGCCGCGGTCTGCTGCGCATGGTGAGCCGCCGTCGCAAGCTGCTCGACTACCTGAAGGGTAAGGACGCGGATCGTTACCGCGCACTGATCGAGAAGCTGGGTCTGCGTAAGTAATCGGCCAGTCGTTCAGCAAGATGCCTGTGTCAGTTCCGCTGATACAGGCATTTTGTTTTTGCACGGTGCGCTTCATGTGATGCGCGCCGGCTGTTCTCCGCGGCGGCGTGCAGGATTCATGCGGCGGGAGCGGCAAGCAGTAGTAAAGCAGCAGTAGAGCAAGCAGCAAAAGAGAATCATGGCCGGGCTTCAGGGCGGAGCTTTGTGTCATTCCAGCGGTTCGCGCGCGTACTCAACATCAAGCGTGGTTCTCTGGAATGGCATAACACTACTCTTCCCATGCGGCGCCGGTCCTGGCGTTGCCGCGCCGCTTCTGGTTCGCGCGGCATTACGAAGAGGAAAAGCAATGACTATGTTCAATAAGATCGTCAAAGAATTTCAGTGGGGACAACATAAGGTCCGCCTCGAGACCGGCGAAATCGCTCGCCAGGCGAGCGGCGCCGTGATCGTCGACGTCGAAGATACCGTGGTGCTGGCCACCGTGGTCGGCGCCAAGACGGCCAAGCCGGGCCAGGACTTTTTCCCGCTGACCGTCGACTACCTCGAAAAGACCTACGCCGCCGGCAAGATCCCGGGTGGCTTCTTCCGCCGCGAAGGCCGTCCGTCGGAAGGCGAAACGCTGATCTCGCGCCTGATCGACCGTCCGCTGCGCCCGCTGTTCCCGGAAGGCTTCTACAACGAAGTCCAGGTCGTGATCCACGTCCTGTCGCTGAACCCCGAAATCCCCGCCGACATTCCCGCGCTGATCGGCGCGTCGGCGGCGCTCGCCGTGTCCGGTCTGCCGTTCAACGGCCCGGTCGGCGCAGCGCGCGTGGCCTATATCAACAACGAATACGTGTTGAACCCGACGCGTCCGCAAATGAAGGAATCGGCGCTCGACCTGATCGTCGCCGGTACGGAACGCGCGGTGCTGATGGTGGAATCGGAAGCGCAGCAACTGAGCGAAGAAGTGATGCTCGGCGGCGTGGTGTTCGGTCATGAGCAAATGCAGATCGCGATCGACGCGATCCACGATCTGGTTCGCGAAGGCGGCAAGCCGGAATGGGACTGGAAGCCGGCAGCGAAGAACGAGCCGCTGATCGCACGCGTAACGGAATTGGCGCAAGCCGACCTGCTCGCCGCTTACCAGTTGCGCGACAAGCAGGCCCGTTCGGCCAAGCTGAAGGAAATCTACGCAGCCACGTCGGCGAAGCTGGAAGAAGACGCGGCAGCAGGCGGCACGGTGGCGGCCGACAAGGCAACCGTCGGCAACGTGCTGTTCGATATCGAAGCGAAGATCGTCCGTACGCAGATCCTGAACGGCGAGCCGCGTATCGACGGCCGCGACACGCGTACCGTGCGCCCGATCGAAATCCGTACCGGCGTGCTGCCGCGTACGCACGGTTCGGCACTGTTCACGCGCGGCGAAACGCAAGCGCTGGTGGTGGCCACGTTGGGCACGAAGGGCGACGAGCAGAATATCGACGCGCTCGAAGGCGAGTACCGCGAACGCTTCATGCTCCACTACAACATGCCTCCGTTCGCGACCGGCGAAACGGGCCGCGTCGGTTCGCCGAAGCGCCGTGAAATCGGTCACGGTCGCCTGGCCAAGCGCGCGCTGGCTGCGTGCCTGCCGAGCGCCGACGAATTCGGCTACTCGATTCGCGTCGTGTCGGAAATCACGGAATCGAACGGTTCCTCGTCGATGGCTTCGGTGTGCGGCGGCTGCCTCGCGCTGATGGACGCCGGCGTGCCGATGAAGGCGCACGTCGCCGGCATCGCGATGGGCCTGATCCTGGAAGGCAACAAGTTTGCCGTGCTGACCGACATCCTCGGCGACGAAGATCACCTCGGCGACATGGACTTCAAGGTGGCGGGCACGGAACAAGGCGTGACCGCGCTGCAAATGGACATCAAGATCCAGGGCATCACCAAGGAAATCATGCAGGTCGCCCTCGCGCAAGCGAAGGAAGGCCGTCTGCATATCCTCGGCAAGATGACCTCGGCGGTGTCGGGCGCGAACACGGTGCTGTCGGACTACGCACCGCGCATGATCACCATCAAGATCAATCCGGAAAAGATCCGCGACGTGATCGGCAAGGGTGGTTCGGTAATCCGCGCGCTGACCGAAGAAACCGGCACGACGATCGATATTTCGGACGACGGCGTCGTCACCATCGCCAGCACGAGCAGCGAAGGCATGGCCGAAGCGAAGAAGCGTATCGAGAACATCACGCTGGAAGTCGAAGTGGGCCAGGTGTACGAAGGCACCGTGCTCAAGCTGCTCGATTTCGGCGCGATCGTGAACATCCTGCCGGGCAAGGACGGTCTGCTGCACATCTCCGAAATCGCCAACGAGCGTATCAAGGACATCAACGACTACCTGAAAGACGGCCAGCAGGTGAAGGTCAAGGTCATCCAGACGGACGAAAAGGGCCGCGTGCGTTTGTCGGCCAAGGCGTTGCTGAACGACGCGGCGAATGGCGCGCCGCAAGGCGAACCGACGCCGCAGCAGTAATGCGGTAGCGGGACAACGGCCGGCAGCGTGAATGCGCGCCGGCCGTTTTTCATGAAGGGTTCAGGTGCATTGCGCTGCACGCGGGCGCCCCGGAGAAAATCCCGTCGGGCAGGCAAACGGGTACTCTGTTTGTTCATGCCGGCATGCAACGCAATCCAATCTTGGAGCTGACGCAGATGAAAGCGATCGAAATCACCGAATTCGGTGCACCGGAAGTCCTGAAGCTGGCCGAGCGGCCCACGCCGCAGCCGGCCGCGGGCGAGGTGCTGATCAAGGTGGCCGCATCCGGCATCAACCGTCCGGACGTGTTCCAGCGCAAAGGCGGCTATGCGCCGCCGCCGGGCGCGTCGGATCTGCCGGGGCTGGAAGTGGCGGGAGAAATTGTCGGCGGTACGATCGACGAGAAGAACAACCCGTTTGGCCTGAAAGTCGGCGATCGCGTATGCGCGTTGCTCGCCGGCGGCGGCTATGCGGAATACGCGGTCGCACCGCTGCTGCAGTGCCTGCCGGTGCCGGCAGGCTTGTCGGACGTCGAAGCGGCTTCGCTGCCGGAAACATTCTTCACGGTGTGGAGCAATGTGTTCGACCGTGCTCAACTCGGCAAGGGGGAAGGTGCGCCGGACGAAACGCTGCTGGTGCAAGGCGGTTCCAGCGGCATCGGCGTGACGGCGATCCAGATTGCGCATGCGCTCGGTTTTCGCGTGTTCGCGACCGCCGGGTCGGACGAGAAGTGCCGCGCGTGCGAAGCGTTGGGCGCCGAGCGGGCGATCAACTACAAGACTGAAGATTTCGTCGAAGTGATCAAGTCGCTGACCAACGATCGCGGTGTCGACGTGGTTCTCGACATGGTGGCGGGCAGTTATGTGTCGCGTGAGCTGACGGCTTTGGCCGACGGCGGACGCATCGTGCTGATCGCATTGCTGGGCGGCGCGAAAGCGGAACTGAACCTGAACGAAGTGCTGCGCCGCCGTTTGACGGTGACCGGTTCGACGCTGCGTCCGCGGCCGATCGAATTCAAGGCGAAGATTGCCGCGCAACTGAAAGAGCGCGTCTGGCCGCATCTCGAAGATGGCAGCATCAAGCCCGTGGTGCATCGCGTGTTTCCGGCCGCGCAGGCTGCCGACGCACACGCGCTGATGGAAAGCAGCACGCATGTCGGCAAGATCGTGCTGTCTTGGGGCCAGGACGCTTGACACGGTCGGTTTGACCCGATCCACCCCACGCAGTAAAATTGCGCGTTTTGCGCACGCCGCATGAATCCGCAAGGCGGACTGTAAGCGCAAACAAAAGTCCGCCGCCAAGACAAGACGAGACGATGTCGAAACAACGAGCCAAACTGGTAGTCGGTAACTGGAAGATGCACGGGCGCCTCGCCGATAACGCCACGCTGTTGCAGGCGGTGGCGCAAGGCGCGGGCGAATTGCCGGCCGAAGTGCGCGTCGGTGTCTGCGTGCCGAGCCCGTATCTCGCGCAGTCTCAATCGTTGCTGGAAGGCAGCCGGGTGGTGTGGGGCGTGCAGGACGTGTCAGCGTTTACGCATGGCGCCTACACCGGCGAAGTGGCCGCGCCGATGGCGGTGGATTTCGGCGCCACGCTGGCGATCGTCGGGCATTCGGAGCGCCGTGCCTATCATCGCGAGAGCGCCGAGCTGGTCGCGGTGAAAACGCAACGCGCGCTCGAAGCGGGTTTGACGCCGATCGTTTGTGTCGGCGAAACGCTTGAAGAGCGCGAAGCCGGTTTGACTGAGCAGGTGGTCGGCACGCAACTGGACGAAGTGCTGGCGAAATTGTCGGAGCAGGAGGCGGCGCGCATTGTCGTCGCGTATGAGCCAGTCTGGGCCATCGGCACGGGCAAGAGCGCGAGTTCGGAGCAGGCGCAGGCCGTTCATGCGTTCCTGCGCGCGCGTCTGGCGGCAAAGGGCGTGGCGGTGGCGGATGTGCCGCTGTTGTACGGTGGCAGCGTGAAACCGGAAAACGCGGAAGAATTGTTCCGCCAGCCGGATATCGACGGCGGCCTGATCGGCGGCGCGTCGTTGAAAGCCCAGGATTTCCTGGCGATCTGCAAGGCGGCGGCCGCAACGAGCGTCGCCGATTGAGCAGGGCGCCTTGGCGAGGATGACCCCATCCCGTGCAACACGCAGTGTGTAGCGCGGTTAAATAAAGACTCAGGTGAGTGTAATGCTGTATTTGAAAACATTGATTATCGTCGTTCAGCTGTTGTCGGCACTCGGGGTTATTGGCCTCGTGTTGCTGCAGCACGGCAAAGGCGCCGATATGGGCGCGGCTTTTGGTAGCGGAGCGTCCGGCAGTCTGTTCGGCGCGACCGGTTCTGCAAACTTTTTGTCACGTACGACAGCCGTTCTCGCGGCGGTGTTTTTTGTCACCACGCTGACACTCACTTACCTCGGAGCATATCGCGCGAAACCTTCCGCAGGCGTGCTGGGCGCGGCTGTGACGGCTCCGGTTGCCGCTTCTGCCGCTTCGGCGGCGGCGGGCGGTTCGGCTGTTTTGCCGGCATCAGCTGCGTCCATTCCGGCGACCGACGTGCCGAAATAAAATTTTCGTTCAAGGTGCTTTTGTGCGTTGAACAAACTGTTTAGACCAGTTATAATTCAAGTCTTGAAGCGATTCGCGGGTTTTATAAGTTGTTTTCCCGGATTGCATGCAGTGCCGACGTGGTGAAATTGGTAGACACGCTATCTTGAGGGGGTAGTGGCGAAAGCTGTGCGAGTTCGAGTCTCGCCGTCGGCACCAAAATGTTATCTAAATGCCAGCCGCTTGCTTCGCTTCGGCTGGCATTTTCACTTCTGGCGTGCGGCTTGCGTTGGGCTTGCGGCATGTGCGTTTCGGAAGTGATTTCGCGTCAGGAGTGCTATGCTCCTGACGGCACTCAGAACCCAACCGATTGAGGACTGTCTTGAACCTCGCAGCCTATTTCCCCGTCTTGTTGTTCCTCATTGTAGGCACTGGTTTAGGCGTAGCACTGGTCAGCATTGGCAAGATCCTTGGTCCCAATAAGCCTGACACCGAGAAAAACGCACCGTACGAGTGCGGCTTCGAAGCATTCGAAGATGCGCGCATGAAGTTCGATGTGCGCTATTACCTCGTCGCCATTCTCTTCATCATTTTCGATCTTGAAACCGCGTTCCTGTTCCCGTGGGGCGTTGCCTTGCGCGACATCGGCTGGCCCGGCTTCATGGCGATGATGATTTTCCTGCTCGAATTCCTGCTGGGCTTCGCCTATATCTGGAAGAAGGGCGGCCTCGACTGGGAATGATGGATTAATCGCCGGTTTGCGTGGGTGGCCTGGCTTGCCACCCCGTCTGGAGTGGAAAGCAAATGAGTATCGAAGGGGTCTTGAAGGAAGGGTTTGTCACCACCACGGCTGACAAACTGATCAACTGGACGCGCACCGGCTCGCTGTGGCCGATGACGTTTGGTCTCGCGTGCTGCGCGGTCGAGATGATGCATGCGGGTGCTGCCCGTTATGACCTGGACCGGTTCGGCGTGGTGTTTCGTCCAAGTCCGCGTCAGTCGGATGTGATGATCGTCGCCGGCACGCTGTGCAACAAGATGGCGCCGGCTCTGCGCAAGGTCTACGACCAGATGGCCGAGCCGCGCTGGGTTATCTCGATGGGCTCGTGTGCGAACGGCGGCGGCTATTACCACTACTCGTATTCGGTGGTGCGCGGCTGTGACCGGATCGTCCCGGTCGACGTCTATGTGCCGGGTTGCCCACCTACGGCGGAAGCGCTGGTGTACGGCGTGATCCAGTTGCAGGCCAAGATTCGCCGCACCAACACAATCGCCCGTCAATAAGGCCAACGCCTCCCCCACAATATGGCAAGCAAACTCGAGACCCTGAAAGCGAACCTCGAGGCGGCCTTTGGCGGCCTCCTGCAGAGCACTACCGAGGCAATCGGTGAGTTGACGATCGTCGTGAAGGCTGGCGACTACCTCAACGTGGCAACCCGTCTGCGTGACGACCGCTCGCTCGGTTTCGAGCAATGCGTGGATCTGTGCGGCGTCGACTATCAGACCTACGCCGACGGCGCTTACGACGGTCCGCGTTTCGCGGCCGTTCTGCATTTGCTGTCGGTGCAGAACAACTGGCGTCTGCGTCTGCGCGTGTTCGCACCGGACGACGAAGTGCCGATCCTGCCGTCTGTCGTCGAAATCTGGAGCTCGGTCAACTGGTACGAGCGCGAAGCATTCGACCTGTACGGCATCGTGTTCGAAGGCCACCCGGATCTGCGCCGCATCCTGACCGACTACGGTTTTATTGGTCACCCGTTCCGTAAAGATTTCCCGGTCTCCGGCTACGTCGAAATGCGTTACGACCCGGAAGAGAAGCGCGTCGTCTATCAGCCCGTGACGATCGAGCCGCGGGAAATCACACCGCGCGTGATCCGCGAAGATCGCTATGGCGGTCTGAAACACTAAGAGAACGCCATGGCAGAGATCAAGAACTACACGCTCAACTTCGGCCCGCAGCACCCGGCAGCGCACGGTGTGCTGCGCCTCGTGCTCGAACTCGACGGCGAAGTCATCCAGCGCGCCGATCCCCACATCGGCCTGTTGCATCGCGCGACTGAAAAGCTCGCCGAAACCAAAACATTCATTCAGTCGGTGCCGTACATGGACCGTCTCGACTACGTGTCGATGATGGTCAACGAGCACGGCTACGTGATGGCGATCGAAAAGCTGCTCGGCATCGACGTGCCGGTACGCGCGCAATACATTCGCGTGATGTTCGACGAAATCACGCGCGTGCTGAACCACCTCATGTGGATCGGCGCGCATGCGCTCGACGTCGGCGCGATGGCGGTGTTCCTTTACGCATTCCGCGAACGCGAAGACCTGATGGACGTGTACGAAGCGGTCTCCGGCGCACGGATGCACGCGGCTTACTATCGTCCGGGCGGCGTCTATCGCGATCTGCCCGACGCAATGCCGCAATACAAGGCATCGAAAATTCGCAATGCGAAGGCATTGTCAAGGATGAACGAGAACCGTCAGGGTTCGCTCCTCGACTTCATCGACGATTTCTTCACGCGTTTCCCGAAGTGCGTGGACGAATACGAAACGCTGCTCACCGACAACCGGATCTGGAAGCAGCGTCTGGTCGGTATCGGCGTGGTCAGCCCGGAGCGCGCGCTGAATCTCGGTATGACGGGCGCCATGTTGCGCGGCTCGGGTATCGAGTGGGATCTGCGCAAGAAGCAGCCGTATGAAGTCTATGACAAGCTCGATTTCGACGTTCCGGTCGGCGTGAATGGCGATTGCTATGACCGCTATCTGGTTCGCGTCGAAGAAATGCGCCAATCCACGCGCATCGTGAAACAGTGCATTGAGTGGCTGCGTAAGAATCCAGGCCCCGTGATGGTCGACAATCACAAGGTTGCGCCTCCGTCGCGCGTGGGCATGAAGTCGAACATGGAAGAGCTGATTCACCACTTCAAGCTCTTCACGGAAGGCTTCCACGTGCCGGAAGGCGAGGCGTATGCGGCTGTCGAGCATCCGAAGGGCGAGTTCGGCATCTACCTGATCTCGGACGGCGCGAACAAGCCGTATCGCCTGAAGATCCGCGCACCGGGCTATGCACATCTGTCCACGCTCGACGAAATGGCGCGCGGTCACATGATCGCCGACGCTGTGACGATCATCGGCACGCAGGACATCGTGTTCGGCGAAGTGGATCGCTAGGACGTATTCATCGGCGCGCGTCTTCAGATTGCACCGAAGCGCGCGGCAAGCAAAGGAACGCCGGGTCTGTCGCAGCATGATGTGAGCGACGGGTTTTCGTTCGGTAGGAATTGAAAGAGTCGTGTCTGAAAATGATCTCAGCTGAAGGCCTGAAAGAAATCGATCGTGCGATCGCGAAGTATCCCGCCGATCAGAAACAGTCCGCCGTGATGTCGGCGTTGGCCACTGCTCAGGAAGAGCATGGCTGGCTGTCGCCCGAACTCATGCAGTTCGTCGCGGACTATCTCGGCATGCCGGCAGTCGCCGTGCAGGAGGTGGCTACCTTCTACACGATGTACGAGACCTCGCCGGTCGGCAAGTACAAGATCACGCTCTGCACGAACCTGCCGTGTCAGCTTGGCCCGGACGGCGGCTCGGACAGCGCGGCTGAATATCTGAAGCAGAAGCTCGGCATCGACTTCGGCGAAACCACGCCCGACGGCAAGTTCACCCTGAAAGAAGGTGAGTGCATGGGCTCGTGCGGCGACGCGCCGGTGATGCTGGTGAACAACCATCGCATGTGCAGCTTCATGAGCCGCGCGAAGATCGACCAGCTGCTCGAGGAACTTTCGAAATGACGTGTTTACACGATCGTCACATCAAACCGCTGATTCTCGCCGGCCTGAACGGCGATAACTGGCATCTCGAAGACTATGTGGCGCGCGGCGGTTATGCCCAGCTGCGCCGTATTCTGGAAGAGAAGATTCCGCCCGAGCAGGTGATTGCCGACGTCAAGGCGTCGGGTCTGCGCGGCCGAGGCGGTGCGGGCTTCCCGACCGGCCTGAAGTGGAGCTTCATGCCGCGCCAGTTCCCCGGCCAGAAGTACCTCGTCTGCAATTCGGACGAAGGCGAACCGGGTACGTTCAAAGACCGCGACATCCTGCGCTTCAATCCGCATGCGCTGATCGAAGGCATGGCCATCGGCGCGTACGCGATGGGCATTACGGTCGGCTACAACTATATCCACGGCGAAATCTGGGAGGTCTACAAACGCTTTGAACAAGCGTTGGACGAAGCTCGCCGCGCCGGGTTCCTTGGCGAAAACATCATGGGTTCGGGCTTCTCGTTCGAACTGCATGCGCACCACGGTTACGGCGCCTATATCTGTGGCGAAGAAACCGCGCTGCTCGAATCGCTGGAAGGCAAGAAAGGCCAGCCGCGCTTCAAGCCGCCGTTCCCGGCGAGCTTCGGCGTGTACGGCAAGCCGACCACGATCAACAACACTGAGACGTTTGCCGCAGTGCCGTTCCTGCTCGCAATCGGTCCGCAGAATTACCTCGAAATCGGCAAGCCGAATAACGGCGGCACGAAGATTTTTTCGATCGCAGGCGACGTCGAGCGTCCGGGCAATTATGAAATTCCGCTCGGCACCCCGTTCGCCACGCTGATGGAACTCGCTGGCGGCGTACGCGGCGGCAAGAAGATCAAGGCTGTGATTCCTGGCGGCTCGTCCGCACCGGTGATTCCGGGCGACATCATGATGCAGACCGACATGGACTACGACTCGATCGCCAAGCAAGGCTCGATGCTCGGTTCCGGCGCGGTCATCGTCATGGACGAGACGCGCTGCATGGTGCGCTCGTTGTTGCGTCTGTCGTATTTCTATTACGAAGAATCGTGTGGTCAATGCACGCCTTGCCGCGAAGGCACGGGCTGGTTGTACCGCGTCGTGCATCGTATCGAACACGGACTCGGCCGTCCGGAAGATCTGGACCTGCTGAACTCGGTCGCTGAAAACATCATGGGCCGCACGATTTGTGCGCTCGGCGATGCGGCGGCCATGCCGGTTCGCGGCATGCTCAAGCACTACTGGGACGAATTCGAATATCACGTCGCCCATAAGCATTGCCTCGTCGGCGGCCATGCCGGCGCTGCAGCGGCGTCGGAAACAGTGGCTGCCTGAGCACGCAAACAAGTACGTAGAACAGGTACACACCAGAACACGTCAACCGCGGGATTCATCGCCTGAAACGGGCGCTGAACAGGCGAACGATTGAGCGGTAACAGGTTAAGGAAGATTGACCATCATGGTTGAACTTGAAATAGACGGCAAGAAAGTAGAGGTGCCTGAAGGCAGCATGGTGATCCAGGCTGCGCATAAGGTCGACACGTACATTCCTCACTTCTGCTATCACAAGAAGCTGTCGATTGCGGCCAACTGCCGGATGTGTCTGGTCGATGTCGAAAAGATGCCGAAAGCGGTGCCCGCGTGCGCCACGCCGGTATCGGCCGGCATGATCGTGCGCACCAAGTCGGACAAGGCGGTGAAGGGCCAGCAAGCCGTGATGGAATTCCTGCTGATCAACCACCCGCTGGATTGCCCGATCTGCGATCAGGGCGGCGAGTGCCAGTTGCAGGATCTGGCCGTGGGCTACGGCAAGTCGGCATCGCGTTATAGCGAAGAAAAGCGCGTCGTGTTCCACAAGAACGTCGGCCCGCTGATCTCGATGGAAGAAATGTCGCGTTGCATCCACTGCACGCGTTGTGTGCGGTTCGGCCAGGAAGTGGCCGGCGTGATGGAACTCGGCATGCTGGGCCGCGGCGAGCATTCGGAAATCACGTCGTTCGTCGGCAAGACGGTGGATTCGGAACTGTCGGGCAACATGATCGATCTGTGCCCGGTCGGCGCGCTGACCAGCAAGCCGTTCCGTTACAGCGCCCGCACGTGGGAACTGTCGCGCCGCAAGTCGGTGAGCCCGCACGACTCCGTCGGCGCCAACCTCGTGGTGCAAGTCAAGAACAATCGCGTGATGCGCGTTCTGCCGTTCGAAAACGAATCCATCAACGAATGCTGGATTTCGGACAAGGACCGCTTCTCGTATGAAGGCCTGAACAGCCCCGAGCGTCTGACTCAGCCGATGCTCAAGCAAGGTGGCAAGTGGGTCGAGACCGACTGGCAAACCGCGCTCGAATATGTGGTGAAGGGTTTGAAGGGCATCAAGGGCGACCACGGCGCGAACGCGTTGGCCGCGCTCGGCAGCGCCCACAGCACCGTCGAAGAACTGTTCCTGTTGAAGCAGCTGGCGCAAGCAGTCGGCACGCCTAACGTCGACTTCCGTCTGCGTCAGTCGGATTTCTCGGCGCCGGTCAACGGTGCGCCGTGGCTCGGCACCGCCATCGCCGATCTGTCGAACGTCGACGCCGCGTTGGTGATCGGTTCGGATCTGCGCCGCGATCATCCGCTGTTCGCCGCGCGTCTGCGTCAGGCCGCAAAGGGCGGCGCGAAGCTCACGCTCGTGCAGGCCACCAACGACGACGCGCTGATTCCGCAAGCGCAACGCGTGGTAGCGGCGCCGTCCGCATGGCTCGACGCGCTGGCCGGTATTGCCGGGGCCGTGTCGGAAGCCGGCGGCGTGGCGCTGCCGGAAGCTTTCGCCGGCACGCAGCCTTCGGAGGCCGACAAACAGATCGCGAAGTCGCTCGCCACGGGCGAACGCCGCCTCGTGTTGTTGGGCAACGGTGCGGTCCGTCATCCGGACTTCGCGGTCATCCAGGCCGCGGCGCAATGGATCGCAGACGCGACCGGCGCGACGCTGGGCTTCCTCACGGAAGCGGCCAACACGGTCGGCGCGCATCTCGTGAACGCGTTGCCGGGCGAGGGCGGTCTGAGCGCTCGCGAAGTGTTCGAGCAACCGCGCAAGGGCTATGTGCTGCTGAACGTCGAACCGGAGTTCGACACGGCCAATCCGGCGCAGGCTTTGGCCGCGCTGAAGCAGGCTGAAATGGTGGTCGTGCTGTCGCCGTTCCAGACCGGTGCCGAATACGCCGACGTGCTGCTGCCGATCGCGCCGTTCACGGAAACCGCCGGTACGTTCGTCAACGCCGAAGGTACGGTGCAGACGTTCAATGGTGTCGTGCGTCCGCTCGGCGACACGCGTCCGGCCTGGAAGGTGTTGCGTGTGCTGGGCAGCCTGCTGGGTCTGCCGGGCTTCGAATTCGAGACTTCGGAAGAAGTGCGCACGGTCGCTCTCGGCGACGGCGAACTGAAGTCGCGGCTGTCGAACAGGACCGGTGTCACGGTCGCACGCGGCAAGGCGGCGAAGGCTGCGGAAGGCAAGTTCGAGCGGATCGCGAACGTGCCGATCTATCATGCCGACGCGCTGGTACGCCGGGCAGAGTCGCTGCATCTGACGGCAGCGGCACGGGCAGCGAACACAGTCGGTCTGCCGGCGGCGCTGTTCGACAAACTGGGTTTGAAGGAAGGCGACGCAGTGCGCGTGCGCCAGGGCGAGCAATCGGTGCAGTTGCCGGCCGTGCGCGACGCGAATCTTGCGGAGACGGTCGTCCGCGTATCGGCGGCTACGCCTGCCGGTGCAGCGCTGGGCAGCCTGTTCGGTGAACTGGTGGTGGAGAAGGCGTAAATGAGCTTGTTCGATACGATCAACTCGGGCGGCACCCAGCTTCTCGGTGTGGCGTGGCCCACGGTGTGGGCACTGGTGCGCATCCTGGTGGTGGCCGTCGTGATCCTGCTGTGCGTGGCTTACCTGATTCTGTGGGAGCGTAAGCTGATCGGCTGGATGCACGTGCGTCTCGGCCCGAACCGCGTGGGCCCCGCAGGTTTGCTGCAGCCAATCGCCGACGTGCTGAAGCTGTTGCTGAAAGAAGTGATTCAGCCGGCGCAGGCGAGTCGCTGGATTTACATGGTCGCCCCGATCATGGTGGTGGTGCCGGCCTTTGCGGTCTGGGCGGTGATTCCGTTCCAGGCGGGTGCGGTGCTCGGCGACATCAACGCGGGTCTTCTGTATGCAATGGCGGTTTCATCGATCGGCGTGTACGGGGTGATTCTGGCAGGCTGGGCGTCGAACTCGAAGTACGCGTTCCTCGGCGCCATGCGTGCCGCGGCCCAGATGGTGTCGTACGAAATTTCGATGGGCTTCGCGCTCGTCGTCGTGCTGATGACGGCCGGCACGCTGAACCTGTCGGGCATCGTCGCTTCGCAGGAACACGGTATCTTCGCGTCGTACGGCTTGAACTTCCTGTCGTGGAACTGGCTGCCGCTACTGCCGATGTTCGTCGTGTACTTCATCTCGGGCATCGCCGAAACGAACCGTCACCCGTTCGACGTGGTGGAAGGGGAGTCGGAAATCGTCGCGGGCCACATGATCGATTACTCGGGTATGGCGTTCGCGCTGTTCTTCCTCGCCGAGTACATCAACATGATCGTGATCTCGGCATTGGCTGCAACACTGTTCCTCGGCGGCTGGAGCGCACCGTTCGGCTTCCTGTCGTTTGTCCCGGGCATCGTATGGCTCGTCGCCAAGGTTTTCTTCCTGTTGTCGGTGTTCATCTGGGCGCGTGCCACGTTCCCGCGCTATCGCTATGACCAGATCATGCGTCTGGGCTGGAAGATCTTCATTCCGGTCTGCGTGGTGTGGCTGGTGGTGGTCGGCTTCTGGATCATGTCGCCGTTGAATATCTGGAAATAAAGGGCGGATGAACCCATGACCGCAATCCAAAACTTTTTCAAGACCTTCTTCCTCACGGAGTTGCTCAAAGGCCTCGCGTTGACCGGACGTTATACGTTCCAGCGCAAGGTGACCGTGCAATTTCCGGAAGAGAAGACCCCGATCTCGCCGCGTTTTCGCGGTCTGCATGCGCTGCGACGCTATGAAAACGGTGAAGAACGCTGCATCGCGTGCAAGCTGTGCGAAGCGGTGTGTCCGGCGCTCGCTATTACGATCGAGTCGGAAACGCGCGCGGACAACACCCGCCGCACCACGCGCTACGACATCGACCTGACCAAGTGCATCTTCTGCGGTTTCTGCGAAGAGAGCTGCCCGGTCGATTCGATCGTCGAAACGCACATTCTCGAGTATCACGGCGAAAAGCGTGGCGATCTGTACTTCACGAAAGACATGCTGCTGGCTGTGGGCGACCGCTATGAAACGGAGATCGCTGCGAACAAGGCAGCGGACGCACCGTATCGTTGAAGCGCTTCAGTTGAAGCAGTAAATGCAGCGGTAAATGCAGCAATCACGGCCTGTTGTCGGGCCGGGCGCCACGGCCTGAACGCCGCGGCACGGCGCACCTGTGCGGCTGTTCTGGCGGTATGCCAGTTGTATGTCAACCCCAGGTGCCGAAGAACAATGCCTGACGATGGCCTAACGATGAACCGGTAATCATGGAATTCACGACCGTACTGTTCTACATCTTCGCGCTGCTCCTGGTGGTTTCAGGGCTGAAGGTGATCACCTCGCGCAACCCGGTGTCGTCCGCACTGTTTCTGGTGCTGGCGTTCTTCAACGCAGCCGCGATCTGGATGCTGCTGGAGGCCGAGTTCCTTGCGATCCTGCTGGTGCTGGTCTACGTCGGCGCGGTGATGGTGTTGTTCCTGTTCGTCGTGATGATGCTGGACATCAATATCGACGTGCTGCGCAAAGACTTCAAACGCTTCGTGCCAATGGCCACGCTGGTCGGCGCGATCATCGTGATCGAAACCGCGCTGATCCTGTGGCACGGTTACGGCGCGACCGCCACGGCGCTGCGCGACACCACGGCCGCTGCTAACGGCATGGGCGACTGGTCGAACACCCGCCTCATCGGCAAGATCATTTACACCGACTACATCTTTGCGTTCGAAGTGGCCGGTCTGGTGCTGCTGGTGGCGATCATCGCGGCGATTGCGCTGACCACGAGCCACAAGAAAGACAGCAAACGTCAGAACGTCAGCGAACAGGTCAAGGTACGGGCTCAAGACCGTGTGCGCGTCGTGAAGATGAAATCCGAAAAGACCGCGGCCACCGTCGCGGCGGAAGAAGCCGCGGCAGCGGCGGCAGCAGCGGCCGACTCGGCGCCGGCCAAGAACAGCTGAGCGGACAGGAGATAGAAATCATGTTGACCCTTGCCCATTACCTTGTCCTCGGCGCGATCCTGTTTGCGATCAGCATCGTCGGCATTTTCCTGAACCGTCGCAACGTCATCATCATCCTGATGGCGATCGAATTGATGCTGCTCGCGGTGAACACCAATTTCGTCGCGTTCTCGCATTACCTCGGCGACGTGCATGGCCAGATCTTCGTCTTCTTCGTGCTGACGGTTGCGGCAGCGGAAGCGGCAATCGGCCTCGCGATTCTGGTGACCCTGTTCCGTAGCCTCGACACGATCAATGTCGAGGATCTCGATCAGCTCAAAGGTTAATTTCAGGAAAAGCGGTTATGTCCACGATACTCAATGAAAACCTGCTGCTGGCGATTCCGCTGGCACCGCTGGCCGGCTGTCTGGTTGCCGGGCTGTTCGGAAAGGCGGTAGGGCGAGCCGGTGCGCATTCGGTCACGATTCTCGGCGTCGCGATCTCGTTCATTCTTTCGGCCATCGTCTTCTTCCAGGTGATGGACGGCGCGAGCTTCAACGCGACCGTCTATGAATGGATGTCGATCGGCAAGACGAAGTTCGAGGTCGGCTTCCTGGTCGACTCGCTGACGGCCATGATGATGTGCGTGGTGACCTTCGTGTCGCTCATGGTGCATATCTACACGATCGGCTACATGGCCGACGACGACGGCTACCAGCGCTTCTTCTCGTACATCTCGCTGTTCACGTTCTCGATGTTGATGCTCGTGATGAGCAACAACTTCCTGCAACTGTTCTTCGGCTGGGAAGCGGTGGGCCTGGTGTCGTACCTGCTGATCGGCTTCTACTTCACGCGTCCCACGGCGATCTACGCGAATATGAAGGCGTTCATCGTGAACCGCATCGGCGACTTCGGCTTTCTGCTGGGTATCGGCCTGCTGTTCGCGTTCGCCGGTTCAATGAACTACGGCGACGTGTTTGCGAAGCGCACCGAACTCGCGGCATTGACCTTTCCGGGTACGGACTGGGGTCTGCTGACGGTGGCCTGCATTTGCCTCTTCATCGGTGCGATGGGTAAGTCGGCGCAGTTCCCGCTGCACGTCTGGCTGCCGGATTCGATGGAAGGCCCGACGCCGATTTCCGCGCTGATTCACGCGGCAACCATGGTGACGGCCGGTATCTTCATGGTCACGCGCATGTCGCCGCTGTTCGAACTGTCGGATACGGCGCTCTCGTTCGTGACGGTCATCGGCGCGATTACCGCGCTGTTCATGGGCTTCCTCGGGATCGTGCAGAACGACATCAAGCGTGTGGTGGCTTACTCCACGCTGTCGCAGCTAGGTTACATGACGGTGGCGCTCGGCGTGTCGGCTTACCCGGTCGCCGTGTTCCACCTGATGACGCACGCGTTCTTCAAGGCGCTGCTGTTCCTCGGCGCGGGTTCGGTGATCATCGGCATGCACCACGATCAGGACATGCGCAACATGGGCGGCCTGCGCAAGTACATGCCGATCACGTGGATCACGTCGCTGGTGGGTTCGCTGGCGCTGATCGGTACGCCGTTCTTCTCGGGCTTCTATTCGAAAGACTCGATCATCGACGCAGTGAAGCTGTCGCATCTGCCGGGTTCGGGTTTCGCGTACTTCGCAGTGGTGGCAAGTGTCTTCGTGACCGCGCTGTATTCGTTCCGTATGTACTTCATGGTGTTCCACGGCAAGGAGCGCTTCCGCGATCCGAAGCACCCGGATTCGCCGATGGGTGCCGAAGCCGCTGCCCATGCGCATGACGCGCACGGCCACGGTCACGACGACCACGCACACGAGCCGCACGAAACACCGTGGGTGGTGTGGCTGCCGCTGGTGCTGCTGGCGATTCCGTCGGTGGTGATCGGTGCGATCGGCGTGGGTCCGATGCTGTTCGGCGACTTTTTCCAGCACGGCGTGGCGTTCGACAAGGTGATCTTCATCGGCGAAAACCATCCGGCGCTGCATGAGATGGCCGAGGAGTTCCAGGGCTGGGCATCGATGGGCCTGCACTCGGTCGCGGGTCTGCCGGTCTGGCTGGCGCTCGCGGGTGTGGTGGTCGCATGGTTCCTGTACCTGATTCGTCCGGATTTGCCGGCTGTCATCAAGCGCGCATTCGGCCCGATCTACACGTTGCTCGATAACAAGTACTACCTGGACAAGATCAACGATGTCGTGTTTGCGCGGGGCGCCGTGGCAATTGGCCGTGGTCTCTGGAAGGAAGGCGACGTCGTGGTGATCGACGGCATCGTCAACGGCAGCGCACGCTTTATCGGCTGGTTCGCCGGCGTGATCCGTTTCCTCCAATCCGGCTACATCTACCACTACGCGTTCGCCATGATTATCGGCATGTTGGGGCTCCTGACCCTGTTTGTAACGCTCGGCGGCAAATAAGGCGAGGGACACTAATGCACGCTTATCCGATTCTCAGCATCGCAATCTGGTTACCGATCCTCGTTGGCCTGCTGGTCCTCGCTATCGGTTCCGACCGGAACCCGGCTCCCGCGCGCTGGATTGCGCTCATCGGCTCGGTCGTCAGCTTTCTCGTGACGATCCCGCTGATTACGGGTTTTGATTCGAGCACCGCCGATCTGCAGTTCGTCGAAAAGGCGAACTGGATCGAGCGCTTCAACATTACGTACCATCTGGGTGTCGACGGCATCTCGATGTGGTTCGTCGTGTTGACGGCCCTGATTACGGTGATCGTCGTGATCGCCGCGTGGGAAGTGATCACGAAGAACGTGGCGCAGTACCTGGCCGCATTCCTGATCCTCTCGGGCATCATGGTCGGCGTGTTCAGCGCGGCCGACGGCATGCTGTTCTACGTGTTCTTCGAAGCGACGCTGATTCCGATGTACATCATCATCGGCGTGTGGGGCGGGGCGAACCGCGTGTACGCGGCATTCAAGTTCTTCCTGTACACGCTGATGGGCTCGCTGCTGATGCTGGTCGCGCTGCTGTACCTGTACGTCCAGACCGGCACGTTCGACCTCGCCACGTGGCAGCATGCGCAGATCGCCATGACGCCTCAGGTGTTGCTGTTCATAGCGTTCTTCATGGCATTTGCCGTGAAGGTGCCGATGTGGCCGGTTCACACGTGGTTGCCCGACGCCCACGTGGAAGCGCCGACCGGCGGCTCGGTCGTGCTGGCCGCGATCATGCTGAAGCTGGGCGCATACGGTTTCCTGCGCTTCTCGTTGCCGATCACGCCGGACGCGAGCCACTTCCTCGCGCCGGTTGTCATCACGTTGTCGCTGATCGCAGTGATCTACATCGGCCTCGTCGCGATGGTGCAGGCGGACATGAAGAAGCTGGTCGCGTATTCGTCGATCGCGCACATGGGTTTCGTCACGCTCGGCTTCTTCATCTTCAACCAGCTCGGTGTGGAAGGCGCAATCGTTCAGATGATCTCGCACGGCTTTGTGTCGGGCGCGATGTTCTTGAGCATCGGCGTGCTGTACGACCGTATGCATTCGCGTCAGATCGCCGATTACGGCGGTGTCGTCAACGTGATGCCGAAGTTCGCGGCGTTCGTCATGCTGTTCTCCATGGCGAATTGCGGCCTGCCTGGCACCTCTGGTTTCGTCGGCGAGTTCATGGTGATTCTGGCGGCGGTTCAGTACAACTTCTGGATCGCGGGCGGCGCGGCAGTCACGCTGATTCTCGGCGCGGCCTACACGTTGTGGATGTACAAGCGCGTGTACTTCGGCGCGATCGCCAACGATCACGTGAGGAGCCTGCTCGACATCAACCGCCGCGAATTTTTCATGCTGGCAGTGCTCGCTGCACTGACGTTGTTCATGGGCCTGTATCCGAAGCCCTTTACCGATGTGATGCACGTATCCGTGGAAAACCTCCTCTCCCACGTTGCGCAATCAAAGCTGCCGTTGCCTCAGTAACGCAGAGCGGAGGAATTTAAAGACCATGCAAAACGCCCCTATGACTGCTCTGTTGCCTGACGCGCTGGTGATGCTCGCCGTTGTCGTCGCGTGGCTCAACGACACGTTCGTCGGCCAGGCCGGTCGCCGTACCACGTATTTCATCGCGTTCTTCTCGACGCTCGTCGCCGGCATCTGGTTTGCGATGAACGCGTTCGACCCGCAAGTGCGCTACTACTTCGGCCATATGTACGTGGTGGATTCGTTCGCCAACGTGATGAAAGCGGTGGTGACGCTCGGCTACGCCGTGTCGATCGTCTATTCGCGCCGCTATCTCGAGGATCGCGGACTGTTCCGCGGCGAGTTCTTCCTGCTGGGCATGTTCTCGTTGCTCGGTCAGCTCGTCATGATCTCCGGCAACAACTTCCTGACGTTGTATCTCGGCCTGGAACTGATGTCGCTGTCGTTGTACGGCGCGATCGCGCTGCGCCGTGACGCGGCGCCGTCGAACGAGGCGGCCATGAAGTACTACGTGCTCGGCGCGCTGGCTTCCGGCTTCCTGCTGTACGGCATCTCCATGCTGTACGGTGCGACCGGTTCGCTCGACCTGAACGAAGTGTTCAAGGCGATCGGCACGAGCCACTACGACCCGAGCGTGCTGCTGTTCGGCGTGATCTTCATCGTGGCGGGCGTGGCGTTCAAGATGGGTGCGGTGCCGTTCCACATGTGGGTGCCTGACGTGTATCAAGGCGCTCCGACGGCCATGACGCTGATGGTCGGCGGCGGTCCGAAGGTGGCCGCGTTCGCGTGGGGCTTGCGCTTCCTGGTGATGGGTCTGCTGCCGCTGGCGGTGGAGTGGCAGCAGATGCTCGTGATTCTCGCGGCGCTCTCGCTGATCGTCGGCAACATTACCGGTATCGTGCAACGCAACGTCAAGCGGATGCTCGCGTACTCGGCGATCTCGAACATGGGTTTCGTGCTGCTCGGCCTGCTGGCCGGCGTGGTCGACAGCAAGACCACGGGCGCGGCCAATGCGTACGGCTCGGCCATGTACTACAGCATCGTCTACCTGATCACGACGATGGGCACGTTCGGCGTCATCATGCTGCTGGCGCGCCGCGATTTCGAAGCCGACACGCTCGAAGACTTCAAGGGCCTGAACCAGCGTAGCCCGGTATTCGCGTTCGTGATGATGATCATGATGTTCTCGCTCGCCGGCATTCCGCCCGCAGTCGGCTTCTATGCGAAGCTCGCGGTGCTGCAGGCCACCATGAACGCCGGTTTGACCTGGCTGACGGTGCTGGCCGTGATCACCTCGCTGTTCGGCGCGTTCTACTACCTGCGTATCGTCAAGCTGATGTATTTCGACGATCCGCAAGACAAGTCGCCCATTCTCGCCGACACCAGCACGCGTGCCTTGCTCGCCTTCAACGGCGTGGCCGTACTGGTGCTCGGTATCGTGCCGGATCCGTTGTTGAAGGCCTGCCTGCAGGCTATCCAGCACACGCTGCTGCTCTGATGTCGGCTGCGGGTTGGTTTATCGTGCTGTTGGCGCTGGTGGGCGCCAACCTGCCGTTCCTGAATCAGCGCCTCTTCGCCGCCGTGCCGTTGAAAGCGGCGAAGAAGAGCGCCTGGATCCGGATTGCCGAATTGATTGTGCTGTACTTTGTGGTCGGCGCGCTCGGGTTTCTGCTGGAAGCGCGCGCGGGTAACCGCTTCGAACAGGGGTGGCAGTTCTACGCAATCACGTTCGCGCTATTCGTGGTGTTCGCATTCCCCGGCTTCACCTTCCAGTATCTCGTCAAACGCCGCTGACGGCGCCTCGCCGTCGGCGCACCCAGTTGTTCCGAGGTCCGCATATGGCTGAACTTCCCGATCACGACGCCGCGCTTACCGAGACCTGTCTCGAGAGCAAAACGATCCACCAAGGGCCGTTTCTGACGCTCAAGTGCGATACCGTTCGCCTGCCGGACGGCAAGCATGCCACGCGCGAATATGTTCAGCACCCGGGCGCCGTGATGGTGATTCCCTTATTCGACGACGGCCGTGTGTTGCTGGAAAGCCAGTATCGCTACCCGATGGGCAAGGTCATGGTCGAGTATCCGGCCGGCAAGCTCGACCCGAACGAAGGCGCGCTGGCCTGTGCGATTCGTGAGTTGCGGGAAGAGACGGGCTATACCGCGCGCGAGTATGTCTATCTGACGCGCATTCACCCGATCATTTCGTACTCGACCGAATTCATCGACATCTATCTCGCGCGTGGTTTGACTGAGGGGGAGCGCAAGCTCGACGAAGGCGAGTTTCTCGAACTGTTCACGGCGAGTGTGCCCGAGGTGTCCGAGTGGGTTCGCACCGGCAAGATCACCGACGTCAAGACGGTGATCGGCACGTTCTGGCTGGAGAAGATTCTGTCGGGCGCGTGGCCGATGGCGGAGCTGGAATAACGTCAGCAGTTCAGAACGTGTGCCGGCCATCCCGAGCAGGCAGGGTATCGCCGCACGGTTCAGCGCGGCAGCCTCCTGGCGGTTGATCAGCTACGGGCGTTACGACGGAGCGGAAGGTGCCACGCTACGGCATCCCGCCGCGTGCAAATCCATGACGATCCGTTTCCACGCGCTGTCCACGGTAGCCGGCACAGGCGGAGAACTCGACGCCGCCACCGAATCGACTACGTCGCGAATGAACACGTGATGCACGTAATCGGCGCTACAGGTTATTGGCGCACCATCTCCAGTGCGTAGCGCGGCAAAAGGCCGGCCGAGGCGGCTTGCATTGCCGAGGTCCGCCGGCATCGCAAGCGCGGCCGTGAGGGCGAACAACGCCACGCCGATCAGCGCGACGGTGCGTCGCGAGGCGATCCACGTAAGCCCGGCAACCGCGCGTGGCAACGACTGAAGCACGGTGGCTAACAACGGCAGCGAGTTGCTGCCGATACCACCGGCGCCGCCGATGTCGGCGGGCGAAGGCGACACGGTCCGGCAGAATCGATATCCGATACAAGGTATATAGATCAACTGGCGCTCGAGCCCAAGCGGCTGCAACGAACGCCGCAAGCGCGACACCAGCCGCGTCAGGCGATTCACGTCGACGTCCTGCTCATCGCCCCAGATCCGTGAGATCAACTCGTCACGTTCGAGCGTGACATCGGGCTGTTCGACGAATGCCTGCAGTAACGCGCTTTCGAAACCTGTGAGATAAACGGTTGCCCCAGCATAGGTGACTACGCCCTCTTCGGTATGAATTGCCGGCAGGCCGACCGAGTCGGACGGTGCCGGCTGATTTGGCGCGCTGTCGCGTAATTGCGCGAACCAGTTACGAAGGGCTGCGCCGCGCGCAGGCTCGTCCGTGACGACTGCGCCAGCCGACGCAGGCGCCGCATCCTGCGGAGGTTGGTCGGCATCGATCTGAAGTCCTTCCGGTTCGAACCGGTAGCCTGCACGGGGCATGGTCACGATATGGTTGCCGAGGCCGAGCGGTCTCAACGACTTGCGTAGGCGGTAAACCAGTTGTGTCAGATAGAGCTCGTCCATATGGATCGCACGCTCGCCCCACACGACCCCCATCAACGCTTCTCGGTCGCATACACGTCCGGCGCTTTCCACCATCAGGCGGAGCACTTCTTTTTCCTGTCCCGACACGCGGACGGCGATATGGCCGACGGATACACGGTCATGTCGCCAGTCGAAACGAACGATGCCACTATTTTTACTCACGGTTCCTCCGGCGTATTTAATACGCATAACGTAGCATCGGTGAACGGTCTCAGCCAATGGAGGAAGCCGGGCGCGCGCGCTATAGCGGACATATCCCGATACCAGGTGGAGTATCGCAACTTCCATGTGGCAGGCAGCGGCATGGAGGCCGGCAAGGCAGGTGAGATGCGAATCTCCGCCGTCTTCTATGGCGCATGCAAACCGGAGGAAAAACAATCACGTCGCGGCAGCAGTTGGTTTTTTATCTGCCGCGACTCTTTTTTCCATCTCACGGTTACCCATCATGAATTCATCGATAAATCACGGCACGAGCGTCGTCTTTTTACAGCGAGCGCTGGCGCAAGAAAATCCACGCCTGAAAGTGGATGGCCTGTCGGGCCCCGAGACACAAAGTGCGCTGCGGCGATTCCAGCAACTGCGGGGGGTGCCGGACACTGGCACGGTGTGTGAGCAGACTCGTGCGCTGGTTGCGCAAACGGCGCAGCGTGCGGGGTTGCTTTCCGAACCCGATGTGGCCGAGGCCAGCGACGCGCTAGGCGTTGCACCAGCACGGCTTCTCGCGCTGATCGAGGTCGAGAGCGCGGGCTTCGGCTTCCTGCCGGATGCTCGAGCGAAGATCCTGTTCGAGCGCCATGTGATGTATCGGCGGCTGGTTGCCGCGGCGTTGCCCGCACAACGGTGGCGCAGCGAATTTCCTGACCTCGTCAATACGACACCCGGAGGCTATCTGGGCGGCGCGAAGGAATACGAACGTTTCGATGCGGCCAGTGCGCTCGATTGCGTTTGCGCGATCGAGGCCTGCAGCTGGGGGTTATTCCAGATCATGGGCCTTCATTGGCTGTATCTGGATTACGCCAGTGCGTCCGACTTTGCCGCGTCGATGACCATCGATGAGCGCAGCCAGCTCGACGCATTCGTTCGTTTCATCGAACGCGACGCCGCAATGCTTCACGCGTTGCAGCAGGGAAGGTGGGACGATTTTGCGCGACGCTACAACGGTCCGGCCTATCACACACATGCCTATGACACGCGACTGGCGTCGGCGGTCGCGCATTTCGACGCCGTTGCAGGTGGAGGAGCGGCGCAGGTGGCATGACCTGGCCGATCTCCTACGCCGCCGGCTTACGGAGCGCGAATTTTCGATGGATTCTCCATGTCGTTCGTCGATGAGGCATCCGAACATGAACGGGTCGATCAGGCAACGCCACGGTGCGTAGCAGTCGACATCCACTTTTCATGAACGAGGTTCTTATGACGCAATCGAATACTCCCACGTCCGCAAGCGGCTCCGTACAGCAGGGGCGCCAGAACAGCAAGCTGGTGTACAACGGCGATCCGGGCGACAAGGCCGGTGCCAAGGGCGCGACGGAAAAGAAGTATCAGATGAACGGCTACCAGCCGGCCACCGAAGTCGAGAAGTTCAGCTACACGTCCGGCCGGGTGGCGAAGCGGGTCTACAACAGCTACAAGCCGAACGACGCGAAGGTGTTCGGCTACTACACGGACTGGTCGCAATACGACGGGCGCTACGACGGCGATTTCGCCGACGATTCGTGCGGCCGAGGCATCGACCTGATGCTGCTCGACGCGAAAGCCTATGACAAGCTCGTGCTCGGCTTTGCCGGCATCATCGGCGACAAGGGCGAGAAGCAGAACACCATCAACCGCGCCGCGCAGGATTTCGGCCGCAAGAAAGACGAGGCCACGTTCGTCGATGCATGGGGCGACGTCGCTTCGTATCGCAACTGTGGCTTCCCGGGCTGGGTGAGCAACGACTATCAGGCACTGTTCCATCAGGACACCGCGCAAGGGGTGCTGGGCGGTCTGCGCAAGCTGAAGGCCAAGAATCCCGACCTGGTGCTGTCGTTCAGTATCGGCGGCTGGACGATGAGCGAGGCGTTTCACTGGGTGGTCGCCGATCCGGCGCGGCGCAAGACGCTGATCAACAGCATCCTCGATCTCTTCAAGCGCTTCCCGATGTTCGGCGCGATCGATCTCGACTGGGAGTACCCGGCGGCAGAGGGTAACGACGGCAATACCTATTCCGATGCCGACACGCCGAACTTCCAGGCACTGGTGCGCGAACTCAGGCAAGCGTTCGACGGCGCGGCCCGCAAGGATGTGATGATCAGCATTGCCGCATCGGCCGCCTTGTCGAAGATGAAGAAAGCCGACCTGAAGGGCATGATCGATGCCGGCGTGCACGGCATCAACCTCATGACTTACGACTTCTTCGGCACGCCGTGGGCGCCGAAGCTCGCGCACCATACGAACCTGCATCCGAGCCACCCGAGCGACCCGGACGAGTTCAGCATCGACGCCGCGATCGACTATCTGGTCCAGACCGGCGTACCGTTGAACCGTGTGGCGATCGGCTACGCGGCGTATAGCCGCAGCGCGCGCAATGCAAAGCTCACTAACCTGTCGCCGCTCGAAGGCACCTACGATCCCGGCATGGGCACGACCACCGGGAGCTTCGAATCGGGCACGACGGAATGGTACGACCTGATCTATAACTACCTCGATCTGGAGAACCAGCGTGGCATCAACGGCTACGACGTCTATACCGACGAAGTCGCCGACGCCGATTACCTGTACAGCAAAGACTCGAGACTCTTCATTTCGGTCGATACGCCGCGCACGGTGAAAGCCAAGGGCGAATACGCGCGTCAGCGAGGTCTCGCGGGTCTGTTCACCTGGACCATCGAGATGGACGGCGGCGTGCTCGTCAATGCCGCGCGCGAAGGGCTCGGCAACGAGATCGAGAAGCAGACGATCGACATGTCGCCGTTCTACTTCAAGGGCATCAATGTGCAGGGCGGCAACCGACCGCCGGCGGCCGCGATCGACGGTCCGCTGGAAGCGTTCGCAGGCGACGCGGTTCACTTCAGCGGCAAGCGCTCGAACGATCCGGATGGCGATGCGCTGACTTACCTGTGGTCGGCTCCGGGGCTGCCGTTCGACGGCGCCACCACTGTCGAGGTCGACGGCGTCGTGCCGACGGGTGCCTCCACGAGCTACACGGTGAAGCTGACCGTCGACGACGGTCACGGCAACACCAACACCGCGCAGGTCAAGCTGACCGTGAAATCGAAAAGCGGTCAGCCGCCGGTAGCCCGGATGACGATGCAACTCGCGTCGGGGACGGCGTTCCAGCTCTCGGGCACCGCGTCATTCGATCCGGACGGCAATCCGCTGTCCTACGCGTGGGCGGCGCCGCAACTGCCGTTCGACGGCTCGCACGAGGCGGTCGTGAGCGGGGTTGTGCCGAGCGTCGCCAAGACGACCGACTACCTGATCCAGCTGTCGGTGAGCGACGGCACGTCGACGTCGAGCGAGGCGATCTATCTGGAAGCCACGCCGTCGTCCGGTGGCTCCGTGAAGGCGGTCATTACGGGTAAGACGAATGTGGAGAGCGGCGCGCCGCTGTCGCTCTCGGGTGCGGATTCGACCGGCCCGGCACCGCTGGTCTACAAGTGGAGCGCGCCGGGCCTGTCGTTCGACGGCTCCGATCAGGCGAGCGTTACCGTGACCGCACCAACACTCGCGAAGACCATCGCGTATCCGGTCCAATTGACGGTGACCGGGCACGGCGGCGACGGCGCGCAGTCGGTCGCATCGGTCACCGTGACGGTCGTCGCGGGCCAGAGCGCCGGCACGTGGAAGCCGCAGGACTATCCGGGCGGCTCGGTAGTGACGCACGACTATCGCGGCCAGGGTCTGCGCAAGTACTGCGCGTCGTGGTGGGCGAGCCGCTCCGACGAGCCGGGCGATCCTGCTTGCACGAGCAAGCAGAAGTATGACGGCAAGGTCTGGGAGGACCTCGGCAGCGCCTGATTACCGGTTGCGGTGATCATGCCCTGACCGCGAAGTGCGGCGGCGCTCCGGCGAGCGCCGCCGCACACAAGCCGGTCGGCTTCTGGACCTTTGGAGTTGGATACCATCATGGCCACTTATCCTGTTGTTTTTTCCGCCACTCCGGTATTGGTGGGCGGCTTGAGAGGCAGTGTTGCCTTCGTCGCGTCGCACATGCTCAACGACTTCGAAAGGGTATTGGGCGTCGCTTGTGGAGCGCTCCTGTATCTGACGCGTTCGCATGAGACCACGACGTGGCGCAAGGCGATCTATTTCGTCGTGTCGCTCGTAGGTGGCAATGTTCTCGCACGGCGGATCGTCCTGAACTGGCCGCAGGTGGAACCGTGGCTGGCCGGGTTCATCGCGAGTGCGGCGCTCGTGACGTTCACGATTATCGCGCTCGACTGGAGTGAGCGGCACGTCGAGCCGACGCTGGACCGTCTGTACGCATGGATTGTCAGACGGCTCCTCAAAGGATGACGCAGGGTGTGCACGAAGAGCGCAAAAAAAGGCGGGTCGCGATGGCCCGCCTTGACACATGTCGTGCGAGGCGGCGCTTGTTTTTCTCCGTCTCCCAAGCGGGCTGCCGACACCCTTCGATCGAATTGATCCTGTCTCGAAAACGTGCCTTTGTCTTATGACTTCAGGCAGTCTCGCTCCACGAGCGTTGTATCTCTAGCATAGACCTCTGGCAACGGCATCAGGCATTTTTACTTCGGATGGCGAAGTATATGAGAGATATTTGATTCAGGGTGGATAAGTTTGTTGTCACTTGACAACCTTGCTTCCACTCATTAAATTGGAGGGCGTAGATGGTTCGAGGAACCCATTCCAAGAAAGAGGTCGAGGCGGCATTGGCGTACGCGGAACAGAACGGTTGGCGTGTTCAGGGCGGTGGCAAAAGCCACGCCTGGGGAAAAATGTACTGTCCCGACAAAGACGCCGAGTGCCGGTGCGGCGAGTTCTGCATAGCGAGCGTCTGGAGTACGCCGAAGAATCCCGGCAACCATGCCAGGCATCTGCGGCGCATTGTGGATAACTGCACGGCTCGCCGGTAGCAGGGGCGTTCTGTTGGCGACAGTGTCGGGCTGAATGAAAGCAGGAGTAACGTATGGAATATGTGTTCACCTTGAAGTACCAGCTCGCGGCGGAAGATTGCGATCTTGACGCGATCGTTGAGCGTCTGGGCGAAGCTGGGTGTGACGACGCCACCGTTGGTGTCGGTCAGCCGGGCCGCATCGCGCTGTTCTTTACTCGCGAAGGCGCGTCCGCATTCGGGGCGCTGGTCAGTGCTCTCCAGGACTTCAAACGAGTGGTGCCGTCCGGGCGTCTTGTGGAAGCGGGGCCCGATTTCGTTGGCCTCACTGACGTCGCCGAAGTCGCAGGCGTGTCGCGGCAAAACATGCGCAAGCTAATGCTGAACCACGCAATCGACTTTCCGCCTCCGGTCCACGAGGGCAGTGCATCGGTGTGGCATCTGTCGGACATTCTTGATTGGCTCACCGCGCGCGGTGGTTATGACATCAAGCCGGATGTGTTCGAGGTCGCAAGGTCGGCCAAGCAGATCAACCTTGCCAAAGAGGCACGCGAACTCGAGCCAAGGCTGGGCCGTCAACTGGAATGCCTCGTGGCATAAAAGCAGAGCGGCAGCCAGCGTGCGTAGCCTCGCAGGCGTATGTGATCGGCAAGCCCATTAGCCTTCCGGAGTACCTTCGGCGGGCCTCGGCGCAAAGCGTTAAAATCGCCCACCGCGTCTGGATTGTCGGCGACTTCCGGCGTCGGCGCCTTCGTCTGTAAAATTTTACGAACGACCGTTCACAAATTTACGTTTTGCGCTAAACTGGCACGCAAGCCCTGATTCCACATGAAGGTCCTCGATTTACAGTGTCCGCATGGCCATCGGTTCGAAGGCTGGTTCGCTTCGGCTGATGACTTCGAATCGCAGCAGTCCCGCAAGCTCGTCGAATGTCCGATCTGCGGTGCGAACGAGGTGAGCCGTTTGCCGTCGGCGCCGCGCCTGAACCTGTCGGGTGCGACCGGAACGAAAGCGCCGGCGGACGCAGGGGAAATGCAGGCGCGCGCGATGCGTGCCTTGCGCGAGGTACTGGAAAAGACCGAGAACGTGGGCGACCGCTTCGCCGAGGAAGCACGGCGCATTCACTACAATGAAGCGCCCGCACGCAATATTCGCGGTGTCACCACGCCGGAAGACGCGAAAGCCTTGGTCGAAGAAGGCATCGAAGTGATGCCGCTGCCGGTCCCGGCTGCCTTGAAGGAACCGCTGCAATAGCGCAGTGGCTCACTGGCGGCGGGTGGCGGCGGCCAGGAGACACTACGCATGAATCTGGACTATTCGCCCGCTGACAGCGCGTTCCGCGCCGACATCCGCGCCTGGCTTGAGACAAATCTGCCTCGGGAACTGAGCGACAAGGTACTCAATCACAAGCGGCTTTCCCGCGAAGACTTCGCAAGCTGGCACAAGCTGCTTGGCACGCGCGGCTGGTCTGCGCCAGCGTGGCCGAAAGAATACGGCGGCCCGGATTGGGACGCCACCCAACGGCACATCTGGGACGAAGAGTGCGCGCGTATCGGCGCGCCGTCCGTGCTGCCTTTCGGTGTCTCCATGGTGGCGCCCGTGTTGATGAAATACGGCAACGAGGCACAGAAGCGCCACTATTTGCCGCGCATTCTCGACGGTACGGACTGGTGGTGCCAGGGCTACTCGGAGCCGGGCTCGGGTTCGGATCTGGCGTCGCTGCGCACGCGCGCGGAGCGCGTCGGCGACCATTACGTGGTCAACGGTCAGAAAACGTGGACCACACTCGGCCAGTACGCCGACATGATGTTCTGCCTCGTGCGCACGGACAGCGGCGCCAAAAAGCAGGAGGGCATCTCGTTCCTGCTGATCGACATGAAAACGCCGGGTATCACCGTGCGGCCGATCATTACGCTCGACGAAGATCACGAAGTGAACGAAGTTTTCTTCGAAGACGTGAAGGTGCCGGTCGAGAATCTGGTCGGTGAAGAAAATCGTGGCTGGACTTACGCGAAGTATCTGCTCGGCCACGAGCGCACCGGCATCGCGCGGGTCGGCCAGTCCAAGCGCGAACTCGTCTTCCTGAAACGCCTTGCGTTGAGTCAGAAAAAGAACGGCAAGCCGCTGCTGCAAGATCCGGTGTTTGCCGCAAAAGTCGCGAACCTCGAAATCGAGTTGATGGCGCTCGAAGTCACCGTGCAACGCGTGGTCGCCAATGAAACAGGCGGACGCGGGCCGGGACCGGAAGCGTCGATGCTGAAGATCAAGGGCACGGAAGTGCAGCAAGCGCTGACCGAACTGATGTTCGAAGCAGTCGGGCCGCTCGCCGCACCGTTCGACATACCGTTCCTCGAAGGAGAGCGCGAACATAGCCTCGCCGGCGAGGACGATGCCGCGCCTCTCGCCGCGTACTACTTCAACTTCCGCAAGACGTCGATTTACGGCGGCTCGAACGAAATTCAAAAGAACATCATCGCGCAGATGATTCTCGGACTTTGAGGAGCGGCGCGTGGACTTCACTTTCAACGAAGAGCAGCAGCAATTCGCCGATGCGTTGCGCCGCTATCTGGACAAGAGCTACGGGTTCGAAGCGCGCCAGGCGATCGTGCGGTCGGAAACCGGTGTATCCGATGCGCATTGGGCCGCGTTTGCCGAACTGGGCCTGACTGCGCTGCCGGTGCCGGAAGCGCAAGGCGGTTTCAACGGCGGCCCGATCGACATGCTTGTCGTCATGCGGGAACTCGGCCGCGCGCTGGTCGTCGAGCCTTATTGGGCGACTGCGGTCGGCATCGAGGCGTTGCGCCTCGCGGGTAGCGAACAAGGCGAAGACGCGTCGCTGCTCGAACGTGCGGCTCAGGGCGAGATCAAACTGGCTGTGGCATTTCACGAACCGCACGCTCGCTACGACCTTTTCTCGATTGAGACAACCGCGAGCGGGCAGGGCGGGCAGCAGACATTGAGCGGCACCAAGTCGGTCGTATTGCACGGCGCGCAAGCGGATCACTGGATCGTGCCCGCCCGGCTGAACGGCGAGATCGCACTCTTCGTCGTGGCGCGCCATGCGGCCGGCGTCACGATCACGGACTACCGCACGATCGACGGCCAGCGTGCCGCCACGCTCGAATTCAACGGCACACCTGCGCGCCGGCTTGCCGGCCAACACGCCGGTGCGGCTGCGCTAGAGCATATCGCCGACTACGGCACGGTGCTGCTGTGCGCCGAGGCAATCGGCGCGCTCGACGCCTTGAACCTCGCCACCGTGGACTACACGAAGACGCGCCAACAGTTCGGCCAGCCGATCGCGCGTTTTCAGGCCTTGCAGCATCGCATGGTGGAGATGCTGATTCACGCCGAGCAGGCGCGTTCCGTCACGTATCTGGCCGCCATGCGCTACAGCAGCACGGACGTCGACGAACGTCGCCGCGCGGTTTCCGCTGCGAAGGCACGGGTGGGTCAGGCCGCGCGCTTTGTCGGTCAGCAGGCGGTTCAGTTGCATGGCGGCATGGGCGTCACGAATGAGGTGGCGGCGGCACATCTGTTCAAGCGGCTTGCTATCATCGAAACCACATTGGGCGATGTCGATCATCATCTCGCGCGGTTCGCCGCGCTGCCCGGCTTCGTCGCGGCCGAGGCGTGATCAGCCGCTCGAATCGAATAAAGGAGAGACGACAATGGGTTTGAGTTACGAGGACTTGATAGTCGGCACGAGCATCGAAATCGGCAAGCACACGTTCACGCGTGACGAGATCGTCGAGTTTGCGCAGAAGTTCGATCCGCAGCCGTTTCATCTGGACGAAGCCGCGGCTGCCGAATCGCCGTTCCGCGGATTGGTCGCGAGTGGCTGGCATACCTGTTCGGTCATGATGGGCATGCTGGTGCGTAACGCGTTCGCGGATTCCACGTCGATGGGCTCGCCTGGCATCGACGAAATCCGCTGGTTGAAGCCGGTACGAGTCGGCGACACGATCACCATGATGAACGCCGTGCTCGACAAGCGTATTTCGGAGAGCAAGCCGGATCGCGGCATCGTATCGACGCAATGGGAAGGCATCAATCAGCATGGCGAAACGGTGATCACGGTGCGCTCGAAAGGACTGTTCGGGCTGCGCAATCCGGGTGCCGCGTCATGACGGACAGTGCGGCGGCTGCCGCCACGTTGGGCAGTGCCACCGCCTTGCGCGCGCTGGTGGGTGCCGAGCCGCTCGTTAGCGAATGGCTGACGGTGGACCAGACGAGTGTCGATCGTTTTGCCGAAGCGACCGGCGATCATCAATGGATTCACGTCGACCCGGAACGGGCACGGCGGGAGTCGCCGTTCGGCGGTCCCGTTGCGCACGGTTTCCTGACGCTGTCGCTGATTCCGGCGCTGCTCGACAGGACGGTGGCGCTCGAGCAGCGTATGGGCGTCAATTATGGATTGAATCGCGTGCGTTTTACGTCGCCGGTGCCGGTCGGTTCGCGGTTGCGCGCCGGATTCGCCGTCGAGTCCGTTACCGAAGTGGAGAACAACGGCGTGCAGGTGCTATGGAATGTGACGCTGGAACGGCAGGGCAGTGAGCGGCCGGTGTGTGTCGCGGAGTTCATCACGCGGCATTATTTCTAGCGTTTCCGCGTACGTATATTGAAAAAGCGCGAGCGGCATTCATGCCGGCTCGCGCTTTTTGCTGATGCGGATTCAGATGCCGCGGCGAAATCAATGTTTCGTGGATTGCGCCGCGTCTCCAAAAAAATGCCTGCCCGGCCTCAAAACCGCGTAATCGGCGTCTCCACGCGAGCCGCCGCGCCGGCATCCATATAACGTGCGAGTTCGAGTTTGGCGATCGCATTGCGGTGCACTTCGTCGGGGCCGTCGGCGAAACGCAGTGTTCGTGCGGACGCATAGGCATACGCCAGCGGGAAATCGTCGCTGACACCGCCGCCGCCGTGCGCCTGAATCGCCCAGTCGATCACCTGACAAGCCATGTTCGGCGCGACGACCTTGATCATGGCGATCTCGCCGCGCGCACCTTTGTTGCCGACGGTGTCCATCATGTAGGCCGTTTTCAGGGTGAGCAGACGCGCCTGCTCGATCATGCAACGAGCTTCGGCGATACGCTCCTGCGTGACGCCTTGCGCGGCAACCGGCTTGCCGAACGCGACACGTTGCAGCGAGCGTATCGACATCAATTCGAGTGCGCGTTCGGCGAGACCGATCAGGCGCATGCAGTGATGGATGCGTCCCGGCCCGAGCCGACCTTGCGCGATCTCGAAGCCGCGCCCTTCACCGAGCAGCATGTTGGTGGCGGGTACGCGCACATTTTCGAGCGTGATTTCCATGTGCCCGTGCGGCGCGTCGTCGTAACCGAAGACGGTGAGCGGCCGGCGCACGGTGATGCCGGTGGCGTCGGCGGGAACCAGAATCATCGACTGCTGCTGGTGGCGTGGCGCATCCGGATCCGTCTTGCCCATGACGATATAGATCTTGCAGCGCGGATCGCCCGCGCCGGACGACCACCATTTGTGGCCGTTGATCACGTAGTAGTCGCCGTCGCGCACGATGCTGGTCTGAATATTGGTCGCATCCGACGACGCGACTTCAGGCTCCGTCATCAGAAACGCCGAACGGATCTGGCCTTGCAGCAGCGGTTCGAGCCACTCGCGCTTGTTGTCGTCGCTGCCGTAGCGTTCGATGGTTTCCATGTTGCCCGTGTCGGGCGCGTTGCAGTTGAATACTTCGGGCGCCCACGGTACGCGGCCCATGATCTCGCACAGCGGCGCGTATTCGAGGTTCGTCAAGCCGGCGCCGCGCACGGATTCAGGCAGGAACAGATTCCACAAGCCGGCGTCGCGCGCTTTCTGTTTGAGTTGTTCGATCAGTTCGGTGGGCAGCCACGCGTTGCCGTTCTGTCGATTGCGTGCAATCTCCGCGTAGAACGCCTGCTCGTTCGGATAGATGTGCTCGTCGAAGAAGGCGAGCAGTTTCTCGCGCAACGCCTGAACCTTCGGGGTGTAATCGAAATTCATGTAAGACCTCGCGAATGACGGGTAACGGACGACGTTTGTTCGGGGCGCGGCCGGACGCGCGAATCCGCTCAGCGCACTTTCTGCGCGTAGCGCCAGGCGAGTTCGGCCATCGGCTTCGCGCGGCGGCCGGCGTCGAGCGCCTGCGCGCTGGCCGCGGTGCCGTCGACGACACGCTTCATGATCCCTTGCAGGATCGCGGCGATGCGAAACATGTTGTACGCCAGGTAGAAATTCCAGTCGCCGTGAATCTCGAAGCCGGTGCGTTCGCAATAGCGCGCGACATACTGGCTTTCGTCGGGAATGCCCAAGGCCGCCCAGTCGAGGCCCGCGATCCCGCGGAATTGCGTCGGATCGACGTGCCACGCCATGCAGTGATAGGCGAAGTCGGCGAGCGGATCGCCGAGCGTCGACAACTCCCAGTCGAGTACGGCGAGCACGCGCGGTTCCTCGGGATGAAAGATCAGATTGTCGAGCCGGTAGTCGCCATGCACGATCGAAGCGCGCTCGCCCGTTTCGGCCGGCATATGCTGCGGCAGCCATTCGATCAGGCGCTGCATGGCGTCGATCGGCTCGGTCTCGGACGCGATGTACTGCTTGCTCCAGCGACCGATCTGGCGCGCGAAGTAATTGCCCGGCTTGCCATAATCGGCGAGGCCGACCGCCGCGACGTCGACGCTGTGCAGCGCCGCGATCACGCGGTTCATCTCGTCGTAGATCGCGGCGCGTTCGGCGGGTGTCATGCCGTGCAGCGACTGGTCCCAGAGCACGCGGCCTTCGACGAACTCCATCACATAGAACGCGCGGCCAATCACGCTTTCGTCCTCGCACAAGGCGAGCATTGTCGCGACCGGCACATCGGTGTCGGCAAGCGCGTGCATTACGCGATATTCACGTTCGACGGCGTGCGCGGACGGCAGCAGTTTCGCCGCTGGACCGGGTTTGGCGCGCATCACATACGAGCGGGACGGCGTGAGCAGCTTGAAGGTCGGATTGGACTGCCCGCCGGCGAATTGCTCCAGCGTGAGCGGGCCGGCGAATCCGTCGACGTGCCGGGTCAGCCACGCGGCGAGCGCGTCGCTGTCGAAGCGTTGTCGCTCGCTGACCGGGCGCGTGCCCTCGAAGTCCGAATAGTCCGGCTGGTGTTCCGGTTCGCCGGTCTGTGTGGCTTGCACCATCTGTCTCCTCCAGTTCGGGTTCAGCTACGCTTGTATTGAATGAATTGTGCGTAGAGCATTTCCATCGTGGTGTTGCGCACGCCGCGATGAAGCGGCGACGGCGGTGAATAGTTGATCGTGCGCAGCACCCAGTCGCGTGGCACGACGCCCACGTCGAGCGCGTTGATGCAGCCGGTGGCTTGCGCCAGGTGCCCGAAGAACGTGCGGCCGCCGGCCGTAAGCGCATGCGACAGGATCGCGCGATTCACGCCGCCGTGCAGGACGAGCAGCACGGTGTCCCACGAGGTGTCCTCGCGCAACGCAGCGAGCGCGGGCAGCACGCGATCGAATAACTCGCCAATGGTCTCGCCGTCGAGAAAGCGCGTGCTTTCCGGCACGATTCCGTCGAACACGCCGAGAAACGCGGCCTCCATATCGTGGAGCGGAATATTGCCGAGCTTGCCGCCGCGAATCTCTTCCCAGGCGGGCTCGATTTCCAGTTCGATCTGCTGGCCGGTCTCGGCGAGCACGCGCCGCGCCGTTTCGATGGTACGCGGCAAACCGCTGACGATCACCCGGTCGAACCGGATCTGCTGCGCGGCGAACTCGCGGCCCGCCGCGCTCGCCTGTTCGCGGCCGTTGGCGTTCAAGGGCACGGTCTCGGGATCGATCGCGCGGCCGGAGCCGTCGAAATAGGTGACGTCGCCGTGACGCATCAGAAAGATGCGGCGGCGTTTGGGCAGTTGATAGTCAGGCATGGTCCTGTCGGTCACTGATGTTCACTTATACACCGGAGCGCGTTTTTCGAGGAACGCGGAAATCCCTTCCAGACTGTCGCGATGATGCAGCGATGCGACAAAGTTGTCGCGCTCCGCAACGAGATGGTCGGCGAGTGGCTGCGTGCCGGCCGCGCCGATCAGCCCCTTGATGCGAGCGACCGAATTGGGCGAAATCTTGCCGAGCTCATCGGCCCAGGCAACCGCGGCGTCGCGCACGGCGCCCGTTTTGGCGAGTTTGTTGACGACGCCGAGTTCATGCAAGCGCGTGGCGCCGATCGGTTTGCCTTCAATCAGTACTTCGGTGGCCAACTGACGCGGCAGCGCTTGCGAGAGAAACCACGAACCGCCGCCGTCGGGTGTCAGGCCCACGCGTGCATACGACATCACGAATTTGGCCGTGTCCGCGGCAACGATCAGGTCGCACGCGAGCGCGAGCGAGAATCCCGCGCCGGCGGCGGCGCCATCGACAGCGGCGATCACCGGCTTTGAAGAAAGGCGCAGCGCCGAGATCCATTCGCCGAGAAGATCGATGCTCTGGGCCTGCACGGACGGATCTTTCGCGCGATTTTCCAGCAGACGGTTCAGATTGCCGCCCGCGCAGAAGAAGTTGTCGGCGCCGGTAATCACGACGGCGCGGATCGACGGATCGCGCTCCACCGAGTCGAGCGCCTCGATGCCGGCAGCGTACATGTCCGGATGCAGCGCGTTGCGCGCGCCGGGATTCGACAGCGTGAGAACCAGTGTCGATTCGCTTTCGGTCGGGCGCGAGGTCAGCAGTTCGGCGCTCATTGTTGCGTCTCCGTGGTGTGCGTTTCGGTATCGGCTGCGTCGCGCTGGGTCAGCGGCAGGCCAAGTTGAGCTCGCCGCGCGAGCCAGGGCGACGGACGATAGCGCGGGTCGCCGAGCACGCTGAACATATTGCGCAGGATCGCGAGAATAGTGGTCGAGCCGAGCGTGTCGCCCAGCGCCAGCGGGCCGCGCGGGTAGCCGAGGCCGAGCGTCACGGCGAGATCGATATCTTCCGGCGTGGCGATCTGTTGTTGCGCGATATCGCAACCGATGTTGACGATGGTCGCCACCACGCGTTGCGCGACGAAGCCGGTCGAGTCGCGGATCACGGTGACGGGAACGCCGTCGGCGGCAAAGAGCGCATGCGCCGTGTCACGCGCGGTGCGCGTGGTGGCGGGCGTTGTCATCAGCGTGCGGCGTTGCGCACCAACGAGCGGGAAGAGCGCGTCGATCGCGACGACACGGGCGGCGTCGAGCGCTTCGTCGACCGCGGCCGTGGTTGCGTCGTGACCGAACGGTGTGACGACGATCAGCGAGTTCGCTTCGGGCGTGATGCCGTCGTCGAGTTTCACACCGGCTTTTTCGACGAGTTGCGCGACGGCGTCATGCGCTTGCGGATAACGCTTGCTGACCCACACACTGGCCGGCAATCCGGTCGGCGTGGGCGCTTCGGCAGGCACCTGCTGCTTGCCGTCTTCGTAGCGATAAAAGCCTTCACCCGTCTTGCGGCCGAGTAGTCCGCCTGCGAGCCGCGTGCCGGTAATAGGCGAAGGCGTGAAGCGCGGCTCTTCATAGAACTGGTGATAGATCGACTCCATCACCGGATGCGAGACGTCCAGCGCCGTCAGATCGAGCAACTCGAATGGGCCAAGGCGAAAGCCCGCCTGCTCGCGCATGATGCAGTCGATGTCCGCGAAACTCGCCACACCTTCACCCGCCACGCGCAAGCCCTCGGTATTCATGCCGCGGCCCGCGTGATTCACGATGAAGCCGGGAATATCTTTCGCGCGCACCGGCGTGTGACCCATGCGGCGCGCGAGATCCATCAGCGCGTCACCCGCGGCGGGATCGCTGCGCAGACCGTCGATCACTTCGACGACTTTCATCAACGGCACGGGATTGAAGAAGTGATAACCGGCCACGCGCGACGGATCGCTGCAGCCGGCGGCAATTGCCGTGATTGACAGCGAAGACGTGTTGGACGCGAGGATGCAGCGTCCGCTCACAATGGTCTCCAGTTCGCGGAACAGCGCCTGCTTGACGTCGAGTTTTTCGACGATCGCCTCAACGACCAGATCGCAACCGGCCAACTCGCCGATGGCCTGCGCGCCGCTGACATTCGCGAGTGCGGCGAGAGAGCGCGCCTGGTCGAGCTTGCCTTTAGAGGTCAACTTCGCGAAAGTTTCGGCGAGGTAGTCGCGCGCAGCGCCGATTGCAGCAGGGTTGGTGTCATACAGACGCACAGTGAGGCCGGCCAACGCGGCAATCTGTGCGATGCCGCGGCCCATTGCGCCGGTTCCGACAATGCCGATAGTCTCGATGCTGAAATTGCGAGAGGTCATTGTGATGCTCGACTCCATGATTATTTTAGAATAGCACGATCGTGCAATTTACTGGATGATTGATCGAAGACCGCTGCTTTGACGTTGACAGGCGGTCGCATACGACCCGAAGGAAGGAGACACCCGATGATCAAGCTGTGCGGTTTCGCGCTCTCTAACTATTACAACAAAGTGAAGTTCGTGCTGCTCGAACACGGCATTCCGTTCGAGGAGGTGGCGGTGCTGCCGAGCCAGGAAGAGGCCATGCTCGAGCATTCGCCGCTCGGCAAGGTGCCTTATCTGCAGACTGAAGACGGCGATCTGTGCGAATCGCAATGCATTGTCGAGTATCTGGCGGCGCGCTTTCCCGACAAGGCGATTTTCTCCACCGACCCTTGGGAAGCGGCCAAGGAGCGCGAGCTGATCATGTTCGTGGACGTGCATCTCGAACTGACCGCGCGCAATCTCTACAAGGAAGCGTTCTTTGGCGGCACCGTGACCGAGGCGACCAAAGGGCGTGTCGAGAAACTGCTTGAGCATCATATTGCCGGCTTCAGGCGGATCGCGAAGTTCGGGCCGTATCTGAGCGGCGAGCGCTTCAGCGTTGCGGATACGGCCGGATACGTGAGCTTGCCGCTGGTGGGCATGGCGACGCAGACCATCTACGGGCGCGATTTTCTGCTGGACGCCGGCGTGGACTGGAAGGGCTACGTGAAAGCGATCAACGCACGGCCGGCCGCGCAGCGTGTGACCGAGGATCGCAAGGCGTATATCGCCGCGTCGCGCCCGGGTTGACGGGCGCGGCCTGCCAGTAAGCGAACGGGCGCGCACCGCGCACGCCCGGGCCGTTGCGCGCGATGGCAAGAAACGGGGGAGCGTTCTTGGCATCGCGCGGGACATTTTAAAGCCGCGCCAGCCGCTCGAGCGCGGTGGCGAGCGTGCTCTCCTGCTTGGCGAAGCAGAAGCGCACCACGCCCGACTCATGTGCCTCGTGATAGAACGCCGAGACCGGAATGGCCGCGACGCCGATCTCGCCGGTCAGCCATTGCGCGAATTCGGCTTCGGGCAAATCGCTGATTGCCGAATAGTCGACGCACTGAAAGTACGTGCCCGTGCACGGCAACAGCCTGAAGCGTGAATTCGCGAGGCCGGCGCGGAAGAAGTCGCGCTTCTTCTGATAAAACGCCGGCAGGTCGAGATACGGCGCCGGATCTTTCATGTAGTCGGCGAGGCCGATCTGCATTGGCGTGTTGACGGTGAACACGTTGAACTGGTGCACCTTGCGGAACTCGGCGGTGAGCGCGGCAGGCGCGGCTACGTAGCCGACCTTCCAGCCCGTCACATGGTAGGTCTTGCCGAAGCTCGACACCACGAAACTGCGCTGCGCCAGTTCCGGATAGCGGGCCACGCTCTCGTGCGGCGCGCCGTCATAGACCATGTGTTCATACACTTCGTCGGAGAGGATCAGCACTTTGGTGCCGCGCACGATTTCTTCGAGCTTGCGCATATCCTGCTCGCGCCAGACCGTGCCGGTCGGATTGTGCGGCGTGTTGATCAGCAGGAGCCGGGTTTTCGGCGTGATCGCGGCAGCGAGCCTGTCGAACGGAATCGCGTAGTCGGGCGCTTCCAGCGTGACGAAGACCGGCTTGCCGCCGGCCAGTTCGATGGACGGCAGGTAGCTGTCGTAGGTCGGTTCGACCACCACCACTTCATCGCCCGGATGGACGCTGCAGAGAATCGCGGTCAGCAATGCCTGGGTCGCGCCCGCCGTCACGGTGATTTCAGTCGTGGCGTCGTAGCGGCGGCCGTACAGGTTCGCGATCTTATCCGAGATCGCCTGACGCAGCGGTGCGGCACCCGCCATGGGCGGGTATTGGTTGTGGCCCTCGCGCATGGCGTTCGCGACCGCGTCGACAATTCGCGGATCGCAGTTGAAATCGGGAAAGCCTTGACCCAGATTCACCGCGCCTTTTTCGGCGGCGAGCGCGCTCATCACGGTGAAAATCGTCGTGCCGACATTCGGCAGGCGAGACGGAAACGTGGGACTCGTTGGCGTGTCGTGCGGTGCATTCATGGCGCTGTCCGGAGCGTGGGCAAGTGGGTTAGACAAAGGCGTCGTTTGAAACGGGCGAAGCCTGATTGTAGGGAATCGCGGCGCGGTGTGCGCGCCGCGAAGCTCGCGTTAGCCGTCTGGCCAGGGCCATGCGGCTGGCGAGTCATGCGGTTGCGGGCTCGCCGGTGGTGCTCGGTAACGCGCCGATGGCGACGACGAAGGGCGCCGGCTGGGCGATCTGAAAGCCGAAATCACGTGCAATCCGTTTGGCCAGCTTCAACACCGCGCGATCTTTCGAGACCAGCCAGTCGGCCTGCGCGGCGTGCGCAAGCTCGAGAAACTTCTGGTCGTCGCGATCTTTGCATTTGGGCAAGGGCCTGGCGTCTTCCTGTGGCGCAACGGGTTCGACCAGCTGCGCGAGCCGAGCGACGACCGTGAGCGCGGCGGCCTTGTCCACTTTGCGATGCACGAATTGCGGGTAGTCGAGCACGTAGGTGAGTTCGGCGAGGCAGCGCGCGTCGATCAGCGCAGCCAACGCGCCGCTTTCGAGCGCGGCCGCGATCGGCCGCGTGTGCGGATCGTCGAACACGAGAATGTCGATCCACACATTGGAATCGAGGACGACGCGCAAAGCGCCGCGTGAGGCATGGGAACCGGGCATTCGTTACAATCTGGCTTTCGTCTTTGACCGCCAGGCACGGCGTGCCTGCAAGCCTCTATGATAATCGTTCTGTCGCCGGCGAAATCGCTCGACTACGAAACCCCGCCTCACGTCAAAAAGCACACGATCCCCGATTTCGTCGACGACGCGGCCGAGTTGATCGGCGGATTGCGCCTTTTGTCGCCGCAGCAGATCGCCTCCTTGATGGATATTTCGGATCAGCTCGCGCACCTCAATTTCCAGCGCTATGCGGAGTGGTCGCCCAAATTCGGCACGCACAACGCCAAGCAGGCGGTATTGGCGTTCAACGGCGACGTGTACGAGGGCTTCAGCGCCAAGACGTTGTCGGCGGCGGATCTGGACTATGCGCAGAATCACGTGCGCGTGTTGTCCGGCCTGTACGGTTTGCTGCGCCCGCTCGACCTGCTGCAACCTTACCGGCTCGAAATGGGTACGCGTTTCGCCAACCCGCGCGGCAAGGATCTATATGCGTTCTGGGGCGAGCGGATCACGCAGGCCTTGAATGTGCAACTGAAGAAGAACGCCGCGGCGTCCCGTGTGCTGGTGAATTGCGCGTCGGGCGAGTACTTCAGGTCGGTCAAGCCGAAGCTGCTCGAGGCGCCGGTCATCACGCCCGTGTTCGAGGACTGGAAGGGCGGCCGCTACAAGATCATCAGCTTCCATGCAAAGCGCGCGCGCGGCCTGATGGCGCGCTACGCCGTGGAAAACCGTCTCGACAAGCCCGAGCAGTTGAAGGACTTCGACGCCGAAGGCTACGCGTTCGACGCTGAAGCGTCGAACGATTCCACTTACGTATTCCGCCGCCGCGTCGCTGAATAGGCGTTTCGCCGCGCACACAAGCAGGGAAGAAACATCATGACGTTATCCATTACGAGCACTTTCGACGCTGGCGCGATCGAGGTGCTGTCCTGCGAAGAAGCGGACAATATCCGTTTGCGCGTGCGGCCGGACAGCCATGCCGAATTCGCGCAGTGGTTCTACTTCCGGTTATCCGGCGCGGCGGGCGAGCGCTGTGTGATGACCTTCGAAAATGCGGCCGCGTGCGCTTTTGCCGAAGGCTGGCGTAACTACCAGGCTGTGGCGAGCTATGACCGGGTGAACTGGTTCCGCGTGCCTACGTCGTACGACGGCCGCGTGTTGACGATCGACCACACGCCGGATTTCGACCGTGTTTACTACGCGTATTTCGAGCCGTACAGTGAGGAGCGTCATTCGGAGTTTCTGGGCGCGGTGCAGCAGATGCCGCAGGCAACGCTCACGGAATTGGGCACGACCGTCGAAGGCCGGCCCGTGTCGTTGCTCACGCTCGGCACGCCGCAAACCGGCGACACGCCCAAAAAGAAGATCTGGCTGATCGCGCGCCAGCACCCCGGCGAGACGATGGCCGAATGGTTTATCGAGGGTCTCGTGAAGCGGCTCGCAGGTTGGGGCGATTGGGCGGGAGACCCGGTGGCGCGCAAGCTCTACGATTACGCTGTCTTCTACATCGTGCCGAATATGAATCCGGATGGCAGCGTGCACGGCAATCTGCGCACGAATGCGGCTGGCGCGAATCTGAATCGCGAGTGGATGGAGCCGGATGCCGCGCGCAGCCCCGAGGTGCTGGTGGTGCGCGACGCGATTCACGCCACCGGCTGCGACCTCTTCTTCGATATCCACGGCGACGAAGCGCTGCCTTACGTGTTCGTGGCCGGCTCCGAAATGCTGCCGGGATTCACGGAGCGGCAGCGGGAAGAGCAGCAGGCGTTCATCGAAGCGTTCAAGCATGCGAGCCCCGATTTCCAGGACAAGCACGGCTACGCCGCGAGCAAATATCGCGAGGATGCACTGAAGCTGGCGTCGAAGTACATCGGCAACGAATTCGGCTGCCTGTCGCTGACACTGGAGATGCCGTTCAAGGACAACGCCAATCTGCCCGACGAACGGGTGGGCTGGAACGGCGAGCGTAGCGCGTCGCTCGGCGCGGCGATGCTTCAGGCAATCTTGCGGCACGTGGAGACGTTTGCTTAAACCGTGCTCCGCATAAAAACGAGGCATGCACTTCACGGTGTGCCTCGTTTTCATTGCTCACCGTCGGACCAGCGGCTCGGGCGACATGATGCCGCGGGCGCGAACCGCTACTGGGTTTTCTTCTTTGCCGGTGCCTTCTTCGCGGTGGCTTTGCCAGTGCTCGTTCTCGACGACGACTTGCCCGAGCTCGATTTCGAAGACTTCGTGGTCGCTTTCTTCGTCGTTTTGCCGCTTGCCGAGTGCTTGCCCTTGGCGCTCTTATGTTTGCCGGACGACACTCGCGATCCCGAGGGTTCCGAGCTGCGCGCGCGGGCCGGGGGCACCGGATCGTTCCAGCTGAACGCCAGCATCTGCGCGCCGACATAGCCGCAGCGGAATTTCAGATCGGCGGGGTCGCCGTCGCCGCTCTGGCGGATGCCAAGCCCTTCGACCGTGACGATGTTGTCTACCTTGACGCGCTGTTTGCCCTCGTCGAACGAATCGTTCCACGGCGTGACCGAGGCATGCGCGCTATCGAACGAACTGGGCGGAAATTCGACGTGGTCGAAGACGGTCGAGGTGCTGGCAACAAAGTTGCCATGAGCCGCGCAGTCCGCAACGAGCGGGTCCGCATGCATTTCATTGACAAACTTATTGACGAGATCATTGTGCTGTTCGAGTTGATCGGCGAGCGCGGAGGTGGAGCATATGAGCGAAAGACTCGCCGCACATGTTGCCAACCGGCCGACCAACCGCAGCAATCGGCGCGGTACGTTGGTGCGATCCATCTAGTTCGTTAGACGCTAATAAGACATGAGGCACGTAAGATGCCCCGCGAGAGGGTGGAGTTCAATCCTGACACAAATATTTTGTCCTGTCGTGGTGCACGGGCGGCTCGACGCGGCCGTCCATTGCCGCCAACACGCGTTCGATGTTGATGCAAGTGTCAGGTGCGTGGTCCGCCCAATCGATATCTCCGTACGTCATAAGTGGTGACCCACGCAGGACGATAAACCGCGATCAATGCCGTCGACATGCCGGTGAACCAGGCTTCCCCTGTGGCAAGTAGAAGCACACTGAACGCGTAGCCGGCGGGTATCACGGTCATCGAGCCGCCGACGAGCGCGATATGAATGCCGAGCGCCGCGGCCGCCGTAAGAGACACGGCAATGGCAGGCGAGACAAACCCTTGGCCGAAGATGAACATGAAGAGATTGCGCGGCAGCCACGCGATGCTGATGCGTTGAACCAGAGTCGAAATGCCGACTGGCAGCGCACCGTACACGAGGAAGGTGAGCGCGATACCCTGCCAGGGTGCATCGAAGACGACGGCGGCAAGACCTGTCACCACCGCCATGGCGATCAGCGCCAGCGCCCAGTCGAATAACGTGACGACTAGCGTGGCGCCGAGCAGATGCATGACGGTGCCGTCGTCGAGCCATGCATTGCTGGCCCACAGCACCGACACTGCGACGATGATCGCAAGCCAGACATGCTGCAGTGTGCCATCCTGAAGTCGTTTGAAAGGATTTTTCCACAGCGCGAGCGCGACCACTATCGCAGTGGCGGTCCAGCCACCGACAGCGACCCAGAACGGAAGCGGTGTGTAGAGGAAACCCATGAGTCTCATATTACTCGTTGGACGAGAAAAGGTGTGAGCGGATTCCATGCCAGCAGGCGCAAACGCTGTCAGAAAGTGCTCGCCCGGGTTCTGTTCCGCCCGCCCGCGCCGCTCATGCAGGACCTTGCGGAAGCGGGTCCGCTGTCGGTCCGGCGGCGGGCGCATCGCCGTATTGCGTGCCTGGTTCGGCTGCCATCGGCAACCGGGCGGCCGTGTCGTTAGCGGGCAACGGATACTGGAAGCGCCGTCGCGTGCGGCGACGCAAAGGCACTATGCCGGCTTGTCCCATGATCGGGCGAATCGGGCCGTCGGCATCGTTACGCAATACCTGTAGATGGTTTGACAGCCAACCGTTGTAGAGCGCGACCGCGGCGGCGCGATTTGGCGCGCCGAGCTGCTGGAATATGCTGGTCAGATGGATCTTGACGGTGCCCTCGCTGATGCCGAGGGTGCGCGCGATCATCTTGTTGGTGCTGCCCATGTGGACGCAGCGCATGATCTGCTGCTGACGGGGTGACAGCCCATTGGCCAGTTTGGTGCGGCGTGGCGGAGGGCTCTTCTCGTCGAACGGCCGGATGGCGATATCCGGCGGCAGGGGAGGATCGAGCGCCAGTGCGCCGGGTGGCACGTAGTGACCACCCAGTAGCACCATTTCAAACGCGCGCACGATCAGACACGGGTCGGTGTCGCGCGGCACGACGCCGAGCACGCCTTCGTCCATGAGCTCTCGCACGGAGACCGGCGAGATCTGGTCGGTTAACACCGCAATGCGCAGATCGGGGTAGTGACTGAGCAGATGGCGCGTATCCGCGATCGACATCCAGTCCTGCCAATCGATCACGAGCAGGTCGGGCCGCTGACGCTTGAGCGGGCGTTCAACCTGACGCCAGTCTTGCGCTTCGTTAAAACGCGCCAGCCGGTCAATTTGCCGCAGTAGTGCTTTGAGCCCATCACGCCGTTCCGCGTTTGAGTTGAGTATCGAGAATCGCATGCATGTCTCCAGATGAATCGGGCGAAGTGGCGCGATGCAGACGCACGGCGAGTGAGAGCCGGATGCGTTGCAATGCGTCGCCGTCCCTATGATGACAAATTCCCTTCGACTTGACGGCCTGTCCAAAAGGCATAAGAGGAATGACATGGAAAAGATCAGATATAAAAAAGCCCCGCGCGCGGCGGGGCTTTTTTATGTGGCGCGAAACGCGCCGGTGGCCGTGTTCAATGGAAGTGCGGCTGCGCGGGCTCCGCGTCCTCCGGCATTTCGGCATGGACGATTTCACCGAGCGGGTCGGCATAGAGCGGCACGCCGCAGTCGTCGCAATATTCCGGCTCGAAGCGGCCGGCGTGCCGACGCACCTCGGTTACACCGGTCTCCTTGAGCAACGCGACGATTTCTTCGAGCGGATCGTCCGAAGCGGCGGTTTCTTGCGGCTCTTCGTCGATGCCGGGTTCGCCGTTCTCACGGCCGTACAGCGGCCATACGACGCCGTAGATCACGTCATTGCTGCCCCGGCGCGTAAAGCCGACGCGGTATTCGTCGATACGGCGTTCGCCGAAGCCCGCGACGACCGCGCGCAATTCCTGAGGCGCTGCGCCGATCGTGTCGAACAGATAGCGCACGGCGGTGCGCACGGTGTGAGGGCGTACGCTCTCGTCGGCATCACGGCAGGCTGAATAATAGGCGTCCGGTAACAGACACTCGAATTCGCAGCCCGGCAACACCAGCGACAAATTGGCGCCGCCTTGCGTGGCCCATTGTTCAAGACATTGGCCGCGCTCGATCCGGTTGCCGTGCTCTTCTTCCTGCCAGCGGAACGTCGGCTCGCCCGCCGGTGCCGCGACTACGGCCAGCAGGAAGCGCGGGTCGGCCAGAATCGGCGAGGTCTCCGGCAACTCGCCGAAATTCAGCTTCACGTTGCCGCCGGCCATGGCTGCCTGAGCGAGTTGCTGGGCAATGCGCCAGGTTTCGACATGATGACGTGGCAGTTGATCGATGCTGTACAGGAAAGGCGCCATGGCGACCCGCGTATTCGCGGCGAGCACGTGAGCTTGCAGATGCGCGCGCAGGGCGTCGGCGGCGTCGGTCTTGAGCGGGCCGGACGGAATCATGTAGCGGGTCCAGGCGAGCACTGGCGCGGCGATCAGCAGCGCTTCGTAAGGCACGCCTTCGTGTTCGAGGATGAACGACTCGCTGTGGGTTTCCGCCATATCGGCGAGCGCGCCATACGCGTCGGGATGATTTTGCTGCAGATGATCGAGCGCGGCGTCCAGCGTAGTCTGGTTGGCATTGCGGACGATCTTGGCCAGCAGCGCATCGAGTTTCGCTTCCCAGAAGCGGTCCTCGGTGCGGCTGCCCGACGCGAAAAGCGCGAGCGAAAGACCGACGAGCTTGTCGGCATCGGGTGGGAGACGTTTGGCGATTCGCGAGCGCATAAATCCGGAAATTGGGGTGTGCAACCTTATATTCTAGTCTTTTCTATGCCGCCATATTATTTCGTCGGCAATGCCGGATGAATTAGGACGTTTCCACACGAAAAATCAGCCTGTTGAGCGCGCCTGCGGACCGTTGCACGGCGACCTGGCCCAATGTTATAAGACGCTCCCGGACGCGTGACTCGCTTCTATACTGACCGCTTTCAGCGGACGTCTGACAAAAGTATGTCTACTCGTCGCCGGCGGTTTGGCGCAACAGGAGATTCAACATGAAATCGGACCAACTGATCGAACGTCTTGCCGCTGTGTTCGCGCTGATTATCCTGGTGGGCGGATCGCTGCTGGTGCTGGCGCCTTTCACGACCGCGCTGCTATGGGGTGCCATTCTCAGCTATAGCTCCTGGGGCTTGTACCGGAGGCTGACCGCGGCGCTCGGGGGGCGGCGCAAGTGGGCGGCCACGTTGATCGTGTTCATCATTCTGATTGTCGTGCTTGGGCCGTTCGTCTATGCGGGTTTTGCCTTTGGTGCGCACGTGCACGACATTGTCGCACTGGTTCAGCGGCTCTTTGAGGCCGGTTTGCCGGATTTGCCGTCGTGGGTTGCGCGGATTCCTCTGGTGGGTTCCAGCATCGAGACATTTTGGGAGCGTCTCACAAGCAGCAATTCGGAATTGATCGCGCAATTGCGTACGCTCGCAGCGCCCGCCGGCAAGTGGATTCTGGCGGCTGCGATTGCGGTTACGCATGGTCTCGGGCTGTTGGCGTTGAGTATCGTGCTCGCTTTTTTCTTTTATACGGGGGGCGAGGGTGCCGCCGCCTGGCTGAATGCGGGCATGCGGCGTATTGCCGGCGAGCGTGCCGACTATCTGCTGGCGCTTGCGGGCAGCACGGTGAAGGGCGTGGTCTACGGGATTCTCGGCACGGCGCTTGTACAGGGGATTCTGGCTGGATTCGGATGCTGGATCGCAGGCGTGCCGGCACCCGCGCTACTTGGGCTGGCTACATTCTTTCTGTCTGTAATACCGGGCGGCCCAGTAGTCGTCTGGTTGCCCGCGGCGATCTGGCTGTACCACGGCGGCGCAACCGGCTGGGCGATCTTTCTGGTGGTGTGGGGCGTGCTGGTCGTCGGCATGTCCGACAACGTCATCAAGCCGATCCTGATCGGCAAGAATAGCGACATGCCCTTGATCCTGGTGATGCTGGGTATTCTTGGCGGCGCATTTGCTTTTGGTTTCCTTGGCGTTTTCATCGGCCCGACCTTGCTGGCGGTCGCATACACCGTGCTTCACGACTGGACCATCGGCGCGCCGGCTGCGCGTGCGTTGGCGCCCGATGTGAAAGTACCTGTCGTCGATGAGCCGGGCGGTATAAAAAAGGCGCCCTGAATAAATTCCAGATAACGCTTGCAAGGCGGAGTCTGTCTCGCTAGAATCTCGC
>Ga0255336_100524_pt1 | contig 56071 bp, 72 predicted proteins | sample MeOH1_35cm_T3_17_FD_189102 | JGI IMG/M metagenome (GOLD analysis project Ga0255336, IMG submission 189102) | Sandy soil microbial communities from University of British Columbia, Vancouver, Canada - MeOH1_35cm_T3_179 | ecosystem: Engineered > Artificial ecosystem > Sand microcosm > Unclassified ... | reverse complement strand
TCGCGTCAGAGCACGTCGACCGCCAGTCCGAGGAACATGCCGCCGTCACGGCCGATGAGTCCAGGGGCATTCAACAGAGCTCCTCGTCCTCTCTCTCCAGGACCCCGGCCTCAACCGAAGCGAAGCATGTCCCCTGGCCCTTATGGCGGGGATGCTGGACCCAAGCCCATGGCCGGTGTCAGTCGACGCCGAAGCAATTCCGCCAGTGCCCTGAGTGTGCGAGATCGTCGTAATTCTCCTCCCGGCCCATCCAAGCTTGGCCCTGGCTCGTCCATGGCCCGGCTTCAGGGTCCGGGCATCGCACTGTAAGGTGTTCCGGCTTGGGAGTGGGCGACGGGGAATACTCCAGAATGACCCCCGCCATCCAAGCAGCCATTGCAGTGCTACTACCGAACAACAAGCCTTCCATATTACCGGGATATGTGTGGAACGATAATTTCAGGCGTCGATTCCATTCTTGAGACCTTTTTTGAGACTTTCTTTTTCGGGTATTAGGAGCCAGCTTTGTGCTGACAATATTACTTGCGAAACGCATATCAATTTTTCCGTCATGGAAATTTGCCTCTGTGCCGGAATGGAGAATCGAGGAGGGGTGTGGATGGATAAAGGGACGAGGCAGTGACGTCTTGTAGATAAATCTTTCTCTGCAGTCTCATGGAATATGATCAGTCAAGCTCCAACTGGCTCCTTTCCCTTCTCCACCGGATTCCTGTCATGAACCTCAAGAGTAGATGTTGACTGGTCTTCAGCGGGGATGCCGCTTCTGCTCGATGTCATCTCACAAAGTCATCTCGGCTGTTCCACTTCATTCTGTTCGAATTATCACTAGTTGTTAGCGCTGGATCTGTCCCTCGGATGTACCTTTGGACCTTGTTTCCTTTGCTTGTTTTCTATTGGCATTTTCTGTTCTCTAGCATCACCGTTATCGTGTTACTTGACAGTCCAAGTATAACCTACTGACTGCCCAAAGTCCGTCGCCCTTGATGTTTTCACCCACCACTTGGCAACTCGCACTCATTCATCGTCACGATAACGCCGTATCTGATGCCGCATATATTCCCTCCTCTCGATCCCATTCCATAAGTCTCATTGGCCATTTACCCAACATCTTCCACCTCCGTCCGTCCGCCTCGGCTCGGGCCCCTCCCATACAAAGTAAAGAAGCAGCGTGCTGTCTGATGGTCGAAATATTTTCCTGATTCAAGCGGTCCATTTCGATCTTGACTGCATGGATACCCTACACAGATATTTTTGAGGTCGTCTGTCAGCGACTCTGAAAGCGGCCAATACTCTCGCTCATTGGGTCGCGCAGAAATAAGAATACCTGAGCAGGACAACCTCTCTGAAGACAAACATGACGAAAATGTACAGACAGACAGAAACTGCTTCATGAGCTCGGCGACTTAGAGCGTCTGAGCGAAAAGAGGCCTGAGGCCTTATTCTGATCCATGATCCGTCGGCCTGCTTCCGGGTCATTCAGACTGCTCGAGGGCAGCAATCAATGTATTGAGGTCTCTTGCATGTTGGGGCCATGGCCGACGACTATCACTCAGGAAAAGGCACATACCGCATGGACCATGGAGCATATTTCGCACCATTCTCATTTACTGAGGGCTGATACTTAGCGCTGTTTCATGGGCTTGTTGGGAGGGTGCCTGACATGCTCAACACAGGTCTCATGTCCACCTCAAGAAAGTAAGCGAGGAGGTCATCCTGAGACGAGATGTAGGGAAGGTGGCTGAGGAGAGCTACGATCGCACCGACGAGGACCTCTTCGACACAGGTTGGCCCCTCTTCTCTTGTCGGGCTTGACGAACCGAGTTACTAACACAACCTCAGTATGGGGACATGCAGACAACTTCCATGCACCGTTGGCCAAAGCCAAAGTGCGGCAATGATCTGGCCCTCGGAGACCCGCTGGCTTTGGACGGCTTGGACTTGCGGCCACGACGACGCCTGGGATTAGTCGCTTCCTCTGCTTCTTTGCTTCCCCGGCTGGCTACTGTAAGCCCTGCCCCCTCTTCCTCATGCTCCTGTCATCACGCGCCACGGCGCGGGAAGCAATCAACTCTGGGTCACACACCGCTACACGCGCCTTTCGATAGGACCTTAGATCCAGAGCGGAACTAATGCAAACTCAGTGAGGCGAAGGCAGTGCACACCGGAGCACTAGCTAATTTTGCCACAGGTCTTGCCCAAGTTGACAGGTTTGACAGCTGTCCAACCTGGCATCGAGGGCAACAGTCTAGATCACTAGCCTCTGAGTTGACGGAGCCGTGCTTTCTATCAGGCCTGGCTCTGGCTCTGCGGATCCATCAACGGTTAGTCACGTAACAATACTGTTTGATTTTGATCTAGTTGTCTACATAACGCAGGCATTCGAACTCAATGCTTGAGCAAGTTAGAGAGAATGCTACCTGGTGCGCACTGTGGATGAGGCTGTTAGAGTTGCTGTCATAATCACGTGGCCTCTTTAGAGTTTGTTAGCCTTTGCGAACTCAGCCTCATTTAACCTGCTTTCCTTGAAAAAGCGCCTGATTAACGCGGACGGATCCACAACTGAGGCTCTATATGGGCCCCTCTTCCTGTCTGACTGCAGACTCAACCTAATACAATGCCAGCCTCGGCTGGTGATGAGGCTCTTTTGACTTTTTCCCGTGGCCCCGGCTAATACAAAACAGGTCGTTTTGTGTCTCATTCTTTTTCACATTTCTCTCACCTCCCTTTGCTTTCTTACCCGTAGATTAGGCACCCGAGAATCCAACCAAGGACAGCAGACAGTCTCAGCTATAATTTTCGGCCGTGTTGTGTGACCATGAGAGCATGCCAGCTTGCATTCAACAGTTGCCCTACGACGTCGTTCACCAGATTACCAGCCACCTCAGTGTCCGGTCATATATCAATTTCAGTCGCACCTGCAGGCACTTCTACCAACAATTGCAAGATGAGTCGACGGCGAGGAAATGTGTTCAGGTAAAGCCGAGCCGTTCAGGACATGGGAGTCCAGCGGCATCAACTGACAAGCTTAGGCGAGCATTACCCACTCGACATGGGGCCGAGAGGCGCTGGCCGAGCCAGAGAGGTGCATCTTCCACCAAACTCTGGCTCGGACTTATGACTTCAAGCACGCACTCCAAACAGCGTCGCCTTATTCGGTGTCCATTATAGCACACGCTACAAGCTTTAGCTATGAAGCGGGCATTCTGTGCTACTCGACAAGCACCGAACTCCGCATCTTGGATCTTAACACGAGCTCCGCTGCTGAGACGGTCATCAATGGCAAGTTATTTACACAGCTGAAACATCAATCCATGGCCAGTGAATTCTCGAACCTGCCATATCCGAGATCCATGACAATCCCCGCTCACACCAGCAATTCGATGACTGTCATCTGCCAGTTTGGCGGTCCTGGCCCTGGCCACTTTTTATTCGCGGTCAGGTTCGACGAGGAGGAGCCGGAGGAGGAACCAGTGGACGGTGGGACGTCGACCACTGGTCGTCAAAAGTATCAGATTCTCCTTTTAGATCGCCTCCCCTCCATCCACAAGCTGTTCGTCCGGCAAAACTCAGATTACCTGTACTATGGGACGTACTCCGCTCAGGGCAGTCACGGCCATCATGAATGGCTCATCCGGGGCTTCGATCTGCGGACCTCTCAGCAAATCACGCCGCAACCACTGCAACTGTGCGATTTTGTCGGGTCCGAGATCGGTTCCACCGTGTGTTTCACCCTTCACGACGGCTATTTCTACGCCTTGACCAACCAGACGAGCTTCGAGAGCGAAGAGGTCGACTGGACCAGTTACTACCACTATATCCGTTTCCCGGTCGACACCCCCGAGCCGGAGCTCAAAATCAAGATGATCTGGCGCCGACAGCATCTGGAAGGTCCGATCAACGACGCCTGGACCGACCTCAGTTTTCAGGTGGACGAACAAACCGGGGAACTGTTGATTGTGGAATGCAGAAAGGAATGGATCCGTGGCGGCAGCCGGTCTGTCAGAACTTACTACACTCAGGCTTTTGAGCGGGCCGAACATTTGGAGCTGTGGGAAGCACTGCGACATCCGCCGGATGATCAGCTGAGCCGGACGCTGGATCAGTGTAGTCGGAGCCGGTGGAGTGAACCGGTGGAGCGGATCGACAAGTACGTCCACACCGAGTTTGGAGGGGTCGAATGGACGGCGTCGGGGGCCACCAAGGAGTATCTGAGGGCGAAGACAAAGTGGAATGGATATAGCTTCAACGCGCGGAGCTTTATCGATCTCGTCGCCGAAGACATGAGAGTGGAAGGCGAGTGGCGACCCCGAGAGAGGCTGAGGTTGAGGGTTGTGAGCAGTCTGGAAAATAGCTCGCTCGTTTTGGATATCGATCGGCCGGGGGGAATGCGAATCCGAGAGAAGCGGAGGGACCGAGAGGGCGAAAACATCTGCGACAGCGAAGAGGGATTTGGCCCCAGTCGCGTGTACCTGTGGCCCGCAGGCGAGGACGACGGGGACGATGATCGTGCGCCGTTGCAGGCGTTGAACGACCTGCTTTGCCCCAGTGGCCGAGCCGGCGACATCAAGGCCGTCCTGGGCGATCAGGGCATCGTGTACATGGCAGGAGGGCCACTGTTGCAAGGTGGAGGAGGCCACAGGGAGAGAGCGTTGGTCTTCATATCCTTTGATCCGAGCTGGGGGTTTGAGGGTATGAAGAGCTGGCGCTCCGGGACTCTGGTCCGGCCGAGGCGGACAGCAGGACTCCGTGAGCGTCCGGACCATGGGAAGAACAGGAAGAGGAGGAGCGAAGGAGAGCCTCGTATGGGGTCAGTTTCGCGGCTCGATGAGGATCGCGGTACCAGGAAGGTCAAGAGACGCAAGAGCCAAATTGACAGCGGATACGTCGTGGACACCAGCACTGATTCTGCTGCTGCTGCCACTTCTTCGACTCCTCCTTCGGCTTCTACTGCTGGTCCTGCTGTGGACTCGGCGTCCAAAAGGCCACCATCGAGGAACTCGGACAATGGCCATCCGCTGGTGTACACTGAGCCGGCGACATATACCCAGATTAATCAGGCCTTTTGGTTTAGATAAAGGGACAAATAACTGACACTCGATGCATCAGTGTTATTGACTAATCTCATCAGCGAGAAACGCGCTCTAATCAATGATTGCATGAGATTGGATTCTGCGGTGATTGAGCTTGCAAACATCAGAGTCCCGTCCCTCTTCCCCCACTTTTCTTCTCCTCTCGGCACCGCGCCGCTATGCTACTCAGGTAGGCAGAGAGAACGAAAGATCAAAACGAGAATGCCACAAAGTGTCCTTGCGGGCGAGAGGTCTGGAAATGTAAAATAACTCTCAATATGGATACTTGTTGGCGTGCTTGCTCCACTGGCGCGGATTCAGTTGAGCTGCACATAGTTTCCTGCCACGGATTCAGTATGCTTTGTCTCACGATTTTGGCGGGCCCAACCAACATACCAGGAAACTGGCCTTGTCGTCCATTTAACCTTCCCGTCCACCACTCGTTGACGTTCTGCGTGCGACTGATGATTTCGATGACGTCGCCGGTCATGAAGCTCAGGTCCCCTTCAGCCTGGGCCTCATAATCGTACAGCGCGGTCACGGTTTCGGCGTTGGGCACCCCGCTCAGCCGCGACGGCTTGGGTTTGGGTGGTGGAGGTTTGGCCTTTGCCGCTGCCGCCGCGCCCAGGGCCGGACTCGTCGGGCTCGAACCTGAGGGCGAGTATGGAGGTGGGGGGTTGGCGATGCCGTCTTCCGCCGTGCTTCGTCGGTTGTAGGAAGACGTTCGGCTCTGCGCTTCGGCTTCTTTACCTTTGGACCCCAGGCCATATTTGGAAATTCCGCGGGGTCCTTTGACGCCCGCCGTGCCTTTGAAGTGGACGATGGAGAGGGCCTCGGCTTGGTCCTTGACGTCGCCTCGTTTTCGTTCAAAGGCCTCTTCAATGTCGAGGGTGAGGTCAAAGTAGCCGATGTTGATACCTTGCATCTTCTCGTGGAGCGTGTAGAAGACGTTCAGCTGCATGTAGTAAAACGACTGGAACAATGGCCGGATGAATTCGGCTTCGAGGGCGAAGAGTTTGGGCAGCTCGTCCTTGAGTAAGTTGTTGAAGTACTCGTAGTCTTGTGTCGCCTGCTCCACATCGTTCTCCGCTTTGAACAGCGCCTTCTCATCCTTCAGCGTCTTTTCCTTTTTGTCTTGGAGTTTCTTGAGCGTCGCGCGATGCCGATCGTAGTCGAGCTGTTTGTGTGAGCGCTTGACCACGATCTTGCGGATCACTTTGATGACCTCCAGCAGCTGATCCGCCGGCGCAATGATTCGTTGCTCGATCATTTCCAACTCGGGCTGCAGGGTGGCCAACAGGTCGCGCACGATCGATTCGTACTCTTCGCACGCCCGGATCCCTTCGGGGTTTCCCTCGGGATGTATGGAGTTGGGATCTGACACCCGACCGGATATGGGCTTGTAGATCTCTTCGATGGCTTTGGAGAACTCAATTTGGTGATTTAACATGCCTGTCGACGTCAGCTTGCCATCCAGATCGACGACTGACGGTCACAGCACACCGTTGATGGCGTCGAAGTATTTCTTCGATTCATCGTGCAGCTTCTTCGTCTCCTTCTCCAGCTCGGCAAATCTTCTTTCTGCGTCAATGAAGACGGCATCCTTGGTGTTGTCGCCAATGTTAAACCGCTGCTTAAACTGCTGCGGCGCGCGCGTTATACTCTTGGTAAAGCCTTTCACGCTCATGCTGGAGGGTATTGATTCCCCCGTCGCGAGGACCACAGTGGCAACGCGCTCGGGACTCCCTGCTTCTGTCCTGCGGCACCGACGAAACACTGAGTGCTCGGAATCTCGGTCTTGACACCAGAGACAATGGTCCGTCGGTGGCCGACTCTCACAGAACCGGCCGATTCACAAAAATGGGAGGAGCTGGTTTGGTAATGGCGGGGGCCTGGCGACAACGGTGAAGATGACGCAGCGGAGGCTGTGTGGCTTTTTCGGCTCAGTAATCGCACGTGGGGACCGAGATATAGACAGACAAGTGATGGAAGATAACAATGTCACAGGCCGGTCGAGTGCAAGGATGGGCAGGATCTCTCCCGTGTCGTTGGGCGCATTAATTGGAAGAGGTCCTGCTGACGCCTTAATTGGAAGAAAGATCCTGCTGACGTCGCCGCCTTTGCCGGCCTAGCTGGCAGCAGTCCGCTCTGGGCGGAGCGAGGTGGCATCCGATATCTAATCAATCTCTGATACTGCACCTCCGCTTTTCTTCCTCACTGCCCCAACCGCATCGCGACCACAGCCTTCTTTGCGTCGTCCCATTCAAAGAAACAGTCAGCTGGACTGACGCTTTTCGCCATGACTGGAGCTGCTTCCACGGTCATGCGACAGGCTGCCTCGCGGGCTTGCGCTCGCCGCTTGTCCACCCCCTCTCAGCTGCGTTCATCGCATATTCGCCGGCCGGGAGCAGCTGTGACACCGCGGCTCAACCATGGCCGCCATTATGTGTCCGAGTCGAAGCCATCTCAGGCGCAGGTGACGACGGTCGAGTCTGCGATCAAGGCCGACCAGCGAAAGTTCATCCAAGAGAGTGGCAATGTGCCGTCGGAGGCCAAATGGCGCAGCACCGACATTTCTGGTGATACGGTGATGAGCCCGGCCCCGGCCATCCTCTCACAGGCCACGGTCATAGATCAGGGTACCCGACCCATCTATCTCGACGCCCAGGCCACCACGCCCGTGGACCCGAGAGTGCTGGATGCCATGTTACCCTTCTTGACCGGCGTCTACGGCAATCCGCATTCTCGGACGCACGCGTATGGTTGGGAGAGCGAGAAAGCGGTGGATCAAGCGCGAGAACATGTGGCCAAGCTGATTGGAGCGGATCCGAAAGAGATCATCTTCACCAGCGGCGCGACGGAGAGCAACAACATGAGCATCAAAGGGGTGGCCAGATTCTTCCGACGGTCGGGCAAGAAGAAGCACATCATCACCAGTCAAACGGAGCACAAGTGTGTCCTCGACAGTTGTCGGCATCTCCAAGACGAGGGTTTCGAGGTGACGTACTTGCCCGTGGATTCCCATGGCTTGGTCGATTTGAAGGAGCTCGAAGCCGCCATCCGGCCGGACACGGCTCTCGTCAGCATCATGACCGTGAATAACGAAATTGGGGTGATTCAACCGATGAAGGAGATTGGTCAACTCTGTCGATCCCACAAGGTCTACTTCCACACCGATGGCGCTCAGGCCGTGGGCAAGATTCCCATCGACGTGAACGATTGGAACGTGGATTTGATGTCGATTTCCAGCCACAAAATATATGGCCCCAAGGGCATCGGCGCCTGTTATGTGAGGAGACGACCCCGTGTCAGGCTGGAACCCATCATCAGTGGCGGAGGTCAAGAGCGAGGTCTGCGCAGTGGTACCCTTGCGCCTCATCAAGTTGTCGGCTTTGGCGAAGCATGTCGCATTGCCAAGGAAGAGATGGAGGTAAGGCTGAGTTTTCCCTTCTTCTCCTCCTTTTTGCCGTGGACATGATTATATGCTCAAATAATCCATGGCTTTCTGAGTGTTTGGCTCAAGCTTCTTGTCAGCACTGTGATTGGCAGAGCAGGGGTTATGATATTGTGGCCTCACCGCGGCCGATGTTCCATCTGCGAGATCGTTGCTGATTCTGATTTCCACAGTATGATTCGAAACGCATCGCGGCGTTGTCGAAGCGACTCACCGACGGGCTCCTGGCTCTTGAGCACACATCCTTGAACGGCGATCCGACCCGGCGCTATCCTGGCTGCGTCAATGTCTCTTTTGCCTATGTCGAAGGCGAGTCTTTGCTGATGGCATTGAAAGACATTGCATTGTCGTCGGGCAGCGCATGCACGTCGGCTTCGCTCGAGCCGAGTTACGTGCTCCGAGCGCTCGGCAGCAGCGACGAAAGCGCTCACAGCAGCATTCGCTTTGGTATTGGCCGCTTTACGACGACCGCGGAGATTGATTATGTCCTCAACGCCGTCCGCGAGAGAGTCACGTTCTTGCGAGAGCTGAGTCCGTTGTGGGAACTCGTTCAGGAGGGTGTCGACCTCAACACGATTGAGTGGAGTCAGCATTAATTGATCCCAGACATCTCTCATTAAGTCATCTTTGTACATTATTCTCTCCTTCCACGGAACCGATGATGTCGAGGTTCCCATCTGTCTGTCTCTCCGGTTCCGAGCGGGACTGCTAGCTACGTATCATTCATACCATCATCTCCGTTCGCCATCTGTCATCACCTCTGTTCAGAGACGAGGACCCCCATGCCCTATAGATGCACGCGGGCCGGGTCTTTATAGCCGAACCCACGGATCATGTTTTTGATGCCGCGCCCTTGCTTGGTCTCTTCCCACGCGTCGGTGGCCTCTTCAAAATCGAACATGTTCGAAATGAGCCGCTTGACTGGAATCGATCCCGCTTCCAGGACATCCATGGCCACCTTGAAATCGCCGGGGCCGTACCGGAATGCGCCGTGCACGTGGAGCTCTTTCTCACTCATCAGCAGCATGGGAAAGCTGACCACCGCCTTGCCGAGGCCGGTCTGCACGTAGGAAGCGCCAGGGCGGAGAACGTGGACGGCCATGTTGATGCAGCTTTCGGCTCCCGTGGCTTCGATCACGCCGTCCGCACCGAGTCCCAAGTCGTTCTCACGGATGAGCCGGGCGGCATTCTCCTCGTGTGAGGCCGCCACGTCAGGCTGGAAGGTTTTGGAATTGTTGAAAGTCTTTGCAAATTCCAGTTTGTGGCCTAAGATGTCGACGGAAACCACCTTTTTGGCGCCGTACAGTCGAGCAAGGGCACCGCTGACGAGACCAATGGTACCCGCGCCAAAGACGACCACCGTCTGTCCAGGCTTCACGTCGATCATTCGCACGGCGTGAGTAGCAACGGCCAGTGGTTCGGCCAGGACCCCCTCCTGCAAGCCCACTCCCGGCGGCAGCTTGTAGCAAAAGTCGGCTGGAATCTTGAAGTATTTCGTCAGGGTCCCCGCCGTGTCGGGCGGACACGCTGCAAATTTCATGTCCGGACAGAGGTTATAGAGCCCTTCTTTACATCTCGTACAGGACCGACAAGGGAAGCCGGGCTCGATGGCGACATTGTCGCCGGGCTTCACATGCGTCACCCCTGCCCCGACCGCGTGGATCGTCCCCGAGGCCTCATGGCCCATGACCAGCGGGTTCTGATCCGACACAAACTTTCCATTGACGCCACCATGGTTCCAGAAATGAACCTGAGGAGAGAAGAGTCATCAGCAGCTGAGAATCTAGTACTCCCGAGATACTGACATCGCTGCCGCAGACGCCGACGAACTTGATCCGGATGATGGCGTCGGTCGGGTCTGTGATAGTAGGTTCAGGCCGATTCTCGATCCTCGCATCTCCCGGACCGTACAAGAATATAGAAGGATTCTCCTTTCAGGTCAGTCCAAGTGACATCAAGCCATTGGCAGCGTACGGACCGTCCACGCCATTAAGACGATCTCAACGGCACCTGTTTTTCAGTAACATCACTCTCATCACGGCCCAGCCGGGTCACGGTGGTTTTTATGAGCGCTGGATGTCAGATATGCTCCTGGGTCTATTGCCAACACACATCGACTTAGAGCATTCTGGTGTATGCTGGAGGGTGGAAGCGGTAGGCGGTCCGCTGTCTCGGCAAAGTTGTGGTGCAGGTTCGGTGGAGGGCAGAGTAGTGTGGGGTTAAGTCGGCCAGGCATGGTCCCTGCAGTACTCCAAAAAGATCTCACCTCCAGTCCTGGGGCCTGCCGTAGTGGTGTATGGGACTCGACTAAATCTCTGCATACGTTTATCCATCACACCGACCAGCCGTGCTGCGCTCAAGCGAAAGCGGAGGCTTCGGCAACGTGCCACAATCTAGTGAACTACGTCCAAGTCCAGTCCACCACGTCCTCTTACCCATCCACCACACTGTTCACGATCGCAGTTTGGGCCGACGGCGGAGCCGGTGTTGTCAGCTGGGGGCCACCTCCGCCATCGTAGAGTGGGCAGCAGTGGAGAGGCATCGTCATCGCGACCGGCAGATCAAGATATACAAGCGGTTGAAAGAGTGCATGCAAGACCACAACGACAGCATCAATCGGCTGCGTCGACCAAATGGTCGATGTCTGGTAATTAATATCTGATACCCGGCTGATCAACCAGCAGGGGTTGCTGTGGGGAGCCTCCACTACACCAAAAACTGGCTCCAACTCTGGATCCTCGGCCCATATCTTTCTCCAATTGAATGATCAAATCCATTCGCGGCGCCTCCTGGTTAGCCTGAGGTTCATGTTGCCCCTCCAGTTCGGATTTAATGAGTATTACGCCGCTCGTACTGAGTAAATCCATTCACGACTAATCCACGGCCGGAACCTGCCAGGCCGAATGATGCCAACTTGGGTTTTTTTTCTTTGTTCGACGCAGGAACAGGGTCTGCCCACCGGTCGCGTGCTTGCCCGGCTCTCCCGCTTATCCAGGCGCCGATGTCTCCATCTCTATGTTCAAGTAATCACTGCCTCGTGACCAGCTCTTTTTCTCTGACACATTTCCCCGACACCACTCATCTCTCTTCCATCTCCCTGAATAAATTCTCCGCCCACTCCTCCTGACCCGTGGCAAACGATCGACCTTTTCTTTTCCTAGATTTGTGAGCAGATCTGCAATCCCTTGACGACCAGAATTCAGTGCTTCCGTCAGGTCGAAATATTTCCGCCTTCTCCCTTCCCCTCGGACTGCAGCGGTGTGGCGTCAACAATGCTAGCCCCGGTCCCCAGACCAGAAGACTACAGCGTCTCCTCCGAGACCGGTTTCCTCCCCTCAGAACTCCCTCTCCAGCGTCTCCCTCACCAGGTCTATGATCGATGGGAACGGATTATAACAAACTTTCAGTCATTGCTGCTGTCGAAGCGTTTGCGCACGGTCATTGACCGACTGCCTGTCATTCCGGCCGTTCATCTAGAAACAGAAGCAGAGTGGCGAAGGGCATACACCGTCCTGATCTTTCTTGCTCATGGCTACATATGGGGTGGCGAAAAGCCGTCAGAGGTAGGCCATTTCCCGTTCTCCCCCCTTTCCTGGATCGTCACTGACTCGCCTTGCAGAGACTCCCCCCCCCCATCACATATCCCCTCTTGCAGGTGTGTGAACATCTCGAACTGCCGCCCGTGGCGACGTACGCCGGGTTGTGCTTGTGGAACTTCAAGCCCCTCTTCCTTTCCGACGCTTTATCCCTGGAGAATCTCTCGACCCTGATCACATTCACGGGGTCACTGGACGAACAATGGTTTTATCTCATCAGCGTGGCCATGGAGGCCAAAGGCGGGCCTTGCATACCCATCATGATGAAAGCTATTCAAGCCGCTCGAGCCGGTGACGCCGAGACGGTCACCACGTGCCTGCAGTCTGTTGCCCAGACGCTCGACGAGCTGGGCACATTGTTGGTCCGGATGTATGAGAACTGCGACCCCCACGTTTTCTACCACCGCATACGCCCGTTTCTGGCGGGCAGCAGAAACATGAAGGACGCTGGCCTTCCACACGGGGTCTTTTACGATGATGGCAGTCGTCGATCGACTTGGCGCCAGTATGGTGGCGGCTCTAACTCCCAGAGCAGCCTGATCCAGTTCTTCGACATTGTCCTGGGGGTGGAGCACCGACCGACAGGAAGCAAAAAGGACGAGACCTCAGAGTCGGAGACGGAGCCCGGCGCGGCACCAAAACCGAGACACAACTTTATCCATGAAATGAGGGAGTACATGCCCGGCCCGCATCGACGGTTTCTGCAGGCCGTGGAAAGCGTGGCCAACATTCGAGACTTTGTCGAGCTGAATCGGTCCGACCGGCCGTTATGCGTCGCATATGACGCATGTCTGGCCATGCTGCGAGCTCTCCGCGACAAGCACATTCAAATGGTGTCGAGGTACATCATTGTGAAGAGCAGAGAGTCGCGGAGTCTCAGCCGGTCGAGGGGTGAATCAAGTCCCGAGACGGGTCCGAGCAGAGGGCCGGGGATTGCCTCGATCCGCTACGACAGGCCCCAGCAGGGCGAGAAGCCTAAGAAGAAGATGCGTGGCACGGGCGGCACCGCCCTCATACCCTTTCTCAAACAGGCCAGAGATGAAACTGGGGAGCCTGCCATCGACTCGTGGGCGCGGAAATTGCTCATGGGTGGCCGGCGAACGGAAGCTGACGCGGAGATCGCGTTTGAAAGTAGCATCATCACCGCATCCGGCCTGGACACAGACGAGCCTCAGATTGTCGGTCTCGCCGGCTCCTGGGACATGGAGGACAACGCTGGTGGACTGTGTGCATACTAGACTCATCCCGGCGATATTGGTCATGTGATACCCGAACAGCATTTAGCATGGGTTTGGATGCATTCTATCCAGTATTGAGCATGGGTTTGGACGCATTCTATCCAGTATTGAACATGACTTTTGAAGCATTCTGTCCCAGTCCTCTTCGCACGGTTATGTGAACACGTGACTCGCCCCTGACCAACGAGTTGGACTTGATTTACAAGAGTTCCAACGCTCTCCCCAGTCTTCTGTCTTGCACTTGCACTCTGGGGTTCCAGTGTAGAATCTCAGGCTTGACTTTCACAGGAACCAGGCGGCCGGCCCGCAGCACACCAACAGAACAATGATGATGCTCTGTGGATGCTCTCCCCATCTGGGCTACATGTCATTCATGGACTCATTTCCAGGCCGGACTCCACATGTGCCAGCGCAGCGGTCCTCCATACGATCTATGCTTTGCTCTCATGTCCTTCGTCGCTCGTCCTCATTAACTTATTACCACCCACCACCACCACTCTGCTCCTTCGGATCCAAATCCAGATCCAAACCCATTCCCCGGCCCACCTTTCTGACCATCCACCTCCTTCGAAACCCTTCGCGTGCCAACTCCCTCGTCCGCCGAGCCCAGACCTCGCTGCCCACACGGCCGCGCACAAAGGCCTCCTGTAGGGCGAAAATGGCGCTCTCGATCCCTCTTTCCTCACACGCGTTGTCGTAGAGCTGCTTCGCGACGACGGTAGGCGGGACCAGCATGTCGTCGACGCGTGGAATATCGCCTTGTGCGGACCGCGTGGCCGCGTCGGAGATGACGGCGTCGGATTTGTTGAGGGAAGCGCGGAGGAGGTTGAGATTCGAGGTCACGGTCGAATGCAGGCTCGTGAGGTTTTGCAGCTCCAATTGGAGCGTGGAGAGGGTGTTGACCATGGCCGAATGTTGGGATTGGAGGGCCGGCAGCGCGTTGGTGCTTTGCTGGATTTGAGTGTGAAGAGATTGCGTGAGGAGATGAGAGAGGTGGGCGAGGAGGGCGTCTTTTTCCGGATTGCGTGGGATCGGCGGAGCCGAGGCAGGAGTGTTGGTGACGGTCACAGGGAGGGGAATGTCAAAAGGAGAATCGAGCAGGTTCGGAGGCGGTGGAGGCTTCGCCGCCAGTGGACGCTGTTGCTGTTGTTGTTGCTGGATTTGTGGTAATCTGCCCGCTTGCTCGGGCATCGCATAACCTCGGACGGCGGCAGGTGGGGGATAGCCGGGCAAGTACTGCTGAGGATATGGCCGATCAGGACGTTGTGACAACGGCCTCTGCTGCTGCATGGGACCTGGTATTTGAGAGAAAGGCTGATTTGGTTGATTCTGGGGGGGTTGAGGGGGCCCTTGCATTCGTGGTGGTTGGGATTGGTGTGCTTGGGCTTGTTGTGCTTGGGCTTGGGGTGGTATGGATTGGGAGTACTCCTGCTGCGGAGGAATTGATTGCCTCAGGGAAGAACTCCGCCGAGGCACGTACTGCATCCCGCCTTCTACGTTCCCATTTCCATATGGATTCTGCTTAGCTCCGGGAGAGGGTCTGCCGGGCCCTTCAGTCTGTGGAGGCAGAGTGGGAGATGCATAGTATCGGCCGAGTTGTGGCACCGGAGGACTGGCTGGGTCTGGCCCTTCTGCTGGTGGCTTTGGTGGAGGCGGCGGAGGCGCAGGTGGTGCCGTGTGAGGTGAAGCAGGTGGTGTCTGAGTGGAAGGAGGTCGTTGTAATTCTCTAGGTAGTGGTGGTATGGGTGGAGGGGTGCTATGTGTGGGTGCGCTGTGTGTGGGCGCGCTGTGTGTGGGCGCGGAGATTCTTTCCTGCAGCGGCTTGGACATGACTGGGGGCTCTTTGGCAAAGACGTCAGAGAGTATTGACAGAAAATCGACGACATTCGATCTCTAATCATCAGTTATCAGTCACCTTGAGCTCGTGTAGTGGGGTAGCCGCCTTACATCCCAGGCATCTCTCCAACGTGCCAAATACGGATGGTATACTCTTCCATCCCCTGCGACATGCTGTCCTGGCCGCACTACCATATCTTCCGTCGGGGTGACATATATCATCGGCGCGTCGTGGGGATATATATGTGGTACCCATATTGCGATCGGGAATCGGTAGGTGGTGCCGCGAAAGTTGACCGGTATGGTGCCCATGAAATGGACCAGGAGAGCCGGCGCCCCATTCTCGTACACTGTGAGACTTCAGCACCTTCATCCACGGCCAGACAGCATTTGTCCACCTACCGTACACGTCGGTCCGAGGTGCAAGACTAGGGTACAGGTTGAGAGTCTGCGCAAGATCCGAATATGTTCGACCCGGATCGCGATATTCCTGCGAATGTCAGAAGCTTGACCGAAACAGTTCTTGCCGGAGATCTCTACACGCTTCAACACGTCGTACAACCAACTCAGAGTCTTTTGGGGCACGCCGGCCATTGATGCAGGTTGTTGGCGATTCAGTTCTGGTAAACGACTAGGCGGGATTCTTGCATACAATTGGCCAAGGCCTCGTCTAGGCTCTCTCAGATCATAAAGAGGCGCTAGATCCTGACCAGGCTCCTTTGGGTTTGGACAGCTCTCTCGGGTCTTGAGCGAAGTCTCTCAGGATCCCAAATTTGCTCTCGCAGATATTAAACTGGCTCTTTCGGACCGTTCTTCCATACCCATGTCTCAGGCCAAGATCTCGCTGGCAGTCAACTCAGTAACCGCGTTACTGAGAGCCTCCAATCCCGTAAACCAAGTGGTCGAATAAGGAACTGCAAGCGCTTGCATTTCCAAACCCAGAGTTGCACCAACGACAAGTCGAATTCAAACAGGTCTTAGCGGCCAGAGAGAAGGAAAATCAGTGTCCAACCAGACGACGCGTTTTCAACCACCCTCAAATTGCCATCGAAGCCTAGATCACAAACGAACGTGTCATACCATCAGTTGCAGCTGGAGATTTTCCACTTGGCACCCTGCTGGACGCATTTGTGTGTTGTTCATCGCACATAGGGTTGAGCAGGCTCTCAAGTCTGTTGGGCGGACAATCGCTCGGGTCTCCTAAGGCCCACCCAAGTGAACCTGAGTGAGCAGGAGAAAGGGGCCCAAGTCTATCGTCCAAAAGCAGTGTCGACAAAATCTCTTGCCTGGAACTTCAAATGGAGGAACGAGGGCAATCATGACTTCAAAACAACGAGAGTAATATTTTCCCCTAGCCTGAGCACCGCCAGCACCATTCACTGTTGACACTGAAGAATACGTCTGTTCACTGAAACTATGAAGACAGTGTTCCCAACTCTTAATACCGTGATATTAGACCGCCATCGGCCATGGTATCAAAGTATCGTCACCAGACCCTTCTTGTAGGTTTTTGTAGCAACCTGGACACTCCTCTTTCTTGAACCTCCTAATCACAATGGACGACGGCCTATCAAGTATCTCAATTGCTACCGAGCCAGTATCAATGGTAGCACGGCCTCCGCAAACCATTCGATATGACGGCCGTGATTGGGCACTGATAGATCATGCAGCCAATCAGCACAACAACTCAAAGGTATCCAGAGTTTGGGACCCCAGTGTTGAGTACTGTTGCCTCGCTAACCCGGACCAACGTGCCTGGCGCTGCAATATTTGCAAGACGAATTCTTTGATTGTACTATACCGTGGCCAACCTTCTTCGGCGATCCGACACCTTCGCAAGAAGCACAAAGTCTTGATGAATGGCACACCTCAATTTGTGAATTCGACAACCTCGTTGATTGGCCATTCCATCGCCGGATACCATTTAGGACCCAGCAATTTGACAATCGAACTGAGGGTTCGCTGTGCCCACCCCGCCAGAAACCATCGTTTGGGGCCCCGATGCATCCCAACACACCAATGGCCGAAAATCACCAAGGATATGGGGTTACCCTGCTTCATAAGCAAGAGAAACTCTTCAGAGATTCTAGAAGGCCAGTATACCAGGTGGAACCAAGTAGACGGAGATCCTTCAATCATGGAAAACCAAAATCGGAGTAATTTAATGGCCTCACCACATGCCTTCTGGTCTTCGGGAGAACCGGTTGACAATATATTTAACGACTCGAGATTATCAAATGCCCGCTGATGATCATCATCCATTGGCGCCAAGTCCCAGTTGCTGCGACGACCGAGGAGGCCACTGATGGGGCTTTTTGACAAGTGAGGGTGAAGCTGGCTGATCAGTGACCACGCACCACGCAACGCAGATAGCGTATCGGCAGCCTGCTGAAGGGAAGATTCTTCTGGGACCGGACAGCCAAGCGCGTTGGAAATGTTGAGCTGAAAAATGGAGACGAGCAACGAGAAGGCGAGGATCGCAATGCAATTGTCCCTGTTAATTTCAGTGACAGCAGATCGAAACAAAACCGTCGCCTTGCGATAGTTGTGACATGCTGACGAGTGGTATTCTTCGCGATTGGGCGGTTGCAGGTAGCACGTGTGCAGTGCTGCCACCGCCATCACCCCATGGGATAGAAAGGCGTGAGATTCTGCTTGGAGAGGAACCTCAGTATTCCACGTCCACCGAGTATCGTCCAACAGGGCCAAAGTGGTCGATGTCGAAGTGGTAAAATGCCACATCAGTTGTCTATTTTGTTCGCGGCTCAAAGGTGGGGATAGGCTCGCGACAAGGGAGTCGCCGGAACCGGATATGGAAGCATTGAAGCCAGGTGTAGAGCCAGGTGGTGTGCTATTCAGGTACCGGAAATCGCATTCTTCGCCTCGTCTCTTGCAATGATGGCATTGTGGCGCCTGCAGATTACACTGTTTGCCTCAAGACGCCCATCAAGTCAGCCCCAGCCGGAGTGAGACGAACAGATTGTCCAATTGGAACACAAGCAGAACCTGTCAAAGACAAAGGCCTTTCCGCAAAGCTTACATACCTTCACCCGTCTCCTCTTGCAGTTACCGCAGCCGTTGCGAGTCTTGGTATGATATTTCCGCGAAGACATGACGACGAATGGAACGAGTTTAGTGAACGAGGAGAGAAAGGGGCCACACCAACCGTGGACGGTTCTTTAAGGATCTGGGCAGACGTTATCAGTCAGGCCATCTATATCCCCGACACTTGGGGGGGGGGGGCCTTGTTCAAGGGGGCTGGACAGGTGCAGATTCTCGGATATTTGGGCAGACAAATTGCAGCCTCGTCGAAGGTTGGGGTTGAATTGCATCTTTCCTCTTTGGGTTTAGTGTACGAAGTGGCTGCGTTTGGACGCAGCCTGAGCGGCTTGACAGGAAACAAACTCCTCATCAGCCGATGCATTGAGCCCTCGTCTTTCCGTTGATCACAGTCCTGCAATTGCATGGGCCGACGATGGGCCATGTTTGCCGCAGCAGACAATTTTATTTTTCCTAGGATGCTACCGAAATCCCGGCGCAGTCGGCGCCTAAACGCACAGAGAGGAACTTATAAGTGACACCAGAGTTCTGCCTTCAAGATGAGTTCCATCCCTCAATTTTCTTCTGCCGTTGTTGTATACTTTCACAATGCTTTCCGTCCTTCTTTTCGCATTCGCTTCGGCGTCGGCCGCTGCAGCGCAATCCGCGCCGCCCAATGAGCTCTCGGTGCACCATGTCGCCGTTTTGGACAACTTCCTCGTCGAGAACCTTGCGGTGCGCCAGAATAGAAGGGTGTTGGTCACCACATCAGCACCGGCAGCGACACTATGGCAGATCGACCCTCTTTCTACTCACAATGCTACCCTCGCCGTTCGCTTTCCCGGCGTTTCTGGCTCCTACGGGATCACCGAGCTTCAGCAAGACCTCTTTTATGTGACCACAGGCAATTTTTCTATTCAGACACGACAGACAGTTCCCAAATCGTTCAGGCTGTTCGAAGTCGACATGACCAGCTACAGCGAACGCCCTAACGGCACGGAATTAAGTCCTCCGACGGTGCGCCAGGTCGCGACCCTTGCCGATGCTATCCTTCTCAATGGGCTGACTCACGTCCACGGACAAGATGGATACGTCCTGGCCGCGGACTCTTATGCAGGCGTGATCTGGAAAGTGGACATCGCAACGGGAAATGTGACGGCGGCGATCAAGGATGCGTCGATGGATCCTACACCTTCCGAGGCGGCAGGCATCAATGGCTTGAAATACCAAAACGGCTTCCTTTACTACACAAACACAGGCACCAACACATACTACCGCGTGCCTATCTACCCCAATGCCACGGCATCGGGCTCTCCAGAGGTGATCGCGCAGGTCGTAAAAGGCGACGATCTCATTCTCGATGATTCCGGCACGGCATACATATGTCAACAGGTGAACTCTCTCAGCCGCGTGACACTCAATGGAACTCAGCAGGTCATTGCGGGGACCCCGAACAGCAACTCGAGCTCGCTTCTAGGGCCCACTGCTGTAGCTTTCGGGAGAGGAGCATCTGACAGGAACACACTGTACATAACGACAAACGGAGGACAATCGGCCGCGACGGGACAAACTCCGGCATCTCAGGGACTGTCTAGCGTTGATCTCGGTGCTGCTGCTGCGGCTGTGCCATCCGGGACGTCTGGTAGCTCTCCAAGATCGTCGACGTCGGGCGGCAGCTCTCAGACACCAACCGGCACGTCGCCATTGACCAACGGAGCGATGAAAATCGTCACTCCTGGAACAATCTCCGGCCTGATCGTCTCTTCTCTTGTCCCATATCTTCTCGTTTTTCTTTCAGGCACTTTCTTTCTATAAGGGGGAGGATTAGCTCGATATACATACACACCAAAAAGCGTTTACGAAGAACAAGCTGTGCTCTTCATTCTAAGCAGCAGAAATACTCGGGATCTAACCAGGGGTTCTGTCAGCCTCCACAACATCCTGGAACATAGAGATGGCATTTGCGGCATATGGAGTGTTTGGAGGAGGATCGGTCCGGTCGATACCAACATGCCAGTCTGCTACCATATCATTGATGGTTGTGAAATTGTAGGTTGCCAATGACATGGGAACCCATGCCCTACCTGACAGCCCCGATAAGGGAGACTCTGAAGCAGGCCACCCGTGCGTGCGTCGATGGCATCAGGAAACCGAGAGTCGAAAGCACGCAATATTCCAGTGCCTGTCAAAGAAGAGAGGTAGCCTCCTCCACTGATTGCCATTGATATGACAGGAACGCCAGCATTGTCGTTCTTCTTCATTTCGGTGGTCGGTGTCGAAACATTGAGCCCCGTGATGCTGAGTCTTTGTAGATACGAGCTAAAAGCATCGGCAACCACGGATTTGCGCCCTTTGATCCATGATGCTTCCTGGGGCGAGAGTCCATTGGCGGGTCGTAACCATTGTTGTTCCTTGGGGCACTCAACGCGGATCGGACGGACGGAGGTGTCGTAGGTGACGGCAAGCACCTGGGACCGCAAGACTGGACTAACAATAGTATCAAAGGATGGATCGCACCGTTAGCTACCCACGGGAGAAGACCAGCACAGAGCTGGACAATGGTGGGAGGCGCATCGTCCTGTTCAGTCAGTTGGTCCAGCACTATATCACACTGGATTCTTGTGTCTCTGAGGTTGTGTTTTGGTACGTGATATGCATGGGAGGAAATGGCAGCCACATCGGGGTCATTATTTTGAGGTCTTTCATACCCAGTTTCACCAATGGTCTCGTGCTCATCCCGGATCTGTTCGACGGGAAGCCTTATGTATGGCCTGAACAGGCAGATGCACTACCAATACTAATTAGTCCTCGCAAGCAGGTCCAAAAACAGTGTAGTGTAGTTTAACTCCGGTACCACACTATGGTCGCCTTACATATACTGCATAGACTCACTCCACACTGTGTAATGCTGTCGCTGCCCTCTCTGCGCTAATGCGCCAACTAGTTTTTAGGCCACCCACAATGCCAGGTAACAATCCAGTTCTCATGGCTGCTTCAAGCTTCACGGCGAAACAACCAATAGAGCTAGTTACTCCACCAATTCGCCACTCGCTCTCATCGGAAAGACTGAGAAACTATAAGTCGGCTCCTCGGACCCTCACCGCATGCAGTCTTTCAAGCGGTCGAGTAGATATCATCAATAGACCCATTTCTCCATCTTCTTCTATCCCAAGTCACGGACGGGCCTACCTTACTTAAATCTATCTGATATCATGGATGAGAAATACTCCAAACTTCTCAAAACCGTGCAAGCTTTCGTCAATGGATACGAGCTCTGGGACATCGACGCCATTATGGGGCCGTGGGCCGCGAGCTGTACTTACCACACCGTGCCGACGTCTCTCAACAGGCCCATGTTCAACAACGAGGAGTATCGAGTATACTTTAGTGGCATCATGCCTTATCTCAAAGACTTCAGGGTCACCATCTTGGACACTTTCGTCGACACCACAACAAACCAAGTCGCGCTTTATGCCAGAAGCAACGCCGAGTCGGTCTTGGGCCCTTATGAAAGCGAGCAGACTATCATGCTCAAGATGACCGAAGATATGGAAAAGGTCTGCGAAATCAAGGAGTTTTTCGACACTGCTCAGATGCAAAACACTTTCTCAGAACTGGCAAAGTATATCGAAAACGGAGGCAAGCCAATTGGGGAGCAGTCTTGATCTGACACGAAAATTAGCCTCTCCGGGAGAGAGATACCAGACCACAGGGAATGTAGGAAATTTTCGAGGCGCTCAGATCTCCTTCGGCTGTTCCGTATAAGAAGCCGACCATCTCATACTCCTTGCCCAAGAGAGCTTCGACGGCATTGGGCTTGATCAGTTGGGCATCGATAATGGCAATCTCGAAGTCATCGGGACCTCATGGTGTGCCAGAGCGAGAAATCTGCAGCTAGCTCACCCTCGGGGTGCCGCCGCCGTGCTTGTCGATTCTATTCGATACCACAAGCTGTGCCTTTGAAGCCACCGATTCGCGTGGTCATCCTCGTGAAAACCACGTCCAGGTGACCTTCCTGTTGAAGGAGACCTGTCGACACCGCGATGGCCACGGAACCAGTGCTACATCCGAGATTAGAAAGATAGGCCACAAACCTACGTCTTCATTGCTGACGGTTGACATGATTCGGAGATCCGAATCAAATTGAGATCGAGAGATCCAGTTACTTGCATTTACTGAGTAATCGACCAATTCAGTTTGGTTGGTTCGTCAGCGCTGAGCGAGCTCTGTTCCCTCAACGCGTCCATTGACGTCTTGAAGATCATCAATGATGCGAGCGCCTTGCAAGCAACCCACCGGCTGGGGGTTCTCACTGCATTATGACGCCATACCGCCAAACTTGCTCTGGAATCCGAGGGCAAGGAGGTGATGGTAGTCGACTTTGAGCGGCAAGTCGTGGAGGGCGAAGAAGCGGACAGTGATGAGAGCAATCTCGGGGAATCAAAGATCCCAGGAGAAACACGATGGGGACGAAAGTTGGACGCCGGAAGAAGTGAATCATAAGGACACGCTGTATGCACGAGAGTAATGAGTATGAAGGTCAGACTTTGCCTATGTGTTTTAATCGGGGGTACAATGACCGCCAGGCTCACCTCAATCCCTGCTTTCTCTTTCCCGCCGCCGCCGCCGTCGCACTCGGGCCTTCACCGCCCACGGCCTCCGCCGCCCACGGCCTCAAGCAGCACACGTCGGACCAGCAGAAGGTAGCTAATTTCACGCTGGCCGCTTCGTACCAGGTAAGCGTTTTGTTCCGGCGCCATCTCTGCTGGAGTCTTGACATTCACGGCCAAGTCAGAACTTCCTCGCCCACCCCGAAAGATCTGCTGCATTGAAGATGACGTTGCCTTCTGGTGGCACGGGAACTCAAGAGAAGTTTGTCAAATTCTAGGATCAACGGCGGTCCAGTAATGGCATATGCTGAAGCGGCGCGGGAATTTCGGTAACAGCAGTCCTAGTGAAGGAGGAGGTTATATCGACATGGCGACGAGCTCGTAGATGTGTTCCAGATCTCCATCAGGCGTCTTCTCGATGACTCTCATCAGAAGGGAAACGACCGATTGGAGTAATGCTGGTGGGATCGAAGCCTTGACAAGAGCGAAAGAGTACGGCCACTGCGGGCACGAAGAAAATCACATGCTGGTGGGCCTGTCAGTGGCAATATGAGGTCAAGCGCTAGGCCGTTGTCACCTCCAATATCAGTATATTTCCTTGTTGACGAGTGTTGCACGGCATCTGAAATGCTCCCTTCCGCGTTTCACAATGATCTCCCCTTCTCAGGATTCGATATCGATTAGTGGCGTAGATTCAGATTGCCATGAAGCATGCCTTGGTTCATATGTGTCGGGCAAAAGCTCTCGGTAGCTGTACAAGATACCTTCCTGGATGTCGTCGGGAGCGCTACCGTACCAGACTCCACGGTGTACCCTCACTTCCAGGGGAGGAACTCCGCTGTAACCCATAATTCGGCTGCCGCACTGACGCTGTTGGAAAATGATGGAACCAAAATAACATGCGGATATTGCAAAGTACATGGCAGAGAGCACAAACCACATTGTACCGCTCAACATGATTGACCCAAACCACAGACAAGCAATGCCAATATAGAGATGTACGAGCGACTGGAGAAGGCGAGGCATCACGTAGGACGTGACAGCAAACCAGTATATTCTCTCAGGCATTGCGCGTCTTACAATGGCAGGCCAATTCATGAAGATCACAAAGGGCAAACCCACCGGGCTGACACTGCCATTTTATTCTTAGCTGGATACCGTCCAAAGCAGGATAATCGCTCTTACAAAAAAATTGTGCCGATCATCTCGGGGACATGAGCATAAAAGTCCGTTGCCATCAAGAAAATGCTGATAATAACCATTGCTACAGAAAAACAAACTGCCGGCACCGCCAACCTGATGTTTGTGAGTCAAGGCTACTGAGGCCATCGTATGAGACGTACAGTTGGGCATAAACAGCTGTGTTTGCCAGGTCAGTCAAGTGGATGCAACTCGTGGAGATTCCGAGGATGAGAGACTTACTGAATTGACCGGACTTGAGGTCAGCTTTGAGATCGATTATGGATGCCATCGATACTTGAGGAGGCAAGATCAAAAAGGACGTATCCGAGGGTGGAATGAGGCTCTAGAAGCTCGCGAGGATACTCCACTTAAAAGTTCGAACGGACTGGGGCAGGTTGAAATATCTTGCCGCTGGCTGTAGGCCAGCAGGCCGAAGGCGCCTCCTTGGCTGTAACGTGAATAGCTGGATTGTCGCCTAAACGTGTGGGAGTGGATGGAGGATAGTAGGTGGGAGCTGCTTGGAGGCTAATATAGGGGTGCCAAGCGGAGGTGGAACAAAATGTTCAGCACAGCCTCAGCAAGACGTGTCCATCACCGCGCTCAAAACACACGGGTTGCATCATGGAGAGGTCAAAGGCGCAGCTTTATGAAGTTGCAAGCTTACGAGCATCTCCTCGATCCGAGTGGTTTTCATTGAGCCTGGTCTTCCAAATGACACTATCAGGTGCCGCCTTGAGGCCAGAGAGTCCCCTCAAGCTGCATTTCCTTACGAGGCCCTGTCGTACGAGTGGGGCGATGAAGAGCATTGGGAGGAGATCGTTTGCAATAACATCAGGGTCTCGGTCCGCCAGAATCTCGCCCGAGCCTTGCGACGGTTCAGAACACTACCCACTGAATCCCGTGATGCTCTGACTGGAGAGCATCTTTCGGAAGACTCAACCAACCGATACAACGACCGGTCCGGCCTGGAAGCAAACAGCAACATATGGTTGGGATTTGCACAGCGCCAGCAGGAGTGAGACGGGCCTCGTTCGTCGCCAGGCAAACCGCTCTGGGTCGATCAACTCTGCATCAACCAATCTGACCATATGGAGAAATCGAAGCAGATCCAGCGAATGAGGGCTATATACGAGAGCGCGGAAAAATGCCTCATATGGCTGGGTCCTGGCAGCAACGATACTCCACTCGCGCTGTCTCTTGTGGGCCAAGCACTCCGCAATGCCAGAGAAGAGCGACGACGCTGCAAAGGCCCGTAGACGGGCATCTCCAAAGAGAGCTTCGATGATAAAATAAACACGCTCCGGGGCTTTCCCGGGTTGGATGAGAACATCTGGGGGGGCACTAAATCGTTTCTGCGACTTGGGGTACTGGCATCGCGTGTGGATCATTCAGGAAGTTGTCGTGTCCAAAAAGGCATTGATCATACGCGGAGAGTTCGAGATTGAGTGGGATGCTTTTGGAACGGCTGTGGTGTGGTTTTCAAGAAAAGGATATCTCACAGGCAGCCGGGCCGAGTCACTTACAGCTATTCGAAACGTGGACTTTCTGATGCTACAGCAGGGATTGTTCAAACGGGACCAAGAAAGAGTCCAGCACGGTCTCGAAAGAGATACACAACTATTGGACATGCTTCGCAAGACAACGAGGTATGAGACGAGCCAACCGCGAGACAAGATTTTCGCTCTGCTGGGGCTTGTCAGAGAAGGAGAAGATCAAAACCCGCCAGCATTGATCAGCCCAGACTACGGAAAACCTCAGAATGAGCTCTATCTCGACATCACGCTGAAACTGCTCGACAAGTACCGCACGCTGGCTCCGCTCTCCTTTGTGGAGCACAAATCACTCGACCAGGAAGAGATCGTGCCAACATGGGTACCTCGGTGGCACATTGCTCCTGCAGGTTTCGTGGGTGCAAACCGATCCCCGCCGTTGTATGGAGCCAGTGCGCAGGCAGAACGCCATATGCACTGGACTGCAAATGACACAACCCTGACCATACGTGGACTTCGAGTTAGTACCATTGCATGGTGCGGGGAGATGATGACATTTCCGATCGACGAACCCTACGAGGAAATGGCATGTCGTGCAGCCTGGAAAAGGCTCAATAGCAGGGCCGACAGATCTGAATCTCCTACCAATCACAGCCCAATTGACGTCTTCATAAGAACCTCAACTGCCGGAGTCGCTGACCTTGAGGGAACTAAGCTCGCGGAAGCCGACCAGACGTATGATTTCCAAAGCCGGATGCACTTTGGACGAATATTGCCGACGGTACTTCCATCACGGTTCAGCGACAGACTGAAGTCAACGCTGATCAGGGATCAGACCCGTTGGGATTTCGCAGCCTTGGTCAGGTCTGCCTGCAAAAATCGCAGATATGTACTCTCTGAGGACGGTCATTTTTGTTTGGCGCCTGGATGTGCGCGTGAAGGTGACTTGGTAGTTGTCTTGTTTGGTGGAGAACTGCCTTTCCTTCTGCGGCCGGCGAATGTCAATGGAGCATTTTACATGGTTGGCGGTGCGTACATTCATGGCCTGATGCATGGTGAAGCGGTCACGGCCTGGGAAAAGAAGAAGCTCAATGACCAAGTTTTCACAATTCATTGACCATCACCGCTTACGATCTGCCGTTTCCTGTCGCCGAATGTCGAGGGCACTCTCATCACTTTGATCTGCAAAATGTCCACCCTACAATGGTTTGATTTGCTGCGATGTTTAGGCCTATCAGTATGCCCATGAGCTCAGCTGTGTATACGGTGACGGCGTTATCCCTGCCCATAAAGGCTGAGGGGTCGGGTCACAGCCGCGCCAAGAACGAAGAGTCTACACCCAGCTCACTCCAAATGCTATGGTCATGAACAAAGCTTCTTCTTTCGGTTCGGCAACGGCGACCAGTGACGATAACAAGTATCTGCGAGATTGCCAGGAGACGCATATGCCAATACCTCCTTTCGACAGATACATCTACGTGTTACCTTCTCATGTTGTCAAAAAGCCGTTGTCACCGGGAGAGACAGGCTTTGATGGTTACATGCCCCGACTTTGCCCCTCTAGCGGCACGCGATGAAAACGAGCTCGAGGCTCTTAAGCTGGTTCGAGAGTACACAAATATTCCTGTACCACGACTCCTTCACCAAGGGCGAGGGTTAGAAGCGCGGGCACTCCGCGAGGAGATTGATAAATGTACAGGACGTCGCTAATATGACTATTCAGGTTCAACGTCTTTGAACGCATCCAAGGAGTGACAGTCAATGAGAAGTCGATCTGGGACCGCGTGAGCCCGCGCCAACGAAGCGATCCGACTCCAAGTCCAGGGCTACATCCAGGAGCTGTTGACTATCCCGAACCCCACTGGCCAAGTCAAATCTCTTGTCCCATCAGGCGAAGTCTTCCACCTGCAACTCCCCAACCAAGGGCCCTTCGAGTCGACCAAGGAATTTGTCACAGCGTATTCGAATCATGACGTCCTGGGTGTTATTCCGCTCGACAGCAAGCCTGTGTTCTCACATCTCGACTGGGACCTCTCCAACTTGATTTTGCATCCGAACTTGGACGGTGTAGCCGGGGTGATCGATTGGGAAAGAGCATGCTTTTTCCCTGAGGCCGGTCGAAGTATTCACAACATGTATCATCAATGGGACGGCTGGGAGAAGTTGTTTGATGGCTTAGATATTTCCCGCGTATAGGAGGCGTCTGAACTTAGGCTTCGGTTTGTGGCCGGGTGATACCAGCATCCCTCTCAGGGGGCTCTTGCAGGCCGTTCCGCTTAGGTGAAGGTCCCTCATCCCGCGTATCGGCATCACTTATGCTGAGCGGCAGGAGCTTGCTTGTCCAGATCGAGCTCCACGCCACGCTGTCTGCTCTTGCCCTCGTCATGCATGTCCGCATATCGTTGCTGCTCTGCCCGATCTCCCGTGAGCGCTGCCGCAGCTCCGCCGACCGCACCTTGCACTCTGTCACTGACGCCCTTTCCCAGGTCGGCCAGTTGTCCCTTTGCCTCTTGAGCCTGGCCTTGAGCGTTCTGCTCTCGCCCCTGCTGCTTGACGCTCTCATTCCCGATGAGGTTGCCCAGCGTTTCTTTCGCCGAGCCGATGGTCTGGTCCCATTGGCCTTGAGCGCGGTCGCTGCTGTCTTTGGCCGGCCTCCCTGAAGAACTGACAGTGAAAGGCCCGGCCTTGGTAGCTGAGTGGGACAGGTCAGACTCTGCGGCGGCCTTGTCCTTGATATGTTCTGAATGGGCCTTGACATGGTTAGCTGTCTTGGGATCGGAGCACCGAAAGTAGCAGTTGTTATCATCGTCGAATGGTGGCTACTGTCCACAGCTTGGAGATGGTATGCACCAGCCTACCTGATCGCCCGCACTCCCCGTCAAAGAGGCAATCCCAGACTGAATATAACCAGTGGCGGTGTCGACATAAGACTTGAGTGTCGACGTGTTGTCGTCTGTAGACATGGTGAAGCGTGTGGTGATGACGAATTTGTGCTGGGTCGAAAGTACCGTTCGTCAGGTGAGTCTTGGAAGGGCAAAGCCGAGTTATTGGATCGGGAATCCAAATATATTCATTGATAGAAGGGGGGGAAACGGCGAGGGAGAATTGAGACCTATGACGCCGATGACATCATGTTCGGTGGCCGGCCGTCTCCACAAACCAAGGCAATGTGGGTGCAGGTTCAGGAGCCATCCCACGGTTGGAGGATTTCGAAGTGGAAAGCTGGTGAGATCCAGTTTTAATTTGTTGACCGCAAGCCAGATCATGCGATGTCAGACTGTGGATTGCCTGTCCATTTCTGTGCCGCCGTAGCCACATTGGTCCTGTTGTATTCCGGTCCTACCTCCAGGGCACACTCTGAAGCAGGATTCGGCGTCTCGTCCGATCTCCATCTCATCAATCTGACGTCGTCTTGGATATGCACCTGGCTTTCCATTCCCGGCGCCTTCAATAGTAACATCTCTCGAGATGGGAGCGTTCCGACAAGACACCAACAGCAGTCGACCTGGCTTCACATTGTTGGGTATCGAGGACACCTCGCACGGCCATATTGTAGAGAATTTGTCCACTTTCGCTTTAGAGGTCGTCACACATCTGTGGACCACGTAGAGTCTTTCGACGCACCCATCCGTTAAGCCTGTTCCAGTTTAGAAAGGCCATTCGTAGAGGTTGCTGCGGAAGTTGCAATAGCCATGAAAACAGGCCATCTCGTCTGAGCCTCTGGCTAGAACCGCAACTTTGGACCAACAAACACCAACAATATCGCAATGATCCACATGGCAAAGATCATGCCATACAGTTTAATGCGGCCCAGCAGACCTTCTCCTTCGCTCATTCGCTTCAAAAAGGCCATGTTCTTGCTGGCCACTTCCATGCCAGAGAGATTGCGGTCGAGGCCTTCCAATGCCCGATTCAACAGACCTTTGTCTTGATCCAGCGCAAACTGAAAGGCTCGCGTTTGCTGTTTTAATTGGGCCGCCAGACCGACCAAAGACGCCGCGATATCCTCGTGCACGCGAGAAGAATGAAGGAGAGAGCGCTCGGTGGATGGTGCACTGGAGAAACCCGTGGTCTGAGCGGTCGCATTCGGAGCAGAAGTTGATGGTCCTCCAGCCTTTCGGCGAATAACAGAGGCAGAGCGGAACGTCTCATCGCGAGGCTTTTCTGGGGATGCTTCGGTCTCTGTGTGGGCCTCATTCAAAAGCGTCGTTGGTGTACCACGGCCGAGAGCATCATCCTTGACATGGCCTTGTGACAGGGAGGTATATCCCACCCCCTTTTGACGTTCCAGAAGATCCAGCAGAGTCTCGCCTTCGTCATCACCCAGAGGCGGCTTCCATGCCTCCGGCCCGACGGCCTCAACTTCGCGACCGATTTCCTCTATACGGTGCCGGAGCCGTTTGATGATCGCCCGTTTCTCAGCCAGGTCCTGGATCGCGTCGCGTTTGGCTCGTTGCACTTTGATATTTTGCGCCGCCCGTTCGAGCTGGAGAAGCAATGTCCGTGCGTTCTCAATGCTGTGCATCCATTTCGTCCGATGATATGGGAAGGGGGACCAGAGCTCGGCCTGGATCTGCTTCTGCAGCGGACTCAGTTCGACGGCAGATTCGGACGATGAGGGAGATGGTGTGAGCAGGATGAGATGCTGAAAGCGCACCAGCATGCGGGTGAGGGTGATGTAACTGGCATCGCGGTGGAATGGATGACTCGCTGAACTGTCCACCGCAGCAGTTGTCCGTGTCGGACCGGTGCTGCCAAACGACAGGCCCGCAGGACGTAAAGCGGCAGTCAAAGACATCGCTCTCGCACGGTCAAGAAAGGAGAAACAAAAGCGCGTCGAGACCAGCCCTGCCTGGCCCCATGGTGATCGTGGAGGTGTCAGTGCATCATCGCCTTGGCCGATGTGGCCTGGGGCTCCAATCTGGACCTACGGGCTCCACTGACGGGAACGGATGGCATTTGGCGCACAGCATCGGCGGGTGGTCAGGTTGAAAAAAATTTGTATGTGCCGATAAATGATGTACACAATGGCTAGTTTGGCAAGATCTCGTTCAAACTCCTCATAACCCAAGCCTGTCATCATGTCACACTTCCACCCCCATTTTACGCTTGAAACTAGAAACAGCGAAAGTCGTTGAATTTGGAAACGCCTGGTTTGCGGCGTAGCACCAGGGCCTAGAGATATATAGCAAATGACGGCCCGGAAAATGTTGCCATATCTCTCTTCCTCAAAGCCATGCTACTCATGAAGTCGAGAAGTCGGGAAACGGTGGGCACGATCAGATCGTTTAGACAGGGTGAGAAAAGTGTGTCCAATAAACGAAGCTCCGCATGAGCTCATGGGACCGTAGGAAGAAGTTGCTGGCGTTTAACCAAGCGCGCGTGGCGAATTGGTGACACATTCCATGAACGCCGGTGGTATATGCATTCGTACTGAATAAGGACAATCGAGATCCATCATTCCGTCAGGACGGAAGTGGTCATATGAGGCCACACATCCTGAGATTCTCTTGGATGATGATATCTACGTGGGGGTCAGTCAGCGAGCTAGATTCTCGTGCTACCGGGAAACGTACCGTTGACAGCACCCATGACGAATCGGATTTGGGTGGTGTCTGTCGCACAGGTGAAATGGGTGTAGATCTGTTTCGTCTCTGCTTGGTTGAGCGAGACGAATCGGTTCAAAATGTAGTCACAGGCGGCGGCATAGTCGGGGCCCCCTAGACCATGTCAGCCAATCGGCCGAGATGACGATATCTCTGGATGGAGGGCTCCGTGCATACCTTCATAGTCGGGGAAATAGTTCTGCATGGGGCTGACGGGCAGCTTCTCCTTGAACCGATCGATCTTGTTCAAAAATAAAATGATGCTGGTCTTGATGAACCATCTCGAATTGCAGATGCTGTCGAAAAGCGTGAGGGCCTCTTGCATTCTGTTGACCGTCTCGTCTTCGAAGAGGAGCTGATCGTACTCGGAGATGGCCACCAAGAAGAGAATGGTCGTGACATTCTCGAAGCAATGGATCCATTTCTTCCGTTCCGATCTCTGCCCACCGACATCGAACATGCGGTAGGTCAAATCCTGGATGATGAAGGTTGTCTCGGTGATGCCCGTCGTCTTCACCCGAGATCGAAGAACGTCTTGGTCATTCGGAAGGTAATCGTGGGCAGCAATGCGATCAATCGAGTCGAAATAACTGCGGAAATCAACGTGAGTGGAGGAGACACGGGGAAGAGGTCATCACACTTACTATCGCGCGGAATCGTTCAGTTGGTATTCTCGCGATCTCCTGAAGCACTCCTGCACTCCGGCGTCTCGCCACAGGGCTTTGATCGCCGCGCCCACCTCGGGTGGTAGACTCTCTCCCTCGATTTGCGGTGGCTGGAGAAAAATGGTTTGCACATGGTATTCGGCCCTCTGGTCATACAGAGGCAGTTCAAGGGACTCCATGGCTTCCAAAATGACCCGCATCGACTGCACCGTGTTGGAAAAGATGATTTCCTTGAACGACTCCCGCTCGTCTCGCGAATAGCCGCCCTCGTGAATGAGTTTCATCTGCTTGAGAATGGTCGACTTGCCCGATTCTCCGGCGCCTAGAAACACGTTAGAAGCGCCACGAGGGGAGGGATCGGTCGGGGAGGCCTACCCAAGAGGAGCATTTTGATCTCGTTTCGTTGCGCCAGCTTGTCGCGCCTGAGTTGGTTCTCGATCTCGTCGTTCCTCGCCTTGCCGGCCGAGTCCTCCTTGCTGGCGCCGCACCCCATCGTGAACGGTCAGTCGGACAAGTCGCGGGAAAGACTCGAGAGAGGTAGAACGAGGAGGAGGGGCGTTGTGTGTGGTCGACGGATCGAAGAAATCTGGGCGAGGTCAATCTCATCAGCTCATGACAAATCAGTCCAGAGGTGGTATGGTCCCGAGACCAGGAGGAATTGTTCGGGGACGACGGGATAGAATTCAACGAACCGGGACAACAGGTCTGGAGGCGACCTTCGACACGCAGAGCTGCTGTACAGCGGCGGCTGCTAAGGAGAGATAGAAGGCGCAATTGAAAGCCGACGGGGATCGGCGTGGCAGAAAAATACAATTGGGCAAGATGGGTCGTCGATCAGCGCGGCGGCCGCGTGCACGGGTCACCCACAGAGATGAAGAAACAACGTCGGGGTCAGACGAGTGGTAAAAATGAAAGTGTAGCGTGTATCAAGAAGCACGGCGGAGGAGACTGCTGATGCGGGCTTTGCACCTGGACGCCGCACACGAGTGTAGGAGAGTGTGCAGACAAAGGCAAGGAAGAAAGGTCGTGCGTCCGGCGGGACTGGAGCTCCTCTACAAGGTGCTCTATTACCTCCAGGGCCGGACAATGCCAGCGATAGCCAGGTGGAGAAGAGTTTCTGCGGCTTACGGCTAGCGGACATGCTGGCTCACGGCCTAGGTGGATGATTTCCCCATCTCGCTCTCCGTCCGCCTCTCCTCCCCCCTTCGCCGGTCTTCCGCAGCCCTTGGCGCTGTTCCAAAGCATTTCAGACCGGTGCCAGAGCGGGCAGACGTGGTCCATGACTGGCTGGCATCTTGACAAGGTCGATCACTCCCTTGCCCCCACCACCACCACCCACTTCGTCAGGGCCTGGCTCTCTGCTGGCCGCCACGGGAGGCGGTTAGAATCCAACCACGCCCTGGCTCCCTCCGCTTTAGGGCGCCGTCCTCAGGGGCCCGCGGTCGAGCGACGCCAAACATACGCAGTTTGAGAGAGACTGGGTGAAGCTACGACGACTACTGTCTCAACCTTTGCCCAAGCCTGTCTGGCGCCTCCTCGGTTCTGCATCTCCCACATGATCGCCGTCATGCCGGACCAGACCTCATTTGCGCTGATAGAAAAGATCTCAGGTTCAAAGACATTAGCCTCCACACCAGCCCCTTAAAATGCCGTCCGTGGTCAGCCGACGCCGGACGTGCAACCTCGCCTCGACAACGGCTGAAGCACTGTCATCTCTGGTCGCCACCAATCAGGTCTGGGAGCCTCTAGCGCGCACGAGCGTGAACGCCTCCTCTTCAGATCTGCTGCTGGCCCCGGCCGCCCCAAATCCCTAGGGACGGTACGGGTGGGCTCTGAGAGCGAAGCTTAACTTACCCGACCATCCTATCGCACAGTCCGTCTGGCTCTCGGTCGTCTGTGCTCAGCCGCAAGTATCATTGTTATCACGCGAGAAGTTGGCGAGCCCAGATGTACCCACTGCACCGCACGGGAATGAAGGTGGAAGAGAAAAGTGAAGAGTAACAGGCATCGCCATCGTCCCAAGCGTTGTTGGACCATCCTCGGGAGACTCGCCGGCAGCACGGTGCGTCAGCCCCTGTTGCAACCCAGAGGCAGTTTGGCTGCAGAATTCAGCCCAAAACTGTGGGACACCGCCGATCATACGCCAACATTGTACGCCACTCATCCCTGGCGAGCCAGTGCGTCCGGAAAGAGGCTGGCGGGGTCTTCGGATGCCAGAAAGAAATTCTATCACCGTGTTAGGGACCGCGCGGATTAAGAATCTTGCCGTCCGTCGACGACCTTACTTCTGCTGACACTTATCATGCGGGCTGGAAGCAGGGCAGCAGCAGCAGGGCGCGGAATTCATCGATTTCTGCTGTTTCTCGATTTCTCGCCGTTGACACGCCAGCGCAAACTGTGCTAAGGATTTCGTTCCTTGTCCGAAGCACGGAGTCGCGGGTCCATTTCATCAATAATCGTCTTCTGTGTCGGACTTGACTCGAATAGAAAGTCCAAAGTATATCCAAGGGTTGGTGCATCGACTGCGCCGTACTGGTCCAAGATCGTCGAGAGCATGCTCAAGTTCTCATGCGCAGATAATTGCAGCATCAGTTATCGTCGTCGAATTGACCCTTGGTGGCGACGTCCATCCCAGTGACCATTCAGCGACTGGCCGCATCCACCTTGGCATTCAGATTCAGCTGAGATGGGTCGGGGCTGTGGTGGTGTGCCTGGCTAGTTGGTAGATTTTATGTCCCTGCTTGGCAGATCTGCCAGGTCGCGCCATGTTACCTGCGATCGCAGCTTCGCACCACCCGTTGACTTGGTCCCTTCCTCATTGACGTCGAAGCTATCGTCACGCGCAAGCGAGTCATTTTCCTTGACAATCTCGGTCCGTGGGAGCGCATTGCACGACCTCGGGCCCACCATTGGCGCAACAATGTCTTATGAGATGCAATATCAATCTTCCACCCGAGTCGGGGCCCGACGTATGTCCTCGGTTACCTGTCGCGAACGTCCACGAGGCCGAGAAACTGACCAGACCAGCTTTCAACCACAGTCAATCGCAAGCGGCGGAGCAAGAGTACGACCGTTTGCGCGACCTGGCCCGTCAAGAAGCTGCCAAGCGCTCGTCCTGCTTCGCAAAATCACAGGAAGCATACGGTCGAGGTGATGGAGCGGCGGCCCATGCCTTGTCGGAAGAAGGCAAGGCCCACGGGGCCAAAATGGAGCAATACAACAAACAAGCTTCGGACTTCATCTTTCGCGAGAACAACGCTCAAGGGAGGGTGCCTGCCGATACCATCGACCTGCACGGTCAATTCGTCGAAGAAGCCGAGGAGATCTTGGAGCAGAGGATCAAATACGCTCAGTCGACCGGACAGACCCATCTGCACGTCATCGTTGGAAAAGGTAACCATAGTTCCGGTCATATCCAAAAGATCAAGCCCAAGGTCGAGGAGGTCTGTCGAGAGCTAGGGCTTCAGTACCACACCGAGGCCAACGAAGGCCGGATGTATATCAATTTAACGGGCGGCGCCGTCGATTTGCACCATGTCAACAACTGGCCAGGTTATCAGCAACAGGCCGGATATCAGCAAAGCTACACGTCCGGTCCGCAACAGCAGCCGTACGGCGGCAGCCAGGCACATGCTCCTCGGCCGCATCAACAACCGCCGGGCCAGAACAACACCGAAGCCGAAGTGGAAAAGGTCGTCCGCAAGTTTCTCCCCAGGATCATCAATAAATTGCTCCGCCTCCTGTGTAGCGGATAGTCCCGGGGACCTGAAACAACAACAGCGGAGAGAGGCGGCGCACCAACGCGACGCCAACAGGCATCATCCAAACATGTTGTTCTGTTCGCCGTCGTGGTTGGCAATGCGACTCCTGTTTCCGAATCAGATCCATCTGCTGGGAGTCGCCAACATCGCCGTCCACCAGATTTGGTTCGCGCAGTCGCTGGCAAAGCTGGACAATCATCAGGTCACGGGACTGATAATGCAGGTGATCGCAAAACTGGTGGAATTGTGAGAGCTGTGGCCATAGAGCATCTCTTGTCGTACCCACGAAACGAGAAAAATGATCTTTTCTGAGATCAGCGAAAGTCAGCACGGCGTTGAGACAGACCACATGGAACAAGGTTGTCTCTACGGCATTCACTCTCCCCGATTCATCGGGAACCACACTTTCTGACAAAGGCAATTAGCCTTTCCGCTATCTAAATATCAGAATGGGAGGATATATACGCACCTCGGTTGGTCTTGCCAGGTCCCTGGGATCTTCTAAACAGCTCAATAACTTCACGACATATCTCTCGGCGGACTCCGTTTTCTTTTCCTCGATAGCCGACTCCATCGTCTTTGACTATTATTGGTACACAAGGGTTATTTGTCCAAGAACATGTCCTCTGCGCAGAAGTCGTCTCCATACTTCTATTGGTTCGGCGGGTCGTGGCAGAGCTACACAGCTGACCTCTGCGTTATTGCCATCAACGTTGTGGACACGATTGGCACTGATGGCCCGATGCCGATTGGTGCCGTCTACATCTACAGAGTCAGTTTCTTTGTCGGCCTTGTCGCCGCGAGGTCTGTGTATTATCTGCTCTGCAGGCTGTCCCGTCCCTACGTGGTGCGAGGTTCCAGAGCGGCTGATCGCCAGTTCAGCGTGGTGTAGCAGCGGCGAAAGCGACGATGAAGAAAGATCGAGAGGCACCGACAGGGTGAAAGGTCGTGGCGAGGCGAGAATATTGTCTCCATGCAAGGAAAGCTGATGAATTCAACGGCTAGAGTTTGGATCGGTGCTGCGCGGGTGAGGGATGTCCATGCCATACGGGTCCGGCAAAGTGCGACCCATTCGCCCTGTCTCTTACAGCCTACATCTACTGCAGATATGAGACCAATCAAAACAATACGCTGCCTATTTCTGCTGTCGACATTATTTTATCAATTCCAGGCATCATACATATCCCACTGGCGAGCAATCATGATTGTCTATTGCCAACACAAACTTGGGACGGAGGCGGACAATGGCCTGGCACAGAACCTCATATCATGGTCATGGAAAAGAACAATGATTTCATCACTCGACAAATCTCCTAATCCAAAGCCAAAAATGGCGTCCATTGACCTGCCAGGAGTCCAATCTAGCTAGAGACAAAACCCTGCGCGGCAACTGGAATTGAGCATCATCGTCGATCGGCGGTCGTACTCTATCTCACAGATGGGCCCGCAGAGTCCATCCTCTAACCGGCCTGTCCCGCGTCTCCCACATTTCTTTCGTCTATACTTGGGGCCTTCTTCTGAGCACTGAACATCTCCCACCCGACATCCTTTCCCGCGCGCTTGCCTTCGACTCTGGTGATTTCTTCCACGGTCTTCACCAGGTCGTACGTGATCCGCTCGCTCACAACGCTGTCACTTTGGTACTCTGGATGGGACCGGACGAAATCCCTTATCCATTTGGCGCCGGTCCACAGCGTTCCATTGGCGCGCTTGCGGATCAGATTCAGGTAGAGCTCGAGTTCGCATCGTGCGCTGACATCGATATTGACACTATCGAGATACGATTCCACCAGTGGGATCAGACCAGGGAACCCGTGACTTTGATCCGGGTCATGACTGCTTTTTGTAGAGCCGTTGATGATCTCGTCGATGCTCATGAGCGTGTATTCATCTTCTACTGGCCCAAAGTCTGGTGTCGGATATTGACGCGGTGTGGAGTTTGTGCACCCGGTCGCGCAGACGCCCTTCAGCACCGGCGACGGTATCGGGCTTCGGCGCGGGAAAGGATCCTTTCGGAACCAGAATTTCGAGTTTAAAACCGCGTCGCGCGTATGCGCCGTCTCCATGTTCTGCGTCGTGCGGGGGATGGGAATATAGAAGTTCAAGTCGAATGACAAGATGGCACGAGTCACCAGAACGATGAAGATGCTGAACGCCGCATTCTCAAAGTCGGTGATTTGGATTTCCATCGACCGGAACTCGACGCGCCAGCCGATGTCGGCATCGGGCGGCGGCGGCTTGAAGCGCATGTGCTGCCAGTTGGTCGACTGGATGTTCTCAAAGTGGCTGGAGCCCTCAGGATCGAGATGCTTGAGGTCCTCAGAGAAAATGACGATGGGGTCGCGGATGAAGAGGTGGGCGAAGTGGGTCGCGAGCAGGTCGTCCATTCCGCCGTCCAGCAGCTTTTGCTTGATTTTCGGATCGATAACGAGGTCGGGGTCCATGTACTCGGGCCGCAGGCGTGGGTCTTGGGCGATGTAGGTGCTATTGGATGCGTACCGGGACTTTGGTATGCGCCAGCGGTCATGTTTCAAGGGCACCTCGCCGAGTTCTTCCGCGGTGCGATCGTCGACCGCTCGGGAGATCTGGTTCCACCGGACGTCGGTATCGACGAGAAAACCTTTGTAGACGGGCGTCGCCGCCGTCAAGGCGAGCATGATCGGCCCTAGAGGCGACAGCTGGTCGTACAGCGTCCGACCTTCGCGGATGTTCTTGGCCTGGAAGGTGATTTGGAGGCAGCAGCTGCCCATGCCGAAGGCCATGGCGTCCATATAGACGTGGTCGGGCTTCGCCGCCCCGTTGCGGACGTCGTCGTCTTCCGGCCAGTTGTGCAGGTCATAGTTGACCGTGGGGTCATGGAAAGGCGAAGGCGTCTTTTTGTCTTTGAAAATGGGAACGTTGATCTCGACTTTACGGCCCCGACGCCAGCGAATGTTGGCCGCCAAGGTCGGGAAACGGATGTGAGGGTTGGCAATCTCGTCCGGGACGAACTGGGAGCGAAGGGCCGGGCCTGACGGTGGATAGTAGGGTGCGGTGAAGTCGTCCTTGGTGCCCAGTCGCGGGAAGGTGGTGAGTGTGATCGGATATTGCTCGGGGTCCATGTGGTCTTTGGCGATGACTCGCCGGGATCTCATGTCCAATTCGACGTCGAGAAGGTCTTTAAAATCGATGCCCCAAGGCTTCCCCGGCGTGGCTTCCAACATGAATCGACCGAACTCAGGATGAAAGGTGGGAAGCACTCCCTTCCGGCTATGCTCGTTAGTCTTCCGCAATGATGGCATCCATGGCGGCGATCCTGTACCTATCTTCGCGATTGTTTCCCCCCTGATTTTCCTTTGCTAGTTCTTCGTCCCTCTCCAGCGCCTTTAGAACATCTGCTTGGCACAGAGACAGGCGAACTTTCTTGTGCTCGTCATCGAAAGCAACCACCAGGTACTCAATCTAGGTGCAAGTGAGCTGATCATATCGATGGCCATCCGACCATGGACCATTCATTCCTACCTCATCGCCCCAGAGAAGAGCGTCACACTCTTTGCCTTTGGCCTTCCGCCAGATCGTGAGAAGTTGCTGCGACCGGATAAGTTTCTTCAGCGGACCACCGGCCATGGACGCCACCCACCTCAATCCCCCAGGCTCGGACTTGGTCAGCCACCTGTTTAGCATCGGGCCATTGTAACGGCGTGCCTAACTGTCTGTGCCGACGTTAGCAGGCATCAAGATTGACCCAAGCCCAGGCCTTGTGGACGTACAAAAGACCCATGATGATGGGAAATGCAGGATGGAAAAATCCAATTGGCCCACAACAGCGGCGGAATGATATTCACTCCATCAAGGGAAGCGCGATAGCAACGCTGGCTGCTTCTAGCACCTTTGGAGTTCAGCGAGTAGAGAAGACATGCTCAGTCCCCACAATGCTCAGTCGCGATCGGTCAAGTCGTATAGGGCGTCAAACAAAAAGACAATAACTAATTGTGGATGTTGGTGGCGACCTTTTTTCCCTTGCCGCATGGACCTCGGATCAGTTCCGGGACGGACGATCTGCTCAATCACACCACGAACAAGGCAGGGGAGATTCAGGATGAATGGAGATCTCAAAAGAGAGAGCAAAACCGGAAGAGTCCGCGCCGTCATGAGCGTACCGAGTCCAGTGTGAATTAGTCATCCACCGTGGTATGGGCCGATATTTTTGCTGGTTCTTCGTGATCCGCTGCCAATACCCGCTAATTGGTTCCAGTCAAACTTGCAACGCAGCTTTAGAGGCGTGGGGTGGGAAAACTTTGCCGCACTTGGAAGGTAGATTGCATGTGGTGTCATGTAAGGCTGCGTTGGCATTATGTCGAGCAGGACGCATGACCATTCTAGACATTGTGGTCAAAATGAGATCGCCATCGCTGGCATCTCTCAGTCACATGACCTCGCGCCATCAGCTGGCTAATGCTCCTCCACAAACTGGGCGGGCACATGGCCGTGTCTCTGAGATGAAAGACGGCTTCCAAAAGATCCAATCAAGGCGGATAAGATGCCTGACCATCATCGCCTCATTTTTCTGCCAGCTTCAACCTATGATGCCTTTGTGCTGGAGGCTGTCCGAATTGCTGTCACCACGAAAACACAGCTGTAGTCCACATCATTCATCATATAGATTCCACACGCCCTGAGATGCGACAGGAAAACCCGCGTCGTATGTACAGTAGCCGGGCCACGCCGTCCTCCTCCTCCTCCTCCTCCTCCTCCTCCTCCTCCTCCTCCTCCTCCTCCACCGGCCACTCTTAATTGCTCCTTGCCCCATTCTTTGCTGCTCGGATCTCGTCCATCTTGGCCACTCTCTTCTTGAACTCCTCATATTGGCACTTCTCATAGCTGTGTCTCTCATTCTATACAACAAAGCGGTCAATTGTCGGTTCATCCTCACTTTCGGCCACCAAGCATACCTCGCACTTCCACGGTAAATAGAGAGAGTCGTGTCGACACCGATTCAACGGAATGAGGAGATGGGCACAGCTGTCCCGTGCCGCCAACGGTAACCTGGCTTCGGCCATGGCTTCTCTGGAGACCGAAGCTGCGATCGGGTCAGTGCATGCTTGCATGGCCACCCACAACGGACTCGTCCTACCTAACCCTGATCCGCCCAAACCGGCCGCATCCTTGATAGTCTCTGCCGCAGTCATGTCGAATTCCTTCACCAGCGTCGCTGCGAACGAACAAACTTGTCGGCCGAAGTGTCAATTGCTCTGATTGCATGCGAGCTCAAGCTGTATCCTGGATGTACTAGCAACTCGGAGCTAGCGGTCTTGGCGACTCATCAACGGAAAGTCCGGTTGAACCTCACTCCCTTTATAAGAGTAAATTCCCTTTCTTCTTTTTTCTTCTTTCAACTATCACGGATTGCAGCACCTAAGGATAATGGTATGATCTAGTCGCCGCCGCCATGACCCAGTCCTGCAATACTCTGGCAGGTTGGTGTTGACCAATCGATAGAGTGAGAACCGACGCGTTTGGGAGCGTGGCCTGGAATCATGGCCTGGAGTCATGGCCTGGAGTCATGGCCTGGAATCATGGCCCGGAGTCATGGCCTGGTATCATGGCCCGGAGTCATTGCCTGGAGTCGTGGTCTGGAGTCACGAGCTCCTACTGCAGTGACTTGGTAGGTCAATGAGCTCTCGCTTGATCGGGTGGCCATCTTCATTCTGTGCCTGCTGGAATCCTTTATGCGGCCTGTTCGCTCCTGAATTTGGGTGGGCCAATCGTGGCGCTACATCAATTGATCGGGAGACACCTTGCACGAGTAGGATCGTCACTTCTCCGTCATTCCATTAACGGTATGTCCGCACGCGGCTGAAGGTCTGTCTGCTTCTGCACACCAGTGGCGAGATAACGTTCCGGTGAATGGCATCCCCCAGCCAATTTCATTTTCTGCCACGGCTGGTTGCCTACCTATTTCACAACATCTGGACAAGAGCGGACTGGTCTGTGGTGTGTTCTGCTCTACATTCTTTTACCTGTGAGGGACTCCATCAAGAGCCAGCCTTGTTCCTTCGCGCGGCTCCAACTTGATTTCACAAATCTCTGATCGCCAATAAAGGTCGCTGCTTACAGCATGATTCTGGGTGCGCTGTGGACCGTGGCAGTCTCGAGTCATGCGTGAGATATACTATGTTGGCCGAAGATTCAAGACGCACAAAATAGTCCGATCTTGATCAGGACGTTTTGTCCACTGAAATGGTTGGTGTTATCAGAGTGGCCCGTCCTTGGTTCCTTCCTCTATGATTTTCCTCTGCCTCGGCCTGCAGAATGGTTGCCCAATACGTGTCTTTCGAGTTCAGTGTGCTGTACACTGGCCAAATACCGGACGGGCTTTGCGATCCTCCGCACACACTAACGAGGACCGTCAGCTCGCTCTTGTTTCGGTCGCTGATAATGTGATCAATCACGTCAGCAGGGACTTGGATGGCGAGTGCAGGCAGTTACATCACGTGACCTCGTCCTTCTGTGTTCTGAGATACAAAGTTCATCTGCTTGGTTCACCGACTTCTAGCCTCCCATCCCAGTGTCATATGCATGGCAACAGCATAGGTCATCTATGTTGGTCCCCGATCAAAGCGAAGCAAAAAACTTCACTAGGGCTACGATTATTCCAACACACTGTAATGGAAAGATACTATCAAGAACATCTTATTGAGTACGTCCGTGGGGATGCACAGCTGATGGAGGACTTGGACGCGGTCCGCCCCTTAGGATTGCCTCAGGGCAATATTGTCGGCGGTTGCATTCGAAAGAGGTCAGTCTCACAATTCAATGATTGTATTCAACCTGGGGCCGCCTACTTCTACGATTGTTTCCATATTAATCTTATCGCCAGCCATGAGCATTGGAAAAGAAATCGGTTGGTAAGATGCTACCACAACCACCCTTCTACTTCTACTAAATTTGTATTATGAATCAACGCTCTCAAGGCTCATTTCTCGTGAGGAAGGTAGCCACTAATAGGTTGACGCTGTTGGAAGGATCTGTGGGAGATGTTCACAATGCAAAGGTAGTGGCAAAGGTACGAATCTTTACACTATGCCCCAACGATTGTAGCAGCGAATTCGTTCACCTTCAGTGCAATATATCCATCTTCCTTACAGGCTGCCTGTCATGACGACAATCCGCGACAGGGGTGGGACAGGAGAGTGTGTTTCAGGAGGAGGGGCATGAGGCCAAACCCTTCCATATACTCATCGCCCTTGCCCCTAGGTGCTGGAGGAGACAAGCTTAGAGTCTTGTATGCTATATGCCAGATTGTTAGCTAAACACAGAGAGACCTCACCCTGCCTGATCGCGCACTGCTTGCCTCAGTTAGCAGTCTGACACCGCCTTGTTGAGTCGGCTTCGAGATATTCAGCGTCTCCTCAGAACAGAACCTGTGAGGTGTCCTGCCTGTTACGGTGACAGTTATGTTTGAAGAGGGAGTGTCCAAAGTGATCTCTGGCATGGAAGGGAACACCTAGGTCATCGTCTTCTATGTGCCGTAGTAGTACTACCTCTTGGCTTCTGCTTCTCCGTGACCCTCAAAGAGCCTCATGTTATAGACCTGCCACCATTGCATAGAGGAGGACTCCCTCTCCGTTTGAGTCTATCCATCCCTGCGCGTTCACCACGCCTTCTCCGATCCTGACCTCCTCTACCACCCCAAATCCCAAATGGGCGTAAACATCCCGCGCATGGGCGTTGGTGGCCTCGAGCCACACAGGCAGCCCCTCTTCTCGCGCCCGCTGCAGGAATGGATCAATGAGTCCCCGAATAGCGCCTGTGGGAATATCAGATACCAACTCAGGTTATTTGGCATGGGCCACAAGGGTATTGCCTTTTTCAGTCCTGTCGGGTGACCTGCCAATGAGATTGAGGTACCAATATTTTCGATCACCGAGGTGCTTCTCTTTCGCCTGGTTGAATTTGTTCCTATACTCCCGCGCTGCCTCGGGGAGATCAACCCGGTCGTTGAGTGAATTTTCTATCCCAGGAGGAAGCCTTCGTTGACCGTTAACAAGAATTGGCTGGACCGTTTGGGCAACATGGCACCCTATAACCGCACCCCTCCTGATTCGAATGACGGACAATAGAAGTGCACAAGACCATGCCGTGAGACTTACCAAAGCGCCACTGCCGCCCAATCATGAGCCTCTACAAGAATTCCTCCTTTCTCAGCACGGGTTGTCACCAGTGGAAGCCAATGTTGAACCCGGCTGTCAAATTGTGCCAGCTTAGGGTGATCCGGGTGAGACTCTCTTCCCAGCAGGATGTACCGATTGAGTGCGTCGTTAGAGAAAGCCGCAGCTATCACTTGTGTGAATCGGTGAACATTTTCCGCTTTTTTGGTGCTCGCTGGCAATACAATATCAGCAGCTGACATGTTCTTCACCGACCTTAATCAAAGGTGTTTCTGCTGTTAATTTTGGGACCCAATTTCTGACGTGTAAGGACAAGACAACGATGGCAGGACCTAGAGAAGGATACTACAGTCAGAGACAGCGGACAAATCCGAGGAAGGAATGAAAGACAGAAGACGGTGGGCCGCTGCCCACACGGTTCGTCCTATATCTCGTATCCACCGGTTCGAATTTCCGAAGTTGAGGGGTTTATTTCAGTCGACCTACTTGCTCCACACTCATGTATTAGATCCAGGTATGCCTTCGATGGACTGTCCACAAAATGACTCGACATTCTGCGACTTTTAGTGGTACGAGTCTTGGCGATGATGTTGATATAAGTCGAAATGGTATCATATGGGTGGGGAGCCTAAGCCTGAAACCACCAACCCAACAAGGCATAAACACAACCATCATCTGGTAGGGCGAGAGATAGTTCATCTCTGACTTCCTGAGGACTTGGCATGCTCAGTGGTGTTGACCCATTTCCTTTACAAAGCCCGGATGTTGCAGCTAATTACTATTGGAAACGTAATAGCGTCTTCACAAGGTTGGTACTACACGTGCTCGGAGCAAGGTGCTCTGCATGGCTGACCCGGTATGGGTCCTTACTGTTGCTGGTGCTGCGCACTCATCACCAACAAACTAGGAATGACTCACTCTATCCCTGCCGTTCAATCCGAGCACATGGCGCCCTCGGCCCGCATGCACCATCACCACATGGCCAGAGATCTGATCCCGCAAAAGATGTAGCCAAAGCAGGGATGTAGGACGGTGGGCCCATGTTCGAGAAAGACTTTGCTACTGGCGGGATGTCGTGCGATGTTGGTGCCACAACATGCAAATTCCGAAGGGAAAATGATTGACACATGGGTTGACTAGCGCCAGACCGAGTAATATCTAGTATTTACCGACTGCTGGCCATTGCCGATGATATGGGAGCGGTTCCCCCTTTGCCAGGGATCAAACAACTATCCACCTCTCTAAGCTGCCTCAGAGATTCGGCGTCAAGACCATGTCTGCAAAACACGATTCGTTCAGCACATCCATTGAACCAGCCCAGGGCTCGCAAGATGGCAAGGGCGGCTTGACATATGATGTCGTAGAAGCCGGGCCCGAGGCCCACGATGCAAGACGGGATGTCTCCGGGGACGTTCTCGATGATGGCCTTCGTCGAGGTCTCAAAGGAAGGCACTTTGTCATTATCGCCTTGGGCAGTATCATTGGGCCGGGCACCTTTTACGGCTTGGGATATGCTATCTATCTCTCTGGCCCACTCGGTGCACTTATTGGGTTCATTGTCGTCGGTAAGATCAGCTTCGTTGACAGTCTCTGAGACCACTCGCTCTAACATTCCCGATCAAGGCATTTCTGTGTGGGTTCTCATGCAGAGTGTTGGTGAAATCACAACACTGTTCCCAATCCACGGTGGATTTGTCGAAGTACGAAAGTCCATCAGCGAGAGGACTCGAGGCTGACAAAGTCACGGTGTAGCATGCTGGGCGATTTGTCGACCCAGCTCTCAGCTTTTCCATGTCTTGGTTATACTACCTCATGTGGAGTGTTTTCCTTGCGGCCGGTAACGTGTGTGAAGATCTCTCGTGGCCATGGACTGACGTTTGAAAAAGACTGGAACTCTGCCGTTCTCATCCTTCGTTACTGGGTCTCGGATTCGACCGTACCCTCTTATGCCTGGGCATTGATCTTCTGGGTCGTGTTTTCAGTGATCACTCTTTTGGGTGTAGGCGTGTACGGTGAACTGGAATATTACTTCGGCATGTTCAAATTCTTGTCCCTCATCATTCTCTTCATCCTCTCCATCGTGGCCAATGTCGGCGGCTTCGGTGGTGACTACATTGGATTCCGATACTGGACCAAGCCAGACGGTTGTTTCCTCCCTCGATGCCTTGTCCCAAGCGGGCCGCTGACTCTCCCAGGGCCGATTATCCATGGAATCAATGGATTTGGTCAAGTCTTTGTCCTCGCCGCCGCTTATTATGTGGGAACGGAAATCATATCATTGGCAGGAGGAGAAGCTCGGAACCCCAAGAGAGATATCCCGAGGGTTCGTCTGTTTTTCTCTGGCGTGTCTGTATCGCGTCATTTGGAGGCTAACTCATCATCTGTCTTCCCTCTAGAGCATCAACTCTGTCGTCTACCGGATCCTGGTCGTATACATCGGCATGCCATTCTTCCAAGGCCTCATTTGCCCTTCCTCTTCCCCCCTTCTGCTCAACGCCGATTCCGTCGTGGCTTCCTCCCCATTCACCATCGGCTTCGAAGCCGCGGGTTGGAAGTCGGCTGGACATTTTGTCAACGCTCTGATCCTCGTCGCATTCGTCTCTGCGGCGAATGGCGTTGTCTATGTGCAGTCCCGTACCGTATACTCTCTGGCACTGTCCAACCGGGCCCCCAAGATCTTCGCCAAGACCACATCTCGAGGAGGTAAGAAGCCAGAGCACCACCTGGCTACTTTGGACGAATTAATTGGCTCATCCGGGCTGACCGCGACGTGCAGTGCCCTATGTGGCCATTTTGACCTCTAATCTTTGGGGGTTTCTGTCCCTCATGAACCGCAAATTGACCGCCGGTCAGGTCTTCTCTTACATGACATCCGTGGGAGGGACTGCGGCCTACATTGCCTGGGCCAGCATCATCTTCATCCATCTGTGGATTCGGGCGGCCGCGAAGAAGCAGAACATTGATGTCAACACCTTCCCATTCAAGGCATTTGGCAGCATCTGGATTTACCGACTCAATTTCGCCTTCAACATCTTCCTGTTGTTCATTCAGGGATTTACTGTCTTTGAGAACCCATTTAATTGGCGCTCTTTCATCGCTTGTTATATCACGATCCCGACATTCTTCATCCTCTTTTTCGCCTACAAATTCTACTTCAAGACGCATTGGTCAGTTTCTCCTGCTCGGACTCCGCCATCACCGCATCTGTATCATGAAATGCAACACCGCTGACACTGCCACCCCTTGTAGGGTTCGTCTTCACGAGGTGGACTTCTCAGATCGCAGAGAATGGGTTGCACCGGCTTCAAAAGAGGTTCAGGACTCTCGGTCATTCAAGCGGAAGCTTTGGGATCTTTTCAAAGACTGAGGAGACAACGGCACGGTGGAATGGCACTTTCAGAAATAGGCTATGGCCCGGACGTTCTGAGGAATATGCTTCCGCAGCCGTTTGATGGTAGTTCGTCCTGTTTTCGTCTCGTAGATTGTAGGCCGGCTCCTGCCTTCTGCCACAGCCAGCATTTGAAGCTGACGCCATTTGCTCTCCATGTTAACCACCGGCGGAGATGAGCGGTCAATCCAACAAATTCTGAGGCAGGATTTGGATCCCATAAGCACAAAGTTTACCGCAACTGGCTCCTCTTAGCATGAGGTATAGAATATGTAGGCCTAGGTTAGTGGCATTTCTAGCTCCACACCATGCGCTGTCCCGAACATCTGGGATCCTAGGTCTTCTTTGTAATTACATTGATCGGCAAGATCGGGAGATGATGGTATGACGCATTCTTTAGCGTTGATGTCGCCATGGACCTCGATTCGAACATGGCTACCGATCAAGTAACTCTGTGTTCGAACTCGGTCTTGATTTAAAACGTCGGCCTTGATATCACAGGCGTGATCTTGAACATAGTAGAGCGCTCCATCAACCTGCTTTCCACCTCTCGCTTCCATCACAAAATGGCAGTCGCAGCTCAACCAGCGAACATCATCGGAGATGGCCGATCATTTCATCTCGGCCATGATCCGCTCCTCTCATTCGAGCCCTTTACCCTCCCAGCCTCTAATCAGCGGGTCCTCACTGCTCCCCATCCTGAGGGCACTACCATCCCGTTGGCCCTGCGTCCGGTGACCAAGGACAGCATCGACCAAGCCGGCGCAGCGTCTGGAGTCACCAGCCCTGTCACCCTCGACAAAGCTGTTGAAACGATCAAATATCACGCCTCGAGAGGTGAAATAGACGCCCTCCTCTCCAAACATGGCGTTCTCCTCTTTCGAGGGCTCCCTATCCACGACGCCGAAGACTTTAGCAGGTTTGCCCACGCGTTTGGTTATGACCCGCATGAGATTATCGGGATTGTGGTCGATAGACCTCTGTTGGCCCCCAATGTTGCACCCGCGAACGAAGCCCCTCCATCCGTCAACATTGGCAGTCATAACGAGAGTCCACAAGTTCCCCACGGTAAGAAGATATCTTGACCGGCCTTCCAACGCGACCACGACCAGTTTTCTGGAGCGAAGCTGATGACTGGGTGCTCATAGCTCCGGCATATGTTTTCTTCTACGGACATCGGGCCCCGGCGAAAGGTGTGTGCTTTGCTAAAATTCCCCATACCAATGTGACCGCCTCGCTGACAAGACCCCAACCCAGGCGGCGAGACACCGATCGGGTCGTCACTGGAATTATTCAGACGAGCTCAAGAAGAGATCCCAGAATTCATTGAGGAGCTGGCAAAGAAGGTTCGGGTTATCTTTCCTGGGCGAAAGCGCCTCGACCCCGGTCTATGTGGATAATGTACTGACACTCTATACTGTCAATAGGGGACATTGCACACAATTTCGTACAAGCCTGAGGCCCAGTATCTGGGTGGCAGTACTCTGAAACAAGCATTTGGAAAGGAAATCAAGGAAGATGATGACGAGGAAACGCGGAAGAAGAAGAGTAAGCAGTGCCGCCGCCACACGGCTGAATTGGTCTCCATTCAGGACAACAGTGACGTCTTGGGTTGGCACCGATTCTAATCTGTGGATTCAACAGTTGAGGCTCAAATCGGCCGGTACAACCGCGATTCCAACCTGACATCCTGGGAATGGAGCCCCGATGGAAGTATCATCCTCCACCACGTCCTACCGACCATTCGGACGCAGCCCGGGACCGGCTACCCAGCTCTTTTCACTTCGTTGGCCGCACAATACGCTCAAAAGCTCCGACATTCCGAGACTGATCGGGCCAAAGCGTACCCCATCGCGAAGTATGGTGATGGCTCCGAGATTCCTGAGGAATATTTGAAAGCCTTGTTCAGAATCACCGAGGAGACCAGAGTCTTGCACAAATGGGAGAGGGGAGATGTACTCGTGTTTGATAACCGAGGTGAGTTGACCTTGTAGGATATTGTTCTTGTACTCTCCATATTTTGAACGAACGACTGCTGACCAGTGGTCGTGTCAAGTGGCGCAACACGGCCGGGAGCCGTGGGAGGGTGAATCAGAGGATCGAAGGATTTTTGCTTCGTCAGTATATCTTTTTCTTTTGGGGACCCTCTCTCCGCCTTCCGTACCTTGCTCCTCTCTCATATCCTGGAGTCGACTCCTGCCCTCTTCTTCTTCACTCTGCTGCAACCAAACCTCAACACTTCCTCCAAACCCTTCTAATTTTAAACAGGCTATGGGACGGTGAACTCCCAGGACCGTACGGAAACCAACCGTTTGAGTTTCTCCGACCTGCTCTCTCTGATGAGGGGGTTGCCGTGGCCTAAGCTGTCTCTGATCACACAGGCCGGTTGGACTTGGCCATTCCGTAGTCTCTTCATGGTCGTATTATAGAATGTCGTTCAACTCGGGATCCATTCGTAGCGAATCCGACTCGCTCATCAGTCTAGCTCTGCTGTCGGGAACGAGTCAGGTGTCTTTCTATACGACATTGGTTGCACGGCTCTGAACCATCCAATGCCTGTGCCTCTTGAGTCTGTGTAGCTGTACCCTGACTCGGGTCAACCTGATTGACACCTAGGACCCAATGCCGCATTTACACCACCTAGAGATAAAGGGTCAATTTTAGGCGCACATCCTTGCCTCGGCCCGGCAACATGAGGCGGCCCAGCACGGCTTAGACGGTCAGTCAAGGTCAGCCTCGTCTTTCAGGCAAACCCTTCATCGACAAACCGTTGAAGCTCAGGTCGTGTATTTACTGTAAGGGATAAAGATAATTTCGAGGACCGTCTCCTCCAGTCTATCAATCCCGGGTTATGCCAAGATTTTGTGACACTTGGCACATGCAATCACTAGCCTGGCGCGACGCGGTTGTCCTTTGTTCACGCGTCCGGCGCCAGGTCATGGTTTGGACGTCATGCTACCAACATCTGAACCAGTCTAGATCTCTTGAACTTTGGCAACGACCCGAGGCGGCTGTACAGAGGCGTGTGCATCTCAGCTAGCTGCCACGTTCCCGATCGAACGGCCAAATCGCAAACCTCCTGAAGACGACGGATAGCGGCCGAGATGGCAAACGGAGGTGGAGAAATATATTCTGCCACATACAGCAATGTAGGCTCTGCTTCTTTGTTCTCGACACGCCAGCCAGCTGATTCTCATACTCAGGTGCCGGTGTATGAGCTCAAAGTGGGTAGCGACCATGTGATGCGACGCCGTTCAGACGACTGGGTCAATGCCACCCACATCTTGAAGATCGCCGGCTTCGACAAGCCTGCGCGGACAAGAATCCTCGAGCGGGAGGTGCAAAAAGGGGTGCATGAGAAAATTCAAGGTGGATATGGCAAATATCAAGGTAGAGAAGTGCGCTTCTCCTGGAACGTACGTGAAACTCATTGTGAGGTCAGGGACGTGGGTACCGTTGTCCGAGGGGCGAGCTCTAGCAGAGAAGAACGGGGTCTTGGACAGAATATCGAAAGTCTTCGACTTCGTCCCCGGCGATCGAAGTCCACCTCCGGCGCCCAAACATTCCACGGCAGGGTCAAACCGGCCGAAAGCTCCGAAGGCCCTGGCGGCTCCGAGAAAAGTGCAGAGTAATGGCATGTCGATGCCAGCGATTCTGACCACGGCTAACGTCACCTAGATGCATATTACCAACCCGCGGGAGAGCAATACGAGAGTGCCAGTGCGCAATACAATGAGGAGGAAAGTCGAGAGGTCACGCCGGAGACGGCATCGTTCATGGCCGACGACGACTTCCTCCCTCTTTCGCAGAATTCCACGGCCTCCAGGAAACGCAAGCGGGAGATGGAGGAGGCGGCCATCACGGCGTCTGATCTCGAGCATACGATATATGGAGATGAATTGCTCGACTATTTCGTGACCGCTGGCGATGACCCGAGCGCGGCCAACATTCTCCCGCCGGAGCCACCGTTGAATTTTGACGTGGACAGGCCCATTGACACGAACGGCAACAATGCTCTTCATTGGGCGTGCGCCATGGGAGACGTCCAGGTCACCCGCGATCTTCTCGAGCGGGGGGCCAATCCTGCCGCTCAGAACGCAGGATCCCGAGAGACTCCGTTGATAAGGGCGGTCCTGTTCACCAACAACTACGACAAAAAGACTTTTCCCAAGATCGTGCAGCTTTTGTCCGGAACGATTGTCGAGCGAGACTGGCACGGCGCCACCGTCTTCCATCACATCGCCGAGACGGCACGTTCCCGGAGCAAATGGAGCTGCGCGCGGTACTACTGCGAGGTGTTGATCAACAAAATGCAGGAAATGGGCTCCAATTATGTCCAGGCGCTCCTGACTTCGGTCGATGCGAACCATGACACGGCCGCGTTGTGCGCCATCCGAAATGGGTGCGTCAAGGTCGCGACCTTCCTTCTCAACCATTGCCCGGAAGCCGGAGATATTCTCAACTTGAAAGGTGAGACCGCCAACGAATATCTCCGGGCGTTGCGTGAGAAGCGCCCCAGTCTCGAACAGCCAGGCTCATCGCCACCGAGGGGAGGGGATTCGTTCACGGGGAAGCGATCGCGTCGCAAATTGCAGAAGCAGATCGTGTCTCGGGCGGCTTCCATGATCCTGGACAAGCTCGGACCGATCACTGACGAGGCGAGCAACAGATTGGCGGACGTGTATGATTCCCAGATGAAGGAAAAGGACACGGAGATTACTGAAGCGAAACACACATTGAACGAGTTCGAGGCTCAGAGACACAAGATCAAGGCCGAAACGTATGCGCTTCTGGCCAAGGCTGAGGATGACTCGAAATTGGAGATGCTCCGACAAGAGTATGAAGCTTGCCTGCGCGAGAACGAATCGTTACTGGAGCAGAAAGAGCATGGCACCCTGCAACAACATGTGTTCCAGCAAGATCAGCAGACGCCGCCACAAGCATTCCGATCGGCCAACTCTCGGCCTCTGACACAAGACGAAATGCGGGCGGCGCTGCCTTGGGCCATTGAGCTGTATCGGCAGCAACAGATTCGAAGGCAGATGGTGAGGGACATCGCACGGCTGACCAGTGAGGCCGGCACGAGTGAGAAAATCGGCAAGCACCGCAAGTTGGTGGCCATTGCGACGGGTTTGAAGGAGGAAGACCTTGACTACATGTCGCAGGAGCTGTTGGAGAGCTTGGAGGCTACGCAGGGCACCACGGTGACTGATGGATCTGGGCCTCGGACGCCTCCGCCTCTCAGGACAAGGCTGGAAGTGGCGTAATGGACGACAGCGCTAGGGTAATGGTGCCAGATACTGAATATGCCTAGTTCGCCTCAGAGGTGGTGAACATGGCGTTTGCAGCAGATACAGGACATTGTGTTGTATGAATGATGACACCATGCCGGTCCATGCTCAAGATGTCAGGCTAGAGAACAGTTGAAGCGAGTTGGATAATGTCATTGCACAAGCATAAGCTGGAAGAAGTGAAGTGAGCAGATCTAAGCTAATGCCCGCATGAAGACAAGAAGGAAGAAATTTGTAGAACGCCAGAACACCGAGGCAAAAGACCTCTTGAGCACTTTCAATCTATTCAGTCATTAGCCTCCTCACCACTGTCGCACATGATTACAAGCTCTCCTCGCGAGTTTCCTGAATCGACTGTATGAAGTGACCACCGTATGCCGGCGGGGTGTAGTGTGCCCCTGCTTGATAATGCATGGGTTGTGTCGGAGTCGGCGAATACATGCCCAGGGGAAGCATCCTGTTTCCTGGTAGTGGCGGGAAAGCGGTGTATGTCGCGATCGGGATCGAGTTGTACGGTGTAGGGGTAGCCATCGGATGGGCAGCGTACATGTTTCCAAAGCTGTGACGTTGGAAGCGTGGACGTCGTTCCGGGTTGTAGGACGGACTGAAGACTGAAAGGGGATGCAGCACACGGTTCTGTGGAGTCGCTAGGGCGTTGCCGACACCCTGAGCATGGCGGGTCGAATGCTCCTTGGGCTCGATGCGAAGTTTGGAACCCCGTAAGGTTTTCTGTGCCACAATCAGTGATTTCTGATACCTTGCGAATGTGCAGGTACCGACCTCGGCGCGTGTAGCGTGGTGAGCCTCTTGAGGGGTGCTGTATTCGATAAAGGCAAAGGTATTGGTGGCATTGTCACCTGCAGACACATCAGCGTGCACCAAATCTTTGCCGATCATCAGGAGCATACCGAACGTCTTCTTGACAATGTTGAGCTGTACAATGTTTCCGAACTCGGAAAACTCAGCATGGACCTCCTCTTTGGTGGTACCTTCCGGGAGGTTGCCCACAAAAATGGACTTCTGATCGATGGGAGAACGAGGAGGGCTGAAGCCACAGAAGACCGTGCCGCCATCGGGGCCGGGTCGCATACGAGGTTCGACGTGGGGAGCCATGAGAAGCTGATACTCGCTGCCATTGTTGTCAAAGCCCTGAGAGGCATTAGTTCAGGGGCAAGCTGCCTGCTCTCGCACTTACACTCAAAGCATCCTTACAGTCGAGATAAAAGGCAAATTTGACGTACATTCCCTCCCTCATATGGAATCTATATTCTTCTCTTCGGGTGGTGGGAACGCAGAGCTCGATGGGTCCGTAATGTTCAAGCAGGTGTCGCGCTTCTGCCTCTGAAATTGGTCCTCCGCCTGGCTTGCTCAGGACGACAGCGCCTGAGAGTGGTCAGCGTTTCGAGGTGAGATCAAGAATGAAACAGCCCACGCTCCGCTTTCGCTCGCTCGATTCTGATCTTGCGGCCATCAATGATGAAGTTCACACCCTCGTTTATCGCTCGATTTGCATCTTCGACGTTCTGACGGAGAATGAGCAATAGGAAAGGATGACTCGACGAGGCCAGCTTCCCTCATACTGAACAAACGCAAACGGATGCCCGTTCTTGTCCAAGCGTACCTTCAGATGACACGGACCGAATGCATCAAAGGCTCGGTGGCACGAGGCGTCCAGCTCGTCCTCTGTTCTCTGACCCGAAAGACTGTCTCGCTTTAGTTTCCAGATGCATTTTGTTGGTGCACCTACTTTGCAACAAAAAGCAACGCATCTGGAGGGTAGAGACCCTGAGCATTCGCGGCGCTGGGTAGCTGACTGACACGATCTGAGCGGGGCGTGAAGCCATTGTAGCCAGCCGGTGATGGCAGATGGTTTGCAGTGCGCTGAGCGATGGGATTCTGAGGTGCAACAGTCCCAGAACAAGGTACGGAAACAACATGTGCTGCAGATGCGAAAACGTCATCTTCAGCAAGAGGTGCGACGGTGATCCCGAAGTTTGTGGGTTTTTTTGACGAACCGTCAATGACGAGAGGTGTGATAGCACTAGGGGTGCGGGGTGGAGTTGAGATGGTACAAGACTCAGGAACAAGGGCTTCCAATACGACGTTAGAGGTGTCGTTCTGCATGGTGATGGTCGATCGGGCCAGAAGGCAAGCCCATGATCATGAAACCGGGATGCATACTAACCAATAGCCGCTTCATCCACCTGTGTCGCGCCGGGTGATCCTCGAATTGTCATATCTTCAAAAATATCTGCAATGGTGGATTCTGAGTCGCGTAGCAAGGACGGACGCGGAAGTGTCGACATGGGTTGCCAGCGGAGGGCAGATAGCAAATGTGGACGTGCTCGAAGCACATTCCTCCTGGGAGGAGCATTGTCTGACGAAGCCATTCGAGCAGATAACAGACTTGGATGGGCAGTGAGGTTGTGGATAGCTGTAGTGACGTTGAGTCAGTGATGGATTCTCATGCATTGTAGAGATTCAGGTGAACACTCACCAAAACGTGGACCTTGCGCGAAGCTCGGGAATGCAGTATGGGGATGTTCAAGCAAGACGGCTACGGCTGCACAGTGAAAGCCGTTGTGACAATTGAGACATGAAGGGGATCGTGGAAGTGGACGGTGGTGAAGAGGGAAGACGTGACTCTGAGAATAAAGTATGCCAATCTGGCCATCTCGCCCTTCACCAAGCCCTTGGTGACAGACAGCTCTCTTGATTGAACAGGTACCGGTCCGCCACGCATCTTCTTGCTTCACCTGGTTTCACCACATTGACAATTATTCATTTCGGGTCAACCTACACTGACTTCATCCTGTTCTCATGCTCAATACTTATAAACGGCCTCCACCTCTGTCTTTTGAGTGGAGGAATTTCGTGAACAACCACAGGGGGGGTATCAATTCTGCCCTCATATATCAGACTCACCGAGTCAATCGACGAAAACACAGAACGAAGAAAGCTGCCGCAGGCTCGCTGATCATAGGATTGGGGAGATGGTAGCCCACGACCACACTCCCCGACCTACAACTTTGGCACATTGTTCTGACAGGGAAATGGATCAAAGTGTCGGCAAGCGCTGGAGAACATGTGGACACGAATGTCTGAGATGTCTACAAGATACCAAACCCAAGCTCAGGCATGAAGCCAAAAGCCGAAGCAAACCCGGTATGGACGACCAGTACTAAATTACGGCAGGTCCAATTAAGCTCATATGGCGCCGGCGTCAACCGCGATGGCCCCCAGTGACGTTTAAGCAAACGCACCAGGATGCCAGGCCTCGGCAACAGTCGTGTGAGTGAATCACAATCGCCACCTGCTGCTCTCTCTGCTCACACAATGTAGTGTTGATGAAACGAATCAAAGCATAGATTTGCAGAGCAGCATTTCGGCCCATGTTCGCCCCTTCGCTCCGGCGCTGCGCCGCGCCGGGCTTTTGGAAGAAGTCAAACCAAGAGTTCCAACGAGCTGCGAAATTCGGTACGTGATGCCCTTATAACCCCGCGGGGGAATCTCTCTCCGTGGCTGCCGGCAGGGCGCGTCCATCTCAGCGGGAGTGTATCTCTCGAGCTTGTTCCGCCCTGGCCGTCGCTTCAGGCACGCGACTCAGGACTCGTTTTCGACGTTGGAAGGTCGGCCGCGATGCTAACGCTTTGTTCGCAGCGATCAATCTGGAAGGGCTCAGCTTACCGACTGCGC
>Ga0255336_100523_pt1 | contig 56195 bp, 53 predicted proteins | sample MeOH1_35cm_T3_17_FD_189102 | JGI IMG/M metagenome (GOLD analysis project Ga0255336, IMG submission 189102) | Sandy soil microbial communities from University of British Columbia, Vancouver, Canada - MeOH1_35cm_T3_179 | ecosystem: Engineered > Artificial ecosystem > Sand microcosm > Unclassified ... | reverse complement strand
CTACCCACGCCTCTGGGGCGCCGGCATCGTATTTGCCATCTTCGCGGTGTTTGCCGTCATCTGCTTCATCAGCTGGATTCCCCGGATCCCGTTCGCGGTGGTCATGTTGCAACAGACGATGGACGTCGCCCGCATGCGGAGGGTGCATGTGTTTTTGGTGAGCTTGCTCGGAGGCATCTTGAGCCTGGCCTTTGCCGCCTACTTCTCCGTCACCCTCGTGGCCATCTATGTGGCGTACATGCCGGGCAATGCCAACAGCAATGCCAATCCCGCTTGTGCCCAAGGGGGCTGCTCCAGTGGCCGGGTCATCGGGCTGGTGGTGTTTGTGACCTTCGCTGGCTACTGGATCAGTGAATGGATTAAAAATACCATCCACACGACCATCGCGGGCGTCTATGGCAGCTGGTATTTCTGCGCGGCGAAGCCCGGTGGCATCCCCAGGGGCGCGACGGGAGGAGCGTTCCGACGCGCGACCACCTATTCCTTCGGATCCGTCTCGTTCGGCAGTCTGATCGTGGCGTTCATCAACCTGCTGCGACAAGTCTGCAGCATCGCACAACAACAAGAGGCATCGGATGGCAACATTGTCGGAACCATCATGTTCTGCGTTCTGGGGTGCATCATATGGATCCTCGACTGGGTCGTCCAGTTTGTCAACCGGTACGCATTTTCGCACATTGCCCTCTATGGCAAAGCATACATCCCGGCCGCCAAAGATACCTGGACCATGATGAAAGATCGTGGAATCGATGCCTTGGTGAACGATTGTCTGGTCGGGCCTGTTTTGTCCATGGGCTCCCTCTTCGTCGCCTATCTTTGCGCCCTCCTGGCCTATCTCTACCTCGATTACACCCACCCGGCCTACAACGACGGGAGGACCTTTACGCCCGTGATCATGGCCTTTTCCTTCCTCATCGGACTACAAATCTGCCAAATCTTCATGACCCCGATCGCCTCGGGCGTTGATACCATCTTCGTGGCCATGGCGTGGGACCCGCAGGTGGCCGTCACCGATCATCCAGAATTTTGGGACCGTCTCGTCCACGTCTATCCGCACGTTCAGGATGTCATTCATGTATGATCAGCATTTTCAGAATAAAACGAGGCGTCCAGGAGGTGTTTGTGAGGTCTATTGGCCTTTCATAATTTCAGTTCTTTCCACACTGTAGTTGACGAAATCTCTTGGCTCCTAGGTGGCCTGCTCCAAATAATCTTTCTCGCTCGCTCTCTCCTCGTGTCTCCTCCCAGTCTCCTCTTCATCTCTCCCTTCGATCCCTATTGGATCCTGTTTCCACAGCGAGCCGAATGCAGTTCTCCGTCGGCAGAACATTTACCCTTGCCATGTTGAAGTACAGTCCGTCCCAAATAGGCAGCTCCTGTTTATCGGGATCCCTTCCAGCAGGGGTGGACAGATTGATATCGACTACTGCAGTCGTCTATCATATCCCACCAGGTTGTAACTACTAATAACCCATGTCTATCAGACACACCACACGGCATCTCTCCGGTATGGATTCAGTGACCTCACCTTTGAGCACCTACCAAATATGGTCCAGATCGGCCTGATAGGGGATCCGCGCCCGCCATGGCGAACAACAGCAGGAGAGCAGTATACTGTCTGCTTCTGGTGTCCTATATAACAGTCCTATCAGTCCAAGAACGTCCGTCCTTCCTTGACACGCAAATACATTCCTCTCCAGCAGGCGAGAATGGAGGTCAAGCGTGACAATGCGGGGCCCATTGAGGCCACTCCCGCCAAAACAGAGAAGAGTATCGATGCTGGAGGAGAGCGACAGACCAGCGTGGTCTCGCTCGACTCTCTCGATCAGGCACTCGAATCGCTCGACATATCGGCCAAGGACGCGGATGAGGCATTTGCCTTCCTGAAGCATCACCCCAACGCCGACTCGATCAGACAAGAAGCCATGGCGATACTGGCGGACCCAAAGGCGACCAAAAAGCTCTTGCGTAAGATTGATTTTACCATCGTCCCTTGTATGATATGTGTCTACTTCTTACAGTTTCTGTGAGTGCTCTTCATTGGACCCCGCCGTGGGTCCGTTGGCATTGATGCAGGAACAGGGACAAAACCACCATCTCGTACGCGGCCGTCATGGGTCTGCGGCAGGATACCCACTTGATCGGACAAGACTTTTCCAATGTGTCGATGATGTTTTATGTGGGATTTCTTGCGGCCGAGGTATTCCAGATCCATGACCACGAGTGCACTGACGGACTGACCGACCGACAGTTTCCCACCCAGTATCTGGCCCAGCGAATCAGCCGACTGGGGAAGTACCTGGGCGTCAACGTGATGCTCTGGGGCATCGTCCTGGCGTGTATGGCGGCTTGCCGGTCGTATGCAAGCTTAATGGTAACACGCACGCTGTTGGGCATCTTCGAAGCCCCCGTCGCACCAATCCTGGTCCTGATCGTGGCAATGTGGTACAAGAAGGAGGAGCAAGGCCGACGGGTCAGCTATTTTTACGTTTGCAACAGTGTGACTCAAATATTTGGTGGGGCTGTTGCCTACGGAGCCAGCTTTTCCAAGAGTCACTTTGCCAGCTGGCGCATCTTCTTCCTGACCATCGGCCTGATGACCGTCCTCATTGGCTTCGTCGTCTTCCTGCTTCTGCCTGACTCCCCGGTCAAAGCAGGCCGCTTTTCCGAGGCCGAAAAGGTGGCCGCTCTTCTGCGAGTCAAGGGGAACCAATCGGGCACGCAGAACGCGCAGATCAAGCGAGCACAGATTCGGGAATCACTCCGCGATGTCCGCGTCTGGCTCGTCTTCTTGTCCGTCCTCTTGACCTCAATCCCCAACGGAAGCTTGTCGAATTTTTCCTCCATCTTGCTGACGACGTTTGGCTACACTTCTCAGCAAGCCCTGATCTTGAACCTGCCCTCAGGAGCCGTCGGCATCTTCGTCGTTCTGTTGTCGGGTTATCTCAGCGACCGCTGGCGCGATCGATCCCTGGTCATGCTGATTTGCCTGCTGCCGACCATTTTCGCGGCCGCGCTCATGATCGGCTTCGACCCCCAAGGCATTCCCAAGAACAAGGGCGTCTTGCTGTTCGCGTCGTACCTCAGTGGCACCTTTGGCGCAGCCTTCATGCTCCTCTTGGCCTGGAACGCGTCCAACCTCGCGGGGCATTCCAAAAAGGTCACCGTCAACGCCATGACCCTCGTCGCCTTCTGCACGGGGAATATCCTGGGCACACAGACCTTCCGGGCTGACGAAGCTCCCGGTTATAAGAGTGGCAAAATCTCCATCATTGCGTGCTTGGCCGCACAGGTGCTGGTATGCTTCGCCTTGAGATTCTGCAATGATCGTCTGAATCGGAAAAATGCAGTCGTCTTACAAGGCATGAACGAGGACGACATGTCTCTCCTGCGTGAGAAGTTGGCCTACGCCGACGAGACTGACCGGAGGAACCCATTCTTTGTATATACGCATTAGGAAGGACATGCATAGATCGACTTTCTGATCTAATTAGGCTGTGGCGCACTTGAAATGACGTACTGCCATGGGCCGACTTTGTGCTTTTCTTGACATCGCATATCCTTTCCGGGCCACTTCATCACAAACCTCTCCCCTTTAAACCTGTCGTTGCAGCGGCTCCTCTTTATTTCCTCGCCATCGCCGATTGGGGAATAGTAGCGAGGCCAGCTAGACGATTCAGCGAAGGTGGCGTGCTCTTTCGCTTCCGCGCTCGGTCTCTTCCGTACGTCTCCGCTGATCAGAAGATAACTCCCTTAGGCACCTCCTCTTCCGAAACAATGGCTCGAGATCTCTGCAAACACCAGATAGCACGTCAGGTGAGCTTGACCAAAGGCACGGATGTGCAAGCTCAGGGCGACGAATGGCCCTTGCTCAGCGAAGTCCTCTCGACGACCCCAGGACCTCTGACCGATTGTGTGCTGCTGGCTCCAATCCGCTCTAGAAGCCTGTTGCCCCGATATCAGGCGCCTCACTTTGCCTGGCTCACTTTGCCTGGCTCGGGTCCAACACCATCGCACTGTTGAGATCCAGGCTGCTCCATCTGAACATGACCAGAGGCGATATAGATCTGGCACTCTAGTCTGCGAATGAAATGCTTGCGTGACCTTGGTTTGGTTCTCCTCTCAGACTAGCAGACACGTCTCATCTAGGCACACCACTTCTCAACTGGCTGCGGCCGAGACTCCACACCTTTTGGAGGAAAGCTCTTGGGCAAGGATCATGCTGTACACCATCCGGCCAAGTCTGCCTCTCACACACACAATCGGTGGGTGGGTGCCCTGGACCTTGGGATGCGCTAATTGGCCGAATGAGTCATTGATTGTGGAGGTCTCCCACGCGGGCCACGGCTTTGATCATGTGCCATGCTCTGGGGAGAGGCAACAAGACGGGCTACAGGCATCCGTTTACGCGCTCGCCTTCTAGAAGTGATCATAGCCAAGGCTCCCTATATAAAAGCCGGGTTCTGACACAAACCATGTTTTGAGTGGCGACCCGTTGCTCTGAGCCCTCAGGCAACAACCGTCACATGTACTTTCTGAGTACGGATGACTCCTCCTTCGATATGTGTGCACAGCCTTGCGGTCAACGTCAGTCTACGAGGCTGCCCTGTTTATTCGGTCACGGGAGGCGTCAAAATACTTCCTCTCCTCCCTCACGAGTCCTTCCGGTCTAACTCATCCACCAAATTTGAGGAGCGCTGCAACGATTCCAACGGCACAGTCGAAAATGATTATGAAACCGCCATATCTCTGTCGGCCAACTGAAAGCGTCCAAGTGATTTTAACGCCTGTCACGACAAAGAACCTGAGCACTATCGTCATGGCCGACGAAGGCGGTACACCATCTGCTCTGGAACCGAAACCCAGACCACAGGGTGCCGTGCGACGAGACAGATCCCCTCCTCGCAACAGCGAAGGCATGATCATCTGCGACCACGTCAACTGTCGAGGCAAGACCGAGACGTTCAGAAGAGTGTGCGAATGGAATAAGCACATGGATAGACACGAGCGACCCTACAAATGTCGTGAGCCGGGCTGCGAGCTCAATCCTGGATTCACCTACTCCGGCGGCCTGTTGAGGCATCAACGGGAAGTGCACAAAATGCACTTGTCCACGAAGCAGCCTCTTTTTTGCCCCTTTCCCCACTGTAACAGGAGTTCTGGGACTGGATTCACACGAAAGGAGAATCTGGAAGAGCACAAACGACGCCGCCACCTCGACGAAATGTCCGACATGGCGTCGCGTACTGCTGCGCCTCACTCAACTCCATCCATGACGCCGCGATCACCCCCCTCCTCCAAGAAACGAAAAAGAGAATCGACCCCAGACGAGGCGGTGCAGGGACAGAAAGAGGAAAAGGAGGATGTCAAAGACGCAGCCGTCAACGGTTCACCAGACTCTGATGATCAACTCGTTCAAATTCTCAGGGCCCAACTGCTTCAGAAGGACGAAATCATCAAGAGGCAGGCAGCTGACTTGCAGAGGCTGCAAAATCTACTCCGCTCGTTGCCACCTCAGATATACGGGGTGATGCCACCTCGGCTGCCTGGTGGAGGCGTTGGTTGAAGCCGGGCTTTGCCCCGATCATGGCGCACGCACCCTTTCTTTACTATTAGACAAACCACTCTAAGATTGTACTCAAGTGCGCATATCCCAGCTCCGTTGCTCGCTAAGCTAGTGGATGATGAATGTCATTACATACGCGTACTTCTTGCTAAGTGACTCTAGCATCTTGATTAGTTCCAGGCAGCCATCTTTCCGGCCAATCCTGCGTCTCCTTCCAGCAGCTGACTCACCTTTTTTTTTTGGCGCTGTCTACAACACCTGACCCTCTTCTTGACGCTCTGAGTCGCCACCTGACCGAGGTTAGTCCATTTGCCACCTATCAGTGGCTTGCCACATGCATCTCCCTTTAGTCACGTGACCAAAGACAGCTTGGCAAGGGGTTCGCTCTTAGTTCCTCCTGCTGTCTATAGGGCTGCATGGCAGTCCGTCTTCAAATGACAGTGTTTATGAACTTATGGAAGTGGGCGCCTAGCTCTAGGCTGCCTCTCAAGGCTAGACAACAGGCACAGTACCGGCTAGATATTTTGAGCACATATCTTTGGCCGGGCCCTTCGCTGTTACGTCCAGAGCGTGTTGGCAATCTGTTGTCAATCCTTATCAGCTGGGCGATGAATATGACAAGGGACTGCGTTTGTGATATGACTGTCCCTGGTCATAGCCTTGGTGGAACATGCAGTCGATCGCAATCTCTTGCAGGAGTTGGGCTCCGCCATTCTTGGGATTTGACTCATCCCACCCGATCGTCAAGTTGCATCCCGGAATGATCTCAGAGGATAGTTTCAGGCCATAACAGATGCAAAGTTTCAAGATCAGTCATTCATGGCTATCCACTTGCGGGCTTCGACATTCCAGCCTTGCTGCGACACCAGAGACCCGAATATTCGCCCTGATACGACCACCACTGCTGGAGTCGTCGAGTGATGGACTCTTCCAGGCCTTGTCTCACGCCCTCCATCTCGACATCATCGACGCGCAGCTCTTCAAGTGCACCTTCCATTGTCAAGTAGATAACAGTGTGCGCGACCAATGTCCAGGCGGTGTCAAACTCGTTCCAGGGGTCGTTGACGTCGATGTGGCCTTGGGCCTCTTCGATTTCATCATGCAGCACTGTGCTCTCCGGCCCTGGACACAGTTTGACAAAGAGCTTCTTCAACGATTTCATTTTGCGCACACATTTCAAAACCTCATCAACATGGTTGCAGAATGGAAAGATGGCGATGAAAGAGAAAGTCAGGAGATTTGCGAACATGGCATCTCCGGAGATGGACAGGCCATGGTGCAAACTCGAGATGAGAGAAGGTGTTCGTCGCAGAAAATATTCGTAAGTCGTGTAGGCCTTTAGGCTGGAACCTTCATTGATGGTCAACGCTGCCCACGGCCGAGCAACTAGAAGATTCGGCGGCGAGTCGCAAGGAATCGGCCGATGGGCGGCTTCAGAGCTTTGCTCCAGTTTCAGGATCTGATACGGCATGTTGAAGGCCCAGCTGTCACTGCCCCATATGCTGATGCCCGCGAGCTCTGCAAACACATGCGGAGCGCAGATGATGCTGATCGTCCTGGCCGGGACGCCGTTCAGAAGTCGCGCCCACCATGCCGGATACACGTGGCTGCAAGGACTTTGCAGGTAGGCCACGAGGCTGTCGATATGATGGGACAGGTGATTGGACTGGACAAACCGCAGGAATGGGCCGAGGCGGAACGGATCCAGACAAGCGTGGCGAAAGAGCCGGGGGAGGACAATGGCGCGACATCGATGTGACAGGAGAGAAATATGTTTGAGCGGGCGTGTGAGTGATTGGGTTGACCGAGGACTCGGCTGGCGCTTCAGAGCCAAGTCGAAAGGGCTTTGGGAGTCGAGATGGCTGAAGACGTGGCCGAGAATCTCATTTGGAAGATCGAGTAACTTCAGCCGATCTCTTCGCGCATGTGCTGTAACGTGAGGGCCATTCATGACCGCTTCTGAAGAGCGGAATAGATCCATCGTTGTCGTCGCAGCCAGCCTGAGAGATTCAGGAGCGTTCTCGCCGTTGGCCGAGGATCGCGGGGCCGTTGGAACCCGGGCCGCGTCAGTCGAGGCAGTGGCAATGAGCCATACAGCTCTTTGAACCGCCAGTGGTCGGCAGATGAAGGAATTATATATGCAAGGCTGATAAAGTCTGGAGGCCTTGGATATCCTGGCTGAAAGGCTGCAGTAATATTCACGTGACTGAGCTAGTTTAGCGTCAGCCTGAGCAGCATTAAATTCCTTGCCCCAGACTACTGCCGCGTGCGGGGTTTTCCTTTACCAGTGTCATGCCCTCCACAATAGTGGGATGACCTGAACCTCCCTCCAATCGACAACCGGCACGCCCGACTTTTGCAGCCCCGGCGAGAACAGATAAATTCATCATGGACGACTTGGAGCCCCAAGACGCTATTCGCGAAAATTCTGGCTGTGGGGTTGGTCTGCCTTTGCCAGCACCAGGACGTAATCCTCCATCCTAAGTTTCTGACATCTTTTGTCACGCTCCCGCGACTTCGTGGGCCGCTGGTCGTCGGCGCCAATTGCTTCTATTTCTTCAACGATGTCGTTCCCGCTCCACCGTAATCCGCCTTTTCGTGCCGAACATCTCGGATCTCTGCTGCGTAGTGACAAGCTCCTCGAGATCCGCCATGCCTGGGAAGCGGGCAAGGAGAGCGAGTCAACCTTGCGTAAGATCGAAGATCACGACATCAGAGAGATCGTCAAGACTCAGGTCGACCTGGGCTTCCACGCCATCACCGACGGCGAGTACCGTCGACACATGTTCTGGGGCTCGTTCTGGCCTGGCCTCGAAGGCATGACCGAGATCGCCCATCCCGACCAAGACCTGTTCCGCATGTATATTCCCGACATCGCCGCATTCACTGAGGCTGGGTACAAGCCGGGCGAGACGGTGATCTGCACGGGGAAGATTCGACACAAAGGAAGCACGTACACGGGCCAATTTGACTACCTCAAGAGTCTGGTACCAGAGAGCAAACATAAGGACCTGAAGCTCACCATCGCGGCGCCGAATTGGTACCACCTGCGGTACAAGGAGGGCAAAGCGTATCCCAAGGACGTGTATAAAACTGACGCTGAGTACTTTGCCGACATCGCAACGGCCTATCAGGAGGAGTTGAGGATCCTGTACGCGCATGGATGCCGGAATGTTCAGTTCGACGACCCGAATTTGGCATGTAAGTTCATGCCATTTCTGTTTGTCTGACGTACGAGCTGTGATGTGGAAATAAAGGTAACGTCAGACCGTGGCTACTTGTGGCCGTCGTCGTCTCATCGAGCCGAGAGAGCGGTAATGATGCTGCAGTTTGGAGACAGGTGACTTTTCGCCGGACTCCACCATCCTGATGACGGTGCTTGTCCTCTTTTATGGTTGGCACATTGTCTCCAGCGACTAACACTGGTCATCTAGATTTCTGCTCGGAAGCCATGATCAAAGGGTGGGAGAAGGATCCCCTCAACATATCCTCGACGGACGAACTGTTTTTGAAATACATTGACCTCTACAACGCGTGCATTAGCCAAATCCCTCTGGACATGCACGTCGGCGTGCATCTTTGCCGGGGCAACTTTGTCAACTCACGGCACTTCAGCGAGGGCGGGTACGACCGGATCGCGACGATCCTATTCCAGAAGCTCAACGTGCACACGTATTATCTAGAGTATGACACGCCGCGAGCCGGTGGGTTCGAGCCGCTACAGCACCTACCGAGGAACAAGAACGTGATTCTGGGCGTCGTGACCAGTAAGTTCCCTAAGATGGAGGATGAGGATGAAATGGTGGCCAGGGTCAACGAGGCGGTGAGATGGATTTGCAAGGGGTCCGGCGAGACCGAGCAGCAGGCCTTGAACCGGGTGGGCGTGAGTCCACAGTGTGGGTTTGCTAGCCACAGTAGCGGCAACGCGGTAAAGAGGGAAGACATGATCAATAAGCTAAAGTTGGTGCGGAGGTTGGCAGATCGCATTTGGCCTGGCGAGCCTTGACGGTGAGTAAAATCCAGAAAAGCAGCAAGCGAAAGAAAACGTGCTTATGTTCCCCTTCAACAATCGTGCCAGTGTGCCCTGTGGAGAACCACTTGAACCACTCAACATGGTTTGTCATGAAAATTCATTTCAATGGTTCATCTAGCATTGTCTGTTGTCCACCACGAAGAATGATACAATGATCCGAAAGACGACAGCATGAATGGAGGTCTGGGGAGGAAAGGGCAATGACGTCAATCTTTCTGAGCTCTTTTACGTCTAGTAGTGGTGGATGTAGTAAGGAGCGTTTTAAAACCCTGGACGAGCAGTGATGACTGGGATATGGTTCTGCTTGGCCCGGCCCGGTGCCGGCGTCGTTTGTGGATTTCATGTCGTTGACCTTCTTGGTTATTCATAAAGGGGCTTATGTGGTCAATCCTGCTAGGGTTGAGGCTATGTCAGGACGGAACTCGTCACTATGCCTTCAGACTACCACGTGAATCGATCACTACTCTCATATGTCTCGAGGCCGGTTCCCATGCCTCCACCGAGCCAGCGTTTCACGATCGGCGCCCCGTTTGTCACATCGCCATACGGGACAGACGGATAGTTGCCGAAGCAGCTGTAGTCATATCGAGCCTGCTGTAGAAGGCCGCCAAGGATGGTGAGATAGGTGGTAATGTCGCACCAGCCGTCGTCGCGCTCTCCGCACTCTGGATAGCTCTTGTAGAGCGGAACGGTGCGCTGACTGATCATGAGATGCACGTATGTGGTTGCATTGCCGCTCTGGTAGTAGTCGGACGTGCTGGCATTGGCGCTGGTGGGCCGGGTGGCTTTGACCGGATGCGGGGCATGGATGATTTCCCAGACCTGGACATCAGGGTTAGAGTGAAGTAAGGCCGGGAGATAGGAGGGGAAACGTACCACTCTCGCTCCGAACGGCGTGGTGTGAGACACAATGAGTTGCTGATTTGCCGGTGGTCCTGTAGCCGGGAGTGGCTGAGCGAACTGCTTGAGACCAAAGGCGGTCAAGATGGACATGATGTTGGTATCGTGCGAGAAGTCAAAGTACAGGGTTTGATTCAGGGGGAATGTCGAGTTCAACTCGTCCAGGGTGGCGTTGACGTTGGTCGCACCATTAGGCAGCTGATACAGATGTCCCTGCAGACGGGCGTAGAGTTCTTCTACATAGCCGATACCAACGGCACGACCGGTGGGCGAAGCAAACCCGTTGTTTCCGTTGAATTGAAGGTCAATGCTGTATTCGAATCCCTGCCACTCCTCGTAGGTGAATAAATCACACCACTGTGAGTAGCCATAGGCGACCGTCTCGTATGGGCACAGAGTCTGGGCGTTGTAACTATCGGCCACGGTCCAGTTGTAGGCTCCAGAAAGGGCACGCAGTCTCTTGGTGGCGTTGGCAAGATAGATATTCTCCCAGATGAGGGAGGCATTGTTCCCGCCCGTCGACTGGTAAGTATTGCTGTTGTTGCACTGGTCGTATCCGGCCAATGAGTTGTTGAAACCGGTTTGCTCCAGGATCACCTCCAAGGTGGCATTTTTGGTCCATTCGAGGCCAAAGAAGCCCGCCATAAAGTATTCTGCAGACTTTAACATGCGATCTTGGGTAGTGGTCCGCGCAATGATCTTGGTTGATGTATTGTAAAGGGCGCCTGTTTTTGCGGAAGAGGAGAGGATCAGCCATGAGTCCCGGAACGATAATCATGGCCCCAGCTTGCATCATGCCGTTGCACACCAGACGCAGCCAGGGGAGGCCAAGTGAGGCCCACCTTCACAATGATGACCTGGGAGATGATCGGAACGTACCATAATTGTAGTAGAACAGGACACCACTGTCGAATAGCTCCTGTCGGCCTCGAGCAACCAAAATCTCGGCGCCTAAAGTGTACCTCCATGTGTTCAAGAAGCTGAGTTCTCCTGTCCACTTGGCGGTGCCGTTGGTCGTCAGGTTGTGAACCTTGCTGCCAAAGGATGCAGACGAGGATGTCCCCGTGGGATAGCGGGAACCATGACGATGCAGCACGTTGACCAAGCTGATATTGGCGCCGGGAGGCAGCGGATATTCGTTGGCGCCCAACCCGATCGGGTTGGGGAAGTAAGAGCTCAGCTGGCCGTGAAGCTGGAAGATGCTCGAATGGTTGGTGTTGCCCACGATGGGCAAATTGGTCTCCAAAGGTGCATTGGCGACGAATGACGCCGTCTGTCCAAATGGCGCCGGGTTCGTCGCAGCCAGAAATGGGGCTGCCTCAGCCGTGGTGGTGGGACCAGCAAAGACCTCAGGGGTCGTCTGGAAGTAGTCTGGCACGGTGGACGAGGCCGAGGAAACTTGCCTCTTGTCCAGCACAGCGGCGCTGGCCACCCCTGCGGTCAGTACGAGGAGGGTTGAAGAGAGCATGGCAAAAACAAGCATGGCGAAGCGGATTCAAGACGGCAGACAAGAAAAGCTTGGTGAAGACCAAGACACTGCTTTTGACAAACACGCGAGGGAGGACAGACGGTCCCATTTGTAGCTCTTGCCTGGCCTAGCTCTCAGAAAGCTCAACAGAGTCTACATCACTACATCGGCATTCAAATGTAGCTGTAACCTTCCAATCTTGCGGTCCTGTAGTTGGCATAGAGTGAGGCAAGGCGGCAACACCCCGGGCAGGCCGTGGAGCATGGGCGTTATTTTTGCTGGTTCTCCACAACTTCAAGCCTTGTGAGCCCGTAGTAAACGTTGCCACGCAGGAATCCATGCAGGACTGGTGCAGGTGAGAACGATGGTTCCGAGGCCAGGACCAGTCAGCCTCGCGGAACGTGGAAGACAGTGGCCAAGTGATTGGAAGATTGACTCTTGGCGCCAAGACAGACTATTCTTCTGCAACCTCCTCCATCTTCCGGACATCGACCTCTTCTGACTTCCCTCGCACTCCTACCCTGCTTCACATGATGCGGCCAGAGCCCGGCTCGGCTCCAGATGGAATAGCCTTGCATAGAACAAAGCGTTTTGGATGAAGTCGGCTCAGGAGATCCACAGGTGAGTTTTGAGGACGAATCAACCTCACGTTCTTCTCGGAGATCCACGATCCCAGGCGAAAGATGGGAGGACGACACCGATCCTCACATGTTTCCTCCCGGAGACGCGATCTTAGGAAAAGCTTTGAGGATGAAATTGGTCCTTGGAGGCGACCCGAAGGCCTCCCAATTTTAGTACTACCAGCACTACTGTCCCAGTATTATTGAAAGTTGAAGGTGTCCATTCCAAGCTTTCCTCGCACTCCCATCACTCTGTTCCTGCCCACCAAAGCACGCTCTTGAACACGTCGCTTAGGCCCAAATGGGACCATCACGAGAAGGTCTCGCCTATTCTGGTCCAACTTGCATATACAGTTCCATCCTTGGCATCGCCAGGCCGAAACACAGAATGAACAAGGCACTATGGTCCCTGCTGCCTCATCAATACTGCCTCCATCACTACTGCCTCCATCACTCCTGCCTATATCATCGTTGCTGCCTACAAATTCTCAACGTATATGTCACACTTGTCAGTTCCTCCCCCTCGTTATCAGGTGGAAGACTCTTGCCTCCACCTTTGTTACCGCGTCCACCCTCTCCTTTGTTGATGCCTCGATCACGTCCGAACCAGACCTTCTTGTGGACGACGATAGTGGCGAGCGCCAAAGGCCAAAAAGCAGTAGTCAAGAAACGTTGGCCAATGCGTTTGGTGCAAATCAGCGACTTGTGGTTTGTCGACCATTGTGGGCTCTGTACAACTGTCAGCGTATGTTTGATCGACATGGTTGAGCTGTGATTTCAGAGGTCGATCGACTTTCTCTCTGTGGCAATGTGGGGAGGGTGAGGACAGGGAGACCAGCGGCCCAATGACAGGTCCCGCTGGCGATATGGAGCAAATTATTGTCATTGTCGGCTCCGATCTGCAGAAACTTCCTTCTATTGTATGTCTATCTCCAGTTCGCGGGCCATATCATCGCTAAATATTCCAGGAAGAATCCTCACGCCGAGGATGAAGATGAACACGGTAGGCAAGTTTGGGTCTGTGCGACGCTTCAGTCCTCAAACTTGAATCCTTTGCCCCCGCTGATGTCGATGGGTCCACCGCGGTAGCTTCCTCGCTTTTTCTTGTTCTTCTCCTTCGTGAAGCCCTTGCCGCGGGTCACTGACAGGTCTTGGTAAGCCCGATCTGCATACGAATAGCTCTGGTACGCGTTGCTGATGTGGCTATCCGCCATCGCTTGGGCCGACAGTTGGGCGAGTGGCGTTGGCTTTGCACCCACGTGTTTTGTCTTTGCCGACGGCTCTCTCCTGGTCATTGCATTTGGCATCTCAGTGTCACCGACTACGGTGCCAGATGACTTGTCGGATTCGCTCGAGGCCTTGCTGTTGGATGAAGAATCCGAGGTGTCTTGGGCTGGGGATTTCTGTGACGGTGCATCGTCCTCCTCGGACTCTGATGACGATGACGAGCTTGAGGCGGCAGCTTTGACTCTCTTCGCTGGTCTGCTGTCAGCTGAGGAGTCCGATTCAGATTCAGACTCGGAGCTCGACGATGCCGAAGAACTAGACTCTGCTTTCTTTTTTCGTTTGAGATTTTTCCCTGTGGCTATGGCAGACATCTTTGTCATTTTTACGGTTGTTGAGGTCGACTTGGTTGGTGAACGAACATCTTCATCTTCATCGTCGGCATCGCTGTCGGAGGAGGAGGATGAGGAAGAGGAAGAAGAAACTCTGGCTCCCTTTGCTATTTTGGCCCTCTTGATCCTGGTCGCATTTCTCATTTTGACATCGTCTGAATCCCACGACTCGCTCGTGCTACTTTCATCCGAGCTGCTATCGGCATCGCTGCTCGAGCTGGACGACTTCCCTTGTGCGACTTGAGCGCCACTTTCTGATCCGCTGTCGCTGCTGCTCTCGCTCTCGCTGGTGCTGCAGGTTGCCGCTTTGGCATTCGCACTTGCTTCCTGCCACAACGCGAAGACATCGTCTAATGATGACCCTGATGTTTCCTCCGCAGGAGTCGTGATGACCCAGCCGGCAGATGCACGCTTCTCTCTCATCTCCTTTGTAAAAGCCTTTTCAGTGTTTCCCAGGCCATGATGCGCCAGAAAAGCGCCAACAAGCGACAGCAGCTGAGGAGGGGGAGCAGCCTTCTCCTGCTTAGACGGTCTCTTGACTTTCATGCCGGACAGTGAGAGTGATGGCGGAGGAATGCAAAAAGTGCCGAGTTCCACGTGTCTTTGGGTTGCAAGGACACTCCGAGCGGATCAGCAGGCGCTCGACGATATTTCGGAGAGAATCAGATCAGATGGCATTGCTTCATTCTACAGTTGAGTCTCGAAATGAGTCGAGTGTCAATCTCAATGGTGGTCGCATGCAAAAATATTTCTCCAACTGTGCCGGCGCCGCTGCGGGCGGACCCACACCTCCGTTGCTAGTCGCTTAGCTGGGGATAACGTGAAACGGCGCCGCTCACACACCTGAGGCCACCTGTGTAGAGACCATCAAGAAGAGTAGACCAGCCTCTTCCCTCATTGAATCAGGTCGTCCTTCTGACGGCGCGCATGGCCCTTACTCGATTTCTGGTGGCACATTATGGGGACCAGCGACGCCTGACCACAGCCACGCGCGAGAACATCTCTTGACGCTGAGCTGTAGGCAGCATGAATCAACAGCCACTCTACGCCGGCCCTCGCCAACCGGTGCCCGTCCCTCCCCGGGACCGCAATGGCACATTCGGGCGACCGAATGGAAGGCCGATGGACCATGGCGAGACCAATCAGACCCGGGCCGCGCGATTCGAGGACGAGAAGAAGAGGATCATCGAGAGTTGCTTTTCGAAGCGAGACCAGGAGGGAATGCAGCTCGAGTCCTACATTACCCATGTACGTGTCGTTGAAGACGCCATGTATCCCTCTTCGCCGCCTCCTCCCAACTCGGAAGCGACAAACAAGAAGAATAGGGTCATCTTGGTCGCGGTCCGACGGTCTGGAAAAGTCAGAGTCCACAAAGCGCGGGAAAACCCGTCGGGAACGTTCTCCATCGGGAAGACGTGGAATCTGGACGAACTGGTCTCCATTCAAAACTTCACCTCGATCGTGCCGACGAATCCGCAGCAGCACACGGAGAAGCAATGGGCTGCCGACGTCGGCTTCATAGTCAACTTGGGCAAACCCTACTACTGGCAGGCACCCACTTCCAAGGAAAAGGACTTTTTCATCGCCAGCCTGGTCAAAATATATCGGAAATATACCGGCGGCAAGCTGCCAGAGTTGCCAGGATATACACCTCAAGAGATCGCACAGCTCACGGGCGTTCCACCAGGACAACCGACACCCGTCTTGAAGGGTCCCCCGTCTCCGAATCCTCAAGCCAGCGTTTCCATCGCTCCCTCCATCCCGCCCCTGAACCCCAATCGACCCCAATCATCGCACTCTTCCCACCCTCCGAGCAGAGAGACAAACCGCGTTGAACCGCAGGAGCGCGATCGTTCATACATGAGAAACGAGCACCGACCAGCGACTCGCGACGGCCAGCGACCACCTTCGCAAGACAGCACTCGCGCTTCGCCACGTTCGGACTGGCCAGGGGCCTCTCATTACGCTGCGTCACTCATGGCCCGGCAAGGTGGAGAACAGCCCGTCCCATCGATCATTCCGGAACATCTGCAACAAGCGACACAACGGCCCGAGTCGTCGCAATCCTCGCTCAAGCAGATCAACCAGCAAGGGGAACCTCTGGGCTCGAAGCCCAACGGGTTTTCCGCTCCCCCGTTGGCTCCGGTGAATCCGGCAAGAAGAAGATTTGGTCCCGTGCAGAGCCAGGAGTCATTCCGCAGTGCCGGAGGGAGCGAGGCGTTGAGTAGCAGCTCGCGGCCCAGCACGGCGACAACGGACGGCCGGACTCCCGAACCGGCAGCATCGCGACAGACGGGCGGGCCAGAGCTTTTGCCAGAGCGCAAGGGACCAGCCCCAGAGGTGAGGCCCAATCAACCCTCCATCCACAGTCGTACGACAAGTGATGCGGCAACGCCAGTGGCAACACCTTCACGACTGAGAGACGCCAAAGCAGCAATGACCCCTTCGGAGGACCAAACGCAGCCGCCGCCGCCGCCGCTGCCGCAGCGTGGTGCCGCCCAACCGCAAACTGATCGTTTTGCTGGTCCAGCATTATCGGAGGAGTCGCAGCAGCAGCCCCCGCCGCCACTGCTGCCACAGCGCCCCGCCCAGCAGAAGGAGACGGAGCCGCTCAAAGACAGTACAAGTTCGACCGCGGATGCGGACCATGCTACATCTACTGTCACCTCGACAGCCGCGATGACCGAGCCGTCAGAGGTGACGCTCGCTCGGAAGCCCGAGGAAGAACATCGCCCCGGTCTTGGGCCAATGATTAAGAAACGATCTGGAAAAGACATCGCCAACCAGTTCCGAAAGGCAGCATTGGCGGCAACCGCCTTCCAGCCACGACAAGGCGGCGCTGGGGCGAGATTGAAAGCAATGCAAGAAAAGGAAAATACGTCGAACGAGCCAGACGGAATTACCGGAGTGGTTCCCGCGCCTCTCCTGAGAGGGACCAGTTCAAATAGTGTCCGAAGCGCAACAACAGATCTGCCCAGTCCTGGCGGTGCAGGAAAGGACAATCCGACCACTCCACCGATTAATGATGTTGTCCCGCCGCCGCCGCTGCCGCCGCCAAAGGTGCAGATCCAAAGAACGGCTACTGATGACGGGGTGAAGCTTGCTGAAGCCGAGCCTGCTGTCCAGGAGGAGCCTTCGAAAACAGAAGAGAGGGCGGCTGCGGCATCACCGGAGAGACCGCGCTCGAGGTCACCAGAAAGAAAGCGACGACAACGGCAAGAGGCGGAAATCGAAAAGTACTGTTCCTCCCTCGGCATCGATCCACAAGTCATCGAGGGCCGCGGCGCCGATTTCAACGAGCTTTTGACCGAATTCGGCTGGGATGGAAGACTTCCCGACCAGCACAAAGTCGAGGACTTTGAGGCTGACATTCGGCGTGAGATCGGCCGAGCTCAAGCAAGCGGATGGCTAGGCCACGTCGAGCAACAAGAAGGAAAGGTGCAAGAGCTGGCCAGAGCGTTCGACAAGGCGATCGCCGAGTGTGAAGAGCTTGATGGGCTGCTCACCCTCTACGCGCACGAGCTTGACACATTGCACGAAGACATCGAGTACATTGAAGCGCAGTCCCAGGGCTTGCAGGTTCAGACGGCCAATCAAAAGCTCCTGCAAGGTGAGCTGCAAAGCCTGCTGAAGACTCTGACGATCTCTCCCAGCGACCTGCGCGCGCTGCAGTCAGCGCCCATTGAGACGAGCGATGGCATCCAGGCGGTGGAACGGTCTTTGGCCTTGCTCTACCGGGCCATGATGACGATCGATCCCGAGATTCGTCAGAACAAGATCCGGCAAGCAGAAGCCAGTTCGACGGACCGGACAGGGGTCGGTGTTTATGCCGATACCGAGCTCGGCCAAATGCGTGCCGTACGACAGAAAAAGGACGAATACCGCGAGGAGACGCTGATGTTCTTGCGTCGGTTCAATCAGCACATGACTTCGATGTTCAAGCTGGTCGAGCAGCGCTCCAGCGAAGACAACTCGGGCAGTCTGGCCTCGGCTTCCACGGCGTCGCTGAGCCTCAAAGGCCACCAGGCTTCCCGGCAGGAGTTGTGGGTGTATAATGCCATGATGCTTTTCGTGCGAGAGGTCAATTCCTACGAATGGCAGACGCTCATCACGAGCTATGAAATGAACGCCAAGAGTACATATCAGGAACAATTCCGGGACTACGTCATGGTCCAACGGAAGACCGCTCGCAAACCGACGGGGGATGAACCCGATTTCCTGTTTACGAGCCAGGAAAAGGACAAAGGCGAGGACTACTCCTCGCTGACGTCGACTGCCGCCCGAAAGCTGACGGTGAAACGGGGCAAGACGGTCAAAACCAGTGCGCTCCGACACCAGACAGTGGGCGACAAACGCGACGGCAGGCCAGAGGCGTGGGAAGTATTCAACTACGTCCTCCAACAGCAAGCCAAGGCCATCTCGGAAGAGCAAAACTTCATCGTCCACTTCTTCCATCTGAACTCGCAATCCAATACCGACTTTGCCGAAATTATTTCTTCACATCCACCGGAGCAACGCCGATTGCCAAATTTGAACGCCAAGCAGTCTTACGACCCGGACCGCAACATGGCGCGAATTGTGCAGCAAGTGGTCGACGGCATATATGCCTTCTGGGCGACGGACATGCAAGCATTGGTGGAGTGGGTCCTCAAGACGGATCAATTGCAGGGTGTCGGCCTGCTGTATGCCCTAGAGCAATGCCTGACCACCTACGAGGAGACCAATCAGGAGTACATCACCCGGACCACCCGCTCCTTGCACGACCGTCTGACGGGGCTCTTCCGCAAGTTTGTGGACGAGCAAGTGAAAGCGATCGAAGAGACCAAGGTCAAGGTGAAGAAGAGAAAAGGAGTCATTTCCTTCATGCGGACCTTCCCCCTCTTTACCGGCGTCGTCGAGACCATGATCCCCAAAGAGTTTGCGCACCAGGAGGCGCCCGAGGTGCGGTTCATCGTGAATGACGCATACACCAAACTGCTCAAAGCCATGTGGGAATCTCTCAATTTCATCGCCAAAGACAACCCCGCCAGCGCTGGCAGCGGGCCGGCGGTGCATTCGACCGCTCCCACCAGTGGCGATCCCGAAGACAAGGAAGCGCTGAATTATCACGTCCTTTTGATCGAGAACATGAACCACTACCTGGAAGAAGTCGACACCCACCGCAACGTCGTCCTCGAGGACTGGGCCGAGCGCGCTTCCCGTGATCTGTTGACTCACCTGACCCAGTACACAGACGCGGTCATTCGGCGCCCCCTCGGCAAATGGCTCGACTTCTTAGAAAGTACGGAAGCGCTGATGAAGACGACGGATTCCTACGCCAGTATTGCCAACAAGCCGAGCCATTCGCGCAGTGCAGCCAAGAAGATCCTGGCGGCGTACGATGTCAAGGAAGTTCGGAAAGGCGTGGACACGCTGAAGAAGCGGATCGAAAAGCACTTTGGCGACGCAGATGACCTATCGACCACGGCCGCAGCGAGCACGAGCTCCAAGAGCCTGGTGTCGAGGGTGTTTGACGAGTGTGGGACGCGGTACGCACATGCACATGACAGAATGAAGACGGTGATTGAGCGTGTTTATGATTCGAGCTTGGAGATCGATTGGCGCAAGGAGGATGTGGTGACCATGTTTAGGCGATGATCTTTCGCGACGGCCGACCCAACGGCAACATGACGCTGCCCTTGGGGAGCCGTTCGAGCAGTAAGATGAAACCAGCAAGCTGTCGAAGGGGAATTGGGCATGGACTAGCATGAACGGCCTCTCTGTATACAATATCTACAACCATGACTCGGACATCTGCCCGCTGTAGATGGAGATGAGAATTGTGTGGACCAGCACGGGCCTAAAGCTCGGTGCACCGAGATCTCGCTCGAAAGTCAAAGACCGAAGGAAATGTTTCAGCCTGGCTGATGTGCTGATATAAAGAATGTCCCTATCACCTCCTGCGCCGCTGTCGATCGGCCGTTCCTCCTTGCCCCATGGTCGACTGTGGTGGTAGTCACTGTCCATCTGCATCCTTTATTCAACTTTGTGCTTCCTAGGGGAAGGTGCCCCTTCCGATCACACGAGCCGAAAACCAGAGGGGTGGAACCGTGAACGCCGGAACAGTTCCGAGATTAGATAAGATTTCACTGTTGATTAAAGATTCGGCGAGAGCAAAACTGATAACTTGGGCGCTGGCGCCGCAAGGGAGAAGGGAGGAACATTGCGACCCGAGGGTGTGCAAGGCAGGATGTCGTTGATGAGAAATGTGAAGACCTTGCTGGGGTCGGGCTCAGGTCCGTCGGCGTCTGGGTTCAAGAAAGCAAGGAGCGAGAGGGAACTGTTCCCCGCCACGTCGGCCGACGTCGACGGGCCGGACTGTCTGCACGACTGTGAGAGTTGCACAGCACACTATCCCGCCAGATTCCGCATCGATGAGGACGACAAGCTCTACGGACAGGTCCGAGGGTGGAATACACATTTGATTGTGGGCACGGGCAAGACTGACTGGGTGCGCGATGTGACGGACGAGAAGGGCAGTGTCATGGAGGCCGTGGGCCGGGTCGGCCTCGAGGCGGCCAACGGGAAGGTGATGCTGAGCGCCAGCAACATGCCCCCGGGACACGAGGACAACGGGCTCGACGAAGGGGCGAGCACGTGCTTGCTCCTGCCGGCGTGGATCCTGATTGAGAGTGTAAGACCGCACGACGTACCAGAGCTGATGAGGACGGTGGTCGGTAAGAGCGTGACGAGTACGACGCTGGTGGAGAAGAAGAGTAAGGAGGCGAAGGTGGCCGATATCACGCAGAATGGTGAAAAGACTCCGCGAGAGGAGAGACAAGCACAGCAGAATGGATCGGTGGAACAACCAGACCAGGAGGCCGCAGCAGACGACGGGCCTGATGTGTCGCAGCTTCACATTGGAGAGGGAAATCCCTCGTCGGACCGGCCGTCGCAGGCGACACTGCGGTCAATCCCGTCCAAGTTCAAAACACGGCCATGTCCCCATTCGTACCTCATTCTGCTGTGCAGTCACAAAACACGGGATGCGAGATGCGGCCAGAGCGCGCCTTTACTTCGGAAAGAGTTTGAACGACACCTACGACCTTTGGGGCTCTACCGCGACCTGCAAGACGAAAGGCCTGGCGGAGTCGGCATCTACTTCATCAACCATGTCGGCGGTCACAAGTATGCTGCCAACGTCTTGGTATACAGGAGAGAAGGCGCCAAAGGAGACGGTACGAACGGGGACACCGATCAGGGTCCACTCAGTGGCGAAGCGGCACAGTTTATCTGGCTCGCGAGGGTGGGGCCAAAAGATTGCGAGAATATCATCAAATACACGGTGCTGCAGGGGAAGGTCGTCAAGCCGCAGAAACAGCTCAGAGGAGGCTTTGACCGAGAACGAGGCCTGACGAGTTGGTAAATGGCGCCGGGCATCGACAGGGATTGTGGGCAGGCGCACGGAAAGCACCCATACCAAGTTATAGACAAGACAAGATCTTCAAAGATTCTTCGATAGAAATAGGACGGAGGTGACGGCACAACAGAATACGCGTGTTGACATTTCTTTTGGATGACTCCAGCCGTCGTATGATGACGGTTGGGGACCAACTGATTGGGTCAACAGGTTAGGGTCAACAGGTTAGGGTCAACAGGTTAGGGTCAACAGGTTAGGGTCAACAGGTTAGGGTCAACTGGTTAGGGTCAACTGGTAGGGTCAACTGGTAGGGTCAACTGGTAGGGGTCAACTGGTCTGTCCGAGTGACTGGTGCCAGCGGTTGTAGACAATAGCCTTGGTTTTGCCCAATGGTCATTCCTCGACGAGGTCCACTAAGCTGGGGAATAAGGCGTCTCCCTGCCCACAGCCTGCCGAACTGCAGCCTCATCAGCCGGTGCAGAAGCAGAGGATGCGAGGCGAGCTCTGGCAAGCCGGCCAGAGGCAAAGGTGCAGCGGTCGCTCTAGTTCTGTTCGACTGGAAGATTGACATTACGGAAGTGCAAAATGGCTCCTTGGAGATGTCGAGACGTCCACGATCAACCTAGCACCCCGACTCTGCGAGCAAAGACGAAGGAAGGGATCGTGGACAACAGAACTTGGGTAAGAAAGAACTAGAAGTTGAAAAACTTTGTGTTGAAACCTGTATTTGCCAAGACTTACCACCCTAAGACATATTGGGCTAGCTTCATCGGAAGACATTTGGATTTGCCCGCCGCAGTCTGTCTTCCTCGACCTCTGCAGTCGAGTGGTAATCGCGGGTTGAGATCGTGCCGTCATACCCTGTTATTACACCGAGGACCACCGTCACCAACATGGCCGCGCCAGATCTCGAGCAGATGAACAAGCTCCGACGGAGCCTGGGCTTACCGTTACTCAACGTAAGTGGACAACCTCCACCTGCTGCTGAAGGACCGACATTCAAAGAAGATTCTGCAAGCGACGACAGCGACGAAGAACCAGCGTCGACCTTGGAGACACGTGAAGCCGCAGGTTATGAGAACTGGAAACAGCTGCGGGAGGAAGACAAGAGGCGCCTCGAGCGCGAACAACGCAAGAAGCAGATCCAAAAGGCCCGCGATGCTGCGGCACGACTGGCCAAGCTTGAGGGTCAGGGCCTCGGAGACGAGGATGGCGAAGGCGACCTTGACGATACCAAGGCCTGGCTGAAGGGCCAGAAGAAGAGGCAGGCCAAGATCGAAAAAGAGCGGGCCGAACGGTTGGCGGCAGAGCTCGCGGAGCGAGAAAGACTGGCGGCCGTGGAGTACACGGCGAAAGACCTGGCTGGCGTTCAAGTCGCCCATGAGATCGGAGACTTTGAGAACGGCGAATCGGAGCAGATCCTGACCCTTCAGGATCGAGAAATCGGTCGCGAGGATGCCAGCGATGAAGAAGACGTGCTGGAAAGCGCCGACATGGTCGCACGTGATAAACTCAAAGAGAGGCTAGATGCCAAGAAGCGAAAAGCGTACGACGTCAACGACGACTCTGAGAAGGCCTTGCTTTCCCAGTACGATGAGAAGAAACGGAAAGCATTCACGCTGGATGCTCAAGGCGCCGGCGGGGACGAACGAGAGGCCAAACGCCAGCAGATCGGTGAGAGGCTGAAAAATACCATCAGTCTGGACATCCTCCAGCCAGAGCCGGTCTCAGACTACATGGAGATAAAGATGAAGAAGGCGAAGAAGGCCAAGAAAAATATCAGGCAGAAGATGGCACAAGACGAGGATGACATCTTTCCGCCCGTGGTGACCACCACCACCATCCGTGACCGCGATGTGATGCAGTTGGACGGACCCGGACCATCCAAACCCCGAGCTGTCGAGAACGTGTTTAATGACGACGAAGAACTCGCAAAGGCGCTCTCCTTGAGTCGGAAAGCCGCGTTGAAGAAACAGAAGCGACGAGTAGAAGACATCGTCAAACAGCTGAAGGAGGAGGAGGCTGACGTCCAGCTGAGCAGTGGTGGCGGCGGTGATGGCGGTCTCGTCCTCGACGACACTACCGTCTTCCTCGACAACCTGTCGTCCCGCCCTCGGGACGAGGCCCCCGCGGCGGTGCGCCCATCGATCGAAAAGGCTGAACAGGCCGGAAGTCCCGCCGACACGGACGGGGACGCCCCCATGGGCGAAGCCTACACCATCACCGAGGACGAAGAAGAACTCCTGGACCGACTGCGCCGGGAACAGTCCACTCACACCCCCGAGATCACTCATTCAGGGTTGGACGAAGAAGCGACGCTCGACCAAGGACTGGGGGCCACGCTGAATTTGCTCAAGCAGCGCGGACTGGTCAAGTCGTCGGACGCAGGCGACAAGAATACGCTGTACAAAGATCGGCAGCGATTCATCATCGAAGCTCGACTCCGTGAGCACGAGAACGAGCAGAAGGCCCGGACGCAGCGCGAGAGAGACCGTCAATCGGGCAAGTTGGTGGGCCTGTCGATGAAAGAACGTGAAGAGCATGCGCGGTGGCAAAACACCCAACGCGAGCACCAGAGCTCGATTCAAGCCGCGGCGGCATTCAATCGCGAGTACAAGCCGGATGTGCAGATCAAGTATGTGGATGACACTGGCCGACTCATGAACCAGAAGGAAGCATTCAAGCACTTGAGCCATCAGTTCCACGGCAAAGGGAGTGGGAAGCACAAGACGGAAAAGCATCTGAAGAAGATCGCCGAAGAGAAGAGGAGAGAGGCCGCGAGCATCCTGGATAGCAGCCAGGCCACAGGCTTGAACAATGCTACCGGGGTCAGCGCAAAGAAGAACAAGGAGGCCGGCGTTCGACTGGCATGATTGATAGAGAGAGTTTCCATTCCCAAACGAACGCTCCACCACCATCTGTTGTGCATATCAGAGAAAGATACATGTGTGATATCGCTAAACCTATCCTCACTGACGTCTATAGAGCTCTGGCAACCCTGCGGGTGTATGGATGTTGCTAGGAGATTACTCTTAATCCCGAGGGCCCTGGTGCCGACCTCCGGTGCTAATTGGTTGAGCGGATGTGAAAGTGAAGGTCAACCGACGGGGATGGCGGAGCACCCTGGCGCCACAATTCGAGCTTGGGCATGAGTCGTCGCCAGGGTCCCAAGTTTTTTTGAAGTTGCATTGACCCTTTTGTATAATTTTCCATTCTTCTCTCGCTTTTCGACCTCATCTGGGATCATCATGCTCTCCTCGTTACGCCCTGCGGCACGCGCAGCCACTCGCCAGGGCAGGCCCTCTGCTGCCCCCCTCCGTCTCGCTCGCGCATCCACTTGGAGTCAGGTCAAAGAAGGCCCGCCCGATGCGATCCTGGGGATCACGGAAGCTTTCAAGAAGGACAGCTTCCCCGAGAAGATCAACTTGGGCGTCGGCGCGTACCGAGACGACCAGGGCAAGCCCTTTGTGCTGAATTCGGTCCGGACGGCGGAAGATAAAATCGTCAAGGCGCGGCTCGACAAAGAGTATGCTGGAATCACGGGGATCCCGAGTTTCACCAAAGCCGCGGCTCTCCTCGCGTATGGGCCGGAATCAGAACCGATCCAGTCAGACCGAATCGCGATCACACAGTCGATCTCGGGCACGGGTGCGCTGAGAATTGGAGGGGCCTTTCTGGCGAGATTCTACCCACACGGCAAGACTATCTATATCCCCACGCCGAGCTGGGCCAACCACAAGGCCGTCTACCTTGATTCCGGGTTGGAGGTCAAACAGTACACCTACTACAACAAGGACACCATCGGTCTGGACTTTGACGGCATGCTGGCCGACCTGAGGGCGGCCCCCGACCGGTCGCTGGTCATGCTGCACGCGTGCGCCCACAATCCCACGGGGATCGACCCCAGCCCGGAACAATGGCAGCAGATCAGTCAGGTCGTCAAGGAGAAGGGGCACTTCCCTTTCTTCGACATGGCCTATCAGGGCTTCGCCAGCGGCGACACCGACAAAGATGCATATCCCGTGCGACTGTTTGTCCAAGAAGGACATGGTCTGGTGCTCTCCCAGAGTTTCGCCAAGAACATGGGTCTGTACGGCGAACGAGTGGGCGCATTCTCGGTCGTGTGCGAGTCGGCCGAGGAAAAGAAGAGAGTCGAGTCTCAGATCAAGATTCTCATCCGGCCGCTCTACTCGAACCCGCCCGTGCATGGGGCCCGCATTGCGTCCGAGATCCTCAATGACCCGGTGCTCTACCAGCAATGGTTGGGAGAGGTCAAGGGAATGGCCGACCGCATCATTCAAATGAGGGCACTGCTGAAACAGAACTTGGAAGAGCTCGGCAGCAAGCACAACTGGGACCATATTACCAATCAGGTAAGGAGCAGATCGACCCCCGCCTAGCTTCTTGGAGTCGACCTCTTCTCACACTTTCCAGATCGGCATGTTTGCATACACGGGTCTCACACCCGAGCAGATGGATACTCTCGCTAAAGAGCATTCCGTCTACGCGACCAGAGACGGACGCATCTCGGTGGCCGGCATCACCACGGCCAATGTCAAGAGGCTGGCTGAGGCAATTCACAAAGTCACTGGCTAAAACGAGAATACAGGGCCACGACCAACGTCTTGGCATTGTCCATATTTGAGCCGGGTCGAGAGGGCGTGGCATTGGGTTCTCCTGACCTGGCCTTAAGCGAAGATGCATGGGGCGGCGTTTTGTTCTCCACAGCTCCTAGAGACCGTTCTCCGGCGCTCACCGACACTCTACCTGGCAGATTGCCCTGTATTCAACCGACATCTCGGTACCACGTCGTGAGTGACTTTTTGGGACCAAAGCAAGTCTTGGCTTGGATTTCCTCCTGCATAGGGGCCCGCATCAACCATGTGGGCACTGCATTGGACTCGCCGGATGCATGCCTGGCTCGCCCCCAGCCGCACTATTCATCACGTCCACCACCTTCTCCTCCTCCTCTCTGACGTCGCCTCTGTGGACTGACTCTGATGGCCCTGGCTTGAGCTTGCTTTTGCGGCCCTTTTGTTCTTGTGACCTTTTTTCCTTCATATCACGTTGTCGGGAAGAGGCCAGTGAACCACTCCCCTGCTACCGATGATCACGACATCGGCTCGCTGCTGGCACTCAGGGAGGGGTGGGGGCCCCATAGCCGATCTACTGTTGGCGGTTACGGTAGGCCCCAAAGTGGCCCTGTCGGACGAACCTCCATCAAAACCGCTTTCCCACCCGGACCACAACACGTTCGGTGGCGTCGGCTAGGCAATGACACCTCGCACGTTGACATCATTTCCCCCTGCGATTTTTGCTGCGCCTCTTCCTTTCTTGAGCGGTCGACCCGTGCGTAGCCAGTCCGTTACCGGAGCCGCTGCACCTGGCCTCCCCGCGAGCCCTAAGGTCCCTTCTAGCTCAGCCACTTTTCCAGACTGGTGTCTGTATATAAGCTCGTGATGTCGCCCTTATGAGGCTGCTCAGCGGCCAGCTGAGTAACATCAGGAGACGGACGACCCGGTCAACCCCCAATGTCCCCCTGGCATCACCAACGTCATGATGCGCCCAATCCATGTTTTGGCGCTTCTGAGGTGGTGCTGACCACCGTGGGGGATTTATCGGGGACCACGGTGGACGCTGGCCAGGCCGGTGGTTTCCCATTTCATCGTGGTCATTGTAGATCTGCCGTTCTCTTCGCGACGGCCCCTCCACTGGGCATGGGACCAGTGGCGCGGCTATTTTCTGACTTCTTCCCTCTTGTTTTTCGTTGATTAAACGTGCGGCCGCCATGTCTCTTTTCGGCGAGTCCCCACCGGACGGGCCAACCGTAAGCTTACCGATGGTCTGGTGTGGGTGAGGGCAAGGGGCGAGGTGATGGCGGCGATGGCGAACGATGAAGGCAAAGTCGTCAGTCGTATGGCATGCCATGCCAGAGACAGCGGCTGCGCTGGCACTAACATCCGCGCACACCACACATGGCCAAAGATTCTGGCAGCGGATCTGGATTTGCACTGGCTTTGCCCTTGCCCGTCCCTCTTCCTTCCCCTCCGCCTGGCCCGTTGTATCTCACCACTGACGTGTCAGCGTGACTTTTGAGCTCGTTGTTTTTCGGCCGCCGTCGTGCACCTCGGACGCTGGGGCACTCCCTACTGGTCAGCCTCCGGTGCGTGTATTGCGGGAGAGCCTCTTGGCTTCCACCGTCGCCAACGCTGATCCTGCTCCTGATCCTAGGTCGGTCTTGAGATTTGCCTCGCAAAGCACCTCGAATCTCGTGCGGGAGACATCCCTGAGCACAGCTCCGGTGCGGAGCGTTATTAGCAATCGCCGGGTTGAGCCGACTCTGGCAGCCATACAACACCTGTCCTGGTCCAGTGGTGCGGCCTGGTCCTAGGACCCCGCTTCCGTCTTGTGTCTGATATCATCCGCAACATTCAGCCTCGAGTCAACTGACGACCTTCTTCCCTGCGAGCGTGAACCAGGTATGCAGACTTCTTGTCCCCTAGGTCCATCTGCGAGCATTGATCCAAACGAAGCCCCGACTGGGCAGAGCTTGGTTGATCACGGCCGCGTCCCTGTGTGCGTCACTCCAGATTGGTGGAGGAACGTCGTCCCAGCATTAGCACCCGGACGCGACATTTTGTCTCATCCAAACCTCATTGACCGCCACCGATCTGATATCCTGACCCTTCAGCTTTTGGCGACGTCCGTGTTTGCGGCATTACCTTTCTTGTTGCTCCTCCTTCCCTTATCTTGAGGTGAAGACGTCAGTCAAATTAACTGTGGCCAACCCCGCTCGTCCACAAATCATCATATGGCCATTGCTAACTTGTCATTCCAGACAGCACTGCCATATCCTTCGCGCCGCGGCACCTCGTTACGCGGCCCGTGCCTGTACTCGTCCCTTCCCCACAGTCAGGTCGCCGGGATCTCCAGCATCTTCACCTCTGTTCGGTCTTTTCGGTGGAGCTCCTCGTTCTCCACTTTCCTCCCTGAACAACTTGAGGGCGACTACTACCGCTGCTCCCACTGCTGCCGCCGCCATTACGACGTGTACATCACCTTCACGCAACCAAGGCGAACCGCTTCCGACCCGCTGGATCAGTCGCCATGTCAGACGAAGTAAGTGGCCCACGCCGAATCAGAGGCGGCGTATGGTTGCTTGTCACCCCAGCGCCGTCGCCTGTTGTCCCCGTTTTACCATTTGGCCATCCAGCTTTTCCTCTCCGTGCGCGTGACAAATGGCCTCGTTGCCATTCTCGAATCAGTTGACTGATGTGGAGCTGGCCCTCCCAGATTGATTTTGAATTTGGCGACAACGTCGACAGGGCAACTTTCGAACAGATCCTCGATATGGATGACGAAGACGACCGAGACTTCAGCAAGTCGATAGTATTTGGCTTCCTCGAACAAGCAGAACAGACCTTCACCAAGATGGATAGTGCCATGTAAGTGATGCGTGGGCCACACACCGGCCGACCACAGGAGGTCATCATTCTCTTTTCGCTTCTTTGCGCATGGGAGAACCACTAACCACGGCCCGTTGCGACAGGGAAGAAAGGAACTTGCCGGAACTTTCCAGTCTCGGGCACTTTCTCAAGGGGTCGTCAGCGACCTTGGGATTCACCAAAGTCAAGGACGAATGTGAGAAGATACAACACTACGGCCACAAGAAAAACGAAACCGGCGAGATCGACGAACCAGACGAGGACAAATGCTTGCGGCTCATCGGGGAGAGCCTCGCCGAAGCCAAACTCGCCTATGCCATTGTGAACGACCTGATGAAGCAATTCTATGCCGAGGGATAGAAAGTGTCACTTATTGCCTGAAATCTTAGAACGGCGCGAGGATTAGGACCGCGCCGGCACGGACTGCATGAGAAGAGAATTGTACGAGAGAATGTTCGACCGCGAGCTTGATCGGAATGAATGCATGGGCTGGCGAGTGCTGAATGTCAATTGCCAATATGGCTCCCCTGACTGGAGATTAATACGGCACCGATGGAGCGCTTTCTTGTGGACCAGCATTCACACATGGACTGACAGGACAAGATAAACCTTTTTGATCCGACTTTTCTTATGCTAGCACATTTCGGGTGAATTTCCTTTTTGCGCCCACAACTCCGCCACTCGGCATGGGGGAGAGAGAGGTGGGAGCCGGTCGGAGCAATACTCACAGACAGATGGAGCTATGGCATCTTCACTGTGGGCAAGAAACTCTCTTCCTCAGGGTCATTGAATTACGGGCCAAGACATGCTGACAGGCTGCAAAGGCAATGTCGTCCGGGACTAGCGGATACAACAGGACAAGCGACGCCAGTCCCAAGCCATCTCAACTTGACTATGCTATATGAATTTCATCCGACTGAACAGCCAGCTGGTTAGCTATCGAGGCTACCTATCGCATCACCGCAGCACCGATTCGGTACCAGACTCTGCCACGTCTCATCCAGCTCACAAAGTGATCCACCTCCTGGGCCGGCCATACCACAACACTCGCCGCTGCTGACATGGGATTACAATATCGCGTGGAAACCGCTGTACGCATAACCGTCCCATCATCACGTATTTTCAGCATCAATTGTTGTCGTCGTTGTTGATTCGATTGCTATCTTTATTCCAATGTACGACTTCCTCCCTTCCAACTAAAACCATCGACGTGGTTTAGTTGTTTTCACGATGAAGAAACAAACCTCTCTCCCTCCCTCTCTCAGGTCTTTAGAGAGCTATCGGATTCCTCATTTCATCATAACCAGGTGTCGATGTGATGCTGGCCGCTTGGAGTCTTTTCTCTCCTGCTGTGCCCAGATTCTCGATTCCTCTTTCCTCTTGGTGTAAGATGGATGTAAGGATGTCGATTTTGCACTCTTGATTGGCTCATAGAGCTCATTGCCTTTCCCTCCGTTGGAGGATACAATGTACCACTGTCCGTTGGCTAACGAAAGCCGGTGCCATTGGAGTCGGCCCAAGGGCAGAAATACAGAGAAAGAAGACCGGGACGTTCCTGTGCATTACCACTGAGATCTTGATGTCAAGGAACGACAGATTGCCGCCGGGCATCAGTTCAAAATCACTCTTCATTATTCGAAAGACCACCTATCTATGCAGGCAGGCTGGGCTATATCGGCCATTCGAAATCGAGGACGGGACGGTTTGAGGTTTATAACGGTAAGCTCGTTTTAGTGACAAAAGGATCCATCTCTCAAATTCGTGGTTTGTCCTGTCGAGAGCATCTTGCTGAGTAGCAAGGCATTAAAGGGCGAGACAATAGAATCAAGGATTGTGGAGGGGCCTGTCATGACGACAATCCGCGACTGTCGCGGGACAGGAGTAGTGTGTTTCAGGAGGAGGGGCATGAGGCCAAACCCTTCCATATACTCATCGCCCTTGCCCCTGGGTGCTGGAAGAGACAAGCTTAGAGTCTTGTATGCTATATGCTAGATTGTTAGCTGAACACAGAGAGACCTCAACCTGCCTGATTGTGCACTGCTTGCCTCAGTTAGCAGTCTGACAGGGACACTGCCACTCTCTCTCGATGATTATTCAGACAGAGTTTGACAACGCTGATGTTTGCATCATGAGAGCTTTCCAGATCCACAAACTTCGATACTGGGCATCCACACGATGTGCTAGAGTCAATAAGACCGAGATAGGTGTGACAAAGTACCTGCTTCGAAGAAATATCTGCTGGACCGCCAATGTCAACGATCTTTACACGGATGAAGAAGTAAATTCCAGATAGCCGCATCTCAGTTGATATTTAGCCCTAGCGGAAAGGATGCTTCTTGAAATTGCGACGGAGCAGCATGAGAGGCGTCGTACAGCGTCCGCAGCTCGCAGCTATTCCAACTGAAAAGTGGTCCTGGCTTCGTTCAAGTCTTGCACACCCCGAACCCATATTTCGACCAAGTGGGTGAGCACATTGATGCATCCGCAGTGGTTAGCGGAAGTGGGTTGGAGGCAGACCTAATATGTTCCTACAGAGGTGGTCGACGTGCACAAGGTGTGCAAGGGCACCCATCCACGCCTTCTCATCCAATTCTGCTTCTGTCACGTTCCAGAGGGTTGAGTTCTTTTGGCTCGGAGGAACATGGCGCTGATGAGCTCGACGGCATCAAATCGAGTCATATAAGCGATGTGAAGGTGTAGTGTCGATTCAGGCTCAGAGGGGCGTTTGAGGCTTTGCACTTGAAGGTGGATTCTTGGCAAGGCAGCCTGATATCACGCGAGCGGGACTGAGAATCTTTGGTAACAGTGTGGCTGAACCGCCATGCTTGGACGCCAGCGCTCGAGAACTGTCTCGCAATATGTATGGATACTCTGATTGGCACCATGGGCCAATCAGCTGACGATGCCAGGGACCAGGTTCTCCAAAGTCTGCTAACTACCATAGCCCCTGATCCCCGATTTTAGCTGTTTCATTCATGATATCGTAAGGCCACCGAAGCTAAAGCACTTCCAACTTTTCAATTCCCTTCGTTCACCTCCACCCCTTGTTCCTACACACCTTTCTTCCGCTCTCTCTCCAATCCAAATAAAACCTTCCCTTTAACCTCAACCGAGTTCCTTGACACTACTTCGGGAGACAGACAGTTCCACACACGGCATGGTGGCACCTTCTCAATCATGACTGACTCCCGCTGCTACAGAAACGGAACTGGTGTAGACGGTCAGGCCATCTACACTATCAACGACCCTTACATCTGCCCAGGCACCGAATCTGCCCAGGGTAACGCTCGCTGTTGCGAGTCCTCGGGCATCTGTCTTGGTCACAGCATCTGCCAGAGCCTCAACCCGCCTGCGAACGGCACTGGCTACTACATCAGCTCATGCACCGACCGCGACTTTGAGGACCGCGAGGTGTGTCCCAATGCCTGCTCCTCGCTACGAGTGCCCGAAATCGTCTACAACAAGACCGAAGGGACGTGGTACTGCTGCGGCCTGTCCTCCGACGGCTCCCTGAGATGCCACAATCCAACCACTCAGACGGTCGCAGCGCCGTCGCCCGCAGCGCTGCTACGACAGTACAGCGCCAGCAGCCTCTCCTTCATGAGCACCGCCTCAATGACAAGTCTCCCTGCGGCACCAACGGACACGGGGGGAACCCCAGTCTCCACCGAATCAAACTCCGGCGCCAGCCAGGGCCTCTCGACAGGCGCCCAAGCCGGCATCGGCGTCGGGGTCGCCGTCGCTGCGATCGCCATCTTCGCCCTCATCTGGTTTCTGCTCCGCTCATGCAGGAAGAAGCGGATGTCGCAAGCAGGACTAGGAATGAAGCCATGGCCCTACCAGAGCGGCTACAACGTGATCAATACAGGTGGGACGATGCCGCCAGAGGTGTCGCTGCCTGTCCGTCAGAATCAGTACAACGGGGGTCTTGAGACCGAGCCGACGAACTTTGCTGCCCATGGCCCTGGCCCTGTACATACTCGGCCGGCGCCCGTGGAGCTGAGTCCGCAGGAACGGACTGCGGCGGAGCTGATGTCTAGCACGAGGAAGAATCCGACGTTGCAGGAGTTACCAACCTGACTGCCAATTCCGCCAAACTCTGGTCGCAAATCGACTGACTCCCTCACTGCTTTCACCAGCTTTGATATCCCGAGATCTTCCAATGCTGCGGCCCTTCCGCCCTTGGTTTCTGTTGACTGTTCAACAAAGTTCACACTCGGGCAATTACCGCTCGGTGGAGAGAATAAACTAAACCTCATGCGACCCCGACCGACCTCCTTCTCGCGAATTCGTGCTATCGACAGTCTTTTCCCTCCCGCCTTCGCCTTCCATCGCGTCTATCCTCTACTGTCTGCGCGGCCTTGTCCTGCTGGCTGTTTTTATGGTCATCATGCTTACTCTATGAGGCCTGTTGCGAGCTGCCGCCAAATGCAACATCCACCTCAGGGGACCGGCAATGCTGGACTCGCAGATGCAGTCTCAAGTTCCCTCTGGCGGAAATCTGAAAGCACATCCAGGTTGGTGGGGCAGATGGCCGAGAGAAGACGGCTCTGGAAAGCCATGGGAATGAACATTCAGCCAGTGGCCGAGAGAGAAGAGACTGGGGGTGTACACATATACTGTTTGATCGAGGGACCTAGCGACCTGCAGCAACACCTTTCCGCGTCGACTCAGCTAATGCCAGAGGGCACTGAACCTTCTGGTCATTCAGGATTTTGCTTTCCGCTGGCAGAAAGGAAATACGACGCTTTGGATGAACTTTCTTCCTTTCTGCCACAGATCGTCAATAGGAATACGTCATCCAGGCCGTGCATGACTCTGCTTCTTGCTGCTCACAGCATTCCATACAGAAGCTTCCCCTTCCCGCTCAGCTTGCATTATTGTCATTCTCGGCTATGTCTTGCTGCTCTTATTGTCTCGCTTCTTTGGCACCGACAATGGTTACTCCATCCACTGTATTGTTATTAACCAGCTCGAGCTTAAATCTCATGTTTTTGGCAAGGTCTTTCGTGGTCATGAAGTTCCATTGTTCGAACTCTGGCTCATTTTTTGAGACTCATTCGGCCATTGTAATGAATGCAGATCCGGAGGAGGACCCAAAAGAACGACTCTAGGTCATGCATGAAAGAGTGCATCTCGCCAAAGAGCGCTCCAGTGCTGGTGTCAACTCTTCCAGTGGCATGGGCTGTGGTGTTGACTGTGGGATAAGCTCAGAGACTGCCACCTAGATCTCTGCATCAGGCGCCTTTACAACTTTGGTCAGGAGAGGAACAATAGCTTGGCGGTCCTAAGCACGTCTCTGGTCGGCAAGTCCGCAATGTGGTGGCGATGCATCGTCCTTGTTAAAAAGGCACCTAGGAAGGTGGAAATTCTCTGAGCAGGTAAGCCCTAGTCAATGATGGCCGTCTTCTCCTGGCTTGAAGTGTTGAGCATTTACGCTTGCATCGTGACATCGGCATCCTTCAGACCCATGGGCGGGTCTGCTACTCAGGACCGACCAAATCCACGCTTGGCGAAATCTAATTTCGACCGAACTAAGAACTGCAACCTGATGGGTGTCTGAAATTCTGCCGGAAGCCTTGGGCATGTGACAAATTGTACAGGTAAAGCAATTAAACAGATGAAGAGCTCCTTAGGAGACCGGAAAAGGAACTTGAAAACTGGAGTATTGATCCGGAGAGCTCGCAACGCTTTAAGGAGGTAAGTTAGTTGGGAAGAATTGCGAGAGCCGAGTTTTCGTCCGTGCCACGTACAGATTCGAGAGTCTTGGGGCAGTGTCGAAGTATAGTTGATTGCGGACCTCAGAACCGGACAAGCGAACTTCTGCCCCAGTGAACTGTTGAAGGACGCCGTTCTCCAAAAACCAGTCTGTAAGTAGAGCTCCGGCATAGTCACAGACTTGTGCCAGAACAGAAATAGACTCATGTGGTGTCACTGCTTCCGTTGAAGTGATTTCCACTAGTTGTGCGGGAAATAGGGCAGGTTGCCATCCCAAATCGAATGCTTCGTTGTAACAGAGTGTCATGATAGAGCTTCCGGTGTCATTCAAGGCTCGGACCATCAGAGAAAACCCATATCCACCGAAATCTGGAGGGAGAGCCACTCGTATTAAAATCCAGAAAAGAATTGGTAACTTACCTTTTTGGGGGATTATTAACTATAGTGGACGATTGCCGAGGGAGGAGTTGGTGATAGCCATGTGCCTGCATATATTGAAACTCGTAACCCTGAGGCATGAATTAGATATATTCTAGCGTGTTGTCTTAAACATACCACAATTCGCATCGGCTCGGGTCGTAGGGCGTTGTCAACTGTGGGAGCCACTAGTTTCCCATCTTGGATGTAAACGCGGTGGGTGTTCTGTTTTGGTAGTTCCTTTCGGTTGTACATGTCGATTGCCGCCATGATGTTTTTCTGCTGATTAGGATACGTGTCAGACTGCTAACTGAGGCAAGCAGTGTGCGATCTGGCAAGGTGAGGTCTCTCTGTGTTTAGCTAACAATCTGGCGTATAGCATACAAGACTCTAAGCTTGCCTCCTCCAGCACCCAGGGGCGTGGGCGATGAGTCTATGAAAGGGTTTGGTCTCGTGCCCCTCCTCCTGAAACACACTACTCCTGCCCCACGACTGTCACTGATTGTCGTCATGACAATACGTGTTTTCGCGGAGATACTTGTGAAGCTCTTCTACTCGCCGAGCGACATCCAACTTCCGTCCAATACCGGCAGGAGTACGGCTCTCCAATCGAAGTTGGGAATAGGGTCGTTTGTCAGGATCGTGCGACGAAACTCTTCAAGAGATAGTGGCCTCTCGACGTTCGGATGCAGAACTAAGTACGTCTTCGGAAGGAGGCTGTCAGGACGAGCTCCACTGCCCTTTGGGGATCGCCCAAAAAGACTGGAATCCTGTCAATCCTTGACAGGATTTGGAGCTCATAACATATATGCTTGTCAGGGATTTCCCGTCCTGACAGAGGCCCTCTTGTGGCGGGTTGCGTTGCGATTCTGTGTCAGTTTTACTGAGAGCGGGTTCGAGGATGAGGCCATGGCAACAGCTCATCAGCTCATCAGCTCATGGCGGCGAGAGAAGAGGGAGAAGCTTAGATAGGCCGAATTTTGAAAGCCTAAAGGTAAGCTACCAACGTAAATCACGTGAGTCTTGGCTATTTCATAGCACGTGACCCGAATTTTGAGGTGGACCTCTTAACAAAGTATGGAATGCTCACGTGATTGTTGAGCAGTTGACCTGGTGGTGATGCCCCGAGCCAGTTGACCCGGAGCCAGTTGCCTGAGGTCATCAGGCCCTGAGCCCGTTGACCCTGTTAGTGATGACCAGTTGACCCAAAGATGAGATGGTCACGTATGCAGAGCTGAGACAACGCCAAGACAACGCCAACAGAGTGGAAGGATGAGTATGAGTGAGATGGATGAGATTGATGTCTGAGAGAGTATTTATGTGCCTGATGTGCCACGAGTGCTTGGCAGGATCATTCACAGAAATGAATGAAGGGACAGCCGCCCAGCGCTGTGATTGGCTGCAGTGTTCAAGATCTTGGCGATATCAAATCTCTCAGCCAATCCGCGCTTGATTTACAATCCCTCCAAGATTCCTGAATCGAGGTGTTCAACAGGACCACTTAGGTTCTTCCATAAAATGACGATAAACACACTATAATCCCTCAGGCTTTCTATCAGTGCAATACTACTTTGTTACATGTGGTTCATAAACTTTGCACCACAGCTGGCAACAACAACCGACCGGGGGGGCAGAACTGGCCCCTTTCGAGCATTCGAAACACCAAACCTGGGGGCCAAGTTGTGGGTCCACAGGCAGCGCTAGGTTGTGCTCACACTGGAAACGGAAAGGGACTTTGGTTGAGGTGAAGATTTGGGGATGAGTTCTATGGGATTGTTGTAAAAGCTTTGATGTTGACATGGCGATAATCAAAGGTGGGAGAATGCTTGTATACAACAAAACTTTCTTGCTCCGCCTAGGGACGTGCAAGGTGGGCTGATGATTGCTAGTTCAGGATAAATATTGACACCGAGTATGTGAAGGACACTGTCTGAACAGAGAAACAGAGTCATACAATGTTCAAGGCAGCAATATGGCTTTGGAGGCGCCAAAAGCTCGTGTCCGTCACAGTGTTACATTTCAGGGGCTGCGTATGAGGCCCCAACAGGGGAGGCCGGTCAAGGGAGGAGGGCGATAGTTGGGTAGGCGTGTCCTTTGAGGTAGATGGAGGAAGAGAGGGGGAGGGGGAAGAGGTGGCAGCTTGTTCTGATGGTTGTCGGGACGTTGTCGACTCACGGGATCGAGAGCGGTGGGCCTCCCATGAGGAGCAGATACTCGAAGGGTTGCTGTCATGACGACAATCCGCGACAATGGCGGAACAGGAGTATTGTGTTTCAGGAGGAGGGGCACGAGGCCAAACCCTTTCACATACTCATCGCCCACGCCCCTGGGTGCTGGAGGAGGCAAGCTTAGAGCCTTGTATGCGATGTGCCAGATTGTTAGCTAAACATAGAGAGACCTCACCCTGCCAGACCGTGCACTGCTTGCCTCAGTTAGCAGTCTGACAGTTGTTGATCAAGTCATATAGAGTGCCGGCTAGGACATAGTCTTCTCCATGGCAACACAGGATGTCGTTGTTGCTGTATCTTCCTTCCTCCTCAAATTCTCGTATGTTGATTACTTTCTTGCAGGTGTAACAGATGCACGCGTCTTCACCGAGTCCTAAATGTAGCAAGCCGCAGGCCGCTCACAGCTGTATAGAGTGGTCCTTATGAGCCCTGGTGGATGGATATGTACTCAGACGTGAGGCGATAGATCGATATGGTTGGGGCCCTGGCGGTGCTGGTGACGAGCATCGTGATGGTGACCGTTAGGGCACGTCCGGAGGCGACGGCGAGGTGCTTCGGCTTGCTGGTGATGGTGCAGACTCTGACAATGGTGTAAACCGGTTTGGCGATGTTGGTGCTGCCATCTCCCCTCTCCCGCGCTAAAAGTGCAGTGATGAGGACGAAGGTAAGGCGCCAGTACACCGGATCTCACACAATAGCTGAAATCGAGGCCGCGAGGTACGTTGAACCGGAGTAACAGGTAGAAGTGAGGGTCGCGAAGGCTGATCGGAGCTGGGAAGGCTCATGTGGAATGACGGTGGTTGAGCATCAGAGGGACGCCTGCACGACGGGACTTGGATCGAGGGAATCGAGGTGGTCACTGCCGGTTTGGGGGCTGTCCAGTTCGTCTTCTTGACACAACATGCGCCGGGCCGCTCACAGAAGGCGGCCTTCAAATAACTGAGAACTGGGTCAGAAAGGAAGGGGTGAAAAGCGGCGAGGGAGGAGGTGCATTGTATTTCCCTTCTGGACGCAGTTGTTAGGGCCCTGCCTCTGGTGTAGCGAAGGATTCTAACCAAGGTTTGATGGATCTTGACCGGATTATTCCCCTGGGCGCTGCAACTGGTGCAGCGGGAGTCTTCTCAAGAGATCCATACAAGTGGGTCAGGTTGTCCGAAGCAGGGTGCGCAGAGAGACCTTTTCTCTCTCCCCAAACTCTAGGTTCTGACCGATGTAGGTATACTCCATCCTGATTCCAAAAATACCACCGTCACCGGCCTCACCACGGCGATCGGAACTCGGCAAACCCAGAGGTCAATAATCTCACGGCGCTTGCCGACGTCACCGACATCATCGGCTCGTATACACAGCAAGAAGTCGCCATACCTCCGATCACACGTTGGGCCGAGCTTTCGACGGTCATTTCCCTCCCATCGACCCCGCTCGCCGCGCCGGCTGGCATGATAAAGAAACTCTATACACAGCCACCTACTACCAGTCTGCCATCGAGTACAAGAATGCTGCGATCCAATGGTACGAGGAGAACGTGCTATTCAGCACGCCGAATCGTATTCGAGTCCGTGATACTCTACGACATCGGCACGGGCGGCCTCCCTTCGCTCCGTGAGGAGTCTCTCAACCATTCTCCTGCCGCCTCGTTCCTTGCCGTGCTCCCCCAAAGCTAAAATCACCGGTGTCAATATCTGTCCGATCTATGGCTGCGCCGACTTTACGATGCCCCTTGGCCAGGTCTCGTATTTCAGCAACGTCACTTGTCACGAGGAGATGATCCTGGTAACCATCAATATGGTGGTCAACAGAACTGCGATTTTGTTTGCTGAGCATGATCAAGAAGCTCACGGACGAAACAATCTTGAGATGGTCAAGCCTAGCAGACGGCATTATAGCGCGTCTCAGGCTGAAGTCAGCTTGTCAATCAGATGAGATGATCTCAGCTCCCCAATCCCCCTTCCCTCGATCTATTGTCATGATTGTCACATCGAGCTCGAACAGTCATATATCACGTCACCTCATTCATGACCTCAGGCTTTGTCTCTGTATGACAGACCCTGAGTGATCGATCTATCGCGAAATGGACGTTGTCTCGTGGCTCCGAGACCCAGCTTGCTAATAGCATGGAATAGTATTCATTGCACCATCACAGCGACATCCACGTCCTCCTCTCAATCCTTCTCCGGCCTACAGGGAGCGCGGGCGGAATAGAACAACAGTACAAAGTTCGAACCTAATCCACCGCCATACTTCTTCCTCAAGCCGTTCAACATCTGAGAAACACAGGAAATAAAACAAGAGCAAAAAGCCTCGCTATGCTTTAAGTTCAGGCTGGAGTTCTATTCGGGAGCAGCGGGAAAATAGGTAAAAGGACAAGTCGTCCTGAGATAAACCATATCCTAACTCTTGACTTTACGAGCCGTGTGAGTAGTAATACTTCCTCCTTGAGTGTCATCTCGTTTCAGGCAACGGGTGGGCCAAGCGGAAAAGTGAGATGGAAGGACAAGAAGGCTTCAGATTTGTTGATGTTTAGTGCTGGCAACGTAAATATGTGTACCTCCTTGACCGGGACAACCCATGAGGGAGTTGGATCAAGTGCGCAATACTGGGAAGATATGCAGATAGAGATGAAGAGGTGGAGGCAGACATCCGAGGAGACAGATTAGTACGAGAGGTGAATGAAGGTATCAATGGATCATCCCTATCTTGTGCCCGGTATCCCTCTTGAGGTCCAGGTCAGTCTGGAGTGAGTAAGTCAGTGAGTTCAGCCCACAGTCAAGTTCAGTACACGGTTCAGTCCACTGTTCAATCCAGTCCCAACCTCAACTCCGAGTTCAGTCCACTACACGATTAACTTCAGTCTAAGAATAGGGCCTGACTGTGGTCGTCCTAGTCGCCTCCGTAGTCGTTTTAGCTGTCTCATGTCCGGCCGTACATATCCGCGCACCCGGCCTCTCCGTTCCAATCTATTCTCTGCCCAAAATTTGCATGTGCATGTGAGAGGAACTCCTCCAGGACCTATCCATGGAGGATTCGTATTTGTCAGTCAGCCACTGAGTCTCCCGTCAGCCCACCTTCACACAACCCGGTGGGGCTGTGGGATGTTGGGATGCTGGGATCTATCACATCTACACTCCGGTAGCACGTTATTGTCTGGTCTCGGTTCCACGTCTGTGCGTCTTTCCGTCCCTCTCTCTCACTCAGTCATTCTTATTCGTTCGTCTGAAGACCCATTGAGAGCACTGACCTCGTGCTTGATCGACGCACTAGAAGAGTCCCGACCATAGTCGATACCACTACCATCTTATAGCTTGCCAAAACAGAAGCGACCTAAAAGCAATAAAGCCGTATCATTAACCGGCTAGAGCATATCCGCAAGTCAGCTCGTGCGGTGACTGTGTTCCCAGCAACGGTATCCCAACCAGAAGATATGCGATCATGCGCCTACCCTATTACTCCGCGGTCGCCCATCGCCAGTTCAGACCGTCCAGTAGCAATTACCCCACCTGAGCCAGAACAGACCAAAACCCAGAATCAGCACGTGAACCCGAATCTTTCTGGGATCCCCATTTTTCACCGTGACCTTGATTGTACAGAATATTGACCCCCTCTCCCCGCTTCTTCACATGTTTGTAGTTCGTTGTTATCATACACAATCGAAGGAAACACGATCGCGGCACGATCGGTGTGATGCAATGGGGGTATCACAAATAATGAATGACTGATTGGCGTCCGCCCGCTCGATTGGATCGTCCGAGCCGCCAAAGGAAACTGGCCAGCGGCGCCACCAGCCAAAGGGCCAGAAAAGAATGATGGTGCACCGGTCCTTTTGTCTAACGAAGGAGAGTCGGGGTGAGAGTTTCGCCATGAGACAGAGGCATGGTGATCTACATGACGTATCGCTCCTGCTTAATGTCATGGACCGCCAAAGGCATCGCACTCCAATCGGCAGTCATCGGAACGTGGTTGGCCAGATGGCCATGCGGATGTCGTGACCGGATCCCATAGTCTTCAGGCTCCGTGCTTTGGGCCCGCCTGATGCTGCTTCCGGGATAGTACAAGGAATGGCCGCCATAGTTCGGCTCAGGGTAAGCATAGTTATCCATAGTGCCAGGACTAGGCAGGGTTCCATGACTTGGCGATCCCCATCCGATGTTGGCCATGTGAGGAGAAGCGCTCCCGCTCCCTGTCCCAGTCGCTGGCGGCTCGAGCGGCTGCGGGGGTCCAAAGCTGGATGGGTGAGAGGTTGCCGGCGGGCGTTGCTGCGGCGGTGCACTGGTGAAGCTTGACAGCGACGCCGCGGCAGTCAGAGGAGTGGTCGAACGCGGGCCGGTTGGCTGATAGTCCTGACGCATGTGTGGTGGTAACGAATGGTTCTGGGTCATGTAACCGTAATCAGAGCCCTGGCGCTGCATCGTCGTCATGGGTGGCAGTTCCTGTCCAGGAGAGACCGACACGGTTCGGTCGGCGGGAGAGGCGGTCGAATGCCTCGACGATCCGGAAGATGATCCGTAGATTGAGTGAGCGGGTGGCTGTGAGGTCGACAATCTCGCATTCGTCTCGGCCGCGGCCTGCTCGATGGTGCCCGTGTGGTGATTTTGATGTCGGGTGAGCGTGGTGCGCCTGGTGAAGGTCTTTTGGCAATTTGCATACGGACATTTGTACGGCCGCTTGCCAGAGTGTATTCGGCGATGGCGGGCGAGGGAACTCGAGTCGCTAAAGGGCTATGAGGGGGGTCAGCGCGAGAGAAATCGAGGATGACGGTTCGGCCACACACCTTGCCGCACCTCTCACACATGTGAGGTTTCTCGCCCGTGTGCACGCGGGCGTGGACCGTCAAGGCCGATCTTTGGATGAATTGCTTTCCACAGCCCGGGTGATCGCAGGCATGAGGCCGGATGCCACTGTGAATGCGTTCTGCTTCGGTCAGACGGGGCGGCCGCGGGAGAAGACCACAAGAACGTACCGTGTCGCGCCAGATCGCTGCGTCTGGCAAATCCTTTCTGGCATGTGCTGCACGCAAATGCTTTCGGCGCCCCTTCTCCCCTCGGCTTGATCGCCCCAAAGTCGTCACTGGCCATGGTCTCCTGGGGATGATGCCTCGGCACAAACGTGCTCGCGTACATTTGTGCCGCATGGTGTGGTTGGGGAATGGCCGTGTACGGCATGCCCGCGTGCTGGTGCAAATGGTGCTGTTGAGCATGGTTCATGGCGGGACCTTGGCTGTGGCCCATGCCATAGGACACTCCGGCGTTCATGTCGATCGTCTGTTGCAACTGCTGTCTGAGCTGTGCGTCTGCAGCGGCCACGTTTCTCGCGTTGAGTAGTCCTCCAATCTCCATTCCTCCGTTGCGAGGAGTTGCAGGAACCGGTCTCAACGGCCAAGGTGGCGAGCCGGCGGTCACGAGCGTCTGAGCCGCAGAACACTGGTTGGGATGATTTTGTTCCTGCATTTGACCTGTTAGCGATTGAATAAGAAAGAGTCTTGAAAGCACGGGAGCAAGACTGAAGCACACTTTGGCCTTCAAGGGATCCATGCTGGAGGCGGGGCACGGCGCCTCTCCACCCAGCATGACTGTTCCAGCCTTCTCTATACGGCAGTTCACCCGATGACGCGAGCACGGTGCTGGAGAGCATGGACTTACCGCTGTCGGTTGGAAAAATGATGCTGCACCGAGATGAAGAGGACAAATGTGGGAGCGAGGGAGGGTGGATGTGGTCGTTGTGGTTGTCCTTTTGTTGTTTTTTGTCGCCACCAACTTAGTCCGTCATCTGAGGGCTTGAGCCGGAATGTGCAAACGAGGTAAGGGTCAGGCGTGTGGTATGCCTTGGCAGGAAGCGATTCTTTCCCGAGACACCACTGGCCGTCCTTCCGGATTTGGCGGTTGCTGGGATTTGGTCGGCTTCGCTACTATGACGCTGTCTTTTGGCTCTCGGATTGGCCGATCGCTATGGCGGTGCTGCTCGGAGTGTGACGGCCGATGTGATATCACGTCGGACAGAGGTTTCGTTGAGTAGAGACCCTTCAAAGGTCGTCTTATCAGAATTTGCTGATCACGTTGCGTGCTGCTCTTTTGCAATTCGTCCAATGCCGTATGATCTGGCCAGGTTCTGAGCCGGTGGTAAATCCACTGCCTGACGGTGGCACCGAGATCTTTCAGTCGTCTTCTGCTGTCCCGGATCAATATCCCTACAGTCTCCCACGGTCTGAGTGAAGCGTGACCAGAAGTCAACGACCTGGGCGCTGGTGTGTGGTGGTACGACCCGAGAGAGTGGATAGCACTTCGCACACCGGGTGGTCAGAGACACCCCGCGGCAGTGTGAGTTGAGGATGTGTCCGTGTCTCTGCGACGGTGATGGTTGCAGATACAGGACCGAGCTCGACGGAAGACAGAGGTGGGATGGAGGCAGAGTCGACACGGGCTTTGGTTGGTCTTTGTACAATGTATCTGAGCGGCGGGCCGGCCGTGAAGGGTCGTGGCGGCTCGAGGGGGATGTGTTTGTGCAATCTCGCAGGTGAACGCTGGCGTTGACTGATTTATTGACGGGAACGCACACGCCCCGGAGAGACTCGAGCCAGCAATCTCGAGGGCAACGCGGTGGATGTCGTTTGCAGGAGGTCGTCGATGCTCCGGTTGAGCGTGCTGTTGTCGGGCTCGCTGGCAGCAAACTGGCACTTGGCTGACGCTCGTTCGGCTCACCTGAGAGATCCACCGATGCCCGCCAAGTTGCTTGGCTTGGTGGAGTGGTGGCGGGCAGCACGACTATCCTCCAGCGTAGTCGCTCCGGTCGATGGCCTATCCCAGGCGTCTAGACGACCTCGTCCGCGATCGCTTTTGGAACATGACACATGCGCTCTCCCCGAATCGGCTCGTTCTCTGCACCCTAGTCAACCTGTCTGCCTCCTGCGAACTCTCTGATCCCTCGTTCTCGCTAGTTCGCCAGTTTCCTGGATGACCGGCAGTAGCGCCGACCCACGCACTCCAATCCGGCTCTCCCTCCCATTGGACTCCCCTTCATGCACACACTTTATGGCGAGCAGACATGAACACCTCCGGCCCCCCTTCCACCGTGGCGGTCGGCCCTCCAGGGCTCCATCGTGGGGGGGAGGGGAGGCATCTAGAGCGTTATGCCCCCTCTCTCGCCGCTTATCAGCCCTTTTTGGCAGTTACAGACTGGTATGTCGTGATGTCAGCGGACACACTGAAAGTCTTTTCCTCTGATACCCCCCCTGGACTAAGTCCCGTCAGAAACACGATCGACTGAACGCGGCTGGCAAGACGCGGTCGTGTCTTCCTCTTGGTCCCGCTCCCCGGCACAGGCCTTCTTGTCGTGTTGTGCTACTCGGTTGTCAATGTCTTCCGCGAACCTTTTTCTTCCAGCGATGGAACTACCATCAATGTGCACAGACGTGGGGCATGGTCGACGCGGCCAGCTGGAAAGGAACGAAACCGGCTAGAGATCGGCCAGCATGCAACCGGCAACCGCCGTGGCAACGCTGCTCTTCGACTAGCTGGCAAAGGCTGTCCGTCGCAGTTCCTCTCCCTATACCGCCGGCTGTGTGAATGTTGCCTGTCTCCATCATAGTGGACATCTCTCTGCCGATCCCTTCATCCGCTCACTGGAACATGGCCTTCCTCGTCCTTGTCTCACGCACCGGCTTCTCTGAGCGCCCCGGTGATGGCCAATGCGGATGACGACGGCACCATTTTCATTCAGGAGTCGACCATCGTGAAATGGTCTCCATGGTTGTTGTGGTGAAATGTCCGCATTGACCCTGTCAATTATCACTATTACTCTCTTTGACATGAGACCTCATTCCCGTGGACATGGCCCTTACGCACTGACAGCAACACACCATCACGTGGCTGCCGTCGAGATGTGGCCATTGCTGTTGTCGCGGGAGATGAGGATGCATTGTTTTCAAATCTTGTGAGTCGTGTTTGGCGCGCTAGAAGATCAGACAAGGAAAACAGCTGGCACGTCATGGCAAGGGGAGAAAGGGATGCCCCAACATCTGAGCTGACCGACAGATTTTCCTCCCTCTTCTGTCTGGTGACAAATGTTGGCAAGTGTGGCCAGGGTTCGGGGCCCTCTCTCCCGTCTGAAGCACAGAACCCGACCTGCCCTTCCAGTCGGTTTTCGGTGGCAGCGACCTTGCGTGAGCACAAGGCGTTTTATGGCACTGGACACCTCACCTCGCGCTGTGGCTGCTCCCATGGCAGGCTCACAGATGGCATGGACCGCCAGCCGTTTGGCTCCATCAAGAAAACGGACCAAAAAGAAGCGGTGCTGCATGGTCCTTTTCTCTGGCACGCAAAGATATAAAAGGTGAACAAAGCCACTCCAGAAACACTGGCAGCCGCGCTCCTCATGTCTGCTCAGCACCGCTGGTGACTACGACCATACGTTACTGCACTGGAATGGCACCCGCCTGCCCCTGTTGGGGACTCCAGATCCCCTCCGAGAACTGACGGTCTCTACATAACGGTATGTAGGAAGCAGGAACCCTCGAAACACGGACTCGATGGCGTCCTGCTCCTGGTGCCCCTCATCCCTTCTCCTCGTTTTCCCAAGCACTCAACCAGCAGAGGAGAAAATGCCAAAAAGACAAAAGAACTAAGCGACAATAAACCCCCCTCGAGGGAAAAAAGGAAAATGAAAAGACGGAGAAACTCGCATCTCCCTTGGACCCCAGAGCGGCGCGGCGGCCATGAGGAGACTGCTGCTGCTGTCACTGCTCGTCATATTCCTCTTCCTCCAGCAGCATGACTCCGTGCCCATTGACACCTCTCTCGCCCAACCTGCTCGCCGCCCTCGCCTCGTGGATCCTCGCAATGGCGCGATGCGTCTTGGCTAGCCTCTTATAGTCTCCGTTCCTCTCGTACTCTTCAGCCAGCTGCTTGTAGCATTCCAGCGCGTGCACGCCATACTCTCTTGCGTCTCTGTCTCTGGTCGTGCTGACGCCCTCGATGCTCCTCCTGGCCCGCTCCAACTCTTTGGCCTCCGCATCCACAGCGGCAGTGGCGGTGGCGTTGGCGCCGTCGCCTTCGTCTTCCCCATTGTCCGCATTCGTGAGCAGATCGACTAGCTCCTCGACCGTCGCGACCAGTTCCTCCAGTGCTGTCCAGAGCGCGTCGTCCGGCTGGTTGGCAATGGTGGCGAACAAGTCGAGAAGCTCAGCGATGAACAGTTTTCTCGACATGGCCTCGTTGGCGCCCCCGTTCTTGGTCTTCAGTGCCGTGTTCAGGGCGCCGATGATCTCGGTCTCAATCAGGTCCAGATCCTCGGATAACGCCCACTCGCTCACGATCATGGTCTGTAAGATCTCCACGGCGACCTTTCTTAGCCCTTCATGCATGCTGAGACAAAGTTCAACGATGGGGCCGACCAAGCTCGGCACGTACTGCACCTGATACCCGCCCAGCTTCCGGATGTTATATCGGCGCTGGTCGTCCGCCGTGGCCTCCCAGCCCAAGGACTCCCAGCTCCGTCGGAGCAGGTCGGCGCCCGATTGTCGCACGTCGCCGGCAATCTTCCAGACCGCGCGCCGCTTTTGCTCGGGAAATGACTCGAGGGTCAATGCCGGTGAGGAGACAAGGACCAGGACCGTGTCGAGGTAGGCCTTCCACAGCTGCATCTCGAAGCTCTCCGCGTCTTCCGGTGAGGGCAGGAAGGCGGAGGCCAGTAAGGTGGAAAGATAGGTGAGGATGGTCAGCGCCGAGGAGTGATGGGAGATGTGCAAGCTGAGCCAGGTGGACGGACAGGCGTCCGCGTTCAGCAAAGACCGAAGAACCGTGAGCGTCGACAGGATGTAAATAGAGAGATCCTGCCCTCCCAGCTCCACCGAAGCCGGCGCCTTGATCTTGGAGATGGTAGAAATGAGGGCCGCAAGCTCCAGAAGTGCCTCGTCGAATGGGTCGTTGCTCTCGCCGGTTTTGACGGTAAATGGATACGAGCTTGAGAAGAGCAGCGACAAAGACCGCTTCCGGGCGACAGGCTCATCGACCATGTGGCAATATGCGGCGATGAGCTTGGGCATAAATTCGTGCAGTCTCGTCGTGGGATATCGAGTCAACTGGGCGACCACGGAGCAGCAGAGCCTGACCTGTTCCCGCCAATCATCGGTCCAGTCGTTCGGCGTCCAATATGGCAACAACCACCGGACACAATTCTGGATCAGCCGGTCCTTGTCCTTCTGGTCGACCCATATCCGGTCCAATTTGGCGTAGTTCAAGATGAGGATGAGCCGGTAGAGGGCCAATTTCCCACGTGCATCCTCGCTCGAGTCCAAAAATTCAATGGCAATTTCAATCACCTCATCCTTGCCGAAAGCAGGAAGCAACTCGGGCAACCAGGTGTGAAAATTTTGGACCAGCAGCGTCTTGCTGCCCACCAAGGCGGCCGTCTCGCTTCGCATCATCATCTGTAAGCCAAACAAAATGGCCTGCATGTCTTCTTTGAACGTCGACAGGTGCTTCTCATCAGCGTTGTTGTTCTGAGAACCAAACCGTCTCTGCTGATAGGAGGCGATGACGATTTTCATGAACTGACTGCCCACTTTGAACAGCGCCCGCATGTCTCGTGCACTTTGAGGATCCGACACGCTTTGAAGGAGTCTCGTGAAACTCCGGATCAGGCATGAGGCCGCGTAGGGTGAGCGAAAATGATTCTCGGTGTACTGTTCCACCAAGGGACCCAGATTGTATCGACGATCATGGACGATGCCCAAGACAAACACAATGTCATTAAAGATCAAGTCTTCGAACTTGGATTCGCCCGACTTGTGCACCAGGAGGCCGAACAAAGCATCCAGCACATCTTGCAGTTGCTTGACGATTTCAATTTCGGGAACAAAAGCCAGCTTCTGGAGTATATCCAGTAATTGGACCGAAGACTGGTGCTTCCAGTGGATCAAGCTGACCAGAGTTCGATTCTGAGAATATTCGGTACTGCACAGGACCGTCTCGACCTCCAAGGCGGCGACAGACGTGCCCACAGCGTCATGACCGGCGGCAAAATGGGAGTGGACCCAGGGAAGCGAGAGATAAGCCCCCCGACCCTGGACAATGCTGGAGGTCACCTTGTCGTAGACATGGAGAATCAGTGAATGCGTGCCGTCACTGACGAAAGCTTGATTGTCCCACAGAGGCATCCAAGCCAAGGCAAAGGGGAATTCCGGCGCATCGGCAACGCTCAGAATTAAATGGCACTCGGGCACCTTTTCAGTCGGAATCCGGAGACAGACCGTTTGGTCCCAGTCTGAGAGGAGTTCGGTGGCGTTGGTTCGAAACGCGGTGACCCCGGCTCCATTGGACGAAGGATATATGCATTGCTCAACCCGTCGCCCAGAAGTATCACGGACTTCCATGGTCAACTGCAAATTGAGGAGCGACAAGGCCTTGATGGGCGCTACACCGAACTCCGGATGTGAAAGCTGGGATCCCTGAGTGATGGCCGCCCGGACCAGTCTGAGGTAAATATCTGACCGAGGCTTTGACGGTGCTTCAGAGAAGCCCATCTTCTGTGTTCTGCTGACCATGTGCATCGAGGTTGGGTTGTTCCTGATGAGCGCCTCCGCATCGGGGGCGATGAATGGCGTCAACCTCAGATTGATTCGAGGGATCTTGGCCGAGATCGAGTAATGTTTCGACGGGCTGGGTAAGAGGGCCGCGATCAACGGATCCCAGGATTCCGAATGTTCCTCTCCCCGATTCTCCGCCGACCAAATGTTTATTGTTTTGTCCGCAGGGTGTCCTTCTCGAATCACTTCCGCGATATCTATCATCCCGACGCCTCGAGTTCTGGGAACAGGAGGAGCACTGGGCGGCTGATGGTTGCCTCCTTGTTGGTTGACGACGTCTGTCTCCTCTTCTGGCTCCTCTTGAATGCTGGGGGTTGGAGCCCTGTGGGCCGCCAGCTGGGGTGTCATCTGACCGCTGCGTGCCACGGCTGGCCGCTCGGCCTGTCTTTTCTTCCCGAACATCAGACTCGACCGGCGACGATTGAGCACCAATTCCCGGTTTCCTCGCAGAGTGCCATTTCTCGAAGGCAGAGATTCAGTCACTGTCTTTCGGGCGTTTTTGATCGGCTCCTGAACGATGACTTTGGCAACAAGATAGAGTCGTCCGTCGGAGCCGACATCTCTCTTGCTGAGGTCGGCCAGCAGCGTCTTCATCTGTAGAGACGCCAGCGCGGTATAAGTCTCAGAAAAAGGAGTCAGGCGATTGTCCATGTCTTTGAAATAGAGGGCAAAGCTCAGCGTCAACGATTCGAGCTCCGAACCGATGACCGACTTGATCTCGACCAGGCAATGGTGGAGGCTGGTCGTTTTAGCCTTCTCAGCCGGCGCATCGTCGAGAACGCTCATGATCGACTGCAGTTTCGCCATTTCAATCATGGAATCATCGGCGGTCAAAAGCCGGCCTTGTTGTTGGGGATCTCTCACAATGACCTCACCGCTGAGCATCTTGTTGCCGCGAACGAGATCCCACACGGCTTGCTCGCGCACCCCGACTCTCTCCTGTTTTGTCAAGACGTCGTTCAAGAGCTGTCGCCGGGCATAGTCCAGTCGCGTCGTGATCGAAGACATCTGCTCCAACAAGGCGTATTCCCGACGGAGAGCAAGGTCGGGGAGATGCAAGATGTACCATTCCCGCAGGCATGAAGAGATCTCATCCACCAACGGCTCTGCTGACGAAGTGGGAGACTCGTCGCCAATCTTTAACATTGGCACCGGTGCTGGCGGCTTCGCTCCTCCAGGATCCGCGGTCCTGGTCTCCGCGGACGAGCCCGACCCGAGTTCTTCTCGAATCTCGATGCAGCATTTGGGAAATATCCCAGAAAAGACACGGGCATCAGCCGCCGTCTGGGCTCCCGGACTCAGGGCCGACAGCAACGACGGCGGCGCGACCAAGTAGCCTCGACACCAGGAACCATCTTTCCCCCCTTGTTCGATGACATAAAGCTGGTCACCAATTTGCAGCGGGAGTTCTGATGGCGAAGACGATGGTTGAAAGGGGTATATCGCTACCGCATAAGACAGTGGCAGAGGCTGCCAGGGCATGTTAAAGCTGTGATGGAGATATTCGCCGTCGTCGTCGTCCTGGGGCTGGCCGTTGAATAATGATCTGCAGATCGTGTCCAGAGGCCTGTGCGCGCGTGCTCCACATTGGAGTTTATAAGTCGAATAACTGTGGTAGGCGCCGCATATGAGCAAATCGATTCGGAGAACAGATCTTGCTCGACCTAAGCAGGGAGCAGATTCTGCCCGTTGTGCGACCAAGGCAATGGTTGTTGGCTCAAACTTGTAACTTTGCGTTTCACACTCCTTGAATCCTAGGATGAACTAAGGCCTTGGCAACGGCGAACGAGATGGCTTTCACAACAGTCCTCCATCGCCTTGCTTTTTCACAGCAAGCATGGCGATCATGACGCCAGTCGTGAATGTCCTGCTGGACACCTTCCCTGGCCTCTCCCTGCCACCGACGGTCTGTCTCCCGTTACCTGTTGTCGCGTCTACGGCAGAACTATTGGAATCAATCAGAGTGCTCCTGCCGCCCGGACTCTCTCGCGATGCACGTTTCATCGTCTACTCGACTTCCAGCCAGCCGGTGTTGGAGTCCTCGACCACAACACTGCAAGATCTCGTCCCCGCGTCGTCCGGACAGGAAAATGTCTCGGCTGCCATCCTTCCTCTCCGGCTGTACACGCCGCTCGTCGGCGGTAAAGGTGGATTTGGCTCTCAGCTCCGAGCGGCTGGAGGTCGCATGTCCTCCCGCAAACGCCGTCAGAATGCTGAACTGGCCACGGGCAGTGCTCGCAACCTCGACGGTCGCCGGCTACGGACGGTCACCGAGGCCAAAAATCTGGCCGCTTACCTGGCGACCAAGCCGGAAATGGACCGCCGAGAGAAGGAAGAGCGACGAAAGAGGTGGGAGGCCGTCATCGAGATGGCAGAGCAGAGGGAAGCGGACATGAGAGCGGGCAAAGGGCCGGATGGGCGGCGCAAAGGACTCAGTGGCGAATGGGTGGAAGAAAAGGAGGAAGTCGGCGAAGGCGTTCGGAACGCCGTCAAACTGGCCATGATGGCGGATGAAAAGGAGAAGGGACAAGGTCACATGAGTCCAGAGGAAGACAGCAGTGGGAGTGGTGGCTCGCGCCCTGGCACCGAAGACGAGGATAGCGAGCCCGAAGATGTTATGGAGCTCGACGAAGAGGGGATGTCGAGGCTTAGAGCTGAAGCCGAAATGGGGGACGTCGATGCCATCTGGGTTCTGAAGCACCGGCTGAAAATTCCAGTTGACCTTTTTCCTCCGGAACGGAAGCAAGAACGGAGATTCGCCGGCTTCGATGAAGACGAACTCTTGAGTAGCGACGAGGAGGAGGAAATCGACGGCGACGAGGAGGAGGAAATCGACGACGACGATGCCAATGATGATGCTGAGCAGAAACAGAATTTGAAAAAAGGCAAGCAGAAAGCTACCAGTTCCTAACCTCCAGCTTTCCTGGAGATTACCCGCAAAGAATTTCAAATTTGAGATCTGCCGCAATTAGACTCATCTCAGCTGGTCTTCAGTGCCAATCGTCATCTTCGATCTTCTGTCGCCTGCAATCACTGGCGGGGAGAAGACTGACCAACTCGGTCGCTGTCTAACCAATGGCGGCCGCACGGATTCTACCACTGAACTGCGGACATGTGCGACGACAACTCAATTTCAACGGGTCATCGGCTATCTCAACGCATGTCACACGTCCGCATCGCCTCATATATATACGCTAATATACGATTTGGTCCAGACTGACTGGAACGAGTGAACTTGCCCTTCATAGCATCCCATTGGCGCACTGCTTTCACGACCAAGACTTCATCTCAAATCCATCGCTCAGGTGTCGGAAGCCCCATATCTATTTGACCTGCCCCGTCTCAAACGGCCCTTGAACGGGTCATATTTAGCTCACTGCGGGGTTACAGCATAACGTCAGAATCCGAGGGCTAGCGACCTGCCTGCACCCTCCCGTGTCCAAGTGAATGCCCATTATGTCTCTTCCGTCGGTGCCATTGTTGGCCCTCGCGGCCGTTTGTGTTCTGGGGCTCTATAAATTTATCGTCTATCCGATTTTCTTCCATCCGCTCCGCCATATACCATCAGCACATTGGTCCATTCCCCTCTTTGGGGATTGCTGGATCCTTTATCAGCGATTCAAATGTCGGAACAACGCTGTCACGTATGCCGCACACCTCAAGCACGGTGAGGTCGTCAGGATGGGCAGGAATGAACTGAGCTTGAATTGTGTCGACAATGGCATTCGCACCGTTTACTCAGGCGGGTGGGAAAAACATGTTTGGTATCCCCAACTCTTCGCCAGTTATGGGTACGTTCCCGTTCGTGATAGGAGCTATCTGCCACCCATCTTGTACCATACGAGCGTGAGCCGGTCATATTGGCCCTGGCGGCATCAAATGCAGAGTCTCTGAATTCAGACTGACCAGGTTGGCAGAGTGATCAACATGTTTTCCACGATTCAGCACACACCACATTCGCAAAAAAAACGGACCATGGCAAACATCTACTCGAAATCATACATTGCGGCGTCCCCTCAAGTCGCCGCCAATTCCAAAGTTCTTTTCTCCACCCGGTTTCTGCCGCTGCTTCAATCTGTTGCAGATTCCCGGCAACCCGTCGATGTCCACGAAATGAACAACGCCTTCACCATGGACTTTATGTCGGCGTATCAGTTTGGCCTCGCTCATAGCACGAACTTCACGCAACAGGTGGAGACTCGGAAGAAGATCTTGCATACCTACCACTCAAGACGAGACTACGAGGTCTACTCGGCCGAAATGCCCTGGGTTAAGCCGTGGAGTCGCAGGCTCGGCCTGTCAATCATTCCAAAGTCCGTCGATGAGGCCAACCAGTTTCTCGAAGACTGGAACAGCAGCATGTGTCGCGCCGCGGACGCCTATCTCTCCCAGAACACGGACAATCTCCGAGCCTTTACTGGTGATGAGCCTGTTGTGTACAAACAATTCAAGCTGGCACTCGGCACGCTCCGTTCCAAAGACGAGACGGCTGGAAAAGCGGCCGATGGTCTTGTGACTCTCCCCACGATTCGACACGATGAACATGATACCATCACTGCGGAGATGCACAGTGAAATGCTGGACCAGCTGGGTGCTGGCCACGAAACGTCCGCGATTGCGCTCACTTATCTTTACTGGGAAATGAGCAAACGGCCAGAGCTTCAGGCTCAGCTTCGCAACGAAGTCCAAAGCCTTACACCTCGAATCGTGTGGCCGCCATCCGATCTGGATTGTGATCTCCACAACGATTTCTCACTTCCTGATCCCAAACAAATCGATGCTCTCCCCCTTCTTCAAGCCATCGTCATGGAAACCCTCCGGCTGCATGCTCCCATCCCGGGCATCGAACCTCGCATCTCCCCAAATATCCCAGGCGGCAGCACCCTGGGCAGGTACAGCGGCATCCCGGGGGGCGTCCGTGTTTCTGCGATGCCCTACACTTTGCACCGAAACGCCACTGTATTCCCCGATCCGGAGAGCTTTGTCCCCGTGCGCTGGCTCAGCACACACACCTCCGAGGCCCAGCTGAGAGAAATGCACCGCTGGTTCTGGGCTTTCGGATCCGGAGGACGAATGTGTATTGGAAGCCATCTGGCGGTGCAAGAGATCAAGCTGCTCGTTGCTACCATATACGGAAACTACACTACCGAGATTGTGGACGATGAAGGCATCGAGGAAATAGATGCGTACACGACGAGGCCGAGGAGCAACAAGCTCCTGCTGAGATTCACACATGTGTGAGGTGTCAAGATTGCAGCCATGCATACCACCGCTGTGTGAGCCAGAGAGCCATAGTCTTGCTGTCAACCTCCGTCTTATCAAACTTTGCAAGCTGTGACCATGCCTTCACATCATTCACCAGAGGAGTGTCAGAACGGGACCACGAAGACACTATTGCATGTCGAGGACCCGCTTGCGGTGCTGCTCCAATTAGGAAATGGACCAATGACCCTGCTGCAGAATTGACTCCAGTTTGACACCCGAGGGTTGGTGCTCCTGCACGTGGCCCGCTTCGATCTGATCTAAAATCCAGAGACAGTCCATCAGTTCTTACCTCTTCTACCGCATTTGTCGTGTCGCGTGTGACTCTTGCATAAGCTGTCAGCCACATGGTCTCACGGATGAAGAGAGCCTGAGCCAATATCAAGCTAATCCTCGACTGTGTGAAGTCCTCCGTTGAGATGACCTGTCAAGAGTGACGCGTTGAGACTGGATTACCAACCCCTCCCAGTCGTCCTATTGCCACGGTGCTCGGTCTGCTGTGCAAAGTCTTTGGCGATGTTTCAGACCCTCATGAAGATGGTGGATGGAATCCACCGTGATTCCTCACGTTTTGGCTTCGTTCCACTCTGGTCCTGCCAGTGCCGAACCCATTCCCCACGAAGATATGAGACGAATTCCAGCCCTGGCCCGTCCGTAGGGTCAGGTTTCAACACGAGTACGGCAACCATGTCAAATCGAGACATACCTCTCTTCACCCTCTGCTTGTCTGTTCTCGTCGACCCCACGGGCCACATCAATTGACATGACTCACTTCGGCATTCTCCTCGCTGATGCTTCGTATACACAGTCGGGCATGCCGAAGCCACTGATGAACGCCGCCCTTGGCCCCGAACCGGTTGAACCTGTCAGAGTTCGTGTTTCCACACCCTGGTCCTGGCCCTGGCCCTGGTCCGGCAACGGTTCGCATGAATGCACTGACGTATGCATGTCTGCATGCACGCGCCATACTTGACGCTGCCCCCTGCTCCTGCCCATGACCAGCCACGTGTGCTGGGGTTGAGAACAGGACACCCTAGCACACACGTAAGCGCACCGGCGAAGTCCTCATCTCTGGCCGGTACCAAACTCGCCTTGCATGTGCTTAGCTCGTCAACGGGTGAGAGGGCATCCACCGCACCTTGGACGAGGACAAACATTGACACTCGGCCGGTGGACCCGATCCAATGGTCTCGCTACCCATAGCAGCGTGCTGTCGTGTACCGCCATTTGTCCCCGACATCCCCTGTCTCGAACCCCGTTCATGCACGTCAAGTCGGCCAGTCGTCGGGCTCGCTCGGTTGGTTGATTTATCCCTGCTTCTTCGGCATCGCCCTGGCCCGTGCTTGTCCGAAAAGCGTCGCTAGTGCATGATGAACCTGAGTTTGGGTATCGACATGGGCCATTCAGCTGCCACCGTTTTGGTGAAAGGTTAAGAGTTGGGGACGCCAAGCCCAGCTTTGGTCGCCGAGAGTACGTAGAGATAAGACTGATTTGAGCTCGCTAGAGGTGTCCTCATGCAGACAATCACTTTCTCTATTGCCATACTATGCTGTATGGCGCAATCGGGGAGCAATGCCTCTTCCAACCCATGGATCCAAAACTTCAAAATCAAAACTCAAAGATAGCCCGAATTGGTATGACCAACACTTTTGACCTCACTACGAAACAGAGCCATGGAAATATTCACAAATTCATACTCATGAATTCACATTATCTTCCCTTGTTCATCTTGTCTGGATCCGTCCTCGGCGGTGTCGTCACTGTTCAAGTGGACCATAGCTGCATAGAGAGATTTGTAGTATCGCTGTATACAATTGTATATAACGTAAATCACCAGTAAGCGAGACAACCCCATAAGCGAGACACCACCAATCTACACCAAAATTCGACCCGCAGTAACTCAACAGCCCAGGCCTATCATCAATTGCAGTGACTGACAATCGCTTCT
>Ga0255336_100522_pt1 | contig 56214 bp, 53 predicted proteins | sample MeOH1_35cm_T3_17_FD_189102 | JGI IMG/M metagenome (GOLD analysis project Ga0255336, IMG submission 189102) | Sandy soil microbial communities from University of British Columbia, Vancouver, Canada - MeOH1_35cm_T3_179 | ecosystem: Engineered > Artificial ecosystem > Sand microcosm > Unclassified ... | reverse complement strand
CAAGCAGGTCAAGCAGGTCAAGCAGGTCAAGCAGGTCAAGCAGGTCAAGCAGGTCAAGCAGGTAGATGGTCAAGCAACAAAAGACGCACCGTTGTAGACTACCCAGATAGACGCAGCCTTTTCGCCCGATCATGGACCAAGTCTTTGAAGATTCAAGTCACGCATTGAGCAGGAAAGGATCTTCTCATTCATTCACTGCCGAGGAGTGTTATCCATAGCCACAACAGCCAGACACCATGATGGCGCAACAATGTCAGGCTGTCTGGACATAACTGAAAGACACGAGAATCAATGACGAAACATGTAGAGGAAGCAAAACGCAATGCGCCCGTAGTGTATGCATCATAAAAGTTCATTCCCAGATCATGTTGATGGACCTGAGGACCGGTTCCCAGGCAGCCACGCCCATAGCACCCTTGCCAACGCTCAGTCGGTATGCCGGCGTGATTCCAACATGGTCTCCTTTCTGCCATTGTCTACTCCTCCTTCCGTTCTCCGTTCATCACCAGCGCCGTGATGTGTGCACGACGTCGGCCTATCGCTAGATGGCAAACTTTCGGGTCCATTCCCTTGCCGTCGCTTCGTATCGGGCTCGATCGGTCTTGTAGACGTGTGCGATTTCAGGGACCAGAGGATCGTCGGGGTTTGGATCTGTGAGCATGGAACAGATAGACAAGAGAACTAGATTGCCGCGAGTCAGTACCCCGGATCAGGGAGAGCGGGTGTCGGGGTCGTGCCTACCTTTTGATATCGTGAGAGCAGGGCTCCACTGGTCTCGGAGAATGTCTAGGCAGATGCTGCCGTTGGAGTTGATGTTGGGGTGGTAGATGCGGGTCGTGAAGTTGACTTTCGGCGGCTTGAAGGGGTAGTCGGTCGGGAAATGGATGGCCAGGAAGAAGACACCACCCTGGAAGGGGCTGTCACTCTGTGAACAGTCAGACTCTTGTCTTCCACCAGTCACCAGGGATCGAGACATACCGGGCCCATGATTGTTGCTTGCCAGTGAAACTGTCCCGTCCGGTCAGTAGATTGTTACGCCAAACAGATCGTGGCCTCCCCTCTCGCGGAGCCCGTCGACGCCGGTCCGGCGGAAGGGGAGGCGAGAAGGTCACGTACAAGATCGTCCCCCATAGGGCCGGCCGAGCATGATGAAGGAGGATCACTGTGACAACAAAGTGTCAGTCCATATATTCACCGCTGCAGCCTTATCGAAGGCATCAGAGACGGCCCCTCCCATGATATCATGTGGACGGCAGTCGGATGGAGGTGTCACTCACCGGCCCAGATCTGTGAGTTCCTTGTTGATGCGTTTCAAAGCCATGTCTGATGTGGTGCTTCCGTGAGCCGGACACAGAAAACGTCGGTCGAGAGCGCCACGAAGCGGTTAAGTGGTCGTTGGTGGTCGTGGGTGGGCTGAGATCTGAGTCACCCTCAAAGCACGAGTAGAGAGGGCAAAAAGTAGACAGCCCGAGGGTCGATGTGGTGGAAAGTTTGACTCGGGTTGCGCGAGTCGTTTCAAGTGTGTCGAGGCAAAATTTGGGTTCAAGTCAAGTCAGTGTCGTGTGTCTTAAAAGGAATGAAGAGAGTGCCGTGTTCGGGTAGGCTCAGGCCGGCAGCGCAGAAAGGCGCTCAAAGTCTTGGCATAATAGAAGGTCAGAGCAAGCCAGCGATCCCTGTGGCTGTGGCTGCAGCATAGATATCTTGCTTGCGCTTACATAATTATCAAATTCGCAAAGCCCTCCATTCTTGCCACCCAGTCTGACCAACGATGCCTCAGAATTTTGGAATTGCCGCCGGCGATGCTCTTTGTTCTGCCCTGTCCTCATATTCCCACGTATGCTAAAGACGACGCACCTCCTTCAGAACCTATACAAATGCTTGCAGACCCGTGATGGCGCGGCCGATGATCAGAGAGTGAATATCACTCTGGCCCTCGTACGTTTGGGTGACAAAAAGATTGGCCACGTGCCGTCCAATGTGATACTCGTCGCTGACGGCGTTGCCCCCAAAGATCTCTTGCAGAAGACGCGCGTTCACCAATGCACGATCGCAATTTTGTCTCTTGATCATGGAGATCATCTCGGGCACGACTTTGCCTTGGTCTTTGAGTTTGCCCACCTGATAGGCGGCCTGCAAGCCGTAGGCGGCGTCGGTGGCGGCATCGGCCAGTTTCTTTTGCACCAACTGGTATTTCCCGAGCGGGTTGTTCTTGAACTGCCGTCGCTCCAGCGCGTACGTCCGGGCCCGGTCAATGCAGTCCTCGAGGGCGCCGATGGTCCCCCAGGCGATCCCGTACCGCGCCGCGTTGAGACAGCTGAAAGGACCGGTGAGTCCTTGGACGTCGGGAAACATGTTTTCTTGGGGCACGGGGCATTCGTCCAACTGGATCATTCCCGTGATCGACGCTCGCAGCCCGGTCTTGTTCTTGATCGCCGGAGTCTCCAAGGTCCCGGGCGGACATTGGTCTCTCTCGATCACAAAGCCTCGGATCTTGCCCGTCTCTTGCAATTTGGCCCACACGAGGAGGACATCCGCGATCGGCGAGTTGGTGATCCACGTCTTCGCTCCAGAGAGGGAGTAATAGCCTTCCTTGGATGGGTGCGGCTTGGCCGTCGTCTCCAGGGCCCCCGGATCCGAGCCGTGATTGGGCTCGGTCAGGCCGAAGCAGCCCACGAGCTTGCCCTGGCCGAGGCCTTCCAAGTATTTGTCCTTTTGCTCTTGGGTGCCAAACTCCTCAATGCCTCCCATGACCAGAGAACTTTGCACCGACATGCCCGATCGGTACCCGGAATCCACTCGTTCGACCTCGCGGGTGATCAAGCCCGAGGCCACGTTGCTGACGCCCGCACAGCCATAGCCCGTGATTGTCGCCCCCAGCAGTCCGAGTTCGCCCATCTCCTCGAGAATTTTCCGGTCGTAGTCTTCCTGGCGGTAGGCTTCCAACACGCGAGGGAGAAGGCGTTCTTGACAGTACTCCCGTGCCGTTGTTTGAATCGCTTGCTCCTCCTCGGTCAGCAGACTCGATAAATTCAGCGGGTCGTCCCACTTGAAGGCCACGGCAGAGGAGGAAGCATGCCTCGTCCAGCACCACGTCTGCGCAGACGACGTCTTGCTCGCACGGATGGCATGGCGCCCGACGCTTCGAAGCAACATGGTCCAATCGGTCGGCCGAGTCGTCAATGGGAAGAAGACGGTGACGGGAACTGCGGTCGAGTGTGCAAGAGAAAGGTCAAATGCGAGAAAAGCGCGGGATGATCCACCGACAGAGTCAGAGCTCGAAGGTCGCAAACCGAGGTTCAATGCCAGATCTTGTGGGACCACTCCAGCGAAAATAATCACACAGATTGGTTCTTGGTCCGCCACGAGCCCAGTGCTAGGACCACGAGAGGATACAACGATAAAAGCCCCCCCACATGTCGACGAAAGCGAGACTGTTCGTGAATCTCGCTAATTAGCATCCAAACCGAAGGGCCTCAGTGAGGTCGGGAGGACAACTCCGTGTGCGCGCTCTCTCCAGTGGCCGCGCCAAGACGGACGTCATCATTGCGGAACGCGACCGGGCAGCACTCTACGCGCCCTCCGGCAACCGCTGTTTGAGGAGACAAGAAAACAACGAGCGTCTGAACGTCGCTCCGACTATCGCAGACCATGGGCATCAAAGGTATCGAGTAGATGACGATGTGCCCCGATGATTCTGATCCGTCCTAGGACTCTACCATGTCATCGCCGACGAGGCACCCGATGCCATCAAGACGGGTGAAATCAAAAATCACTTTGGCCGGAAGGTTGCCATTGTGAGTCGGCTCGAAAGGCCAGGACACTGGCCCACGGCTCGTCGTCTACTGACAAGATGTGTAGGACGCGTACGGGATCATGCGGCCACCGCGGCGGATGAGACTGACGGGCGCAGGTCGATGAGCATATACAGTTTCCTGATTGCGGTCCGCTCGGATGGCCAGCAACTCATGTCTGACGCGGGCGAAACGACGTCCCATCTGATGGGCATGTTTTACCGCACACTCCGCATCGTGGACAATGGCATCAAACCGGTCTACGTCTTTGATGGCGCGCCGCCCAAGCTGAAGTCGGGCGAGCTGGCCAAGCGCTTTGCTCGCAAGAACGAGGCCAACGAGCAGCATGAAGAGGCCAAAGAGACCGGAACGGCCGAAGAGGTGGAAAAGTTCTCCCGGCGCACGGTCCGGGTGACGCGGGAGCACAACGAAGAGTGTCGACGACTCCTGACACTCATGGGAATCCCGTACATTGTCGCGCCGACCGAGGCCGAAGCGCAGTGCGCCGTGCTGGCGAGAGCGGGCAAGGTGTACGCCGCGGCGTCCGAGGACATGGACACGCTGACCTTCAACTCGCCCATCTTACTGCGACACTTGACATTCAGCGAACAGCGAAAGGAGCCCATTCAAGAAATCCATCTGGACAAAACCTTGGCCGGCCTGGACATGGACCGGAATCAGGTGCGTGTGTGTGTGGGTGGAGTTGGGCGAGAAGGCTGACGAAGACGATCTCTAGTTTATCGATCTGTGTATCCTCCTGGGGTGCGACTATGTCGACCCGATTCCCAAGATTGGCCCCAACACGGCGCTCAAGCTGATCAGGGAGCACGGTTCGCTGGAGAAGGTGGTCGAGTTTATTGAGAACGATCCGAAGAAGAGGTATGCCATCCCGGAAGACTGGCCCTACCAAGAAGCCCGCGAGTTGTTTCTGCATCCCGACGTCCGGCCGGCCGATGATCCCGAGTGTGATTTTAAATGGCAAGCCCCGGACGTGGAAGGCTTGGTCCAATTTTTGGTCACTGAGAAGGGATTCAACGAAGACCGCGTGCGGAGTGCGGCGCACAAGCTACAGAAGAACGTCAAAGTCGCACAGCAGTCTCGCCTGGAGGGCTTTTTCAAGGCCGTGCCCAAGTCGGAAGAGGAAAAGAAGGACTTGAAGCGCAAGCACGATCAGAAAGTCGCCGCCGCCAAGAGACACAAGAAAGACGAAGCAAAATCCAAGAAGGAGTCCAAGGGGAAAGCGCACATTTCCACCTGAAGATGGACCACCATCGGCCGAGGCAAAACGCTCGGTTTCGGTGGCATCAATGTACTCTTAGCATGGCGTTGGCTTCGGTTGGGATGCATGGGTGGTACGTGAGACGCAGGGAACTTTGGATCGAACAATGTGATCACATGATTGCGGTGTTGAACAGACCGCCTCTTCAGTCCAAGTAGCATCGGCCCTCGACGTCGAGGAATCAGACAATCGACATGGTTGGTGGGTGAAACACCTCAGCTTTGTAGAGCAGCCTGTCACGAGACTTGCTGGGTCATTCATATGGTCGACTGCTGCTTCGCTTTCTCATATCTCGTGCATGTGCATGACAGCTTCATGACCCCTTCAGACTTGACTGGCTGTGATGAGCCGCAAGATTGGCGGAGTCGACAGGGCCGCCTTGATTGATCCTCTGCGGCTGCGCGATACCTGCATGACACGAGTAACACGATAGTGGACCAAAGACATCATCACATCAGCATCTATACTAGGCAGTACTCGCCCAGCGTCGATGTGAATCTCATGTCGAGCCAGCAATCCTCGCGCTTCATCCTTCGACGGCAGACTGCAGACTAATAAAGGAAGCGAGCCATGGCAATGGCCGGGCTTGGAGGGGCGCGTGATCAAAAGTGGCATCGCAGGTGGAAAAGGGCAAGCAAAGGCCAGGAATGGCATTTCCCGCCCGCGCCGCGACTCCCATTGGCTGGCGGACAGAGGACGTAAAAGATCAACTTGGCTCCATCCACGTCACATGCGAGGTATAAACATCCGCCGCATCCCCGCCCGCGCGCTGGTCGCCCACTCTTCGACTTCCCGCCCTCGCCTGTTGTGACCATCTTCTCGAGTGCCATCTGTTCGGACTGTTGTTGCTCGGTCAGTCACGTACTCTTCCATCACTACACACCACAATGCCTCCCAAGAAGGTCGCCAGCGCCGCTACGACGGCCAAAGAATCCAAGGACAAGAAGCCCGCTGCCGCCCCAGTCCATGCCTCGTACAAAGGTGAGTTCCACCACCACACCGCCGTCGCATCTTGTGCACCGACGCGTCTATCCCAGTCGCGAGCCATTGCTGACCCGTCTGGGCCAGATATGATTAAGGAAGCTATCCTCAATGTGAGTCAATCTCGTTTGCGACCCGTACCCTGCCCCGCCCTCGGTCGTCCACCGCGCCGTCGCCTCGTTCGAACGCGGTGCATTGACAGACAAAAACATTGCCGCTCGTGACAGCTTGTGGTGCTACAACATATACTGATCCGTATTCTGTCATAGCTCAAAGAGCGGAATGGTAGCAGGTCAGTCGTCGCCCTCACCGCACCCGATCGTCGACACTGTGACGGGGGCGAATCAGCTGATGTGGTGCTGACGCGTCCACCAGCCGACAAGCTATCAAGAAATATGTCAAGGCCAACAACAACATCAACGTGCCCTCGGAGACCCAGTTTGATTCTCTGTTCAACAAGGCTTTGAAGTCTGGTGTCGAAAAGGGTGACTTCCAGCAGCCGAAGGGTGCGTCATCAATGCGCGGTGGCCGGCCGGAACGTGGTTCCCTCTTCGGGGCCGGGGCCGTGGCTGCCACCACACACGACGCTTCATCTGCTAATCCACCTTCTCTGCAGGTCCATCGGGTCCCGTGAAGCTCGCGAAGAAGGAAGCAAAGCCCGCAGTGGAGAAGAAGCCGGTAGCCCCAAAGGTCCGCCCACAGATGCTCGTCGTTGTCGTGCCCGGCTAACAGATGGACGCAGAAGGAGAAGGAGGTCAAGGAGACGAAGGAGGTCAAACCCAAGCCAACCAAGGCGAAGGCTGCCCCCAAGGCAAAGGCTGCAGCGCCCAAGCCGGCCAAGAAGGCTGCAGCGCCCAAGAAGTCGACCACCGCGGCGAAACCCAAGGCAAACACGGCCACTAAGCGCACACCAAAGGCCAAGGCCAGCAAGGCGGCCGCTCCGGTAGGCATCATCCATGACCGCTCATGGCTGCTCGAGAATGCTTGCTGATGGTCACAGGCACCCGCTGTCACACCAACTCCCGCCGTGTTGAAGAAGACCAAGTCAGGTCGTGTGAGCAAGCCCGAGACCCCCGCCAGTGGGACCAAGAAGGCACCAGCCAAGAAGGCCGCCCCGACAAAGAAGGCTCCGGCAAAGAAGGCAGCGCCGAAGAAGGCTGAGGCAGCAGCATGAGAGACTTTGCGCTGCTGTGGCCGCCGGCCCTGTCATGACTTTACGGTTACTGTCTTCCTGTATGTGGGTACACTGAGGTCCATCGCGGTTGGGAGGTTCGAGACGTGTCAGAGGGCGTTGAGGGTGGCTTATTCCGGTTTCGAGCGACTTGACCGACGAGTCGTCCACCTCGCGGCTGTCAACAAACCTCACTTCTCACCTGTGACTATGGCTATTACTCTTGGGGCTTCTATATCGGGAAGACCGTTTTTCTGGCGTTCTGAAATGGGGTGAGTGTTGCATTATGAGTGGAGACATGCGGAAAGCGCTGCTCTCCGCGGTCATGGGGCAGGGAGACAGACGACATCCGGTACAATGACATTGCTTGTACAACTTGGGCCGTTTCATTCTTCCATGCTATATGTCGCAGCAGTTGCTGCCTGCCAAATCCTGCCGGGCACCACGGACCGCAATAACGTTGGACCGACCGCACCGCCAAGACATCGTCTCGTGATTATTCCGACCGAGCGCATGCATACAGAACAGCGTTGGCTTTGCCTGTCTTGTCCCAGTCTTTTTCCATGCCAAAGCGCGAGATTTCCTTTGTAACAGCGTGCTTTACAGTTCCCGGTAGGTCTGTTTTGTGGCCGTGGCCTGCGGACTGTTTACGCGAGGACGCGGAGGCGCACCAAGGTTGAATTCCTGGTCACAATTTCAGATGATGAATAGAGGGTTGAGATTTAAGATGAAGCTGGCGCCAAATTGTCAAATACCTGATCCGAACCCATTAAAGCATCTCCAACTGGGTCATCTCCAATGGAGGCCAGTAAACATCTCCCGCTGGATTCCTTCCAACAGTCTTTCCATCCGCAGCCGTCGGACGCCAGCGGACATGGAAACAGTCTATTCCTTCAACCATCTCAGCTCATCTCTTTCGGCCCATCACCTGCCACTCCAGTTTCACTGTGAATCATCCATCGGAGCCATCTTCGAGCCGGCATGGCCGTGGTTGGAAGACCAGGGTGACGAGCCAGGATTATGGATCCAATGTCCTTTGTCCAAGTGCAAAGCCATACGGGGTGGGATATATGACTCTGCCGGCGGAATATGTGAGACGTTGTAGCAATCGTTGTAATCAGCCATGATTTCGTCCTACAGCGGTCAGTTGAGCATTGCCCCTGCAAATGGCGCTCTTGATGGGGGGAGCAAGAGTCTAACCATCATCGCTCAACAGGCTTGTTACCCGGCCAGCTGTATGCTTTCCACTACATCTACACATTTGTTCGCGCCTTCGATCCTTTCCACCTCCTACCTCTTCTTGCAACCGCGTCACACCAGTCCAATTTTCATTGACACATTTCATGGGCCAGTTGGACCATATTCCGATCCCAATCGGCCGCTCTCCACCAAATGTCCCGTTATCCGGATCAGCTCATTGATCAGCCTCATCTAGTCCGCTCTGACAAACCGACGGCGAACCCATAAGAGGAAACTCACAGTGAATCTGAGATCTACTCAAAAATACCTCTCGCAGTAATACCGATCGATTCTCCCACAAGTGTCCTTACGTCAACCGCGGATGGCAACCATGAAAAGTCGAGGATACCGCAGGAGGACCTTCCCATCATACGAACTGGGATAGACCTTTTTAATCTGGTCCAAGTATGCTTTGAGAAAGCTTTCCCTCTCTTCACTTGACAGTGGATCAATGAACGGCCTCAACCCCGTGCCTTTGACCCACTCTACGATCGCCTCATGATCGTCGAGGACGTGCTGGTAGTAAGTGTGCCAGAGGTTAACATCCGAGCAGAGCGGTTTGATCTGATCATACAGTTCTTGCGGCGACTGAAACGGCCTTCGCCACAGCGGCAAGCGACTCAACGTGGCTGCCCAAGGCCCTTCTTCTGCCACCGACCGCATCGCCACATGCGAAGGCTCCATGAAGTTGTCCGGCACCTGAAATGCAAAAACGCCGCCCGACTGCTGGGTTTGGATGAGATTGGTGATGATCCCGATGCGGTTTTCATACGGCACCCATTGGAAAACAGCATTGGAGAACATGAGGTCCACCGGCTCGCTGGGTCGGTATGTTTTCAGGTCATCCAACGTGAACTCGACGTTGGGGAGCGACGCCTTGGCCTTCTCGATCATCGCGGGAGAAGAATCCATCCCCATGATATGTGCCTGCGGATACTGCGCAAGCAGGACAGCCGTAGAATTTCCCGGTCCGCAACCGAGATCGACGACGCGTTTTGGCGACCTCAGTGGGACCTGAGATAGGAGGTCTCGCGATGGTCGTGTCCTCTCAGACTCAAATTTCAGGTACTGATCGGCGCTCCAGTCTTTGGTTGCCATCAGGACAGCCGACGAGTGGAATGACTGCTGGCTGGACTTGAACGGTCTACTTTGGGTCAGAGCTTGGGCTGGATCTCGCTGCGGTGCTTTCTTCAGGGGATGTCTGAAGAATCCAGTGCAGATGGACGTGCGGTACGGTGCCACGCCACGGACGCTCATGGTTTGAGGTTCAAGTTTGTCTCCATAGGTTGTATATGTACTTGATCTCGCTATTAGTTATTCTACAGTCCAGCCGATGTCGGATGCTGCTGATCACGCATCTCCGCCAATCGGGCTGGGCCGACATAACGGCCACAGCCACAGCAAGGTTCAGTGAGAGAGCGATGTGAAGGACTAATGTACTAATAACGAAGCAGAACATACCAGGCAAGGCAATGTCCGACGAGACGAGCAAGAGTGAACAAAGAGTTCGTATTAGCACCGAAGATTAAAGCATGATCTGTCAGCCAGGCCTCAGTTTCAGGATTTGGAAAGATTTGCAATCTCGAGCGTCTGTCCACGATCATTAGACAATGTCTCCAAGGTGGTGCATTGATGTGAGCATGCTACCAGTCAAAGTCATGCAGCTCTCATCCCAACTGCTGAGTGGATGAACCAATGAATTGACAAATCAATATTGAATGAAAGGGTATCATTCCAATTTGGCCGCGCTATGCATTGAAGTTGGAGCTTTATAATGACATTTTGACCTCAGAACCGTGTAAGCCTTCCGATCCTATGGTATTCCATCAATCATCTCGACAAGGCGATATCGTCAATCCGCAAAATCATCTTGACCGTTTCCGCTGCAAGCTCGATGGCACTCGTGCTCACAAGCAATGGCTGCAAGACCTTCTCCTCTGCGATATTCGTCTTGACGCCTCCGCTTCGTATGCTCACGCCGGCATTCTTCTCCCCCAGGTCGTGGCGATGTCTCAGGTCGGTCACCACTTTGATGCTGTTCAGACCGGCGTTCTCCGCCAACGTCGTCGGAATGACTTCCATGGCATCGGCGAACGCCTTCCAACATATGGCTTCGGTCCCTGTCAGTTCTCGTGCTTTCCGTGCCAGCTGATTTGCCACCTCGATTTCTGGGGCGCCACCGCCAGCGATGAGCGCCTTCTTCTTCACAAGACATCGGATGACGCAGAGCGCATCATGGATGGATCGCTCCGCCTCGTCGAGGACCAGGCTGTTGGCACCTCGAGCAACGATGGACACGGTTTGATGTTGGGGCGGCGCCGTTCTGATGCCGGTAATCTTGACATATCTGGCTCCAGACGAGTGGATCTCCTCGACCAGATCTGCGCTTCCCAACTTGTCCTCGGTGAACGTGTCAATGTTGGCGATGGGTTTGCAGCCGGTGCTCTTGCAGAGGAACTCCACCTCATCGCGTTCAATATCCTTGATCGCCATAATTTTCAGCCGGGACAAGAAATGGAGCGAGAGATCGTTGACGGCGTCACGCAGAATGGACTTCTGAATCAACAAGACGTTGCACCGCGCTTTCTGAATCTTCTTCACCATGTTCAGCAAGTATGTTCTCTCCTCCTTGAGGATTTTGTCCATCTGCCTGTAGTCATTCACCACGATCTGATTCTCCATATCAGGTTTGGGCGGACTGAGCTGGAACTGGATCAGTGCGATCCTGGCTTTCTCCATTCTTGTGGGGCCACCGCTGCTCTTGATGACGGGCTGGTTCAAGACCAAGCCGTCAATCATTTCCGAGTCTTCAATGGTACCTCCAACCTTCTTGACGATGCGGATGTTCCGGAGATCAACGTTATCGGCCGTCTTCTGGTCGATCGTCTTTAAAACAGCATCGACAGCCATGGGGCCGAGCAAGCCGGAATGTTGGGACACAATTTTTGACGAAAGTGACGTGGACGCGGCCTGTAGTAACGTGGTCCGGTCGGATAACGAGATGGGCTGCGACATATTGTGCAAAACCTGGACCGCCGCAGCCGCTGCCCGCTGAAAAGACTCGGAGATGATCGTAGGGTGTATGCCTTTTGAGAGCAATCGATCGGCAGCTCCTAACAGACTGCCCGCGATGACCACCACCGAAGTGGTCCCATCACCTGCTTCGACATCTTGAGCGGCGCTGAGATCGACAAGCATCTTTGCCGCTGGGTGCATGACGCTCATGCTCTTCAACATGGTGTTGCCGTCGTTGGTGATGAGATTTTCGCCTTTGCCCGTTTGAATCATTTTGTCCATACCGCGGGGCCCGAGAGAGGTTCTGATGGCGTCTGCCACCGCTCGAGCAGCCATGATGTTGGCCGTCCTCACCGCCATCGGCTTCTCTTTATCCTGGCCGCCGGTCAGCCGGTCTCAACTGCTGGTCAACGGGGACATACTTTGAAGGCGGCATTGCCCACATTGCCTTGAATACCCAAGGTGGAGGCCATGGTGTGTCGACTTTAACACGGTCTTGTCAGAGCGAAGCAATGTCCGCAGAACACCCAGGATCCTTCAGTCTTGATCCCGGGAAATAACTGCGTCTTGAGAGTGTCGGATGCAAGTCCAGCGTCCGACCAAATTCGTGGGTGCATTTCAGGAAGTTTGGAGACAACTGCGCTAGTGTCGATCATCCGCGCCGCAGCTTGCAGGCAGAGCGCGATTACATGGCATCACCATCAACGCTGAGCGCGACCATCATCTTCCATCTGTGTTCCTCTTTGACATCCCACCTCTCTTTGCCATCTATCGAGAACCGAACCCTCTTCCTGCAAAGCCTGTGACTTGCGTCGTCGCCTTGTTATTGTGCGGTTCAGTGTCGATCAACTTCCGCCGCCATGCCCAGCGCAACGGGCCAGAACTGGGAGAAGTACCAGAAGAGCTTCGCCGACGACGAGGTGCCCGAAAAGAAGATTACCCCTTTGACCGATGAGTATGTTGCTCTATGTTGTGTCAGACTCGTTGGTAACATGGTTCAGAGATATCCAAGTCCTGAAAACATATGGCGCCGCTCCCTACGCCGCGGCGCTGAAGAAGCTGGAGAAGCAGATCAAGGAGAAGCAGCAGAGTGTGAACGAGAAGATCGGAGTCAAGGTACGACAGATGGTCGCATCTGAATAATGATTGAGGGGCTCATTGCTCGACAGGAGTCAGACACCGGTCTCGCGCCACCTCATCTCTGGGACGTGGCTGCTGATCGGCAACGGATGTCAGAAGAACAGCCTCTGCAAGTTGCCCGATGCACCAAGATCATTCAAGATGAGAAGGACAGCGAGAAAAGTAAATATGTGATCAACGTCAAGCAAATCGCCAAATTCGTGGTCAACCTCGGCGAACGGGTCAGTCCGACCGATATCGAAGAAGGGATGAGGGTCGGCGTCGATCGCCAGAAATACTCCATCATGCTGCCTTTACCACCGAAGATTGACCCCAGTGTGACCATGATGACGGTCGAGGACAAGCCAGATGTCACATACGGCGACGTCGGGGGTTGCAAGGAGCAAATTGAAAAACTCCGGGAAGTGGTGGAGATGCCGCTGCTTTCGCCCGAGCGGTTTGTCAGCCTGGGAATCGATCCGCCGAAAGGCGCGCTGCTGTACGGACCTCCTGGGACGGGCAAGACGCTCTGCGCCAGGGCCGTCGCGAACAGAACCGACGCCACCTTTATCAGAGTCATCGGCTCTGAACTCGTCCAAAAGTACGTCGGTGAAGGCGCGCGGATGGTTCGAGAGCTCTTCGAGATGGCCCGCACCAAAAAGGCCTGTATTATCTTCTTCGACGAAATCGATGCGATTGGAGGTGCACGATTCGACGATGGCGCTGGTGGCGACAACGAGGTCCAGAGAACGATGCTGGAACTGATCACCCAGCTTGACGGCTTCGACTCGCGAGGAAATATCAAGGTCATGTTTGCCACCAACAGGCCTTCCACCCTGGATCCGGCTTTGATGAGACCGGGCCGTATCGATCGAAAGATTGAATTTTCCTTGCCCGACCTCGACGGCCGTGCCAGCATCCTCCGTATCCACGCCAAGAGCATGTCGGTCGAGCGCGACATCAGGTGGGAGCTGATCTCCAGATTATGTCCCAATGCCACAGGAGCGGAGTTGCGGAGTGTGGCCACAGAGGCCGGCATGTTCGCCATTCGAGCACGGAGGAAAGTGGCCACGGAGAAAGACTTCCTGGCCGCCGTTGACAAGGTCATCAAGGGCAATCTCAAATTCAACTCGACAGCTACCTACATGCAGTACAATTAGACCCGAGACCGCGGTTCGACATTTCCATCGCGCTAGCGTGCATTTCCAGGGAGTTGGCAAGAAAACAGGGCATTGTATGTACGTTTGTTTGTATTACCAATACTACAGCTGGTCAGTAGACAATGAGATGCAACTTGCGGCATCGTTATTATCATCATTTTGACGACCTTCAGTCCATGCCTTGATATTTGAACTCGCTCAAAAAGAACTTGCAACGCTCAGAGACCTAGACCTAGAGGTATACAGCATGTCACGCAAGGACAGAAGTAAATGAATGGAGAGAATTATATTTCACGCTTTCTTGGATTTGGAAACAAGACAAGAAATGCGGCGCAAGTGGACATCTCTTTACCACCGACATCAACACCAGCTCTGGGGTCTGCTGAAGTCTACCTCCGCCCGCGGGACACGCGACACTATGTACTCCTGCTACCTGGTCTTGGTCTGCTGTGGTGCTTCCAATCACCAGGCCATGTCTCCGCATCGTATCCAACGACAAACGCTGATCCACCGCGACACTCCCGGCACCAGTTGCAACCACACAGCTGTCATGACCGGAAATCCTTGCAATGCCAGAAGGGACAAAAGAGCATCGAGAAAAGAATTGCGTCGTCCATGCATTCTTGCGGCAGGGGACTGAGAAATGCAGCACCCTAGCAATGATATTCGCCGACACCTCGCGCAATGAGGAACAACCCTTGACACCATGCCCCATCGCTTCAGATAGATCGCTCAAAATCATGTCTCTGTTAGTGTGTGGGTGTAAATACTGCCAGATGCGAGTTGTGCTTCGCGTCAAGCCATCAGAAACCGAAAGGGTTTTGAGGAGCTGTGAACAAAATTAGTATGCCCTTGAGAATGAGGTTGGAAAAGAGACTCACTGGCATGAGCCAAATTCGCTCTCCTTCCAGTAGGCTGGGGGATCAACTTCTTCGCTTCCGTCACACCGAATTTGACATTTGGAGCGGGACCAGTCTTTTGTGGTTGCAATGGCGCAATGGTGGGCTGCTGGGGGATAGGCGGCACCGGTGGAGGAGAGAAACTGGTGAAGCCATTTTGCTGGGGAAGCGGTCCGAAACCTGTCGGCTGTGGCTGGAGTGGCTGGGATGGCAGGAATCCGGTTGGTTGTGGCTGAAGCGGTGGAGGCGGAAAACCGGGAGTGAATCCATTGGTCTGCACTTGCTGTAATGGCGAGGCGAATCCTGTTTTTTGAGGCTGCAAGGCCGGCGGAAGAACAGAATTGATACCAGTAGGTAGAGGACCTTGTTGAAAAGAAGGGAGGCCCGTTGGTTGGGGCTGAAAAGCAGGTCGAGGATCGGCAAAGGGACTGCTGGCGGCGTTGCCATTGAGGTATGGCTGTTGAAACTGTCCGAACTGCTGAGGTTGGAAACCTGTGGGCTGAGGGGGGAGAGTGTTACCCACTTGCCCGAAACTTTGGTTTGGCTGATAACCGGTTGGCTGCGCTGGCAACGGAAACTGATTGTATTGCTGCTGAAGACGCTGTTGGGTCAAATCGTTCAGGGTCTGGCCCGGTGGCGCTTGCAAGACCGAGGTTCGAGGAAAACCGGTCAGTTGTGGTTGCAACGGCTGAAGGCCAAACTGATTTTGCTGGACATTGTGAGGAGCTGAGGTCGGCCGTGGAGGCGGAGGGAGCAGCCCGGTACCAGTGAAGCTTTGCTGTGGCGGTGGGGGTCGTTGTCGGGAGCCAGTAAATTGTGGAATTTGTGCGAGCCCGGTCGCCTGTGCTTGTATCTGGGGGGGAGGTTGCATGGACAGAGCCGGCTGCTGATTCAGCTGCGAGAAAAAGGCAGGGTTCGCACCAGTCTGCTGTGGTGGTTGTGAGATCGCTGCCGGTGCCGGGGCCGGCGCTTGGACTGGTGCTGGTGCTGGGACCGCCTGAGGCTGAGGTTGTGGTGCTGGCTGTTGAACTGGCGGCGCCGGTGTAGCAGCCGGCGTCGGCTTCAGCGGCTCGTCCAGTAAAGCCAATTCTGCTAAGGCGCCTGTTGGAGGTTTCGGGGTAGAGGTGGCGGCCGGTGCTGGCTCCGAAGGCGTGGTGGTCTTGGTCGGCTGTTTGATCGTCCATGCATCATCTTCGAAGCCTGGTTGCGGTTCTCGCGCCGGGGCCCGCGTCAATGGTGTTGCTTTGGCATCCGCGGGCAGCTTGGCCTCACCCTCGGTGTGCTTGAATGCATCTGCATCAACAATATCTGACGTCTGTCGACTGGTTTCCGGACGTCCTCGGCGAGTGTTGTTGTGCAGCGCACCGCCGGGGCCTGAGAAGAGTCCGCCCGCGGCTCCATCGCCACTGACGCCGTTGGTGATTGGAGCTCTGCTCCGACTAAACCTTTGATCCAGGTATTTCATCACCTTGAGCGCGTCTCCCTCCTTCAGTCCAAGGGTTCGCAAAGTGTCGTGAGTAATGTCTGGTAAGACACTCTCGTCCATGGAATCCCGAATCATGGCCTGGGAATATCTCTCGCATTGATGCGGGCCGACCCCGGCCTTCAAAAAGAAGTCAAACCAGTCATATTCCGGTGGGACCTTGGCCTGCTCGGCCTGAGTTGATGCCCCAATGGGAGGTTTTTGGTCACTCGCTTGACTGCGGCGCTTCATCTTGACGAGATCAGCGACGGGAATGTGATCCTCGATCGACTCATGCGTTACCTTCTCAACATATTCAAGATCTTCGGCAGACATTTTCGTCACCGGCACCGCGATCTTCACACCATTGACTTTGTGAAGGTGTATTTTGCCGTCCGCCAATCCGATAAACTGCGCTTCCACTTTGAAGGTGCCGGAATGATCGGTCCACGTCCTTGTTTTTGCCGGGTCGGGTTTCGACCTCGATTTGCGTTTGTCTCGATCGTCGCGTCGTGCCGACCGGTGCCCGTGCTCATCTCCCAGACTGCTCCCTCGTTGCGGCAGCTGCATACCGGGACCAACTTCAGGCCGGGACGTCGCTTGCTCTGCTTCTTCCCGGCCTCGGCTGGCGCGCACCGCCTCTTTCGCAAGCCGTTCCTCCTCCAGTCGATTCTGCTCGACCGTGGACCGGCCAGCATTGACGCCCGATCGAGAAGGAGGCTCGATCGAGAGGGCACCGGTCACCTCGATGTAACTGCTGGGCATCACGCCCTCTTTGCCATTCTTCAGTCGTCTCACATTCCACCACTCTTCTGACTTTGTGTCATCCAAAATGATGACTTCGTCGCCGACGGCCACCGTCACTTCGTCATCACCTTGAGCAACAAAGTCGTACAGGACTTGGCCCTTCTTCTGACCGCCACCACCGGCGGCCGCTGCCATCACTTCTCGGATGCCTTCGGCGCGCTGAGCACCAGCAATCTCTCCTAATGCCGCGACAATTTCCTCGGCCGTGTCTTTCGCCCCCGCGTGAAGGTCGAGGCTCTTGCTGGGTCGAATGAGTTCCATGAACACGTGCTTGCCCTCGATCGAGTAATGTGTCATCTTGTCCGCCCTCCATTCTTGGGATGGGCCATCTCGAGACTTTTCGGGCGACAGCATAATTGTCCCCGTGGCGATATTGATTCCCAACGTGATCGGCATCTTCCTCCTCCTGCCCATGGCCGAGACCATTTCATTGATATTGTACAGATGAAAGCCACCGGCCGAACGAATCGGGGCCTCATCGTCCTCCGGTCTCGGCGTCGCCCTGTTATAGGGCGGCGAAGGGAGGACTCCGGCCGTTTCATAATCTCGATATGGGGCCGGTTGCACCGCAGCCGGTCGGGCCGTGGGCGCGGGAGGTCTTTGCGGTAACGCTGGCGGGGCTTCTTCGGTCTCGCCATCCGACGCTTCGGGGGTCAATTGTTGCTGCGGTCGGCTCGTTCGAGGAGATGATACCGGGCGCGAAGCGGTCGGAGAGCGTGGCACTCCACCACCCAACACCCTCGCTAAGTTGGCAGCAGGCGTCTGAATCGATTGCGCCGGTGAACTGGGCGTCGACGGGACATTCGTATCGGCCGATGGCGGAAGAGATCGCCGCGCGGATGAGACGGAGGGTGACTTTGGTAACGCTGGCACGGAGGGCGGTGGTGAGGCAGCCGTGGAGCCGGAGATTTCGATATAGTTTGCAGGTGCAAAGCCAAAGTCATCATTGACACGCACCAGGGTCCAATCAGGATCGGAAGTGTCGAACACATCGAGTGAGGCATCTTCTGCAAACGAGACTTCCTCATCCGTCTGCCGCGTGTAGTCATACAACGCTTTGGCGGTGTGGATCGGCTTTGCCTCCTCCACATAATTGTTCGGGATCAGCCCTTCAGGTTCGTCCTCGTCTTCACCCGCCGCTTTCTTTCTGGCCTTCCACCAGTCATCTTCCGTGCTCTGTTCTAGAATATACAGAAGCTCTCCCTCCTTAATCTCTAGCTCGCCCTCGCTTTGTGGTTTGTAATCGTAAGCGGCCGTACATATTGCCACGAATCCCATACTGCAGATCGATGCAACTGCTCGGGCGAGTATCGAGAAACAGAGGCAGCTGCAATGAACGCAAATGCCATCAAGGTGAAACGACGGTCCTGGGAAGGGTTGGAGATGAGCGTCGTCTCCTTTGGCTGCTAAGCGACGTCGGTCGACGAACCGGTCTACGCTGAATCGAGGTCAACCAATTCAGAGGTCGACGCTGACGAGACCGAAGAGAAGGGTGAGCTGCATTCGAGTGGTCGAGAGGAGGAACTGTTATCGATGACGCCAAAATCTCAACTGGCAGGATGTGGTGACTTCGACATGTCGCAAGCTGAGCTCGTCGCTGTGATGGCCGACGAATGCCAAGGTGTGGAAAAGCTGCCCCTTTAGGACGAGGAGATGCCGCCCAATAACGCGCCAGCAAGGTGAAACTCGCCCCCCTATATGGGCCGACTTGAAGGACTGAGATATAAATTTCCACTATCGCTTACTATTCCGTTCGCACATTGGGCCTACCATCTATATTTTAGTCTATAAATGTCATGCACGCCCAGTCCTGCCAAGCTTCCGCTGTCCAATGTACCATTGACACTCCACTCCACTCTCCCGGAGTGTATCCTCCACCAGGCAGTGAGTCGTAGGGTAGATTGTCTGGCCATCATTCGTACATCTGGCAAACCTTCCCGTTGCCGGTCATCGAGCCCTGATGCCACTCTAAGGTCGGTGATACGCAACGAGATATTCAAGGCACGGTTGGCTATGAATATAATGGCAAATGACGAGATTTTTGTTACAGATTCTCGCCATGTCGAGAATTGGCCCATATTTTCCCCGTGAATGGCCAAATAAATCGCCTTTCCACGAGCTAGCCGGTCCAATATCCTGGGCTGGATTTGTACGTCAATTGCGGGCTTGGCAGTTGGCGGTCAGGAGGAGGGTGGAGGATCAGAGTGCATAGTTCGGCGAGCGCTCAAAAGGTTTCATCCAGTTCTAGACACGGCTGATTCTCACATTGTAGACAGAAGAGATGTGAAGAGGCAGAGGGGTTCTGAATGAACGTTAGAGGGGAAAGAAGGTATATGGACGGAACTGTCAGCGACACACGTCCTGCTCAAGTATATTGGCTTGAATCTCTGCGTCCTGGATACGTCAATAGCCGAGAGGAACTGCTCCTCCTCGGCTCTTCAAGCGGCAAGTCGATATCATAGAGACCCACCTCACAACCCACTCGACGTGGTGCGTGAATCACATTCGCCGTTCCGCCGCTCTTTCAGGCAAAGCTGACATGACCTGTCATGATTCCGCCCTCCTACCCCAATTTGCAGATTGATCAAGGATTGAGCGTGGAGAGGATGAATATCTGGCCCCGGAGGTGATGTGCAGGATGTCCCTGGCTCTTAATACCACAGATTGTTGCGGATGCTGTTTCCATCGGCAGTCTTTCTCGGAGCACAGCTTCTCTCATAGTAACTGGCCGGAGCTGCTAGAATTGGGGACGCCTCAGTCTCGCTGGCAGCTTTGTCCATCTCAGCCAGCCAAAATAGAAGATGGCACCAGAGACCATGCCGGCAAGAAATCTTGCGTCGTCGAGGTTCTCGTAGTACGCCCAAGAATCTAACGCGGCTAGCAGGCCTGCGATAAGACCCGGAACCCAGATGGGACCGACTCGGGCGTGAGAGGAAGCGAGGGCGGTGATGGCAAACAGGGCCAAATTCGCCGGGCCGGCTCCTGAACGATCTCGCGTCAGCGTCTGGTCCGAATGTGGATCCCGCGACGTTGACTTGATATATTTGAACAGTTCTGGTTGCCGGCCCATGGCATAAGCCTGGTCGACGGCGCATTGAAGTTGCGAGGCCAAAAATCCCGAGCCCACGAAAGTGAAAAGAGTTTTGAGAATACCAAACCGCATCATGAGACCACCGGCAAATCCGTGGAACATGAAGCTTTGAAAACCAAGATTCAGCAAATCAGGCTGAGAGAAGATTTGGAACACATATGGAGCGTAGGAGTCGACGGACCGGCTGGGAGGCCAGTCTCTCACCCGATAGCTGAGCATGCGTTCACTCAGATAGTCCTTAAGCTGGTGCAGTTTCTCCGAGGAGCGCCGGGTACCGTACTGTGGAACCTCGTAGTCGCGACTCTCCATGCCCGGTAAACTCGAAGCGGCAATCTGAGGAAGCCAGCTTCCGGTTTGAGCGTAATTCCGGCCAACGTAAACGGCGACAAAAATGGCGATGACAGACACCGTCGTGGCGCGGACGGCGTTGACGTACCACATGACTTGGGCGACATAAGGGTCATATTGCTGATACTGATATTGAGGCTGTTGGGAGTAGTCTTGTGGATTCACCCGAATCTGTCGTCGGCCTCGAAAGGACCCTGGCGTTGTCGTGGAGAATGACCGACTCGACTTTGGAGGAGCAAAGTTCGACCTGGCGTCAAGCCGGAGGAATGTCCGGCTACACTTCTGCCGGGAGAGGGTGATCACATAGTCGCGCAGTTGGACAACTGGCAGGCCTGTGACCCTTTGCTTGTTCAACTGCTTGGATGCTCCAAGGAAGGCAGGCGAACATTGTCGCAGGATTCTGAGGCGGGCAGCCATCTGTTAGCCCACTCCTGCGGTGTGGAAGTTCATCAACGGCTACAAGATATTGATAGGTCGTGGAGGCTGTCAGATCTGATGGATAGATCCGTATAAAGACGGCATGGGCGCTAACCTTATTTGCGGCATCCTTGCCGCCGCTCTGGACAGGAGATGGTGAAATGTTCGTAGAATTCCCTTTGGAATTGGAAATTGATCCAGTTTATGCCATTCATCGGAGCATTGAAGAGGTCAAACTAAAGGGGCTCTTCCATAGCCTGAAAAGATACACAAGAGGCACCCGTGCATCGTGACATTGACCTTCACCTTTCACCCATCCCAATGGACGTGTGATCCAAGGGTATCAATACATGCTCGATCATTGATTATTGGGCGTCTCAGCTCCTGCTCAGCCTGACTGGGAGCGACATTCACGGATTTGAGTGAACGTTCATCGACTCATCTGACATGGCGGATCGAGGACTCTTCCCGAACCAACCTCATGTTACCGTCTCCATAATATGACGCCCATTCGAAGGCTCTCATGATGAGTGTGTCTAAGTTTGACCAGGATCACAGCATGGATCGGTGTCTCGAGATATCGAAACAGTGGGAAACATCACCACGACAGCCAATCACAGCCCTTCTTGGTCTCCTTGATCATCACGTCGTTCTTCGCCGTCCTTGCCTCCTCTCTGCTTCTCTTGCTCTTCTCGCTCGTCGTGTGCCTCTTGCTGATCCTGGAGCTCGTCTTCCTCGTCTTCATCAGGATCCGTTGCCACCACACCGCGCAATTGGATATGACCGTTCACGTCGTCCAGGCGCTCAATTCTCCAGTCCTTGGAGCCGGCAAGCTTCTGAAGTTCTTTGCGGAAGGATTCTAGATCTTCCGGAGTGAGGTCGAGCTTTTCGAGTTCCGCCTTGGACAAGCTCGATATCTGGCCGTTCTTTTGCATGATGACTGTTTCGGCCTTTTCGTCTTGAGTCATCACGATGCGTCCTCGCTCGATCTTTCTGCCATCTTTGCCGACGTGCAGCATGGCGCCAACCTCGACATGACCGAGGACTGCCCTCGGAGTCTGACCTTGATCTATTACCTTTGGCCGCTCTTCTTCTCGTCTCGAAGCTTCCCAGGCAGGGATTTCTTCTTCGGTCAAAATCTCCTGGCAGATGATCGCATGTGCTCGGCTTTCCTTGGGAGGTAGAAAGGCAATATCGCTGCACAACCTGGGCGTGTAGATCACCATCAGATATGAGCAGGTCGCAGTCTCCTTGATCCACCCGATCCGATCGGTCACTTGTGGATTGCAGTGAAACTGCACTTCAATCTTTCGATTTTTGCCGGTGAGATCGCACGGCGTGCCGCCCTCGAGTCTCTTGACCAAATAGTTCGTGTCTGCTCTCGACTGCAGCTCTGCTAATTCCGCACCCTCCGATTCGCCGCCCGTAAATGACCTGGGATTGTTTTTTCCACCGAAGCGGCCCAAAATATAGCTCGGCGTCGTGGGGTCTTCCTGCGGTGGCCACACCCTTCCGTTGGTGCCCGGCGGAAGCGCGTGAAATTGCTTGACTTGAGAGTTGTAGCAAAACGAATAAGTCCACCAACCCGTCGTGTAGAATAGGCACTGATGTGAGCCCATGTCCTGCAGTAATTGCCATCCTCGACTCGCAACCTGGACCAACTCCTTTTCTCGATCTGATTCTGATGGCACCGCCTCGGACTTATTCCCCGTGGCCGGTTGCCGTTGGGGAATTGAGCAGAGGTATGGCCGACCGTGTAACACCAGGCGTTCATAGAGATTTGGATCTCTATTGCCATCTCTGGCACCTTGAGTGCGCGCTGGAGGAAGAACCAAAGGGGATGATACATCGTCAGACCTGGCTCTCTGGACCCCGTTCAACGAGACGGGTCCATCTCGAAGCTTGGACAGTGCGTCCACATCGAGGATGTACGAGTCCAAAAATTGAACCTCATACTGCGGTGGTCAGCACGAGAGATGAAGTGGGGTTGCACTCGGTACATGCCTGGGGGAATGCAAACACGTCGTCATTGACGCTGAAGGTGGCTTCGCTCGCCCGATACCAAGAAAGAGTGAGCAGAGCAATGATAGCATGAGAGGCCCTCATTTTGAGTTGGCCGCGCCTTCATCTCAGCATAAAGTTCTGTGGTTGGGCGAACCCGTGGTAGATGTCGCAACAAAACATCGGCATCCTGTTTGCTATATTTGCACCAGTTTGTGGTGACATGCGCCAAGATGGACTGCTAGCCAGGATCGTGCCATTTTCCCAGGCCAGCAGGCGTGACCATACCTACATCTTGCTCCTTGGGTGACCTGATCCCTTTTGTATTTCCCTGGCGCACACATCTGTAACTGTCGTCCGCTTAGCCTCTAGAAAGCATGGCCGGTGAAACATTTTCCCTGGCCGGCAAAGGCCTCAAACTCGATACCAAGGAAGACCTCGAAAAGCATATTCAGCCTCTGATCGACTCTTTGACCGTGACACACGTGGACCTGTCCGGCAACACTTTCGGCGTTTCTGCTTGTACTGCGTTGGCGTCGATTCTTGCGTCGAAGTCGAGTCTCGAGTCCGTCGATCTTCATGATATCTTCACGTCCCGACTCCTCGAGGAGATCCCACCGGCGCTGTCATCGCTTTTGACCGCTCTCCTAGAGTGTCCCAACCTGCACACGATAGACCTCAGCGACAATGCATTCGGTCTTAATACGAAAGATCCGTTAGTGGACTTTTTGTCCCAGCATGTCCCGTTAAAACACTTAGTCTTGAACAACAATGGCATGGGCCCTATCGCCGGTGCTGCAATAGCGGAGGCCTTGACCGTGCTCGCAGAGCGGAAGACAGCTGCGAGGAAAGAAGGACAGAATGCACCGTACCTGGAGACAATCGTCTGCGGAAGGAATCGGCTGGAGAATGGCAGTATGCCTGCTTGGGCGAAGGTCTACGACGCACACAAGGAGGGAATAAAGAGCGTGAAGATGACGCAAAATGGGATTCGACCCGAAGGTATCTCCCACCTGATATTATCGGGCCTGTCTGCCTGCGCGAATCTGGAGGTTCTCGATATGCAAGACAACACATTCACCATCGTCGGCGCTGGCGCATTAGCCAAAGCACTCAAAGGCTGGCCCAGTTTGAAGGAGCTCGGCGTCGGTGATGACCTTCTGGGAGCCCGGGGCGCCATCCGAGTTTTTGGCGTGCTGGCGGCGGGCGAGAACAAGAATGTGGAAGTCCTCCGGTTGCAGTACAATGACATCAACCCCGCTGGGCTCAAAGCACTCCTCCAGGCGGCCAAAGACGGTCTTCCGCGGCTGCGCCGCGTCGAGCTGAACGGCAACAAGTTTGAGGAAGAGGATGACCACATCGAGGATCTGGCCGCCCTGCTGAGCGATCGAATGGGCGAGCGTGGCAAGCACGACGATCCTGACGGTCATTGGGGCCTTGACGATCTCGACGAGTTGGAAGGTGAAGACAGTGAAGAGGCTGAAGACGAAGAACTAGAGGCAGAGAGTGAGGAAGAAGACCTGCGGGAAAAGGTTCTGACCGAGGCCGACGAGGCTGAGAACGAAAAAGTGTGCGAAGAACGGGACGCTGAAGTGGACGCGCTTGCAAAGACACTGGAAAAGACCGAAATATAAACTTGAGACAGGCCAAAGAACGGCATGCATAGCGTTGGTCTCCTGCATGGGCTTATGATGGTTTGGTGAGAGATATACCCTTTAGACCGGTTTGAGCCCGAATTCCACCATACAAATTCAATGATTACCATAATGTCACGGACGCGATGCCTAGACTCTCCTCCTTGCTGCATACTACAAGAGGAGTCAAATCTGCTCACGGCTCACCCTGCTCTGGTGCCGCCGCCCTGAGCTGCCCAACGCGCCAAGGGCGGTGGACCTAACCGCGGCGACGTCATCATATGCAAACTCAGGACCCTCCTTGTGGCAGTCTCCCGCAGCGTCGACACTGGCCTCAACCATTGCCAGCACGAAGAACTTGGATTGGAATCATAGATAAACATGCGCGCCACAACATTCCTCATCTCACTCCTCTCGACTCTGTCACTCGCGTTGGCATTTGCTCCGCCGGGCCTCTTCCGCCACGTCTCGCCTCGGCTCGCCCACTACGGCGGCCTCGACAAACAGACGCCCATGAATCCCGGTCCTGTGCAAGGCGAGGTGCCCCAAGCGGGTGGCGGAACAGGAGCGGGAGAAGGCGGCGACAGCCGTCTCTCCATATCCGACATCCTGCCTCAGACCAGGAGCATCAACATCTTTGCCTCGCTGACACGGGACGTCTCGACCGTCACGAACCGGCTCGAGTCGACGCGGCCACAGGACAACACAACGCTGCTGGCACCGTTGAACAGCGTGATGCAGGCACTGCCGCGCAAGCCATGGGAGGATCGGCCGGGAGATGAACCGGAAGACATCAGCCAAAGTGCCGCGCGGAACGAGGACAGGGCGGCGCGGAATCTGCAGCGGTTTGTGGAGGAGCACGTGGTGCCGATCAGTCCCTGGCGAGAGGGGAAAGAGGGAAAGATCAGGACCATGGGTGGAACGGAGCTGTGGTGGGAGGAGAGGGAGGGGAAGAAGGTGGTGATGCCGGGCGAATTGGTCGTCGACGCGGTTGTGGGCCGGGTTGGCAATGGAGAGATTTGGGCGGTGACAGGGGTGGTCAATTATGCGTGATGGATTGATGAGAGTGTGATGACATATTCATGGGTATAGGTGTTGTATTCTCCGAATTTGGTGGACGCCTTTGATGATACAGCAGAAAGTTCATGGGTCACGCGGGTTACAGCTCACGGCTTCGGTTTTTGAGACCATTTCAGTTGATGTTGGACGACTCTGTTATGAGCTTTTCTCTTCCTTTGCTACTTGTCCCTGGTTTCTTGACCTCTGCTGTCCACCTTCGTCCTGATTCTGCAAGTAGCTATCAAGAAGTCCACTTTGGAGAATGAGTTTCCAGTTGCACCACAGATAACAAACGCCGAAGCCGACCGCGCCGATGCACGCGTTCGCCACAACCCAGAGGTCTGGCTTGTCTTCGGGAGGCTCGGCAAATGCGGCAAGGAGATGCCAGAAGGCCATGATAACATAGTACTGGACATGCAGAATCTTCGTCGGCGTGCTCAGCTCATCCGGGGCCCGCGGTCGTCCCGGCACGTTTTCGTGTTCGGGGTCGTAATATGCGCCGACGCTTGTGGGAGGGAGTCCGAGGAGGTAGGCCCAGAGGAGTGACAGCACGGCATAAGCAGTCTTGAGCTCGTCCCTTTTCAACAGAGGATACAGAGTCCAGACCCCGAGCAGATTGGCCCATCCGACCCATGCGCGGTACTCTTTACTCAGGCCGTTCTTGCTCGCCAAGAGGAGCGTCATTGGCATCAATGGCAACAACACCGACTTTTCATGGACCTGGAAAGAGAACAGGAAGAAGCCCCAGGCCGAAGAGGCCAAGGCGTACGGCAGTAACGATTTCCGCGGCACGGCGCCGATCACCAGCATGGGTCCCATGATGGACATCACGGTGAACAAGGCAGACAACTGTGGCAATTCGATAAAGGCCTGAAGATTCCGGAGTTTGTAGATGCTGTTGGCAGCGCACCAGAAGTTTGCCACCTTGTCTTCAAACAGGCCTCTCGCAAAGGGGAAACAGCGATGGATGGACTGGGACAATTGAAGAATGACGACACCAACGGGTGAGCTGCGGTCGGGGAGCTGAGAAATTCGGTGGGCGAGGAACGGCGGCAGTGGTTGATCGGACAGCGAAATGCCTTGGTAGTGGTCGTACAGTGCTCCGAGCAGCAACGGGGTCAAGAGCGCCGCAAACGCCGTCGCCGTGACAATCGCAATCGAAAGTAAGCGGGCCGGACGAAATTGTGGCGTCAGGCAGGATCCGAGAAGGAAGGCAAAGATCACCGGCGAATAGTACAGCGCCATCTGCTTAAACCCGAGGGCGGCCACGAAAAAGATGCAGGACCACAGCCGTCGGCCGGCATAGATGCTCGATAACGACGCGACAACGAAGCCGAGCATCACCGTGTTGTACTGAAAATGGCCATGATCAATCAGCATGGTCGCCGGTTGCATCAAGACAGCAACCAGGGCAATTGATGCCGATGTCGTGCCCGTTCCTTGGGCACGACTATAATGGCGCAGGAAGATGATGACCGCCGGGACATATATCAGATATTCAGAGAGCATGACCGTTCCTCGCATGTATACCTTGAGAAGTGGGTCCTCGAAGCCTCGGGACTGATCCAGGGCAAACCAGGCTGGATTGAACAGCGAACCGCTAGCGGCGTGAGAAAGTTTCGGCAGTCCATGACAAAGACACTTACATCTTTCCGCAAAGCCAACTGTGGTACGCGGTCAAAGGAGGGTAGTCCAAGCCCCAATATGGAAGATCATAAAAGTACCACAAGGACACGGGCAAATGTGCCGTGAGCTCCATCCAGTGTCGTTGAGCTTCAAAGTCGCCGTACATTGGGGGCTTGCCATGGCCGGAGTAGCCCCAGAGGCCAACGCTCCATCTGAACAATCCGACGATCATCAAAATCAATGGGAGCAGGATCCATGGGGAAGTGGTGCCGCGGGCGGGCCATAGAAATCCGACCAGAGGAAATTCCGGAGTCACGACGTTGTTCTGGGCGTCGATGCTCACAATGTCCGTAATGGTGGCACTTCTGAGGATTGTTGGACCTTGTTTCCGCTTTTTGCGCGGTCTATGGGAACTCGACGGGCTCGACATCCTGCATGCTGTGTATGGCCCTGGTACAGGGGCAGCGGTTTTGGAGGAACTGACCGCGAGTGGACTACCAGGGTGGATCCATCACGTGCAGGCTAGTCAAATAACGGCTAGAACCGCGCTAGGAAAAGTCTGGCTCGGCTAGAAGGCGGTAAAATTTCTGGGAGCTGCAACCTTTCCTGCTTTCCAGCCTCTCGTTCGAGGATTTTTTTCTCTCCATCTCTTTGCAGTACTCCATTGTGGGCAGAAACATCGAGGGCATCATCTTGAAGTCTATCGAGGGCTCAGAGGGTCTACTACCGAGGGAAGACGGTTGTCCGCAGGTCTTGCTTGTCTGTTCCTGTTGACTTGGGTCCGCTCCAAATTGGGTGGTGGTTGCGCATACTCGAGCAGTATCTTCACTGCTCGCCATTGCTAAGCATTTGGCGCTGAAGCTGTGGGCTCTTATTCTCGTTGTGGGTCGAGGGGGTTTGCCGCACACGTCTACCAAGTGCACGTTGAAGTGCATAGAGGGGTCCGTCCATCAGATTGAACTGAGGGTATCAGGGTGAGATTTCGTGGTCGGTCGTACTGGTGTCCACAAATTGCTGACTACAACCTGGTTCAGAAATTAGTCCAATATGTCGAAGGCGTCGAAGTCCAAATATGAGGCCAAGCGTGGCAAAACCACCAAGTCATCCGATGTCTTGACCAAGGTCAAGAACGCTTCCGTCATCAAAGCCACACAGAGGGCAGACTCGAAGAGCCGGAAATTGGCCAAAAAGGTTGCCGCGAGAGAAGCAAAGAGGATGAAAAAGGAAGCAAAGAAAATCCTGAAGGAGGAACGGAAGAACAAGAAGAAAGTTAAGGGGTCTCTGCCGGAGCCAAGCAGCTCCGAAGAAGAATCTGACAGCGAGGCCACTTCGGAGAGCGAGAGCGAGAACAAGGCCAAGAGTGAGGCCACGGGCAAAACGTCTGGCGTCAATGGCAAGGTCCATGGTGTCAAGCCTACGGCCAAGGGAGAGTCCAGTGACTCTGAGGAAGACTCCGAGTCTTCTGAGTCTGAAGACGAAGCGCCTGCCACAAACGGTGCCGCTGCCAAGGCATCCGTCAAGGTGCCGCCCAAGCCTTCGGTCGAGGATGTGGCCGACAGCGCGAGCTCAAGCGAAGAGTCCTCCAGCGGCGAATCGGAAGATGAGCCGGAAGAAGGTTCGAAACCAACCGCCGTTCCCGCCGCCGAAGAGTCGGAAGAGAGCTCTAGTGAATCCGAGAGCGACAAAGAGGAGAAGAAGCCGGCGCCAAAGAAGGCTGATGCCCATGGCGCGGAGCTGAGCAAAAAGTCAAAGGCCACCAAGACATCAGACGATGAATCTGAGTCTGACGAAGGAAGTGATGGCGACAGCGGAAGCAGTGACAGCGAGGGCGAGAGCGAAGCAAGCGAGGATGAGAGCGAGAGTGAAAGTGAAAACGAGGAGACCAGCGTCTCTGAGGAAAAGGACGCTCACGTGGAGACCAAGCCGACCAAGCGCAAGGCCGAGGAAGCCGCCCCCCCGGCTGCGAAGAAGAGCAAGACCGACGCCGTCGAGGGTGCGGTAACGAGCTCCAACCTCTTCGTGGGCAATCTTTCCTGGAACGTCGACGAGGAGTGGCTTCGCCAGGAGTTTGAAGAGTTCGGTGAGCTCAGCGGTGTCCGCTTGATGACTGATCGCCAGACTGGTCGGTCTAAAGGGTATGTCGATCCCGGCTGGTGCACGAGATGGTGACTAATCGCATCCAGGTTTGGTTATGTCGAGTTTGTCAGTGCTGAACACGCCGCCAAAGCACACGCGGCGAAGCAAGGATCTGAGCTCGATGGCCGACAGCTCAATGTTGACTTTGCAAATGCCCGTCCCAGCAACCCCGATCGACAGGACAACCGGCGCAAGTCTTATGGCGACCAGACCAGCGAGCCCAGTGAGACCCTGTTCTTGGGCAACCTGTCTTTCGAGTGCACGCAGGAGGCCCTTTCCGACGCCTTTGGTCCTCACGGCACCATCATGGGCGTTCGACTCCCGACGGACCGCGAGACGGGACAGCCCAAGGGCTTCGGATACGTCTCATTTGCGTCTGTTGACGAAGCCAAGGTTGCCCTGGAAGCAATGCAAGGTGCCTACATCAACGGCCGTCCTATCCGTCTGGATTATAGCCAGCCTCGTCCTCAGAATAGCGAATCTCCCGGTCGTGGTGGCTTCGGTGCACGCAACGGCCGTGGAGGCTTCGGCGGACGAGGTGGCCGCGGAGGCAACTTTGGCGGTCGAGGAGGACGAGGCGGTGCGCGTGGCGGTCGACCGAATACCACCAATCGCGGTGGGTTTGGCGACTTTGCTGGCAGGAAGACCACCTTCTAGGGGGGGGCTGACCATCCAGGCGTGATCAGTGGTGTTTTGGGGCTGTTGCTTGTGATGGTTTCACGATACCCTGTTTCTATGGCGGACGAGTCTGCATAGGCAGGTTTACTAGGTAAGGTGTGCGCACAAAAGTTCTCATGATGCTTTGCTATGTATCCGGCTTTTCCTCTCACACACTCTCACACATTCTTTCTGTCTCTCTGTCCATGGTGTTGCTGGTTCAAACTGTTTCATATAGACCATTAGGGCAGAAAATGTAACGATTTCCTGCCGAAACAACGCCACGAGGAAGATGACTGCGGCTCGGCTGGTGACTTTTGTTGGCTGTACGCCCTATCTGTCGCCTGATATCGTGATTGGGAGATAGGAGATTGGAGAAGGGAGCGCGTGACGAGGCGATCACATTGCCTGACGTGCACCAGCGCATCTGGAATTCCGGTTCAGACACGGGACTGTCCAAGTTCGGGCGCCTCTCATGCCCTGCATTCTCAGCATCGTGTAGGTGCCTGCCTGAAGGTCCCCTGCCTTAACACGGTCGCTATTCTTGCAGCGCGATACAGCGTTGCTGGTCCTTGGCACGCGCCGCCACGTTCCCACCTCAACCTCACCCCATATCCAGTACTCACGTCCGCCTGGTGGCTTTCTCATTCATCTCATTATTTCGTTCAGGCGATCCCTTGGCTCTGCTCAGCCGGCCGATCGCCCTCTCTGCGCCTGTTGCTGCGCCGCTGTTGATCACGTCGTGAGTCAGTCGGGCGCCAGATGCGCTTCTGATCGTCTCGGCGTCATCCCTCCCACCTGCACCCCTCCACCGCCCCAATCGGCGGTGAGCCTGTGAGGGCGAGTCCAGCTGGCCCCTCGTCCGCCTGAACGCGCCATCCAACATCAAGGCAGCGAAAATCAACGACTCTTTCAACTCCTCTCACTCGTTTCCGTGGTATCTGTGGTTGGTTTGACCGGTAGCCTCCTCCCACTGCCCCTCTTCGCGCCATTCGTCATCGACCGCCAACCGTCACCCTTCACGATTACGGTACCGCGATTGAGCCTCAGCACGAAGAATCACCAACCATGAGGTCTTCACACATTGAACCGTTTGGTTCTCAAAGGAGCGAACGTGACCATCGCGGTCAATGGTCACAGCAGGATCTCCCAATGACCAGTGCCTCCTCAACCGTGCGCAGGATGCAATCGGAAGGTAAACCAGCCTCCTCCTCCCGCGCACCCCTCTACATGGTGGAACCATTGACTCACTGGCGGTAGATTCGTGGATTGAGATCTCCTCTCGTCCGTCGTCGTCATCCCTCTCTTCAACGAGTAATGATATTATCACCACTGGTCTCCAAGTCCAATCCCAAGATGAACGACGGCCTCGTCAGTCTCGGTCTTCCACCCGACGCTCCCCTGCCGAACCTCGCTCGGCCAGTGCAACGGGGAGCAGTCAAGACGAATATGAGGAGAGCGAGAGTGAGAGCGACCAAGTTTTGAGCAGTTCCAACGAGGACGTTTATCAAGTCGCCGACGGTGTCGAGGATGACGACAGCTCCACTGCGCTCGGAATTGGTTCAGCGGACAGGGTCTTCACCCCGCAGCCAAATGCTTTCTCTCATCCACCCTCGGCGCTGCGTCAACCACATTCTGACCCTTCCTTTCCGCCGGCCGCGGCCTCTGCCCCAGCGTCGGCCCGCTTCCCTTCAGAGCACACGGCGACACAGCGAGCCCATCAGAGACCGTCCTTGGCCAGAAATCGCACCGCGACGAGCTCTTTTCAGGCCGATCATGATGCAGCACTTCGTGCCTCTCTGACGACGTTGCTATCGTGCGCCGCAGCGGTGCGACCCAAGGGCCAGGAAAGACCCATCAACACTCGACAAAGCGCGCCGCCCACGACGTTGCGACTCGTCCCCGAGTCTGAACTCGAACAGGAACCTCGACCGAGAGGAAGTGCAGCGGTCAAGCAAGCGAAGCGCAAGTCCCGAGAGACGAGCAAAGAACGTCATGTCAAGAAACTCCGGGGGGCCAGAACGACGAGCATTGGTGAGGAGCTGATCAGCCCCACTTTGGCCACATGGATGATCTCGGCCGGGGTCGTCCTCTTCTTTTCAGCCATCAGCTTCAGTGCGGGATACGCCTGGGGCCGTGAAGCTGGCAGGATCGAAGGCGAGATGGCAATCGGCTCAGGGGGTTGTGGCCGCGAAACGATGCGTGGAGCCGGCCTACGGAGACTGCGGTGGAGCACGGCGAGCAGCAGCATACGTGTTTAGACCCTTTGGGGGCTGCATCTTTGGAAGACCGGAAATTTCTACAATGGTCGTGGTCGTGGCGGTTGTCCATGTAGCGGCAGTGGGCGAACGGCATTATTAATGATACCCAGATGATATGATATGACCAGCGGCATGCCTGATGGGTGGAACGGGCGGTGTATGTGGAATAAGGCATACATAAGGCAGGGCGTGGCATGGTATGGCATGACCATGGCGGAGTTTCACGCCGGATTTCGCAAAGGCAATCACAATCACAATGGCGATGGAATGGAAATTTCGGCATATGGCAGGATGAGGACGTCTGTCAACCCCAGCGAGTGTTCCATATCAGCACCTATAGACTCAATTGCTCATTTGATGACTCAACAACCTCCAAGTCCCACGACCCGTACTCTGAGATTCGACATGCAATAGCGGAGCTGGGGACTGGTCTAAATTTGGAATACGGGTTCCTGCTGCATCCACTTTCTGCTCCTTTGGCCATGGCTGCCGCTGCGACCACTTCGTAGATGGAGCCTTTCTATCCTCATCAAGCAACCATCCTAAACATTTTATTGTCTGTGAATTTTGTCTCGGGCCCAGGATATGCGATCTCCAAGCGTGGCTATGACATCGCTCTTTGAATTGGTCTGTAGCACCCGTAAGTACTCGTGGTGATAGATATATATACATGAGGAGGGGTCGGTCTGCCTGAAAGTTTGTGGAAATTTCTTCCCATTCACATGCTTCGCAGAAAGTTGCTTTCCCGGATAGACTTTCGACGTGCGACACGCGAGGTCTTGGTGACTGCTTGCCGGCGCTGGAGAGACGTCAAGGCATCGTCAGTGGGGGTGGTGAGGTCTACACTCTGCTCATGCAAGGGGATCGATGTCGGCACTGATTTGAGAAGTTTTTCTTGCTTGCGCTCGTATCTTGCGCGTTGCTTTTTGGTCAGGTCTGCAACGTCATTGAGATATCCGTTAGTGAAATGGAATGGCGCGAGAAGACGAAAGCAAATGGAGAGAGGAGGATGTACCTGACAAATTTACTTTTGCCTCGCCAGTCGCGGTCTTCGGCTCGTCGAGTAGCGTCCAGAGCCAGGGTGGGTATTCGTCATCTTCTTTTGCGAGGACCTGCGGTTTCGCTTTGAGATAGGCGACCCCTCGAAGTTCCTGTCCCGCTGCAACTGAAGACTTGACTTTGCTCGGTGTCGGGGTGTCTTTGGTGCCGCCAGTGGAGCCAGTATTGGAGGTCGATGTCAACGGAGGACTCGAGGCGGAGGATGGCGTTGCCGCGTTTTGGTCGCCGAGAGCTATTGAAGGAGGTGATTGTACAGGTATAGCATTTGGCGTTGACGCGACGGTCGACGCTCTCCGGATTGTGGCTGTGATTGAAGTCTGGTTGCGGATGGTCGTGGTCGCATGAGAACGGATGCGAGAGAGAAAGCTTCGGCGGCAGTTGGCGCAGAGCATTTTGGGAGGTTCGAATTAGCAACAGATGAAAATGATGACAGAGACTGGGGCGTCTTTCTCGTTAATTGTTATACCCAATAGTCCTTCCGAGCGTTAAAGGTATGCGGACAAAATATCGGAATGTCAACTTGGAAGATCCACCAAGCTTAGCTTGCAGGCTCTTGGCGCACAGGTGGTCCTGGGCATGAACTGAATAGTTGGTTCTCCATTGGATCCTCCATTGTGATGATTCGCAGCAACATTTCTGACAAGGATAGCTAAAAACTGGACAAATATGCCTGACCAGTCTTCCCTTTCTCCAAAGGATAATCATGCGGCAGTTCCGCTGGCTTCAGCCAATGTCCCCAAGAAGTGAGTCTCCGCACCTTGCGACAGCTATTTCTCAACCACGGCACACTGAGCAGAAAGAGAATGATCAGGAGGACAACACCAATACCATGGAGGGTGGCTGGCAATCTATCGACGAAGAACTCATCGTATACCACGGTTGGAGAAGTCCATGGCAAGGAAGGCAGAGACGTCGTCGATGAGCAGACCACAGAAGGTAATCATCATAGTTTCGTCTCTTAAATCTACGAAACTATAATGTCCACTGTTAGACCCCGACCCTTCTACCACGCATCACCCAACCTTCTCTCTTTCTCTCCCTCTTTCTCTCTCTCCCGGTGTATGTGTATGTCTGTGCTAGGTCAACCCTTTTACCCTACAAAGCCTGCATCGCGGAACTCTCTGACTTCCATCTGATGCTGAAATTCCTCTGGTCAAGATTGTCTAAGCGGATCGAGGAAGAGGATATGACCTCCAACGCTTGAACAGGTCCTGTCGTTCGCCGTCCCTAAGATCGTCTACTACGACGCGGCCATCTGCAGTCGGAATAGGTGTGACAAGTTAATAGTCAAAAGGGGCACTGCCGACCACAGTCAATCGGTAGGTCGGACAAGAATGCGAAATAGGACATGACTTGAGAGGAGCAAAGAATACACATCTGGAATGGTTGGCCGCCTGGCTGCATCATATTCGAACAATACCCTACGCAAAAATTAAAATACTCGATGAGTTTACATCTCCACGGCCTGGTGGAGCCAGTGCGACTTCCCAAAAACTCAGCACCTTGCAGATCACAGGTGCCTCGCAAGTGCTATCTTGATCAATGCATCATAAACTGTCATTTCGTCGTCCGCTTCAAAATCACCGGCTCAAACTCTTCCAGCTTCCAATTGAGCAGGTGTCACGGTAGGGTTGGTAGAGGCATTGGCACTCTCACTCTGCTGCTCGCTTCGACGATTTGCCCTCAAACTTGATATCGGATTGGGGATTCGAATGCTAGCGAACCTCTGCCTCCAGTCCCTTCGCTGAGTGTCGTCTCCAGTCGATTCTCCGGTTGCAGTTGCGGCCGTGCTTGACAGCCTCTGCCTACTAGATCTCTGTTCGCGTACAACCCTGGGTGAACCACGTCGATCTCGATCGTTTTCAAACATCATGCCCATAAATCTCGCGGGTGAAATCACAGGCGGTCGACGGCCGAAGGGGCCACTTCTTCCCCCAATGAAAACCAGATGAGCGGGCGGCGGTGGGAGATCCATGCCTGAAGCAGTCCCTCGCCTCCTGAGCTCTTCCGCATCTGTGGCGTCTGGCCGAGGTTTGGGCACGTAATAGTCAGCTTTGCACAGCGGGCAGCAGGCACGGCGCGAGGTGAGCCAGGGATCCACACACGAGGCGTGGAAAGCATGGCCGCAGTCTAGGCCCCGAATGTCATCGTCATCCTCGATCGTGTCGATGCAGATGGCGCAGGCGTCTCCAGGGTCGGGGAGTTGTTCCGGCGGCACGGCCGTCTGTATCTGATCGTCGTCTTCGTCGGCGTCATCCTCATGCGTCGTCACCTCCTTGACCGGCGTGTCCGGCGGCATCGAAGTCGACTGCGATGTCTGCGGCCGGTGGCCCCGGGGGGTGGTAGGGCGAGCTTCAGCTTCTGCCCCTGCCGCCGCCGCCGCCGCCGCCGCCGCCGCCGTCGTCGTCTGATCTTGCTGCACGATTTCGGGCGAGCTATGCTCGGGAATACTGGTCTTTTCGTCCACAGTCGAGAGGGTACTGGTTTGTGCCAACTCTTGTATCGAGCTTTCCTCTTTTGAATCTAACCGGGCATGTCGTAGACTTGCAGGCTTGCTGGTTGATGTTGTGGTTATGCCACCCGCGGTGGGCAACCCTTCTTGGGCTCGAGAAGATCGCCATGTCTTGTACTTGGTGAGCGGGAATTTCTCATTGACCTCCTCCATTGTCATCAACTTCTTTTCCCGCCGCCTGCGATGCTGTCGCGGCAATACACCCAGATCGACAGCATCAGGATCTTCGCCATTCAGGCGCTGTCGATTACGCTGATTATATCTGAAACAGTACTTCACGCCGACAATGATCCTGGACAACGATTAACGAAGGGCAGCAGGAAACCTCGCCGATGGGCTCCCTCACCATAAGTTTGTGAATACAACACCGAAGCCGAGCGCAACGAAGAAGAGGAGAGGCGAACTCGGCCCGCTGGAGCCACCTCCACTTGCCGTCGCGGTCGACGTTGGCGCTGACGAAGTTGAAGAAGCCATTTGAGGGGAGGCTGGGAGAGGATTGAGCGGTCAGCACCGGCAAGATCGTATTATTGTCGCAGTTGATGGTCAGAGGCCATGCGATATTAGGCCCTATGCAGTCAATGAGGATGTCGAGTATTGTCCGTGGATGGAGAAATGCTGCGACCAAAGCGATACGGCCCAATGTGAAGGATGGATAGGAAGGGATAACAATGCTGTCAAAAGGGTATTGGAGGACGGTGGGCTGCGTAAAGGTGTGGAGGGAGAGCGGTCGGATTGGAGAGTACGCAAGCGAGGGTGTTTCAAGGGACTCTCAAGTGATTCAAGGAGGTCCCACCGCAATAGTCAGGATGCTGACTCCGGAATAGGAGGATATCTTTCACGCACGCGCGAGAAATGTAGCTGTCGAGGAGTGGCCGCAAGAGGGCCGCGCAGCTCTGCACACGATGCCCACGCGCGTGCCGACGCTGTGATCGAGGTGCGCGAGGTGGTGAAAAGAGGAGTGGCCAACGGCTGCCAGTGCCAGTGCCTGTAGGGGTGGGCGGGTGCCAAGTTGGAGGCAGGAAAACCCTGGACAGTTTGCTGTAAAGTGGCGTATACTGTAAGTATAGCACTAGTCCTATAGCGGAACAAGGCGGGGGGCTGGGCTCTTTAGCAGATGTCTACGGTCAGCGCGGCCTGGTTAGCACCACCCATCATCTCAATGCTCTGTCGCTCTGTCGCTCTGGCAGGCCTCACCCCGCGAATGATTACGCATCCTATATAACCGGCATAGCCGAGGGCATGTGACCGGCCGAACGTTAATATTTACAGGCACGAATGACGAGTACGCCATATGTGCGGCCTGTTGGACTCTGACGAGTTGGATTCCTCTATCCGCGCCACCAGCACCACACACAGGGCTCGAGAAGCGCAAATAGGCCTGAATGATCCATGTCCTGTCGGGCGACGTTAGTCCTGCCCACACTTCATCGCATCAGATACGTCGTGAAGCACGCATCGCCACCCACGGTGAAACGCAGGCCCTGTCTTCCTTACTCGCGTCGGTCCCGCTAAATGCCTCATACTAAGTGTAGTTATCCGGCTCCGGTATCACTTTATCGCCGCAATAGGGTGTCTTTGCGAGAGATTTTGGTCTGTTATTCACATCTCACCACACTGCGATATTCTCACGTCGGGCGTCGGCCGCTCTCCAGAACCCCTTCCCCCAGGTCCGGCCGTCCTCACGTTCTCAATCTTCCTCACCACGTCCATGCCTTCGGCCACCTGTCCGAACACAACGTGCTTGCCGTCAAGAAACGGTGTGGGCGCACAGGTAATGAAAAACTGGCATCCATTGGTGTTGGGCCCTGAGTTTGCCATGGAAAGGAGTCCGGCCGACGAGTGCTTGTGCTGAAACGACTCGTCCTCGAACGCCCTGTTGTGGTAGATAGACGTACTCCCCGTGCCGTCGGAATTGAGGAAGTCGCCGCCTTGGATCATAAATCCCTTGATCTGACCGGCACGATGGAATTAGCCATGACACGTCGTCCAGCCCTCCTCCACGCAACAAGAAACTTACCACGCGGTGAAACTTGCTCCCCTTGTAGCCCTGGGGCAGTCCATTGGGATCCTTATGCTCGCCCGTGCAGAACTGGCGAAAATTCTCTGCCGTTTTCGGGACCGTGTTGGCAAACAGATGGATCTTGATCCGGCCCAACGGCTCTCCTGTGAAAAGTTAGGAGCTTGGCTCACTTCTCCAACCGTAAAGGAAAGGGGATGACTGGTTGCCGAAGTGGTCGAGTCTGTTTCCTGAGAAGCTTCCCAGGTGCGTCGGGGACTATGCCACAGCTTTTCCACCGTCATGGACATGGTCACTTACCGCCAAGGGTCACGTCGAAGAAGACAATCGGTTCTCCCTCGCCGGGCTTCGGGATGGGAATCCTCTCTGCGGCCATCTTTGGCGGGATGGCTGATGTTGATGTTGGTGAAGCCAAGTCGTGAAAACAAAGTGAGGAATCCAAGACCAAATTGAACTCCATGGGCGACACTTGGACCTCACGACCTCACTTTACGATATGTAGTCGCACAGCGACAAATTAACATTTCGAGAACTTTACGGATGCACTAATTAGAGTATTGCCTCTCTTCCCGCCAGCAGATCTGCCTACAAAGTTCAGTCAACGGTGGGATTTCCCACCTTTCTCCAAAACTTGAAGCATCGTCCTTTCTTCCTTGTGGCACTCTCCACCAACCGTGGCGGTACGACGTACGGCAGGGGCCTTTGGTCCCTCTCCTGGGGAGACAGTGTCCGATCTGGCCAGCGATGTTCGGGAATCTCCCCAATCTTCGTGCTCGCCGTCATTAATGTGGCTGCGGAAGGAGGCCGAGGCTTTCGGTGGGCATTTGGGCGAGAATGGAGTGGAATCTTGGGTGGTCGAGGTGGTGCTGCCCCGTCGTCGACTTTATCTCCGGCACGGGTGTCGAAGAAGTCAAATGGCACTGTCAACATACTAGGTTGTCTCCGAGGGCCGGGATTGACACGGTCGAGGCCGCTCATTTCTTGGGGGTTTCCAGGCTGTAATTCATTGCTCTTGTAGGACCACCCGGGCGTCGTCTGCCGTCCTGCAGCTGGAGACATCCTTTGTTCTTTTGGACGACGATCTGACCGTGATGACGCGGGGAGGACCACCAAGTCAGGTTTGCTGCTGCGATGCTTGGAATCCCCCTTGCTGGGGCTCCTCTTCCTTGCGGAATGAGCGGCCACCACGGACGAGCTCCCACTTTTGGATCGTACCCATCCTCCGCGTCCTAGTGCCGGTGGAGGACGTCTTTTCGCCGCTGTTGACGACGGCGAGGAATTCCCTAAGCCGACGTTGCCGCCAGTCCTGCCAGACGTATCCTTTCGACGGCTCTCAGAATGCCGCGTCTTTCCAACCGGAGCGGGTATGGTCAGCTGCGATGCAACACTCAGACGAGCATGAAGCTGTCCCAATGCATTCATCGTGTCGGCGGCCGCGACTTCAGACAGACTGAGTAAAGACCTTTTAGAAGACGCTCGGGTCTTGGAGTCGCTCGACAGGGCATGGTTGATCAAATTGATCAGCCCCGTGTTCAGCACAAGAAGCGTATGGGCAAGGCTGGTGTGTGCAATGCTATCACCAATCTCAAAACGGTGACCAAACTGGGCAACACTTTTGTTGTACTCGGCTTGGATCTCGACTGGCCGCTTCTCTAGTGAATCTTGCAACCACATTTCTTCCTCGGCCGGAGTAGGCAGTCGAGCCCCAGCTTTACTTCGTTTTCTTCGTCTCCCGCCCATGCGTCGGAATATGTCCATGCCATTTCCAAAGGCGGAGATAATTGACGCCACCACCGATGCCACATAGACCCCGGGCATGATGGAGCAATCTTCGATGGCAGCCTTACCCTACGGTCAAAGTGAGGGATGTGTTGACTAGAAACGACGCGAGTGTCGGCGACGGAAAGGTCCAATTCATGACCTCCAATTAGGTCATTGCGATCCAACAATGAAGAGAGCGCGGGCGAGCAGACCTCTTGTACCTCTGCGGACGTCCGGATCCCTGTGCCGCTCCTGGAAAGCTTCGAAGGGCAACCGCAGACGTTTGGCCAGGCGCAGGCATCTTCAGCTTTTCCAAAGCGAAGATGTTGGCCTCGATTAAGTTTGGAACCTGACTGGGTAGGGAGAAGATAGCACGCTGCAAGTTGGATATCACAAAGCTGGCGGAGCGTTGTCCCAGGCGCCTGAGGCGCCTGGTGGTCGAATAGGCTCTCAGCGGAGCCTATCATGCATCCACACTCGACAAGCTGGGGCGCTATTGATCAGAAAGTGTGCCAACTCCTCAGCCTAATTATAGGCCGGAACGGCCATGACCAAACGTGAGTCTACTCAAGCAAGGTCGTTGGCCAACTGTGGAAGCTCCCGCCCCGCATCCGTGCCCTATCATGCCTGCGCCTCCATCACTAACCGAGAAGAAGCACATGCCGCCGATTACACTGGGACAGAGGAGAATTCAACATCAAAAAGCGTATAACCTCCAGCACCAAGCTTGATACAAGATGCCCACAGTTGGACCACAATTACCGCCGTCACCGGTAGAGAAACGGAAACGCAGCTATGAGGACAGCGAATCCAGCGATGGCGAATCCGCGTCTTTCCAGAGTGTCAAAGACCACCGAGAAGAGAGGCTGTCTCCTTCCACGTCCAAGCGTCCTCGAGTGATCGGTCCAACTCTGCCACCGGCTCCTCTCGACGAACGACCACCTCAGAGCACTGACTACAGTGACCGAAGAGATGACGGCAGCGATGTAGAAGAGGAACACGAAGAGGAGGATGAGGACGACTTCGGACCTCATTTGCCTCCCACAGACGACTCGGCGAAGAAACCTTTCGAATCAGGCGTCACAGGCCCGCAGCAAGTGCCTCCTTCCGGTGCGCCAGTGCCGTCCAAGCGGGATGACTGGATGACGGTGCCGCCTACACACGGTGACTGGTCCGTGCGAGTTGATCCCACCAAGTTGAAGAACCGTAGGTTTAACACGGGAAAAGGGGCCAAAGCGCCGCCGTCACAAGAGGCCGGTGGCATGGGGGATTCATGGCATGAGACGCCTGCCCAGAAACAGGCGAGACTGCAGAGGGAGATTATGGGCATCAAGGACCGTTCGGACGGCTCTCGAGCTGGAGCAACGAGGTCAAAAGACGAGATCCCGGACAAAGCGACGGCGCAGAGGTTGAAGGAATATAACGTGAGTCCATGCAGCGAACGGAAATGCCCGGCAACTAATGCTGGTATACAGGAGACAGCGCGTGGTCCGTCGTTATATGAATCACATCAGCGAACCAATCCGCAAGAGAAAGAAGACGACCCGAGTGCCAGAGCATTCGATCGCGAAAAGGACATTGCAGGTGGAATCAGGATCAATTCCACACAGAGGAGGGACATGATGAAGAAAGCTGCTGATTTCTCGTCCCGATTCAGCTCTGCGAAATATTTATGAGCGGGAAAAAGGGAAGGAAAGATAATGTCGGAGGACACCAAATCTCAGTCTGGGGATGGATATTGTTCTCTCGGCCCGCCGCCCTTGTCCCACTTGGAGGTCTGAACAGGGCAATGGGCTCTTTTTTCATGGAGCGACCCATTCTGGCCATCTGGACACTGAACCCCAAGCGTAGTCCTCTCCGCGATGAACTGCCATCTCACAATATTTGAAATCTTGTGTGCAAGATACTTGACCGCTACACGCCGTGGACCACGCGATTCGCTCGACATTCGTCTCGGGCCAGTCCATGGGTCCAAGGACATCCCTGACGACATCTTTCAAGGCGACATCTTGACCCTAAACGAGACAAGTCAGTCCGTTTGACTAAAGTCACAATCGGCCCGACTCGACCGCTGGACATGTACACATGCAAACCCTGCTATTGGTGGCGCTCAGCTGGATCATTCATTTTTCTGTCTCAGGATAACCGTCAAGTAACCTCCTTAGTGCTCGGCAAAGGTGCCTTGTAAGCATGGGTCGGTGGATGATCGCAGGAATCGATCCCGTTGGATGACGTCTTTGATGGCCTCAGTTCGAATATCTTTTGTTCCAATCCGCATCGGCATGTCGCCGGCCTTGGCTTGGTACCTCCACCTTGATATCCTCCAATGCGCAGGATTCTCGCGAGAGGCTAAAGATGGTCAGTTCCAAATCGAATCACGGCGGAGAACGGGGCGTACCCAGACGATGATGGACGTATCCGAGCATGCAGACAGGTCTATGGTCTCTTGCATCAAACTCAACTCCTTGCCCGGGCAGGGAAAGACGGCGTAATTCAAGGCGGCATGATATCGCGATGGGGGTAACAGATTCGCTTCGACGGCGCGGACGTAACCCTGGTCACTGGCGAGGATGCTTTGTCCCGCCACACTCGACTTTCTGCTTTCAATCATCATGATCTTCCTTGCAATGGTGTACGCCGCACAACTGTTCCAATTGCCCTCGATGGTCCTGAGAGCACGAAGGTGTTTGAGTGCGGCCATGCGCGTGGCCAGATCGCGGCACTTGGTCGCCGTGACGAATAGCGGTGGGATGAATCCAAAGTGCAGTTCCAGACCTCCAGGTTCGTGACGGCACGCGGCCTCTCCACTGCCGCGCCAAAGGTTCAAAAATTGGTCGTACTTGTCTGTAATCCATTTGAAGTCGGCGGCGGAATTCGTATAGCCGCTGGCATCGTTGCAAGCCGAGCCCCGGAGCAGGATAGAAAGGGCGGTGAAGTTCAGTCGCAAGAGATCCAGTGACAGGGCAAGTCGAGATCGTCGTGCCTCGCTGAGACTGGTCTCAAATCGGTGAAAGCACGAGTTCCAGTCATTCAAAAGAGTGTGCAATTCGTCCACCGTGGAGATGGCCCATGCAGCATGCTTCCAGTCGACCATCTTGGCAACGTGGTGTGCGATCCCGTCCAAGCCATGTTGCGCTTGATGGATGGTGGTAAAACCGTGTTTCACATATGGCAACTCATAAGTCGGCGCCACCAAGGAGAGTGTTTCCCAGCCTGTGACGTTGTGGACGCCGTACGTCGGGGCTTTGTCGATATAACAGGCGAAGATGGGTGCAATGGACCGGATGATCAAATGGGCTTCGTTGCTAGTTTTGATGCCGCGTTGAAAAGTCGAGAGACACCATTCGTTGATGATCTTGAGGCCGGCCTGAATGTGGATCATGCCCTTTTCCGCCTGGCCGAGCATGAACTCGCAGCAAGCAAACAGCAAGCACGCCATCAAGACACACTCGATGCGGAGCGACCCGCAGTACGGGCCCGTGATCAATTGAATGGCCTTGTTGTAGTTGGTCTGATAGGTCATGTTGTCCGCCAGCGTCACGCCTTCGTACTCGGCGCTCTCCACGAGTGATGCGGTGGCGATGACCATATGTTTAACCGCTGGCTGTGTCAGGCCGATCTGTGGCAACAGAACCGTCCAGAATGAATGCCCTGCGTCGTGGGTCAGACTACTTCTGAGCAGCTGCCACATCGTCCAAAACCATACCAAAGTACGAGCTGAAGATGGGGGCAGCCGCTTCGATCCAGAATTGAAAGCTTCGCTTGTCGTTCTCTCCGTTCAGTGAAGGCGTCGACGACGGGTTGGGTGAAATGACAGGAATGAGAGCCGTCTGCTTTGCATCGGATTCTCGGGATTTGAAGAGCCATGTCTGAGGCGGTTGATATCCTTCACACTTCCGAAGCGAATCAACGCATTGGCGACAGCAGGGTTTGGCTTCATCACATTTGATCCGACGTTTTCTACCAAACACAGTCAGTCTCTATGGGCAATCAGGCAGAGCCAGAATTGGACTCCGGTAGAGCCCGCGAAAACGGCGGCGGCGACGGTGGTGGTCGAACAAAGAGATAGCTAAGCCCGACTCCAAAAGGGGGAAGAAGTAGCACATACCTGCAGGTCATACAACCCGTCTTGACTTTATGATGTGGTCGTTTGGCCCGTCCTTGGGCCATTTTCACGGCATAATGAGGACATGACCTAGCGTCGAGGAATGGACAAAAGGTAGATCGGCCTCTTAAGCTGAAGAAGTGCACATCAGCGTCGCGTCTCATCAGAGGGCGCTAGCCTCCGCCCTGCTGGGGTGGAGGGGCCAAGGGTGGCAATGGGACTGGCGATGACATGACGGATCCCTGCAGGCTTATGCATGAATAATAATGATCATGACAATACGAGTTGTTGTTTTCCGTCTAATAAGCGAAGTTACATCCCATGGTATGTTAGGGCTGTGATGCGTCAACGGACGATCCTCTGCCAAACAAAAGGTCAGTCATCTCACAGCCGGAGAGGCGCCGACCAGGCTTAGGGCTGATGAATACCTTGGCGGCTCAGCGCCACACCTCTGACGACCAGTGGCCAAACTTTCCCCAGATTCCAGAAAGTTGGTTGGCGCCAGAGTGTCCATTGCAGGACAAGTAAACAATAATGCCTCACTTCCCACCCCATCCGTCACCGCACCATCAGCTTGTGCCTTGATAGTAAGGTCGTCTGACTGAATACTCCAGTCCAGATGACCCGACCCTGGCTTGCTGCCTTTCTGGCAGTCCTTGCCGCTGGTGTCAACGCCAGCGGCCTCTACACCAATACGTCCCCTGTTCTTCAGGTCACCGCTAAGACATATGATTCCCTCATTGCACGGTCCAATCACACCTCGGTGCGTCTGCATATCTCTCGTCAACCCGGGCTGCTGCTGACTGGGGCACCAGATCGTTGAGTATGCTGACTGGTCGATTGGTCTCCCCTAATTGACATGCTCGCATCAGATTCTACGCTCCGTGGTGCGGCCACTGTCAGAACCTCAAACCGGCCTACGAAAAGGCGGCCAAAAGCCTGGCTGGCCTGGCCAAAGTCGCCGCCGTCAACTGTGACGATGATGCCAACAAGCCGTTCTGTGGCCAGATGGGCGTCGAAGGCTTCCCGACCCTGAAAATTGTGAAACCCGGCAGCAAACCCGGTCGCCCCGTGGTCGAGGACTACAGAGGCCCGAGGTCGGCCAAAGCCATTGTGGATACAGTCATCGACAAAATCCCAAACCACGTGAAAAGACTGCAAAGTGTGGGGCTTGATGAATGGCTGGCCGACGGAGCCACGCAAGCAAAGGCAATTCTTTTCACCGAAAAGGGGACGACGGCCGCGTTGATCAAGGCCTTGGCTGTGGACTTTCTGGGGAGCATCAGCTTTGCACAAGTCCGGAGCAAGGAAAAGGCGGCTGTGGAACAATACGGAATCACCGACTTTCCCTCGATCGTCCTCCTCCCTGGCAACGGCCAAGAGCCGATTGTCTACGATGGAGAGATGAAGAAGGAACCCCTCGTGGCATTCTTTAGTCGAATTGCCTCCCCGAACCCGGATCCAGCGCCCAAGAAGCCCAAGCAGCCGAAGGCGTCCAAGAATGCCAAGTCAGCTGCCCCTTCTTCGCCGACGGCGTCCTCCGCATTCTCCAGGGCATCTCAAGCCCATAAAGCGTCAGACCATGACAAATTTACCGGTGAAGCGAGCACAGTAATCCTGAACGACGATACTCCGACCGAATCACCCCTGCCCATTGTCGAGTCAGATGAAACGCCCATGGTTCCTGATATGATTCCAGCCCTCCCCATGCTGTCCACGCCGGCCGAACTGGCTGAAGCCTGTCTAGCGCCGAGAAGGGGGAATTGCATTCTGGTGCTTCTACCCCGCGGAACTGGCCCAGAGGCGGTGCTTCCGGGGTCCGCGGTCCACGCTCTGACGGGCCTGGCCGAGATTTCACACAGGTTCAACAAGCGCAAGGCGAAGATATTTCCCTTCTTCGGCGTTCCCGCTGACAATGACGCTGCAAACACGATCAGGGACGATCTCAAGCTCGTTTCTGACCAAGATTTGGAGGTCATCGCGGTGAATGTGAAGAGAGGTTGGTGGAAGCGCTATACTGGGGAAGACTACGACCTCGTGAGCCTTGAAAGCTTCGTCGATGAAATCAAGCTTGGAGAGGGTTCCAAGCAGAAGTTACCACCCGGATTCGCTGGGGTGAAGCCCCAAGGGGATGCCGGGGCGGAAATCGTGCTCGACACAGACACGGCGACCGAGAAAACTGCCTCAGAACCGGAGCCAGAGTCAGAATCAGAGCCAGAGCCGACCTCCAATCATGGACATAGCGAGCTATAGTGATGGCGGCAAAATATTTTCCAAATTCATTTGATCTCTAGACGATTCCATGGCCCCTCCGCAGAACATTGGCAAGTAAGGTTTACCATTCTCCTCTCGATTTTCGCGTCTCTTGTGTGTCTCGCCTCAGTGTCCCCCATCACCAACTGGTCTCTTTTTGGCCATGTCTACGTCTAATCCCTCCACAATGCCCCTTCTCGGCCTTGAACCACTACTGGAAATACAGGTTGATCATTACTCTTCGGCCGAACGACAGCAATCGTTGTCTTCACACCTCTATGGCAGCTTTAGCTTGCCCAGTCAGGAAAGAATACTCGAGACGAATTGACGGCGAGATCCATATGTCATGATATTACCGCCGCCGCAAAGGACCTGCAAGCTTTTTCTTCCGCTCCACGGCCACGGCATGCTTTACTTCTTTACTCTGCTATCGTAACGTGCTTAGATAGACATAGAAGGGTATCATCGCGTTCAAAACTTTTCTCTCCCAACCTCATCCCAAATGCAGTGCTGCGCAAATGGGCGCCGTAAATGCAGAGACCTCAGACACACTCAATGCTTGTGCTTGATTTTGCCCTTGGTAGCCTTATGTTTCTCGTCCCTCGACTTGTCTTTTTTCTGTTTCTTCTCTTTCTTCAGCTCTCCCCCGTCCTCCTGTTTGCTCTCCTCGGCCTTTCGCTTACTGGTCTTCACGCTGACGGTGGTACTGCGTCCGACGCCTCCTTCACGAACTTGCCGTTCAGCTTCTTCCCAACTCTTGTCGTTGTCCCTATTTACTATTTCGTATCTAGTGTAAGCCTCGGATTAGTCAGTCAATTCACAACATGAGAATGGAGCAAGATGTGTCGAAGAGACGATGGTGGAACAAGTCTGAGACTTACCGGTCAAGAGGGAGAGCATCCACCAGAGCTCTCTGCTTCTCCCTCACCGCAGGGTCAACCTCATCACCATTCTCCGCCACCTCGTCGAGTTCTATAGGCGGCGCCTGTAGACGGCTGATAGGAGGCTCCATTGACCCCTGGGCTTCCTGGGAGGCCGCCGTGCCGTTGGTGGAAAGACTGTCAACTTTTCTTGACAAGGTTGCCTCCACCGCGCTCTCCACCACCGCCCTGAATGCTGTGCTCACTTTTCGCACCACTTTGACGAACATAGCCAGGAGTTGGCTGCTGGGGACATTGAGTTCTTTCTCCACGTCGCTGAGGTCTTTTCGCTGGAGGCCAATGGCGAGGAGAAGACTCTGCTGCACGCCAGACAAGTTGACGCTGCAGGGCGGCGCCTTGAGGCGGCCGGTGAAGAAAAGATGTGCAATTGGCGGCATGAGATCCAGGATGACGTGGTAGTCGAGCATGTTATTCGCGTACGAATCAAGGCGGGCCAGGTCAAATGGCGAGAAGAGGCTGTCGAGATCAGATTTCGTCAAAGGCAAGGCGCTTCCTGGAAATTCCTCTCCAGGCGTTTTCGCGGCGCCGCGCGTCGCCGATTCAGAAATCGACAGGGCTTGGATGGAGGGGAAGGTCCGAAATTGATATGACAAGAGCGTGAGGAAGCGCTTGTGGAAATCTTGGGCGTAAGCACTGAGCCAGGAACTGTCCGTGTTGGTGCTGATGTTGGGGAGGGGACGAAGCATGACGCAGGAGTGCTCTCCCGTCAGGTCATTGGGCGTCTGACGAAGGTAGACGGGTGCGAAGAGCGCCCGTTTCCAAAACTTGTGCAGAGGCTGAGTCAGGCCAAAGGACACACCGACATAGTCGAGCGGATCCGGTCTCCTCTCCGAGAGTTTGCTGAAAAGAGGGGGCATCACGTTGATGTCCCGGACTTTGATGTTGTCATCGAGCAAAGTGGCATCCTCGAGATCGGCATCAGTCACTCTGGCCATATGCTCCATGTCCTCGAGCGTAGTGTCGTCGCTTTCGGAGAGCGAGGTGAACTTGCCTCCATAGAAGTCGACCAGCAGCTGGAGGGCGCGGGAGCCATAGCCCATATCCAGGTATTCGGGATTTGTGGCAATCCGCACAATCCGGCAGCCCGACAGGCCGGCAAACTCAGAGTCCTGAAACTGCTGACTGACGAGCCAAGGGATCAGGTCACCACCGGCTCTTTGACCACGCGACAGGCTATTGAGAACTGATTGCTTGCTGATCCGGCCTTCCAGGGCCACCTGAATGACGCACAATGGTTCTGGCAGCTTATCGGCATTCTCCGGGATCGGTGGAATCAGAACGAAGAGCTGATGGGCCGGAGCGTCCGACATGAGTTGGAGGTCGTTCGGTGAGTTCTTGTAGTGTGAAGCGACGTACAGCGCCATCATTTGCTGAAGAAATCTTTCAGACACGGGATGGAATGAGAACAGTGTGTCCCGATTGACATGGACCAATTCGCATGTGGACGGATGCGGAGTTCCTTGGGTGTTCATTTTGGACTTTGGAAGTGTGGCATCGAGGCACAAAAGTCGATTCAGCCATTTCTCAACCCCATCGCCAGGCGCATAGCGGATGGGTTCAGATAGGGTGATTTCTCGAAGGGAACGCCCACCGCGGTACACCTTGTCACCATCGGTGCTCGGCTTGCGGGTCGCCTTGTTCTCGTCGGCGATTTCGGTGTCATCTCCATTGATTTTTGAGCCGGCCCGAGACTGTTCCCGAAGCTGTTGAATCAGCTTGAGGGAGAGCGATCGACCCGTTCCCTCGTAACCATTGATGGTGGACGCCATGAAGACCAAGTACGGACCCATGAGTTTTCTCACCAACGGTAAAGGAATGGCGGCGGCTTCATCAATGACGACCAGCTCCGCTTGCCCAAGAACATGGGCGTCTTGGGGCTGGATATATTGAATGGTCTGTCGGTGTTGCCGATGCACGTTGATGCGAACGATCGCTTTGTTGTAGTCGGGGTTGGTGGATTGGAGAATGGTATAATCAACATGGTCCATGTATTCCAGAGCGTCAAAGCCCTTGATGACAAACTCGAAGAGTGTCTTGAGGTTTTCAGGGCTAGGGGAAGTGATGAAGATGTTACTGTAGCCGTGCGCCACCGCCGCCGCCACGGCAACCCCCAGGGCGGCCGATTTGCCTCTTCCTCGAGCGGCGGTCAGGGTCACCGTGCTGCGTAGAGTCTTCTCGGAGATGGCATCCACGAAGGTGAGCAGGGCCTTGGCCTGGTCGACGGTCTTTGCCAGGGTGATGAGTGGCCCGACGGGTTTCGTCTCGGCCAGACTGTCCTTGATCTCTTTCAGTTCCCTCTTCCGCGGGTGGCCTTCTTCGTTCTCTGTCGCTGGCGGTGGCAGCGGTTGAACATTCTTGCCGCCCGATATGGGCAAGACATTCAACTCATCGTCGACGACCAAGCACGACTCGCAACTTCCCAGTGACAGGATGAAGCGTTCGTTGAATCTTGCCGTGACGTCGTCGTGCGCCTCGGTTCGGTATCTGACGTGTACGTCCATCGACATGGTGTACAATTGCTTCAGACTCTTCATGCCTTTGAGGAGAAGGAGGACTAGGCCACCTCCTTCCACCGTCTCGATCGTCCTGGCTAGGAGGTTGGGTGTGATGGCCTCAAAGTCTTGCAAGATGCACATGCCATACGTATTACCCAGAATCTTTTCCGTCTCTTTGTAGTAAACATATCGGATGTTGTGTAGCGTCACGAACAGCTCGAATGGATCTTCCGAGTTGGCATCTCGAATGCCGCGTTTGATCTCTTTTTTTATCTTCGCCTCTCGCTTCTTTCGGTGACTGGTGAAGCCAAGGAGATCCTTTTTATACGCCCAAAGCACAGACTTGTTCTGCTTCATGTCCACATTGGACATGATATAGTGCAGATGGACGATGACATCTTTGGCCCGGTCGCCAACCACGACAATGAAGCTGCGCTTCTTCTCCTGGACGCCATTGCGAATGAGCGCGGGAATCCGCGCATCGATGGCTTTCCGAGGCATCGTCTCGGTCCCCGGCCACCCTCCGCGTCGTATGCAGCCTGGAAGAGTTGGGAAGGGCCGTCTGTGATATGTGTCGGTGGTCTCGGCCACAAAAAGCGGCCATGGGAATTTCATAGCGCCTCCAAAAAAATTGGTCGGCGCAGTTTCCTTGTTGGACAAGGCATTGTGGAGATTCCGGCGATAGAGGTGGCAGGATGATAGGAGTGGAGTCCTATGCATGCCCAGGCCATGGCAAGGAGCATTACGACGCTCCAGCTCACAGCTCATACATTTTGTCGTCATGGTGCGCTTCAAGAAGCCATTTGCTGATCTGGAGGCTATCCAGGCACGATAGTTGACACGGGATGCTGCTCGGTCGTCGGAGGAAGTCGCAGAAATTCAGCACCAGCGTCGGCTCTACACCACAACCTTGGATGGTCGCGTGGCACATCGCGGCTGGACGGTGTGGAAATGGCAGTCCTCGATACGCTATGTTATTGGTATATCCAGTGGCCTTTGTCGCAAGTGACTGACTGACTGTGCTAGGACTTCACTGATCATTGGTGGCTGTCTGGCGCATTACTTTTCCGTGTCCGTCGCGTATGGTAAGAGGCGGCGCCTTGTCGGACCGGACCTCTCATTGATTTGAACATAGATTGGCCGCTCCACACGGTAATTCTGGCCTTTGGGGCATGCTCATTCCTGCTGCTCAGCGCCAGCAAGGCTCTACCGGACTTGTTCAGCCCGCCTGTCTTCAAAGACACTGCCTACACCGCCGTCCCGCTGGACGATTTGACGAGCGTAACCCCAAGACTACACGAGAGATCTTCTCACCCAGGCACGACGTTCCACAATGGCCGAGTTCGTATTTCCGTCTTGTGCGCCAGCGTCTGTACACTCTCGGTGCGACTGGAGCTTTATCGGCGAATATCCGAGGCATCCGAATGTACCATCAACAGTGTCGAGGTTTACCTGCCTCTCCTGCTGGCCATTTACGACGCCGCAAGATTTCAGCGGCCGGTCAATTTTGAGAGCGAAGAAAAGCCCGACCAGAATGTTTACGAGTCGATGAGCGTGGCACTGAGAAGATACATCCTGAGACCGCGCACCCGGCTCTTGCTGCCGGCGTTTCTGCTTTCCTATGGCAGCTACTTGGTTCTGGGGTTATGGACGTCTTCAAATTCCACCTACATCTGCCCCGTGGTCGTCGGCGACGCCAGGACGATTCCATTGATGCAAATATGTGCCCTCTTTCTGGATTGGTGCCTGGCCGTCCTCGTCTACGAGATGTCGCCTCGCAGTGATGGCTCGGGCCTGTCCGGACGGAGGATGGCCATCTTATGGAGTTCGACAATGATTGGCGTTGTCGCCGTGTGGTCCTTTGTGGCCCTGATGGTATACATCTTCAAACCGGAACACAGATCCTGGCTGTTATTGCTCGATTCCCCGACTATCTTCGGGGTGCTGGCCGCCATGATCGGACAGGCCTTTATATTTTCTCTTCTATGTATAACATCTCTGCATTTTGTAAGAGCTTGCTATTTGGTCAAAATTGTCCTTTACTGACGGTAACAGACGTTGAAATATGGTGCCCTAGAACTTTCAATGGCGTTGACGTCGGTGATGACCATGATACCCGGTTTCGCATTCATTTGGTCCCATAAAAACCCCTTTCCCCCAACCACGTCCCGTGCGACAACTTGGTCATTCCTCCTCATCTACATCGGCTGGTGGTCCTTTCGGCGAATTCGGGGTGCTATGGGCGATGGGGAGCCAGCGCGGCTCTCTCGTCAAGTGGTGACGCTTGTCTTGCTCGCGGCCCTCCTCTTTCCGGCCTGGCTGAAGAAAGGATATGCCCATTTCCATCCGATTGACCTCCTGATCTACGACGCTCGCATTCAACACGAGAAATACCTTGAAACCGTTTCATGGTCGCAGAATGCAACTCTGGCCGATACCGTCGGACGGTACCGGCAAAGATACGATCGCAACCCTCCGCCAGGCTTCGATATTTGGTTTGAGTTTGCGAAGAATAAGTCGGCACTCATTATGGACGAATACGATCAAATATACAAAGACCTGCTTCCATTTCGAACTATTCCTCCGGCGGAATTACGACGGCAAACTTGGCAAATGGTGTCCAATCCCTGGAACGAAATTTCGGGCATCAGCATCCGTGATGGGAATGCGACCGTGCAAGAAAATGTCCTGCCCACCCATCGCTGGATGCTTGAAGGCGTCGCCGCACTCATCAACAGCTTTGCCCGTTATCTTCCCGACATGGATCTGGCGTTCAACCTCAACGACGAGTCCAGAGTCGCCGTGAATCACCATCACATAACATCCTTGCGCGAACACGGCCGCATCCAGGATGCAAGTGGCAGCATCGGATGGTCAGCCAATCGTGCTGCGGGCTGGCTGCCCCCCTCGGAGCACGAACTTACGGACACTGTCTTCCGCGACCACTCTTTCCGCAACACATTCCAAAAGTTCGGTGCGGTCGGATGCGATCCAAACTCGGCCGCGCGCAGGTATCCGCACATATCTTCGCGGTCTCACCTCTGTGGCAGCTGTACTGGCCCTCATTCCATCGGCCAGTTCATCTCGAATTGGTCCCAGGCCGCGGACATATGTCATCAACCCGACCTGCGTCACCTGCACGGCTTCTACCTTTCGCCCGCGGCATTCAAGACTTCTTCCGACCTCATGCCAGTCTTTTCACAGTCAAAACCGCACGGATACAACGACATCCTCTACCCGTCGGCATGGAATTATAGAGACAAAGTGGTCTATGCGCCGACCGAGGAAAGAGGCACTCCCGGTCAAGACGACTATCATCCCGGATTTCCTGACCCACCCTTCCAGGACAAGAGAAACGTGTTGTTCTGGCGTGGCTCCACCTCTGAAGGTGTGTCCTCAGGCGACCATGTCTGGCGTGGCATGGTCCGGCAAAGATTAGTACACATGGTGAACAACGCCACGGCATCAGCGCACGACCAAGTAACAATCCTCCTCCCGAATCCGGCACAGTACGACAAGTACAAATACCAGGTCCTCCCCGGACCCGCGGTGAAGGAGCTTGGTCTGATCACCGACATCTCCATCGTCGACCACATCGCTCGCTGCGGCATGCAAGATTGCACGGACCAAGAGCACGAATTCGGCCTCGTACAGCCTTCGGACTTTCAGTTCCACTGGCAGAACCGCTTCCTCTTCGACCTCGACGGCGCCGGCTTCTCAGGCCGCTTCCTGCCGTTCCTGCAGTCGCACAGTTTGCCCTTCAAAACGGCGCTGTTTCGCGAGTGGTATGACAGCCGGCTGACGGCATGGCGCCACTTTGTGCCGCAGGATATCCGCCTGCACGGGATCTGGAGCACGTTGGCCTACTTTGCCGGCATCAACGGGACCATGCACGGCCAGCGGATCTGGTGGCGGCCGCACCTCAAGGAAGGCGAGATGATTGCGGAGGAAGGGCGCCAGTGGGCGAATCGCGTGCTCCGGAAAGAGGACATGGAGATCTACTTCTTTCGGCTGCTGCTCGAATGGGCGCGGTTGACGGACGATAATAGGGACGATCTGGGGTTCGTGGTCGACTGAGAGGATGAACATGAATGTATGAATGCTACTCAAGGGGGCATAGACATTGATCGAATGATCCGCGTCCGGGAATAAGCCCTACGAACTAATAATGATACCCTAACCACTCGCATTAAGGTCAACTGGCTCGACTTTTCAACCTAGCGAAACCTCACTGTGCGCTTCACCAAATCCCATAAATATGGCAATGACATCCTGATCCACAGCAGAACATTTTACTCCCTTGTCTCGTAAGTGGGACTTGAAATATCAATTTCTGAGACCGATGGTGCATGCCGCCTCCGGTTTAGTAGTCAGTGGTACTCTTCCAGGTAAGATCGATGCTCAATGTGTGCCAAAGCCAGGGCCAGCGAATTGTGATCTTACCGTCGGTCTTGACGTTGGAATTGTACCTTCATTTTGAGTACAGGTGGGATCACTTCTATTTCTATCATTTTGGTTTAATTGTAGTTAGTTGGGGGCTAAAGGGTATCGTATCTTATTTCTGTACAGGATTCCAAACATTACTCTTCCTAACTTCCAGTTGTAGCTCCAGTGGTAAATTCTTCCGATCAGGGTCGTCCATCAAACCGGCCGTAAGATAATATCTGCCAACTCCTTCGCTCGAAATATAGTACAGGCAGGGTAGGTCGGTTCATTTCAATTGAAAGTCGTGAGTAGTGGTTGGAGTGTCGTCAGGATGAGTTCGTCCAGCTCCAGTGTTGGCCTGAAGCAGAGTGAAATCATGCCCATCCAGGCAACAATACGACAAAACTCGTCAGCAAGCTCAGCAACGCTACGAGCCATGTGGGAGCGGCGGGGGTTGACTTTCTTGCAGCAGCGCTGGTGGTGCTCACGCTCCCCACCTTGACCGCCGTGTCTACAAATCCAGGGCCGCAGCCGGCGTCGAGCTGGCTGGCACAGCCAAGGTAGGTGCCTGCCAACGGCTGTGCTTCGCTTCTGGCGTACTGTGCGAAGATGCCCATCGTCTGCTGGAGACATTGGCTGCACGTCGGCGTCGCCGAAGCCGGCAGACTGAGGCCCAGAGCGGTGTAGTAAGGGTATGCGTCCGCGGGATCGCTGGCGTTGGTGATGGCTTCGGCGAAGCAGTAGTTGTTTGTGGCGGAATCACGCAGGCAGGTGGCACGGTAGAGCGGTTCATATGCGACAAGACCCGCGTATGCCTGAGTAACGAGCGGGTTTTCTTGTTGATAATCTTGCCCGCAGTTTGAGTCATCGATGAGCTCTGCAGCGATGTTGGCCATCAGAGGGGAGCAGATGGCCAGGGGGGCGTTGCAGGCGGCATCCAAGGTCTGGGAGAGCAAGATGGGAGAGCTCTCGGCGTGAAAGAACGAGTTCGAGTTTTGCAGGAGCAGAGATACGGGCTCGCAGGAGCGGAATGTCGAGTTGCTGAGGAAGTTGTTAAAGTAGTTTGGACACGCGGTGGTGGTGAAATTGCTGCCCAGACTCGTGTCAAAAGGGGAGGGCAGAGGCGTAGTAACGACCGTGACGGAGGGGCCGATCGAGCTGGAGATGGCCGTCGATGCTAGAGCTGAGGTTTCTGTGCTCAAGACGGCAGTCGTCTGAGGTGCAGAATCGGATGACCCTGAAGATGGAGCAGACGTTGCCATGGCAGTTGCCCCAGAGGGAGAAGTAGACGCGGCGCTGTCTTGACGTCTGTCGAGGCTCATACCCGCCATCGTCGGAGGTTCACTCTGATCAATGTATATTTGGCCTACTTGTTCAAGCTGTTTGAAAAATAGAGTTTCAGCCGTTTGAGGGTCGAACTCCATGTCGTATGCCGAAGTCAAGGAGGCCATTCCCATTAATGCCAATAATAAATAAGAGGACAGTGACAACAATGAACAAGGTAACGAGGGCCTGTGCCTTGGCCGTCCCCGTCGAGGGCGGCGTTTGATTATTGACTTGATATTCGACATCCTCGTCGGCGTCATTTAGGAAGGAATGATTTTCTCGTTCGCCGCTGCAGCCTCGTGCTCATGTAGGTCGCTTTCCGCATTCGCCGGTTCTGTTCGTGTTGATATCGCGTTGGCCTTGCTTGACATACGGAGGAGGACCAAAGAACTTGGACCGGAGCCCTTCTTGCGTGCAACCAGCGGGACTTATGTCGATCTCGAAAGATGTGGAGGAACAAACACGTGCTGGACCCTTGTGTTGATCTGTTGATCCTGCTGATCTCCCGAGGATGTCAGGGGTAGTCGCCGTCCGTGCCAGTCCAACGGCCGTGCAGGCACCTCTGCAAGTATTAAGAATTACGTTGCAATATCTCGAGGACAAGGAAAGAGAAGGATGGGAGTAACAATAATGATAACAAGGCAATAATTAGCATGGCGTAGGACGGCAATAGCCCACCTTTTCGCATGTGTGTCCGTAGCGTCTGCCGGACGAACCTTAGCAATCGAGGCCGAGATGCAGCACTTTGGCCCTACCCGACATCCATGCCACTCAAAGTCAGGAGTTCGATAGCACTGACAGTGGGCGCTTGCTAGATTGCACCAGCGGATCCACATAGCGGGCACAAGGTCATTGAGTGCGTGGCCCACGGGAGGCCAGCTAGATGCCCGCGCCTGGCCGACCCGCCTTACGCCACCAAGGCCATTGATGTCTGATTGCTGTAGGCCGCCCTGCCATGGCTGCCTCCCACTCCAGCGAGGATCTGAGAGTGGTCCAGACCGTCCGTGATCGAGGCGGGAGACGCGCCCGGGGGATGGGGAGATGAGGAGGAAGGGGAGTCAGGGTTGGGAAATCAAGACGGTGCCGGAAGGAAGATTACCCATCTCTGTTCCTGTGGCGATGACACTGTCCACGACCAAGGCCCTTTTTTTTTTTTGCGTTGCAACA